>Ga0190274_10001759_pt1 | contig 12691 bp, 9 predicted proteins | sample Popmic531T_FD_133002 | JGI IMG/M metagenome (GOLD analysis project Ga0190274, IMG submission 133002) | Populus adjacent soil microbial communities from riparian zone of Yellowstone River, Montana, USA - 531 T | ecosystem: Environmental > Terrestrial > Soil > Riparian zone | place: USA: Montana...
CACCGCCGGTGGCTCCGGTCTTCGTGGAGACCACGATCGTGGCGCGGGCCTCGACCGACCGGCGGGGCGCTTAGCCCGAGCGGCCTCAGATGGCCTCACCCGCGCCGACCGTCGATACCTGGTCTCCAACGTCCACGTAGAGTGCGCGGGAAAGGGGGCGGGATGAAGCTGCTGGTGATCGGTGGAACGCAGTTCTCGGGCCGGGCGTTGACGGGCATGGCGCTGGAACGAGGGGACGAGGTGACGATCTTCCATCGCGGCTCGGGAACGGACGACGTCTATCCGGAGGCTGAGCACGTGCACGGGGATCGCGACGAAGGGGTCGATGCCCTCCGGGGCCGGACCTTCGATGCCGTCGTGGACACCTGCGGATACGTGCCCCGGGCCGTCCGGGCCTCCACCGGGCTGTTGGCCGACAGCGCCTGGTACGGCTACATCTCATCGATCTCGGCCCATCTCGAAGGGCTGCCGCCGGGCGCCACGGAGGATTCGCCCACGCACCAGCCGCCCTGGCCCGACTCCGAGGAGATCACCTGGGAGTCCTACGGCCCCCTCAAGGCGGCATGCGAGGAGGTCGTGCGCGAGGGCTTCGGGGACCGTGGCGCGGTGATCCGGCCGGGCTACATCGTCGGCCCGTTCGACCCCACGGATCGGTTCACCTCCTGGCTGCGTCGGGCATCCGAAGGCGGGATCATGCTGGCGCCCGGCCCCGCGGACGAGCCCATCCAGTTCGTCGATGCGCGTGACCTCGCGGCGTTCGTGCTGCACCTGGCCGACACGCGCACCGGCGGTACCTTCAACGTCGTGCACCCGTCGGGGACGACGACGATCGGCGAGGTCCTCGAGGCGGCGAAGACCGCGTCCGGCGCCGACACGCGGATCGAGTGGGTCGACGCCGACTGGCTCCTCGGCCAGCTCGGCGACGACCGGCACACCCAGCTCCCGATCTGGGAACCCGAGGATGCGGGCGCCCACCGGTACGACTCGCGGGCCGCGGTGGCTGCCGGACTCCGGACCCGACCGGTCGCCGACACCGTACGCGACACCTTGGCCTGGGACGAAGAACGTCGGCGGGACCCGGACGCCACGAACGAGTGTGGCCTGCCGGCGGACCGCGAGCGCGAGCTCCTCGAGGCCTGGCGGTCGCGTCAGGACTGATCCCGCCGGGCGACGGTGTCGAGCCCAGATATGGATCACGGGGGCGCGGCCGCGCCCCCGTGAGCCCCTCCCCGAGCAGGGAGATCGTTGCGGTGCTCGATCAGCCTGGGAAGGCGTCGACCACCACGTCGTCGAAGTTGACCGTGAACGTCCGGTTGGCGCTCTCGCCGAGGTTGATCTTGGCCACCGGCGTCGTGCCCGTGTCCTGGACCCACCCGTTCACGATCTTCGTGCTGTTGAGATACAGGTCGGCCGTGCCGGTCGTCCCGACCGTCGTGCACAGCTCGACCGTGTTCCATCCCGCGGGCAGGGCTACGCCGGAGTTCTTCGTGTTGTTCGTGACGTCGGACTTCACCACGAGCTGACCGCTGGTGTTGAGGAACACCTTGTTGATCCCGCCGTTCGCGCCGGTGCGCAGGCGGAACAGGTCCAGCGCGGTGCCGTTCTGCGTGGTGAGGTTCACGGCCGTGCTCATGCAGATCGATCCGAACTCCGCGGGCAGGTCCTTGACCAGCAAGGCGCTCTGCGACGTGGGGCTGGCGAGCGCGCTCGGCGTCGCGGTGGCGCCCTTGGTTCCGTCGATGGTGACCCGGGTGTTCGAGGTCCAGTTCGTGAAGTTCCCACCGTCGAAGCCGTCGGCGAAGATCACGCCGGCGGTCGTCACCGTGTTGGACGCCTCGCTCTGGGCGCTCGGGTTGTTGGCCACGTCGACCGCGTCCACGGTGTAGGTGTAGCTCGTCGCCGGGCTCAGGCCCGTGTCGGTGAAGGACACGGTGGTGTCCGAGCCGCTCGTCACGCTGCCGACCTGGGATCCGTCCCGGTAGATCCGGTACGTGACCTGGCCCGGGCGATCGTCCGTGGTCGCGGGCCACACGAGGTCCACCTTGGTCTTGCCGTTGGCCGTGGCCGTCGGCGCCCCCGGCACCGCGGGCGGTGTCAGGTCGGGCGTCTGCACGGTGATCGGATCGGAGTCGGGCGACTGACCGCTCGAGTTGGCGGCGGCATCGACCGCGGCGATGCGGTACGTGTGCTGCGATCCTCCGACCAGCCCGGCGTCGGTGTAGGACACCGTGGTGGTGGAGGCGCTCGGCACGGTGGCGATGTCGATCCCGTCGCGGAACACGTGGTAGTCCAGGGTCGTGCTGACGTTGTCGGTGGACGCCGCCCACGTCAGGTCGATCGAGCTGGTGCTGTTGCTCACGCCCGATGCCTTGCCGGGAACCGTCGGGGCGAACCCGTCCACGGCCTGGCCGTAGATGAACATCCCGCGCGAGGTCCAGGTCTTGCCGTCGCCGGTGGCCGGGCCGCTGATCAGCGCCTCGGTGCCGGGGGTGGGGACCCCGTTGGCGAAGTTCATGCGGGAAAGGTTGCCGTTCGTGCGCCCGAAGTAGATCTTGCCCTGGGCGAACGTCATGCCGCTCACGGCGCTCCAGTTGAGTCCGTCGGTGGCGCCGCTGACCGTCAAGGTCTGCGTGCCCACGGCGTCGTCTTCGGGCGTGAAGTACTTCATGTACATCCGGGCGTCGTTGGCCAGCGTGTAGTAGATGCGGCCGTTCGTGAAGAACATGCCCGTGATGTTGGCGACCGGGAAGTTCGACGTGGTGAGTCCGTGCAGGTCCACCTGGGTGGGCGCGCCCACCGTGGTGCCGTCGAACGGACGGGAGTAGAAGAGTCCGTTGTCCCAGCCGCCGTAGAGCCTGCCGTTGGTGACGAACGCCCCACGGGCGTGCGACCAGTCGGTGCCGGGCGTGGACAGCGTCGTCGCCGTCCCCGTCGCCGAGCCGTCGAAGGAGCGGCGCGCCAGGTATTCGAGGCCGCCGCCACCGCCACCGGGTGCGATGCTCGGGTCGATGACCTCGATCGCGCTCACGATGGGGTTGTTCACGAGGTGGGAGAAGAGCACGTTGACCTGCCCGTCGCTCGTCACCGTGAACTCGCGCATCCCCCCGACCTGGAAGCCGATCGAGGCGCTGATGTCGAAGTTCGGCAGCACGGTCGCCCCGTCGATCGACACGTTGAAGACGCGCTTCCCGGTCTGCTTCAGGTTGCCCGCGAAGTTCGCGAAGTACATCCGCACCTTGACCTGCTTGCCCGCGGGCACGTTGAAGTTCCACTGCATCTCGTTGCCACCGCTCGGATCCTCACGGGCGGCCGAGAAGATGCCGATCGGCGTGCCCGCCGGCACGGTGCCGTTGAGCGTCGGCGTGCCGCCGGTCACCGCGCTCGCGCCCGTGTTGTGCAGCGGGCTCGGGGCCGCGGCGGTGTCCACCGCCCAGTCGATCTGGCAGTTGCCGCTCGGCACCAGGGAGCCGCCGGCGTTCACTCGGTACAGGACGGAGGGATCCTGGCTCAGGCAGCCGCTCTGCGGCACGGTGTAGAGGTCGTTGGGCAGTGTCGCCACGTAGGGAGCCGGCACCGAAGCGCCGCCCGCCAGCGGCATGAAGGCGATCTTGCCGTGGTACTCCCCGCCGATGCCCGAGGTGTCCGAGCCCACCCACAGGCCCGCGGGGGTGGCAAGCATCATCTGGACGCCCAGGCCGCGGGGGTCGCGGATCGGGTTCCAGCTGAAGGGCAAGCCGTTCAGCGGGTCGAGCGAGGCGATGCCCATGCGATCGATCGCCCCTTGGCCCGCGGAGTCGCCGTTGGCTGAGTACGGGTTGTTCCACCAGCGCTGGTGACCGCCGACGTAGACCGCCGTGTTGGTGGCGGTCACGCTGAACGTGGTGTCTCCACCGGTGTAGTCGACCCACGTGGGCTGCAGGGCCGTGCCGGTGGCGTTGATCTCCCAGCGCGACGTCGTGTCGCACAGCACCCCGGCGTTCACGCCGCCCATGAAGGCGCCGGTGGTGCCGATCACGAAGTAGGAGCCGTCGGGGGCGATGTCGATGTCGTTGGTGTAGGTGTCGAAGAAGGAGGAGCAGGCGGACTTGAAGCGGTTGGTCTGCCAGTTGGCGACCGTGTCCGTGGTCAGGTCGACCATGGCGACCTGGCCACGATCCTGGCCGTCGACCAGGGTGAAGTTGCCGACGGCCACCATCTTGGTGCCGTCGGGCGTGATGTCGAACTTGCGGATGCGGCCGGTGCCGCCGTTGTGCTTGCCAGTGAACGCCACGTCGACGGTGGGGTCGAGGGCGCCGCTCACCGGGTTCAGCGCCGCGAACTTCTCGCGAGCGACGCCCTGGACGGCCGAGAACGCCCCGCCGATGTAGAGCTTGCCGTTGGCGAACGACATGTCGTGCACGGCCTCGCCGGCGCCGATCTTCGCCTTGAACGCCGTCACGATCTGTCCGTTGGCCGGATCCAGCTTCACCAAGCGCTTGTATCCGGTCTGTCCGTTCACGGTGGCGAAACGGCCTCCGACGTAGACGCTGGTGCCATCGGTCCCCAGGGCGAGGATCTCGCCGTCGAACGTGGGCATGAAGTTCTTGTTGATCGTCCCGGTGGTGGCGTTGAACGCCAGGATGCTCGAGACGTCGAGCAGGTTGCCGCTGATGTTCTTGGCTTGCAGGAACTGACCGCCGACGATCACCTGGTTGCCCACCTGGACGATGGCGTTGACCTGCCCGTCCTGGATGTTGGGCGTCCAGTCGGCCGGATCGGCGGAGACCAACGTGGGCTGTGCGGTGCTGAGGGCGCCCGCGGCGACGGCCGGCGCGGCGGGCAGCAGACTCAGCCCGGAGACCGCCATCGACAGCGCGATGACCAAGGTAGTGGAACGACGCATTCGGGGGGTTCCTTCGCTCGGGGGATACGGGGTGTCCCCAGGATAGGGAACGCAGGGGGTCGGTGTCCTACTCCGAAGGGATGAATCCTCGGCAGACGCAGGAACACCATGGTGTGCGACGCATGCCCTAGGCCCTTCGGTGCAACGGCCGAATCAGTTGGGCGGTTGCAGTTGCCTTTTCAGGGCATCGACGTCGAGGTCGGGACGGGCCAGCTGTGGATCCATGTCCCCGAGGGTCTCGACCAGGAGCGAGGAGACGGCCCAGTTCCGGTACCACTTGCGGTCCGAGGGCACGACGAACCACGGGGCCTCCTCGGTCGAGCATTCGCGGATCGCTTCCTCGTAGGCCGCCTGGTAGTCCTGCCAGCGCCGTCGTTCCTCGAGGTCGCCCTCGTGGAACTTCCAGTGCTTCTCGGGGTCGTCGAGGCGAGCCAGCAGTCGCTCGCGTTGCTCGTCGTAGGAGATGTGCAGCATGCACTTCACGATCGTGGTGCCGGCGGCCGCCACCCGTTCTTCGAACTCGACGATCTCGCGGTACCGCGGCCGCCAGACCGCTTCGGGCACGAGTGAACGCACCCGCACGATCAGCACGTCCTCGTAGTGGGACCGGTCGAACACCATCACCTGGCCCGCGTCCGGCAGCCTGCGCTCGATCCGCCAGAGGAAATCGTGTCGGAGTTCTTCGTCGGTGGGCTTCTTGAACGAGGCCACGTCCACGCCGGCCGGGTTCATCGATGAGAACACGTGACGGACCGTGCCCCCCTTGCCGCTGGTGTCCATGCCCTGCAGCACCACCAGGAGCGAGCGCTTCCCCTCCACCCAGAGCCGTTCCTGGAGATGGTCGAGGCGATCGGCGAGCTCGGGGACCGCGGCCTCGGCGGTCTCGCGATCGTCGACGCCCGGCGTGGCTCGCGGGTCGATGCCCGGCAGGATGGCGTTGCCGTCGCCCCCCGCCCGCAGGAGGTCGCGGACACGCCCTTCGCTCATCCGCCGGACGCTAGCACGGGCTCTTCGGCGCCGGGGCTCTCGGCAAGGGCGCGCTCGCCCCTCGTCATCGCGCGGTAGCCGACCACGGCGGCCCCGATCAACACCGTCGAGAGCACGAGCACGATCGTGGCAAGGGCGTTCAACGACGGCAACGGGGACCGGCGCGCCGACGAATAGATCACGATCGGGATCGTCTGACACGAGGCGTCGGCGCACAGGCGCTGGGAGATCACGAAGTTGTCGATGGCCGAGGCGAAGACGATGGCGACGCTCGCGAAGATCGCGGGCGAGAGCAGCGGCAGGAGCACCCGCCGGATCGCGTTGGTGGGCGAGGCGCCGAGGTCCATGGCCGCTTCCTCGTAGTGCTTGCCCACCGACAGCAACCGTGCCCGCACGATGATCACGGTGAAGGCGAGCTCGTACATCGACAACCCCAGCACCTGCGCCGTGAACCCCAGGCCGATCTGCTCGACCAGCTTGGTCATCATCAGGAACAGGCCCACGCCGATCGCGATCTCCGGCGTGATGAACGAGAACAGCATCACGAAGTCGCTCGTGCCCGCACCGCGACCGCGCCACCGGTCGAGCGCGATGGCGAAGGCCACGCCCAGCGGCACCGCGATCACCACCGTGAGTGCCGACAGTTTCAGGCTCTGGAACAGGGCCGAGCGCAAGGTCTCGTCCTGCCACACGGAGTTGACGTCGGTGATGAACCAGCGCGTCGCCGAGAACCCCTGCCAGGTGGTCTGGGCCTTCCCCGCGTTGAACGAATAGGCCACGGCGATGAAGACCGGCACGAGCGACCACGCCAAGTAGCCGAACACCGCCACCCACAGGAACCGCGCCTGGGCCCACGGGTTGGCGATCCACGAGGTCAATCGACGGCTCGCCGGAGGTGCCTGCACCGAGAGCGGGCCACTCATCGTTCCGCCAGCTCCCTCGCGACGTTCGTGCTGCGCAGGTAGTAGAGCATCGGCACGATCAACAGCACAACCATGACCACCACCAACGCGGCGCCCGTGTTCACCAGCGAGCTCTGGATCGAACTGACGATGAGGTTGCCGAACATCGCCGTGTTGCGCGTGCTGGAGAGCAACGTCTGGGTGAAGTAGTCGCCGAACATCGGCAACGCCACGATGATGCAGCCGGCCAGGATGCCCTGTTTCGACAACGGCAACGTGACGCGGAAGAACGTCTTGACCTGTCCCGCGCCCAGGTCGCGCGCCGCTTCGATCATCGAGCGGTCCATGCGATCGAGCGTGCCGAACAACGGCAGGATCATGAACGGGATGTAGCCGTAGATCAGCCCGAACACCACGGTGGAGGCCCTCCCGCTCAGCCACTGTTCGGGATGGTCGATCACCCCGATCGCCTCCAGGAACCGGTTCACGTAGCCGTCCTCCTGGAGCAGGTTCACCCAGGCGAACATCCGCATCATGTAGCTGATCCAGAACGGCGCGATGAACGCCACCAGCAGCCAGGTCTTCGTGCGCTTGGCGTGCCGCGCCACGAAGTAGGCGACGGGGTAGCCGATCAACAGGCACGCCGCGGTCGCGATGCCCACGTAGACCAGCGTTCGAACCAAGGTCTCCTGCTCGATGGAGCCGGCGGTGAACAGCCTGGTCACCACCCCGCGGAACGGCGTGGTGTCCCACCGGACCGGGTTGTAGACCGGTTCGGCCGTCAGGAAGATCGGGTCGAGGCGCCCGAACGCCACCGAGAGCACCACGTAGAACGGCAGGACGAAGAACAGCAGGAGCCAGATCGTGGCCGGTGCCGCGAACGACGGCCAGAACCAGCGGGGGTACCAGACCCCCCCGGGTTGGTCGTCCTTACGCGCCACCCGTCACTTCTTGGTAGATCTGCTGGTAGAGCTGGTTGATCGCGGGCTCCAGCTCCAGCTCCGACACACCCATCGGCACCATGTCCTCGGTGACGATCGTGTAGGTGAGGCTCTCGGGCAGGAAGCCGTCGGAGACCGCGACATCCTCGTTGAACGACTTCACCGTGGGCTGGTAGCCCTCGTAGGAGTAGTTGGCGATGGCGTTCTTGGGGTCGTACAGGTAGTCGATCAGCGTGTGAGCCAGCACCGGGCTCGCGGCGCCCTTCGGGATCGCGAACAGGTCGTGGGAGATCAGACCCTTCTGTCCTCCCTGGCCCTGCGGCGGCCACGCGTAGCTGAGCGCCGTGATGTCCAGGCCCTTGGGCAGGTAGTACTGGTAATAGGCCATCTGCCCCGACCACGTGTTGTGCACCTGCCACAGGTTCGTGCTGAGCTCGGTGTAGTCGACGTGGTCGTACTTCCACCCCATCTCGTCCGCGCCGGCCAGCAGGTCCTGTTTGACCTGGTCCAGGATCGTCTGGTCGCTCTCGTTCGGGTCGTAGCCCTTGCGCAACAGCCCCACCGCCAAGGTGTCGCGCGAGCCGTTCAACAGGTGGGCCTGACCCTTGTACTTCGGGTCCCAGAACACGTCCCAGGGGTTGTCGAGCGCCGCGATGTCCTCGCTGACCTCGTCGTTGCGCCACGCGATCCCGGTGGTGAAGATCACGTACGGCATGGAGTACTGGCGACCCACGTCGTAGAAGTCCGGGATCCCCGGCGACAGCTGGTCGGTGGCGGTGGTGAGGTAGGTCTTGTTGAGCGGCTGGATCAGGTTCCCTTGCGCGAGCTTGCCGATGTTCTCGAGCGTCACGGTCACGACCGCGTCGAAGTCGGCGCCGTTGGACTGCATCTTCGACACCATCTCGTCGGGCGTGTCGAACACGGTGTACTCCACGTCCACGCCGTACTGTTCGCCGAACCCGTTGAGGACCTTCTTCCAGATGTAGTCGTTGTAACCGAAGATCTTCAGCGGCCCCGACTCCGGATCGAGTCCGTCGGCGATCGCCGGGTTGTCGGCGCTGATCGGCAGCGTGACGGGGTTGTCGGGTCGCGCCAGCTGGAGCGCTGCCGAGGCGCTGGCATCCCCTCCGCTCGAGCCGGAGTCCCCGCACGCGGCCAGGATCGTGGCCATGCTCGGCAACGCGATACCGGCAGCGGCTGCCCGCTGCAGGAACGCTCGCCGGTCGATGGGTCGGGGGCGGTCTTTCGGATGCGCCATGGTCGAACCTTTCTCGTCGGCAGGTCGCTGTGGGCTGTTTCTACACCCCAGACACGTCCGGCGTGCGCGGGCGGGGGGTTGGGCGATGTCCCGGGGTCAGGCCCGCGGGTAGACTCGGAGCAGGCCGCGCGGTCCGCGCGCCCGATCCCTTCCCTCCCTCGATCCCGGAGTGACGAACGCCATGCCCACCCGTAACGACATCCGCAACGTGGCCATCGTGGCCCACGTCGACCACGGAAAGACCACCCTCGTCGACGCCATGCTCTGGCAGTCCGGCGCCTTCCGCGAGAACCAGGACGTGAACGAACGCGTCATGGACTCCATGGACCTGGAGCGCGAGAAGGGCATCACGATCCTGGCCAAGAACACGGCGGTGCGCTACGGCGACATCAAGATCAACATCGTCGACACGCCCGGTCACGCCGACTTCGGCGGTGAGGTGGAGCGCGCGCTCACGATGGTGGACGGGGTCCTGCTGTTGGTCGACGCGAGCGAAGGTCCCCTGCCTCAGACCCGGTTCGTGCTCCGGAAGGCGTTGGAGTCGCGCCTGCCGGTGATCCTGGTGGTGAACAAGGTCGACCGCCCGGACGCCCGCGTCGGTGAAGTGGTGCATGAGGTGGAGGAGCTGTTCCTGGACCTGGACGCCGACGAGCACCAGATCGATTTCCCGATCCTGTACGCGAACGCCCGGTCCGGCCAGGCGGGGGAGGACCCGGAGACGCTCGCGGCCGACCTCAAGCCGCTGTTCGAGACCCTGCTCACCTACATCCCCGCGCCCGAGTACGAGGAGGGCCACCCGCTCCAAGCGCTCGTCACGAACCTCGACGCCTCGCCCTACGTCGGTCGCCTGGCCATGTGCCGCGTCCGCAACGGATCCATCACGCGCGGCCAAGCGGTGGCGTGGTGCCGCGCCGACGGCACGATCGAGCAGGCCAAGATCGGTGAGCTCTACGTCACCGATGCCCTCGATCGCGTTGACGCGGAGGAGGCCGGTCCCGGGGAGATCATCGCCGTCGCGGGGATCGCGGAGATCACGATCGGAGAAACGCTGGCCGATCCCGCCGATCCTCGGCCGCTGCCCGTCACCAGCGTCGACGAGCCCAGCCTGTCGATGACGATCGGTATCAACACCTCGCCGCTGTCGGGCACCGACGGCGACAAGATGACGGCTCGCCTCCTCAAGGGACGCCTCGACCAGGAACTGGTCGGCAACGTGTCGATCCGCGTGCTCGAGACCGAACGGCCCGAGATGTGGGAGGTGCAGGGCCGCGGCGAACTCCAGTTGGCGGTCCTGGTGGAGATGATGCGGCGCGAAGGCTTCGAACTCACGGTGGGCAAGCCGCAGGTCGTGACGCGCACGGTGAACGGCCAGCTGCAGGAGCCGATGGAGCGGGTCGCGATCGACGCGCCCGAGGACTACCTGGGGGTGATCAGCCAGCTGCTCGCGCTGCGCAAGGGGCGCATGGAACAGATGGTGAACCACGGCACCGGCTGGATCCGCATGGAGTACCTGGTGCCGGCCCGTGGGTTGATCGGGTTCCGCACCGAGTTCATGACCGAGACCCGCGGGACCGGCCAGCTCCACCACGTGTTCGAGGGCTACGAGCCCTGGCACGGCGAACTCCGCACGCGTCCCAGCGGCTCCCTCATCGCCGACCGAACGGGCGTCACCACGCAGTTCGCCCTGCTGAACCTGCAGGAGCGCGGCGCGATGTTCGTGGGGCCTGGCGAGGACGTGTACGAAGGCATGATCATCGGCGAGAACGCGCGGGCCGACGACATGGACGTGAACCCCACGAAGGAGAAGCACCTCACGAACATGCGCAAGGCCAACGCCGAAGAGCTCGTCCGTTTGATCCCGAAGCTGCAGCTGTCATTGGAGCAGGCGCTGGAGTTCATCCGCGAGGACGAATGTGTTGAGGTCACCCCGAACCACGTGCGGTTGCGCAAGGTCTTGCTCGACCAGCAGGGGCGCGTGAAGGCCGGGCGTCGCGCCAAGCCGGCGAAGGACTAGCGGTCTCAGACGACGCCGAGCGCGCCGACCACTCGGCTGACGCCCTTGCGGGCCTGACTGCGGGTGCCGTGCGAGGACGCTTCCACCACCAGCGCGGTGCCGCGGCTCGTCGGCCGGGCGGTGATCCCCACCCGGACCCGCTGGAACCCTGAGCGCGTGGTGCCTTGGAGGAAGCGGCCCTCCAGGTCGACATGCGAGACCGTGCCGATCTCATCGAGGACCCGCTGGGCGAGCGCGAACGCGTCGTCGGTGCCTTCGTCGATGATCACGGTCTGCTCTGCATGACGTACCAACACGGGGGAGCTCCTTCGTTCGCGGGGGTGGAGCGCTCCCACCGTTGCATGTTCCGCCGTCGCACGCATCCCCCACTGGCCGCAAGATCGCCATTCGTCACCGGATGGTGACATGGGCGCCATATGCGCGAAGAAGACCGGCGTGGTGCGCGTGGGGGCAACCCTGGGCTCGGGGCGGCGCTCGCATGAGACTGTGGTCCGCTGCGCGATAGGGTCGGCCCATGCCGAAGCGCACGATCGCCGGGGATCTTCCGGCGCCGATGCTCGCCAAGGTCCAACCGGACATGCCCATCGGTGATGGCTGGACCTACGAGCCGAAGTGGGACGGGTTCCGGACGATCGTCGCGATCGACGCCGACGGCACCGCGCGCCTCGCGAGCCGCGACGGCAGACCCCTTGGACGATATTTCCCGGAGCTGCTCGAGCTCCTGGAGGGCGGTGCCAGCCACGGACCGTTCGTGGCCGACGCCGAGATCGTGCGGGTGGCGCCGGGCCGGATGGACTTCGACGAACTGCAGCTGCGGCTGCATCCTGCCGAGTCGCGGGTCCGCAAGCTCGCCGGCGAGATCCCCGCCACGTTGATCGTGTTCGACCTGCTGCAGCTCGGGGATGACGAGCTTGCCGAGGTGCCGCTCGCCGAACGGCGTGCGCGACTCGCGACCCTGGCCTCGGCGATGGGATGGGAAGGTGCGCCCGGTTCCCTGGACGACGTGCCCACCGGTCCCACGGTGCTGGCCGCGCCCTGGACCGACGATCCCGACGTGGCGCGTGCGTGGTTCGCCGATGACGCCGGGATCGGCCAGGACGGCATCATCGCCAAACGTGCCGAGCAGCCGTACCTGTCGGGCGAGCGCGGTTGGATCAAGGTGAAGCATCGCTCCACGCTCGACTGCGTCGTGGGCGGCTACCGCCTCTCCAAGACCGGCGATGGGATCGGCGCGCTGTTGCTAGGCCTGTATGACGGCGACGGCACGCTCCATTACGTCGGGCACACATCCTCGTTCAAGGCGAAGGAGCGACGGGACATCCTCGAACAGTTGCGACCGCTCGAAGGCGGCGACAGCTTCGAGGGTGGTCGCGCGCCGGGCGGGCAGAGCCGGTGGAGCGCCGGCAAGGACACCGCGTGGATCACCCTGCAACCGGTGCTGGTCTGCGAGGTCACGATCGACCGGGTGCAGTACGGAAGGTTCCGCCACGCCGCGAGCTTCGTGCGCTGGCGCGACGACCGCGAGCCCGCGAGCTGCACGTTCGACCAGATCCCGGGGGCCGAACCGCCCGCGTGGCCCGAACCGACGGACGGCTAGGCCGAACCCGACTCTTTCCGGCGACGGCCCTGGCTTCCCTGGCCTCGATCGCCGCCCAGACCTTGGCGCTTCATCTCCTCCCATTCGGCGATCTTCTTCGCGCGCGAGGG
>Ga0190274_10001760_pt1 | contig 12691 bp, 7 predicted proteins | sample Popmic531T_FD_133002 | JGI IMG/M metagenome (GOLD analysis project Ga0190274, IMG submission 133002) | Populus adjacent soil microbial communities from riparian zone of Yellowstone River, Montana, USA - 531 T | ecosystem: Environmental > Terrestrial > Soil > Riparian zone | place: USA: Montana...
AGGGTCATGAGTGAAAGGATGTTTTTGATTCTCTCTTCAATGGGCACGTCGGGGTTTTGGAAAGGGTATTGTTGCGTTGATGGCTCCCTGGCAATCGCCTGGTGGGTTATGGCAATTGAGTCATCGCTGGCAAAGAAAAAAATGGAGGCAAGTGACGACACCAGGACGATGAGCCATATTCGGAATTGATTATTTCGTCTGATTGTTTGCAACTGAACCCGTCTCCCATCCCATTCGATTTAGGTTGCATTCAAAGTTCATTAACCTTGTTTGTCGATGTGACGCGCTCTTACTTAAAGTCTGAAGCTTTGAGATCCGGATCAACGAAAAAGGCCCGCAGTCAAATAAGTTGTCTGCGAAGCCTGAATGAAGCGTTGGACTCTGACAAGCCCGTCGAAATTTGGAAGGGGGGTTGGTCCTGGACTGGTTAATAGATTGGCTTATCGGGGGTATTTAGGTCTGCAACATGTAGGAAGGATTACCCTCTAATAAGCCCCACCCCAGGACCATTAACTAGTGCAACGTGGAGAAAATACCATCGGTTGATTTGCCTGTCATGAGCCCGATGATTGAATTTCATGTCCAACTTTAGTTGTAGGCTTCTTAGTTGGAATGAGGGCACGGTCCACGAAATGAAACACAAACGGAAAGAAACACGAAACGACCACGAAACCAGGCCACTCTACCGGTGGGGTTCGTTTGACTCGTGTTGTTTCGTGGATCGTGCCGCTGCTCACCTAACCTTGTAAGAGCCTGCCGGCTAAGTTAAGCTCCGTTTCTCACGTGAACGCCTGCCGCAATTACGCTTGAACAATGAACGAGAATAAAAGAGAATAAAGCGCGTTCCTTCAATCAAAGACCTCTTTAAATCTGTGCACGGGTACCGGCGGCGACGTAATTTGCCGGCGCACAAGATGGTTTGTTCATCAACACAACAAAGCTTTTGCCCAGTATCAAACAGGGATGACAATATCAGACACCGAGTACGGCCGAAGATGTGAATTTGGAGGCGGAGAATTCGATGAAAATTGTCACTTCTATTATTCTTCTGTTTCTTGTTCTGAGCTTATCAATGGCTACCTTCCCAGGAGGGATGTTGCTCCTGACGAGGGCGAGTGCTGCACAAGTCGAAGACCAACTGGTCTACGCGGACTTTAACACTCTCATGAACAATCGCCCCGTGAGCTCTCGTGGTGGATACATACAAATATTTGCCGGCTCTGAGAATCCCGGCAATCTGGCTAAATTCACCGGAATGAAGGAGGCGAACGACGCGCCTGAGTTGGTGAGGCTTAAAGCGGATGATCCCAATAAAGCCGCAACGTTTAGCTATGTACTATTGTCGCCGAATAACTATGCCAACGTTACGCTGGATATACATGGTTTACCTGACAAGGACGGCAAGCCAGTAGGAGAGGATATTAGTGCCTACAAGAATTTGACACTGCAGATTTATGCTAAGGGTTCGCCGCCGCCGACCGGTGGTGAATACATCCGCGTCGAGTTGACCAGTCATGGCCAGGGCATCAACCTAAATTACGGCTTTCCTCAGGCGGCCTTCAAGCTCAGCCCTACTGGCCTAAATACTTATAAGATACCGTTGAAATCATTGGCCCAGCCTGCGTGGGTACAAGATCACGTCGACACCAAGGAAGTGTTGCAGAAGTTAACGTCGATCCAGATTAGTGTTTACTGCGACAAATGCACTCCGACCAACGGCACGTTGGTTATTGATAATGTCATTCTAACAAAGTGATGAAGGAAATCTTTGAGTGACTGAAAGAGATGCCCTTCACGCTGATTGGTTCTGAAGGAGACACGATCGAGGTGAAAAACCAAACTGGTCGGCGTGCCGGGCACTGGTTACATGCGTTGATACTAGTCGCTCTTGGCGGCTGCGGCGGAGTCATGGCGCAGGTGCTGGGTGATCCCGTAGATGTGAGTCTGGATTTCCAGAAGATGGAGAACATTTACTTTATCGCCAATAAGGTTATGGAGTTTAATCCCGCGACCGGCCAGGGTTCATTGCAATGGAACCGGTATGTCAGGAGTACCACGCTTTCATTCAACAAGATGGATGTCACATTCGCGCGGGGCAAAGCCACAGAGTTCCCGGGCACTGAATACGATCAGGATCCGACATTGCCCTTTTCAGTTAGCTTTATCAGCCCACGCACCGTCAGACTGCGACTTAATACGCGTGCCGTCCCACTTAACGATGGATCCTCGTTAATGCTGGCCGGGCCTGTGGCAAAGGATGGCTCCTGGAAGGTCGAACAGAATGATCAGGCAATCATCTACACTAGCGCTTTCGGACAAGTGCGAATTATCAAGGAGCCCTGGCATATTGAGTTCTTCGATAAAACGGGCCGCCTGCTGACGCGTACGCAGAACATTGGTGATCCCCACACCTTCATTACGCCGATTCCTTTCTCGTTCATTCGCCGTGCCCAAGACCTGGGTCGCCGCACGGCCGCGACTTTCCAGCTTCAACATGACGAGAAGATTTTCGGCTGCGGTGAATCCTTCACTGGTTTGAATAAACGTGGGCAGCACGTCATCGAGGTCACGCGGGACGGCATGGGTGTGCAGAACGAATACATGTATAAGCCGATCCCTTTCTTTCTCAGCAGCAACGGATATGGCATTTTCGTGCACACCAGTGCGCCGGTCACGTTTGATTTCGGCAAATACTTTGACGCGCACAACGTTATTTATTCCGGTGACGAAAACCTGGACCTCTTTATTTTTCTTGGCGAGCCAAAAGACATCCTATCTGAATACACCGCGTTGACTGGTCGCAGCCCCGTGCCGCCGCTATGGTCATTCGGCTTCTGGATGAGTCGCATTACGTACAAGTCCGAAGATGAAGTGCGGGATGTAGCGGCGAAGCTCAGAGAACACAAAGTACCAGCGGATGTAATTCATCTGGACACCGGTTGGTTCGAAACCGATTGGCGCAGCAACTATAAGTTTTCTGCTTCCCGGTTCCGGGATCCGGGGAAAATGATTGCCGATCTGAAGCAGCAGGGATTTCATATCAGTCTCTGGCAATACACTTACTTCACCAGTAAGAACGAGTTATTTAAGGAATTGGTCGACAAGGGTTATGAGGTGAAAAACGAGGGAGGCGCAGAACCTTTCGAAGACGCAGTCATCGATATGAGCAATCCCGAAGCCGTGAAGTGGTATCAGACAAAATTGGCGGGTTTGCTCAAGATGGGCGTGGGCGCAATAAAAGCGGACTTCGGGGAAGGGGCACCACTTACAGGTCAATACGCTTCGGGCCGTACCGGTTGGTACGAACACAACTTATACCCGCTGCGTTACAACAAAGCCGTCGCCGACGTAACCAGAGAAGTAAATGGTGAGAATGTTATTTGGGCGCGCAGTGCGTGGGCAGGCAGTCAGCGTTATCCGCTTCACTGGGGCGGCGATGCTGAAAACACTAATTCAGCGATGGCCGCCCAACTTCGCGGGGGTTTGTCATTTGGGCTTTCAGGGTTCACTTACTGGAGCCATGATGCCGGGGGATTCGTGGATCGTGCGCCGCGTGACCTGTATCGCCGCTGGCTGGCTTGGGGAGTGCTGACTTCACACACGCGCGCTCATGGCGCGCCGCCACGCGAACCATGGGAATACGACGAGGCACTGACGGAGGACTTTCGCCGCGCTCTGGGGCTGAAATACTCCTTAATGCCATACATTATTGCGCAGGCAAAAGACTCTTCGGAGCGTGGATTCCCGATGCTGCGCACGCTCTTCTTTGAATATCCAAACGATCCGACTTCCTGGATGATTGACGATCAGTACATGTTTGGCTCAAGCCTTCTGGTCGCGCCGATGTTCGACGAAGCGGCAAGCCGAAAAGTTTATTTGCCGCCGGGCGCGTGGATCGATTATCAAACCGGCAAAGTATATGAGGGCTCACGGTGGCATCAGATCACTCCCGGACAGATTCCTGTGGTCTTGCTGGTTAAGGATCATACGGCGTTGCCACATTTGAAAGTCGCCCAGAGCACTTCGGAGCTCGATTGGAGTAACGTCGAGTTGCGCGTCTTCAGCACTGACAGCTCAGCCGCTTCAGGTCTGTTTGCATTGCCCGACGGAAATCTGAACACACTCAGATTGGAGTCAGCACCAGGAGGCTTTGCACTGAAAAACGATCCGCTTGCCGGGAAGGTGAAGTGGCAGATTAATCGTGTACCTTCAAAGTGACATCTGAGTTTTTCTCTCTGTGTTTTCCGTGTTTCTGTAGTGAGTGTTTTCCGCCGTTCTCTACCACTGAGACACAGAGTCCACAGAGGCTGCACAAAGATTGAATCCAATATAGGCCGCTGAATAGGAGTCCCTGCAAACTATGACCAAGAAGATCAATCGCAGACATTTCATCGAGTATTCCGCCGCGGCCGCGGCCGGCACCGCGATGTTGGTTCCCAGGATCTCTGAGGCTTTGAACCCAGGGAAAATAACAGCAACCGGAAATGCCGCTGTTCAGAAATCACTGTCGTCTTACGATGGGCAGGTTCGAGCGTTGCTGGCGCAAATGACTCTCGAAGAAAAGGTCGGCCAAATGACCCAGGCCGAGCAGGACGCTCTTAAAGATGTAAACGATATTCAGAAGTATTTTCTCGGGTCCCTGCTTAGTGGCGGCGGTTCAGATCCCAAAGCCGGCAACAGTCTTGAGGCCTGGACCAACATGTGCGATGGCTACCAGGAGCATGCGTTAAAGACGCGTTTGGCGATTCCCATCCTTTACGGCGCAGACGCTGTTCACGGACATAACAATGTTCTCGGCGCAGTGAACTTCCCCCATAACATAGGCCTTGGCTGCACGCGGAATCCGAAGCTGGTTGAGAGCGCCGCTCGAGTTACAGCGGAAGAAGTACGCGCGACCGGGGTCAATTGGACGTTCGCTCCCTGCGTTACAGTTCCGCGCGATGAACGTTGGGGTAGAACTTACGAAGGCTTTGGCGAAGCGCCAGAGCTGGCTCGAACTCTGGGTGAGGCAGCAGTTAGAGGTTTGCAGGGAAGCGATCTCAGTGATCCTCTGCGAGTGTTGGCCTGTGCCAAGCATTTCATTGGTGACGGCGGAACGAGTTTTGGGACCGCTAGTTTCCAAAATCCACAAGGAAAGCGCATGCTCGATCAAGGCGATACGCAATTGAGCGAAGCTGACTTGAGAAGGATTCACCTTGAGGGGTACCTCAGCACCGTCAAGGCGGGAGTTGGTTCGATAATGCCTTCATACAGCAGTTGGAATGGGGTGAAGGTGTCCGGTATCAAGCGACTGCTTACTGACATTCTCAAACAGGAGCTGGGTTTCGAGGGTTTCCTGATTTCCGACTACCGGGCTGTCGATCAGATAACCAAAGACTATAAGGAGGCAATTGGGATATCGATCAACGCCGGCATGGACATGGTTATGGTGCCTACTGAATATGTACGGTTTTTCAACCTGCTGCTCGAACTTGTCAAGGAAGGGAAGGTACCGATGGCTCGCATTGATGACGCCGTTACCCGCATCCTCCGAGTCAAATTCGCGATGGGTTTGATGGACAAGAAACGTTCGCCACTGGCCGACAGAAGTTTGCACAAAACGTTTGGTTCTGCTCCGCATCGACAAGTCGCCCGCGAGTGTGTCCGCCAGTCGTTGGTGCTGCTCAAGAACGATAACAAAACGCTGCCGCTGGCAAAGAACGTGGCCCGCATTCACGTGGGAGGCAAGAGCGCCGACGATATTGGCAATCAATGCGGCGGCTGGACCATCGAATGGCAGGGTAAGAGCGGTGACGTCACGCCAGGCGGCACTACCATTCTCAAAGCAATTCAAAACATGGTTTCACCGGCGACCAAGGTGACTTACTCAAAAGACGGGACCGGCGGCGCGGGCGCCGGTGTAGGGATCGTGGTGATTGGCGAAACACCCTACGCCGAGGGTGTCGGCGACAAGGAAGACCTGACGTTGGCCGCTGAAGATGTGGCGGCCATCAACAACATGAAACAGGCGGGTATTCGGGTAGTGGCGGTGCTGCTTTCCGGCCGTCCTCTAATTCTCGGTGACGCCCTCGCCAATTGTGATGCCCTGGTGGCGGCGTGGCTGCCGGGAACCGAAGGCCAGGGCGTAGCGGACGTGCTTTTTGGCGACTACAAACCTACTGGGAAACTTTCGTTTTCGTGGCCACGCTCAATGGCGCAGATTCCGATTAACGTCGGCGACAAGAATTACGATCCGCTGTTCAAATACGGGTTCGGATTGACGTTTGGCTAGTAAGCAGGCGAATGCGTAAGCGCGAAGGGAAAGCCCGCCTGCGCAGTGTCGCTAATGTTGTCGTCGAACGGCCCGTCATCACGCGGAGCGATCTCTTTCACACCATGGCTTTAGCCCGGTGACCAGGGCCTTAATATGACAGACGAACCTTTTCAACGGTTTTAGCTGCCGGACCAGGTGCGATCTACGATCCACGCACATCACACGAAATGACTCTAACGAAGAGATTTTTTGGTGACCCTTCGTGTGATTTAGTGGATCGTACTTAGTTCCTATGCGCAATCAGTTTCGTTACATTCCTGGTCTGTGTCTTTTGCTGGCGTGGTGGTCCACCTGTACTCCCGCGCAGGAGCAAAAGTTTGCGCAGTTCGGCGATTTCAAACTGGAGAGCGGCCTGGTCATTCGCGATTGCCGCATAGGCTATCGCACTTTTGGCAAACTCAATAATGACAAGTCCAACGCGATTCTGGTTCCTACGTGGGCCGGCGGGACTTCTGAACAACTCCAATCGAATTTTGGGCCAGGCAGGCTGATCGATACCGACAAATACTATGTGATCGCGGTTGATGCGCTCAGCAATGGAGTCTCTTCGTCGCCGTCAAACAGCAAGTTGCAACCAAGGATGGCTTTCCCGAAGTTTACCTTCCGCGATCTTGTGAAGACGCAGCACGAGTTGTTGACAAAGATCCTCCATTTGAATCACCTGAAGGCAGTGATCGGCGTGTCGATGGGAGGGATGCAAACTTTTCAGTGGCTGGTTTCTTATCCGGATTTCATGGACAAAGCAATCCCCATCGTTGGCTCACCCAGGCTAGCACCTTACGATCTCGTACTCTGGCAAATACAAATAGATGCCATCATGAATGATCGCGGTTGGAACAACGGCGACTACACGGTGAATCCTGCCCGGGCCGCAGAATTCGAATTTGGGGAGTTGGTGCTCACTACCCCTGAAGACTACAACAAAAGGAAGACGCGTGAACAAACTCTCGCCGACCTCGCCCGGGCCGGCAGTACCGGCGGGTCAGATGCCAACGACAAGATCAGACAGGCGCAGGCAATGATGGCGCTGGACGTGTCGCTTCCATTTGCAGGATCAATGCAGCGCGCGGCGGCGTCGGTCCAGGCGAAGGTCTTCGTGATCGTCGGACGGTTAGATCACACGGTGACGCCCGGTCCTGCTTCGGAGTTTGCCCGTCTTCTATCTGCGCCTTTGCTTGAGCTGGATAGTGATTGTGGGCATATGGCATCGTCTTGCGAGGCTAAAAGAGTGAACGAAGCCGTGGCTTATTTCCTGGCGCGGTAATGGGGTTGAGGAACTTGGAGCCGAATTTTGGAGTGCGCTGACCTGTCAGCGCTTTGGTATTCGGCGACCTGTCGCCGCCGTCGGTGAGATTACCAAGCCCGCGGAAACGCAGCACAGTGTCCCGGAGGACGGCGGCGACAGGTCGCCGAATACCAAAGCGGCAACAGGTTACCGCACTCCAAAACCAAAGGGAGATCAAAACGATGAGTGAAGTGCGGATTGTCTTGAAGAAACGGCGGCAGTTACTGACATTGATAATAGTGTCAGTGTTCTTGCTAACGGCACTTCTTCCCACGAGCATGGTTCGGGCTCAGGGTGCGCGCAGTTTTGAGGCAACGTTAGTGGTTCACGCCGATACGCCGAAAGGCACAATCAATCGCAACCTTTACGGCCAGTTTGCCGAGCACCTCGGGCGTTTGATCTACGACGGCATCTGGGTTGGCGAAGACTCGCCCATTCCGAACACCCGTGGCATCCGCACCGACGTCATCGCAGCCCTAAAGAAACTCAACATTCCCGTTTTGCGCTGGCCGGGCGGCTGCTTTGCCGACGACTATCACTGGCGTGACGGGATTGGGCCACGTAGTAAACGCCCGAAGCGGCTGAACCTATGGTGGGGCAGGATCCTGGAGACGAACGCCTTCGGGACACACGAGTTCATGGACTTGTGTGAGCTGATCGGAGCGGAGCCCTATATTGGCGGCAACGTGGGTAGCGGCACGCCGGCTGAGATGAAGGACTGGATCGAATACATGACGGCGGATTCCGATTCCGATCTGGCCAATCTTCGTAGGCAGAACGGCCGCGAGAAACCGTGGAAACTCCCGTACTTCGCCGTCGGCAATGAGAACTGGGGCTGTGGCGGAAACATGCGCCCGGAATATTACGCGGACGTTTACAAGCGCTTCGCGACTTTCGTCAAGGACTATTCTGGCAACCACATCACCAGGATCGCCAGTGGCGCCAGCGATAGTAACTACGCCTGGACGGAAGTGATGATGTCGCAAGCCGCAAAACAGATGGAGGGGCTGTCGCTTCATTACTACACGCTGCCAACAGGTGATTGGAATAAGAAAGGGTCGGCGACGCAGTTCGGAGAAGAGGCATGGCATGCGACCCTGGCTCGTACTCTCCAGATGGATGAGTTCATTCAGAAACACAGTGCGATCATGGATAAGTATGATCCGCAAAAGCGGGTCGGCTTGATGGTGGACGAGTGGGGCACCTGGTATGACGGGGAACCGGGCCAGGGGACGCTGTACCAGCAGAACGGTATACGCGACGCGATCGTCGCCGGCATCAATCTGAACATCTTTCACCGGCACTCCGACCGGGTGCAGATGGCGAACATTGCACAGATTGCCAACGTGCTACAGGCCATGATTCTGACCAACAAGGAAAAGATGGTCATCACGCCGACTTACCACGTTTTCGAAATGTATAACGTTCATCAGGGGGCGACGTTGATACCAGTGGAACTGACAGCGCCGGAATACAGTTTGTCGGGCCAGGCAGGAAGACCGCCAGGCACATCAGTTCCTTCGCTGCATGCATCCGCATCGCGCGACAAAGCCGGCAAACTTCACCTATCGATTGTGAACCTCGATCCCAACCGTTCATCTCAAGTCGCGATAAAAATAGACGGTGGCGCGGCTGCGAATGTTATTGGACGCATCCTGACTGCACCGGCAATCAACACGGTGAACACTTTCGACAATCCTAACGCGGTCAGCCCGGCGCCATTCCGCGACTTCAAAGTTCAGGGTAATCAGATTATGTTGACGCTGCCTTCGAAGTCGGTAGTTGTACTGCAGTTGTAGCGAGGCAGAGGCGCGCTAAACGGCGAAAGTCCGACACACTTCAGTTTGTCGACGTCGTCGGATAGAGAACTCGTTGGATGATGGGGCGTCCAGTGCTTTCGACGCGTAGCGTCGGTATGAATCTAGCCCGGCCTGGACCAGAAAAAGCTCTGACGGAGCTCAATGTTGTTCGAGTTTTCTTCGTGAGGTTTCGTGTGATTTCGTGGATCGTTTTTTATGCACTGAGGCAATACGATCCACGAAACCACACCAAAATAGCACTAAAAGAAATTGTCGCGGTCATTCCTTGGTTATCAATAATAGTTTCACCACCGAGACACGGAGTTCACGGAGGTTGCACAGAGAAGCAGAACCAACAACTTCTTGTCTTCTTAGCAAGACTCTGTTGGCTAGTTCCTCGTCCCGTAGGGACGAAATGTTTATAGAACTCGAGAGATCCAAAAGATTTCTCGTCGCTCCAGCGGAGCGAAACGAATGGCCGTCTCTCGTACCATTGCCGGAAACATTGCGCTCCGCTGGAGCGCGGGTCGTTGTTACAAAGTTATCTATAAACATTTGGCTCCGCTGGAGCCAGAGCGCTGTTTGGTGACGCAAAGGGGTGTCGGGTGATTACAGCCTCCATACGAAGGCGCGCAGTGACTGCGCTGGCCGTAGTGTGTCTCCTGACGGCGCTGCTTATCCAGTTATGTCTCTCAGTGCGTCAGGAGTCGCAAACCTGGGATGAGGGCAATCATATTTTTGCTGGTTACCGGTCGTGGACTCACGGAGATTTTGGGTTGAACCCGGAACACCCACCGCTGGTCAAACTCCTTGCCACAACGCCGCTACTTGCCTTGCCGTTGCAACAGCCGAAATTACAGAACCGCTTCTTTAAAGAGGAAGCCTTTCTGGATGGCCGGGAGTTTATCTTCGAGAATGACTTCGAAACCATACTGTTTCGAAGTCGTTTGGCGGTCGCGGTGCTCACGCTCCTGCTCGCACTGGTGGTGTTCCTCGCGGCGAGGGAAATGTTTGGGACCGGCGCGGCCTTCATCACGCTTTCGTTGTTGGTGTTCGATCCTAACCTGCTGGCCCACGGCGCGTATGTCACCACGGATGCCGGGCTTTCCCTTTTCATGTTTGCCACGGTGTATGCATTTTATCGTTACGTGAAAGTGCCGACGGTTTTGCGGCTGGTAACATGCGGTCTGGCGGCCGGCCTGGCGCTCGCAACCAAACACACCGGATTGCTGGTTTTCCCGATGTTGATCCTGCTGGCTTTGTCTGAAGTAATCAGGAGTCCAGGCTTAACTCAGAAAACCAACGTGGACCAGGAAAGCCGCAGCAGAGGCAAGCAGATGATCAGGCTGGCCGCCGCCCTGGTCGCAGTCGGTCTGATCTCGGTGGTTATCCTTTGGGCCTTTTACGGGTTCCGTTATCGAGCGCGGCCTGCTGGATTGGAGCTCATGCCGCCCCTGAATGCATACGCTGCCGGTTTGAGGCCGTCAGAGTCCCGGGTCATCTCAACGCTCGCAAATTGGCGCCTGCTTCCCGAGGCTTATCTCTACGGCCTGGTTGACGTCCGCAAGGTTACTCAGGAAAGCATGAGTTACGTGTTTGGCAAACCCTACCCGCACGGAGTCTGGTTCTATTTCCCGGTTAGCATTGCAATCAAATCCACTCTCTCGTTTTTGGTGTTGGCGTTGTTGGCCGGTGTGGCCATGGTGACCCGAAGACTAAATCTTTGGCGGGAGGTACTCTTTCTCACCGTTCCGCCGGCGTTTCACTTGCTGGTGGCGATGAGCTCAGGACTAAACATTGGAGTTCGTCACATCTTGCCGCTGTACGTGTTCACTTCGGTCCTGATTGGCGGAGCTGTGTGGACCATGATGCAACAGAACCGAAAATGGGTTGTTGTGGTGGTGGCACTGCTAATCTTTCAGGTAATCTCATCTGCCCGAGCGTACCCGGCCTATGTAGCGTATGCGAATGAACTCTGGGGCGGACCGGCAAACACGTATAGATATCTGACCGATTCAAACGTTGATTGGGGCCAACAATTGAAAGCGACGAAACGATACCTCGACGAGCGTGGCGTGAAGGATTGTTGGTTCGCCTATTTTGGCCAGACGGTAATTAAGACCAGCGCTTATGGAATCAAGTGCAAACCGATGCCGACAATTGTCTCGATGTGGCTCAAGGAACGAATGGATGTGCCGCTGGCGATCGATGGTCCGGTATTAATCAGCGCCGGCACGCTCTCAGGTTATGAGCTTGGCCCAGGAGCGCTGAACCCCTACGAACAGTTCAAACAGGTGAGCCCGACGGCCATGATCGAAAACGGTATTCTTGTTTACGATGGTCACTTCGAAGTGCCTTTGGCTGCGGCGCTGACGCATTCTGAGCGTGCCTTGGAGTTGCTCGGCGAGGGACAACCCGAACCGGCGCTGACTGAAGCACGGCAGGCGGTGTCGATCGCGCCGGATGCGGTGCGACCGATGATCGCTCTGGGCGACGTTCTGGCGACGCTGGGAAAACCTGATGAAGCGCGAGTAGTGTATGAGAGAGCGCTCACGCAGGCCCGGGCAGTGTATCCGGAATTTCAATGGCGGCAGATCGAAGAACTCGAAAGGAAGCTGGCGCGCCGGTGAGGGGATCTAAAGGTCAAGAGGACTGGCGGATAATCTGCTGCTAAAGAAGGAACGGCTACGAGGCGATGAAGTCAGTACCACCTCGCGGTAGCAACTGTGTTAGATGTCAAGCAGAAAGTTGCGCCTCCTCGGATTTCCAGCAGGTGCTATCACGGACCATGACGTTGACGATCGCGAGCAGTTTGCGCATGCAAGCGGTGATAGCGACTTTGAACGGCTTCTCTTTGGCGAGGAGACGCTGATAGAACTCTTTGATAACTGAGTTATGGCGCGAGGCTGTCAGGGCAGCCATATAAAGGACGCTGCGCAGCTGGGCGCGACCACCGTAGATGTGGCGGAGGCCGCGTTGCTGTCCGCTATCGCGATTAAGAGGTGCGACCCCAACCAGCTTGGCGATCTGTTGTCGATTCAGCTTACCCAGCTCCGGCAAATCGGCAATCATGGAAAAGGAGGTCACTGGGCCAACCCCTGGGACACTTTGTAAGATTTTATCTTTGGCTTGCCAGCAGGCGGAAGTTTGCAGCTGTGTTTTGAGTTGCTGATCGAGTTCAGCGATGCCTTCCTCAAGCCAATCGATGTGCTCTTTGATTTTCTCGCGGACCGTGTCGGAAGCCGCCGAACCACGCCGATTTTTCTCGTCGACGAGCATCTCAATAAGTTGCCC
>Ga0190274_10001761_pt1 | contig 12690 bp, 16 predicted proteins | sample Popmic531T_FD_133002 | JGI IMG/M metagenome (GOLD analysis project Ga0190274, IMG submission 133002) | Populus adjacent soil microbial communities from riparian zone of Yellowstone River, Montana, USA - 531 T | ecosystem: Environmental > Terrestrial > Soil > Riparian zone | place: USA: Montana...
ATTGCTGCATAATCATCCAAATTCATACTCAACGTTACCTTATAAGTTTTTTCACCATTTTGAACATCCAGCTGGTAATCGTTGTAGATAAGCTCCAACTGGCGTTTTACATTATTCAACCCGATATTATTATTGCCTGTCGCGTTGCTATCAGCATCCTTGCTGTTCTCTATACTAAAGGTAAGATGGCCCTTCAACACTTTCATATTGATCCGGATAAAGGATTCAAAACGGGTCTCGCTGACCCCGTGCTTAAAGGCATTCTCCACGAAAGGCAGGAGGAGTAAGGGGGTGATCTCATAATTCCCTTCATCGATCTCCTTGTTAAACCCGACGGCCAGTCGTGTATTGTACCGCATTTTTTCCAGTTCAAGGTAATCCCCGAGGATCTTTATCTCATCGGCCAGCGGTATGAACTTACCATTCGATTCATAGAGCATAAAACGCAACAGTTCCGACAATTTCATCACTGCTTCTGCGGTATCGGCCGAGCCCTTGCGGGCCAGTGCATAGATATTATTCAATGTATTGAAGAGAAAATGAGGATGGGTCTGGTTCTTCAGGAATTTCAGCTCTGTTTCCAGCTTTTGCCTGACCAGCAGCTTTTCTTTTTCCTTTCCGGCAAGCTGGAGCCGCACCTGCTTGATAAAGATAGCAGCCCCTGATGCAAATCCAAGGTCCATGAGGGCCACTAAAAATCCAGAAGGGTTCCAGTAACGAAGTGTGCCCAGCAATCCATCATACACATAGGGATAAACAAAATAAACAGTAATGGTTCTTGCCAGTAATAAGGTGACAATAATGGAAAGAAATATCAACAATATATTCTTCCACATTTTAACGGTTCCCTTCAAAATGCTTTTGAGAACAACGTATAAGATGAAATAAGTGAATAATAATTTAGGGATCAGCAGTATCGCACAATGCTGGAAAGACAACCAGGCCTGCTCGTACTCCGAATCAACCTTTAACCTGGGAGCATTCCAGAAATAAGCCAGGACAGTGTCCTGCGTGAGATAAGCAAGCCAGAAAGAAATATGCAGGAGAATACGCTTCATCCCGGTAAAAATCGTAATAAAATCCGGGAGCCGCAAAATTCGTACAAACGACAGGGTCGGACCTACCAATGACAGGTTGATAAGAATGAATGCTGAAATCCGGGCGGGAGGACTAATCACCGATTGTTGTCAATAATTTCTTAATGATACCCTTTAATGTCTTTTCCTGCAATTTTATACCTGCCATAGTTTTAAACGAGGCGATCCTTCTTCCATCTTTATAAGTTCCTTCCAGCAACCCTGTCTTGTCGTTTACATGGGCTCCCCGCAGGAAGATCAGCCTTACACAATCGGGCTGGAATAAATTGAACCCAACAATATATCGCTTATACGTTTTGGCATCAAAAGGTCTCATTTTACCCGTGTAATAAAAAGTAGGGGCATTCCAGAATATACCCTCCCCTATTTTCTTATCGATACCTGATAGAAATTTCCGGAGGTAAATGACCATCTCCTTTAATGGATGATCCAATTCCTTCATGAACGCATCCACTTTTTCCGGCTCAGAAACACCGGCGTATAAATTATTTTCCTTTTTCATTGGACTTTTTTTTATCCTTAGCGGTTATCCCTGCCAGGCAAAACAGTACACCGGCAAAACTAAGGGATTCACAGAGTCCCATCCTGTCGCCACTATCATTTATATGGTTGATAAACCTGGGGATATGCAGCAACAGGAACCAACCGGTAAGCATGATGCCGGAAAGTAAAGCCGCCCATTTTCTTGTCCGGGGTATAAGGATACCGATGCCCCCGGCGAGCAGGAAGATACCACAGGCATAGGCCCAAAAAGAACGAAAAGGAATATAGGAAGGAATAAATGCGGTTACAAAATCTGCGTACTTAAAATGTGCATAGCCGCCCATGATAAAAAAGGCTGCCAGTAATATCAACCCTGTCACTATGCATATCTTTTTAAAAGGATGCCTGCTGTTGGGGGAATCGAAAGATGCAGCGATGATCAATCCCCCGCCAAAAAAAGCCATTGCTTTATACGTATTCAGCGCCTGCAGACTGAAATCAGGCAAACACCTCAGCACGGAAAGTGAAAAGATCAAAATGGAGATAGCAAGGGCCGCAATCATTCCCTTTTTATTTAAAGCGATCGCGACACTGGCAATGATAAGGATCGCTGCTGATATGTATGCCAGGACCGGGTTTGGGTCGATATTCTTTCCCCAGGCAGGCGGGCGGCCAATAATAAAATCCTTATTAAGGATACTTACCACGGCAAGACCGGTCATTCCCAGCGCAAACATCAGCCTTCCCGTATATATTAGTTTAGTCATGCAGGATCATTTGCGGAACTCGCTAAACACACGGTCTTCTTTTCTCGCATGACAATTGGCGCATTGTAATTTAAGAGCAGGGGTATTGATCAACCTTTCGGTATGACTGTCACCCTTAAATTCTTCGTATCCCCATCCGCCGGTTGTTGCATACTTCAGGCTGTCCTTGACCATGACATCGAGGTGGTTCCTCGCGGCTTCCTGGGTATTCCCATTTTGTTCCTTTGTATCGAGCACATCGAAGACGATCACGGATCCTTCGGGGAAATAGCCGGAGTCATAACCCTGCATAGCTTTTTGATTCGCATATATATGATGATATCCCCCGCTGAATTGAAAATTTGGATTGGAAGGGCCGACCAGGCCGGTTTTTACATGCGTCCACAGGCGATAGCCTTCGGGATAGGGAACTTCATCACCGGGTATTGATCTATGATATCCAAAACTGGCCGCTTTGATAAAAAAGATAACTAGCGGCAGTGTAATGAAATGTTTTTTCATGCTGATTGTTTTTAGTGAAGGGGCTAAAATGTTACTACCGGCTGATTGGTTCCGTATCATTTCAACCCCTTGCTTTTTTTGTATTTATAGGCTATAAAAGACAAAGGCAGTCCTATCATGCAAATAAGGATCAGGATCGCCTTTACTGCTTTCAACGGTTTTATGGTACTGATCGGGGCATGTGGTGTATTACTAAGTCTTGTAACAATAAATATCATAACGATCCAGATGAACAGCCCGTATAGAATACCTGTAACAACCCTGTTCCGGGAGAGTATAGAGAGACGGGGGTAAAGCCAAAAGAAAAAGATGGTGAATGACATGGCTATTATATAATGGAAAAGCAATCCCAGGATGATCATGCTGCTTCCTTCCGTACCAAAGGCTTTTGTCCTTCCGAAAACCCCGCTTGCGATGTATTTCAGCACCCCCTCCGGGCCCTTCCCGGTGGTAATATAATAATCGATCAATGCGGCTGATATATCGAGGGTCCCTGCCAGTAAGCCCGCCAGCAGGATGATCCGAAGCGGGAATTCTTTTATGGAAATGGATCGATCAGTCATGGAAGCCGGTTATGATATCCTGAAAATAAGTTGACTATTGACTTCCCGCCAGGAATTTCCACGAACAGCAGGGTTCTGTCTACAGAAGGATTATATCATATCATATTATAAGACACGGACGGCTTTTATTAAAAAAAGCCACCCAAACAGGGTGACCTTCGGGGTCCTGAGCGGACAGTTTTCGAACTATTTTGAGCGGGATCCTGAAAGTGTTTTGAATTATTGTGCTACTAATTTATGATACATCTACTTTGAAAGTTTGACCTCGACCCTGCGGTTTTGAGCCTTGCCGGTCGCCCCGGGCATATCAACTGTCATGTCAAATTCTGTGTACTGCACGTTTGGAGTTGGCTTCGCCATACAAAAGTAAACAGCGATATCCTTTTGATAAGACGCGTAAGCTTCCCTCACCTGGTCAGCCCTGCATGCCGGTGGGGGTATGCCAGTTCCTCTTGATGTTTTTAAGGGATGTGCTGTTCCCGCCGCATCGTGAAAGACAAGATTTGAGAAGTAATGCCCCTTGAAATTGAATTCCAAAGTATTACCCCCCGGCAATGAAATAGTGTTGGTCCCATCCGTCAATACGACCGGGCTGACTTGCGCGTTGATCTTCCCGCTTACCAGGAAGGCCAGGATCGAGACGATTGCAAAAAACTTTTTCATGTTTCCAAATTTTATAGTTTAAAGATACAACGGTTACTTTCAATAAAAAAAGACACTAAAGCGACTTTTTTTATTGAGATCCCGGGCGAACAATTTTCGAACTATTTTGAAGCCGGCCTTCAGCGGATTTTTGGTTTAGCAGGTTAATTATCAGGCCATTCCTACTTTATCCAATTTCGTAAGTAACTAATGAGAAGGACAAACGTATTTATATAAAATTCATGGTTGAGGTATCGCCTCATTCTGCAGAAAAACAGGCATCCGCTCTTGGTTTAAAATTTTCAGAGCTGTTAAAATAGATCTTATATGAAAAAACTCGTACTGGTTTTGTTCATTGCTTACCTGCCGGGTGCTGCTTTTTCCCAGAATGGAGGCAATCCCGTTATCAATGCTGCCGATACATCAATGATAGACCTGAAGACCTTTGCCGAACAGGCCGTTGGAAATGCCTCCACGAATTTTTTGAAAGCAAAAACGCTGCTTAACTGGCTGAGTACTTCCTTCGCCTGGACCGCAACTGATTATCAGAACCGGACCGTGAAAGAGATCATTGCCAGGAAAGGGGGGAATTGTTATGAACTGGCAAAAGTATATATGGCACTGATCAATGAATTGGGTTTACGTTACCGGGCTATCGCAGAGATACAACTTTATGCTCCCAGTGAAAAAAGAGAACAAACTTCGGAAAATAAAATAAAGGAAAGTGGCAATAAAATGTCTGTTTTCGGCTACCAGCATAATGATCACAGGTGGGTCGAAGTATACGATGACACAAATGCGCAATGGATCCCGGTGGACCCCACCATGAACTTGATAGGAATGGAACAATGGTTAAAAGCAAGAGCCTGGTTCGGGGAGCGTCATACGCTAAACGAAGATATCAGCAAGTCAATGATCGCGCCTTTCGGTATTTTTGTCGTCAACAGGTCCAATAAATCAATCATGGATGAAGACAGGACTTCCTATTATATGGTCTCGGCATTAAACACACTTTACAATGACCGCTTGTCAAAGCTGGCTTCCTGGAAAGAATGGGTCAACAGTTTACAGGCACTAAGCCCTCTCGCAAAAGATGCATTCGAAGGAAAGGTCAACTTGCATGACCATGCAAAGGAAATAGAAGAATTCAGAATTGTCTATGAGCGTCTGAAAAAAGAACTGGACAACTAGATCAGTATTAACTTACATAATAACGTCTTCCAGCTCTGCAATAAAAACCAAAGATACAATCCATTGAAATCTACCATCCTTGAAAATAGATTTCCATCCCGGGTTTTTTCTTTTTTTGTTATAAATCGTTCTACCGGGCTTATCGATTTTCAAAACCATTATTTTACTAAAGTCCATTCATTGCCACTTAATTTCCAGAGTGAAGAAGAGGGCGCCCCGCCCACAAAACCGCCAAACAAGAGAACTATTTTATTTTTCGAATCATAGGCGAGTTTATAACCTTCCAGGGGAGCATTGGAAGCAGCTACACTGGTGGCCCATGCCTTTCCATCCCATTCCCAGGTGTCGCCGGCTGAGTTCCCATCTGCCATGCCCCCGCCGTGAACAATTACTTTCTTTTTCAAGGGGTCATAAACCATGTCAACATGGTCCCGTGGAGAAGGTCCTGCACCTTTACATTGTTCCCACCGGGCACCATTCCAGGCCCAAAGATCTCCCTTGATCGATTCGGGTGTTGGCGGCCCCACCAGGGTATTACCACCAAAAACAAGGATCTGCTTGCTTTTTTCATCATAGGCGGAGGCATGCAGAAAGCGGGCTCCGGGTCCACCCGCTGCCATTATTTGTGTCCATTTTTTGCCATCCCATTCCCAAAGATCTTCCATGGTTTCCCCGGAATCCATTCCTCCGAATAAAACAACCCTGTCGCGTTCCTTGTCATAGGCTAACGTATGATTGGTCCGGGCGGGAGGACCTTCTGTTGAAAGGAGTTTCCATTCGCTGCCATTCCATTCCCAGGTATCCCCAAATGATCTCTTATTATCCCAGCCGCCGGCATCACCACCAAAGAGGATGATCGTCTTTCGCTTACTATCATAGGTCATGGCCGGGCTATTGCGTGGTGAAGGTCCTCCCTCGCCTTTCATTTCCCATTTTACACCATCCCACTCCCAGGTATCATTCATAAATTTTCCTTTGCTGGACCCGCCAAACATGACCAACTTACCTCTTGCATCGTCGAAAGCAAGGGAGGATGAATAACGGGGTCCAGGTCCAACCTGTGCCTGCGAACATGAATTCAAAATCACTGCAAGAAGAAAAATGATCGTTTTCATACATTCTGTGGTTAGGTTATTGCAACTTTCTTTTTCCGGGTGTTTAGCATTTTATTATAGTGGCTTGAATTTATTTGTGCCGGCAGGGAAGTGTATTCCAGGCTGAAGAAGACAATCGTAAAAAATTTTTTCATGGTTAATACATGCCGGGAGAAGTAAACCAGCGTATTCAAAAATAATTCGTTGAACCAGCAGGCTCCAAACCATTCATAACTGGACGCCGATTAACGACGGGTATTGTAGATTACGGGGCATTGGGACAGTATATGGCACCTTGAATTTCACCCCGCCGGGATATTTTAGTGTTGCCGTTGTTGGTGCCTGCTTATATTTTTATAGCAGCAGGTTATTTACAACAGCGTGAAACACCAACAACGGCAAAAACAAAGGAAGAACGACGGCATAAAAAATTGTCAATCCCCGAGACAACGAACCGAGTATGCACCTTTCATGAAGCCGTTACCGGCTCTACCCACAGCGCCACTGCCGGAGCTTAGGCTGCGGGACCAGGCGGAGTAAGGACCGGCCTTTGAAGAACTCCACCAATAACCCACGGCACCAATATCGGCAAACACCCCTTTGAGGCTGCGGGAACCACCAGGAAGACCTTCAAAGCCACTTTCATTTGTGCCGTTGGCATTGTCTTTCCATCCACTGCTGCTTTTCATTTGTGTACCTGCAGCATTTTCGCCTCCTAAATTACCCGTAAGTGTAACCCATTCTGCATCGCTTGGAACATGCCAGCCTTTTGGTGCCAATCCTCTTGGATCATTTACAGCAAACCAGTTATATAGCTTGCCGTATTTTTTACCGTTTGCAGGATCATTATTATAATAACACCAGGCGGGTTTGCGTTGTTCAGCAGCGGCGGCCCATTCTGTAGTTGTCTTTGCCTCGGGTATTGCATCCCCATTTCTAAAACTGCTTACTTCTAAATTTTTTGTTGCCCAGGTTTGCTCGCCTATTTTTATCGATTGTGCAATCGCATTGTTTGCACCAATAAAGAAAAGCAAAGAAACCATTACCGGGATAATTTTTTTCATAATGCTTTTGTTTTAATTGTTCTTAGTAATCAAAAATTAAAGACAATTTTTGAAATGTCTCTAAAAGTACACCAGTCGATGAAAGAGCTTCCCCAAATCTAATTAATATAGCCCAGAACGCCAGTGTTTCACCAGTTATAATGAGAAATTCAGAAAGCTTTGAAATTTATTTAGCTATTAAAGCAGGTCACCGTCCCGGTAGGATGGGATATTTACGGAGCGTTCACATCTGATCGTGTGTAGTCCCTTATATCATATCATCACTGATCGCAAGTACTACTTATTATCTATTACTATTGCAGGTGAGCCCTTAACATCCATGCCATTTTCTCGTGCGTTTCCATCAATCCTGTAATAAAGTCACTGGTACCGGCATCCTCCCACTCTGTTGCGACCCGGTTGACTAGGCCGCGCAGTTCGGTGACCAGGTTTTCATGATCTCCCAGCAATTCCTTGATAAAACCCTGGCTGTCGTTTTTCTCGCGGCCCTGTTCTGTCAGGTGAGTAAGTTGCAGGAAGTTTTTCAAGGTAGCCGGCGCATAGTGCCCTAAGGTCCGGATGCGTTCCGCGACATCATCCATTGTTTCATCCAGTTGTTCGTACTGCGATTCAAAGAAAAGATGCATGGCGTGGAAGTCGGGCCCTTCAACATTCCAGTGTGCATTCCTTGTTTTGGTGTAAAGGATAAACTCATCTGCAAGGATAGGAGAAAGAGCTTCTGCTATGGCAGAAAGGTTCTTGGTTTTAATACCGATAGATACTTTCATAAACTAAGTTGATAAAGGTTGTTTGATAAGCTGAATTTCGGAAAAAATCCGGACTTCGTCTGCTGCAACAATTTGCCCGGCTTCGGTAATTGAATTCCAGGTCAGCCCGAACTCTTTGTGGCTTAATTTTCCCTGGAGGGAAAGGCCTGCCCGGTTCTGCCCATACCCATCATCCGCGATACCAAGGAATTCAGCTTCAAGGATAACGGGCTTACTGTTTCCTCTTAGAAGGATTTTGCATTTGTTTGCATCCTTGTCTGGAGGTCCCGAGCGGATTCGAACCGCTGTAGCAGCTTTTGCAGAGCTGAGCCTAGCCACTCGGCCACAGGACCATTTAAAAAAAAGATGTGCGAAGTACGATGTACGCATGCTCCCAAGATTGAGGATTTCCTCACCTGTCAGGTTTGTGTACATCGTACACCTGACATCGTACATCAATAAAACCAGCCTATTCCGCCAACCCGCGGCCGTAGACCTTTTTTGAATCGCAGCGAAAATAAGATATTTTTGATAATTGAACCCATTCATCCTGTCAAACAGCAAATTATGAGTCGTATCGCAGAGTCAGAACTGATCATTAACCCCCGGGGCGCTATTTACCACCTGGACCTTCGCCCGGAGGAAATTGCGGGAACTGTTATTACCGTAGGCGACCCCGACCGGGTACAGGAGGTCAGCAAACATTTTGATTCGGTGGAAGTAAAAAGGCAACACCGTGAATTCATTTCTCATACTGGTTATGTAGGCAAGAAAAGATTGACCGTGCTATCCTCCGGTATCGGGCCGGATAATATTGATATCGTTCTCAACGAACTGGATGCTTTAGTGAATATTGATTTTGAGACCCGGGAGATAAAAAAACAATTGACCTCATTAAATATAGTCCGTATCGGTACATCTGGTTCGTTGCAGGCAGATATCCCCGTGGATAGTTTCGTGGCTTCCACGCATGGCCTGGGAGTTGACAACCTCCTTAATTTTTACCGCCATGAACAAAACGACCAGGAAAAGGAATTACTGCATTCTTTTGTAACACATACACAGATACACGGGCAGATCGGCAATCCCTATATCAGCAGTGGCGCCGCCTCTTTAATAAAACACTTTGTAAAAGATTTTCACCAGGGTATCACTGTTACCTGTCCCGGTTTTTATGGCCCGCAGGGAAGAATACTGAGACTCGGCATCAGCAACCCTAATTTTGTGAACCGCCTGACCGATTTTCGTTTTGGCCAGCACCGTATCACGAATTTTGAAATGGAAACATCAGCTATTTATGGGTTGGGAAAATTATTGGGACATAGTTGTCTTGCCGTAAATGCGATCGTTGCGAATAGGGTGAAAAAAGAATTTTCCAAAGATGGAAAAGCTGCTGTTGAGAATTTGATCGTGAAGTTCATTGAGATCTTTTCGGAGCAGATTGGCTAGTAGCGAGTGGGGTTTGGCTAGTGGCGAGTGGGGTTTGGCTAGTAGCGAGTGGGGTTTGGCTAGTGGCGAGTGGGAAAAAAGTCGCTCTTTTTTGATGATTTATCCATGGGGTCTGTAAAATAAAATAGGAGATTGAGCAGCTAAATTATTTTTATGCTCAATTTATCACACAAAAACCTGGAAGTTTATAAAATTGTAATAATGCTGGTTAAGGAAGTTTATAAATTGACAAAAACATTTCCAAAAGAAGAATTGTATGTATTGGTATCCCAGATCAGGCGGGCTGCAATCTCTGTTTGCAGTAATATTGCCGAAGGGGCTTCAAGGGTTTCCAAAAAGGAAAAGAAAAGATTTTATGAAATATCCCGAAGTTCACTGGTAGAGGCTGACACCCAACTCGAAGTGGCGATCATTCTTGACTATTATAAAAAAGGCCAGGCCACAGCATTAGAACGACATCTCGAATCCACTTTCAGGATGTTAAGCAAAATGATAGCCAACCTGGATTTTTCAAATTCAACCCCACTTCCCACTCGCCAAACCCCACTAGCAAAATGAGCTTCCATTTTTATAAATACCAGGGCACCGGCAACGACTTCATCCTCGCTGATAACCGAAAGAATGAATATTCACTGGCGACCGACCAGATCCGCCGGCTTTGCGACCGGAGATTCGGGATCGGGGCGGATGGCCTGATGCTGCTGAATGAGAAAGCAGGGTTTGATTTTGAAATGAAGTACTACAACGCCGATGGCAAAGATGGCAGTATGTGCGGGAACGGTGGCCGCTGTATGGCCAAATTCGCCTATCATCTCGGCATCCACCGGGAGGTCTACCGTTTCCTGGCTTCTGATGGCGCCCATGAGGCGGAGATAGATACGGATGGCATTGTGTCATTGAAAATGAAAGACGTGAAGAACATCAACAAATTCCATGGCGATCTTATCCTTGATACGGGTTCCCCGCATTATATAAAGATGGTGACGAATGTCATGGATCTTGATGTATTCAAAAAAGGTTACGAGATCCGCCACAGCAAAGAATTTGAAGAGGATGGGATCAATGTGAATTTCGTTGAGCAGCTTAGTGAGGCTGACAAGATAATCGTGAGAACCTTTGAACGGGGTGTGGAAGACGAAACCTTTTCCTGTGGCACGGGTGTTACAGCTGCTGCTCTCGTTTGCTATCATAATGAAAATGGTTTCAATGATGTGGAAGTAAAGACCCTTGGGGGAACACTGACCGTTGAATTTGACCGGGTGGATGATAACCGGTATGAGAATATCTGGCTTTGCGGCCCGGCTGAAAAAATATTTGAAGGAAATGCTGAACTAAAATAATATGTCCGCCATCATCTCCAAAGAAGACATCCTCCGCGAATCAGCAAATGTTCATTCTGAATTTTCTTCTTTTTGTTCCAACATCAGTAATGAACAATTTTTCCGGCAACCTGTTGAGAAATGGTCCATTGCCCAAAATGTAACACACCTGGTCACTTCGGCCAATATGACAAGACTGGTCTATCGTCTTCCCAAATTCGTGGTCAGGATCTATACCGGCAAACCCAATCGCCCTTCCCGTACTTATGATGAGCTGGTGGCAAAATATAAATTGAAACTCTCCACAGGCGGCCGGGCCAGCGGGAGATTTGTTGCCAAACCAGTTGCGGCCAACCAGGGAAAAGAAAAAGTACTGGGCTCTTTCGACCGGTCCATGGATCGCCTTATTACCACCATTCAGAAAAAATGGGATGATCCACAACTGGATCAATGGCTCGCCCCTCACCCGCTATTAGGCAAGATCACGTTGCGGGAGCTTGGCTTTTTTACCATCTACCACAGCCTGCATCACCTGCAGATCATTCACGAACGATTAAAGGATTAAATCTCGCCGGCTTGCCCGCCAAACCACAATTATAATTTTATTAAAAGGCGGGCAAGCTTAACTTTGCATGCCCGCTGAAACAGGAAGGAACGCGGGTGATGTGTATGATCCAGTACTTCAAAAATATCAACCAGCAAACAATTGCCATTGACAAACCGGAGGACGGCGCCTGGGTCAATGTATTGCCGCCACTGAAACAGGAAGAATTCTCTGAATTGTCTTCGGTGCTTGATATCCCGATCGACTTTTTGACCGACTCCCTGGACATCGATGAAAGAAGCCGCTTCGAAGAAGAGGATAATTTAAATCTTATCGTTATCAAAACGCCCACCGAGAATAATTCCTTTAACGAAAGCGATGCCTACTATATCACGATCCCCATCTGTATCATCCTTACGCACAACCAGGTGGTGACGGTCAATTCTTTTGAGAACACCGCGATCAAAAAATTCCTGAACACTTTCCAGAACCGCCATCCCGATAAAAGGAACATGATGGTGCTGAAGATCTTCGAGAAGATCGTTCAGAATTTCATGGACCACCTGAAAGAGATCAACCAGCGCAGGAATACCTACGAACAAAAACTGTATAGCGCCAGCAAGAACGAGTACCTGCTGGAACTGATGCGGATACAAAAAAGTTTGGTGTATTTCGTCACCGCCCTCCGCTCCAACGAAATGCTGATGATGAAAATGGAAAGGACCAATTTCCTCGGGCTTACCGAAGAAGAAAAAGAGATCCTGAATGACCTGATCGTGGACAATTCACAGGCCCTGGAGATGGCCAATATCTATACGAATATCCTCAGCAGCACCCTGGATGCTTTTGCCAGCATCATTGCCAATAACCAGAACCAGGTGCTGAAAAGACTGGCCGTTATCACGATCGTACTCACTTTCCCAGTCCTGATCGCCAGCTTATTTGGCATGAATGTCCCGAGTGGTTTTGAACATTCGAAATACGCTTTTTATATCGTGGCTTTTTTATCACTCGGTATAGCGCTTATTATCGGCTGGTATTTCTTCCGGAAGAAAATTTTCTAAGCCCTGTCTCCGCTGGTTGGCGGATGACTTAGATCTGATAAACATTTTATTTACCTTACTCTCCAATGATCAAATAATAACACTGTTACTTCCATGCAATACTTTAATCTCAGGGTTTACGGTATTCTTATTAATGAACAGAAACAGGTATTAGTAAGTGATGAAC
>Ga0190274_10001762_pt1 | contig 12687 bp, 9 predicted proteins | sample Popmic531T_FD_133002 | JGI IMG/M metagenome (GOLD analysis project Ga0190274, IMG submission 133002) | Populus adjacent soil microbial communities from riparian zone of Yellowstone River, Montana, USA - 531 T | ecosystem: Environmental > Terrestrial > Soil > Riparian zone | place: USA: Montana...
AAAACGCTGGCGTTTCTTTTTCGACGTTTCACATCAATCAAGAGGAGAGCCTGATCAACTCATCACGCTGGAAGTGTCCGACACACTTCAGGAGCCTCTGAACAAGTCAGATCTTTGGATTTGTACCGCAAAGCGGTTATGGAATTTAGCCCAGGGTTGCCGCGTTGCGCGGCTACCCTGGGTAAAAGAGTCCTAACGATACCCAACCACAACGGGGTCTGTCAGTTTCGGGGAGCAGAGGAAAGCACCGCAGAGGCGCAACCCCGTTGGGGTTGGGCCTTTTTCCCATTCATCCCAGGGTAGCCGCGCAACGCGGCAACCCTGGGCTATATTACATAACCGCTTTGCGGTACAAATCACCCACGGGGAGACTTGAGCAAAGCTTCATTTAGTTTGTCGTAATCGCGCCGGAGAAGTCTCTGACGGGACACATCGACAAACTAAAGTGTGTCGGACACTTCACTCCTTTCGCCTCTCGCCGAACGATCTGATTTAATACCCTATTCTATTTTTGCTCTGAAGGTTCAGCAGATGTCGCTCGCCTCTAAACTCTCGCACGAATTCGCGGCCAGGATTCAATATCGTGGCGCGCAGTATTTTCGTGAAAGGGCGGTAGAGGTACGTTTCCACTCGCTAACTCGCCTTGAAGCTACCGTCAGCGGCCGTCTCGATTATCAGGTCAGATTGGCGATTAGAGATGGCCGGCTCGATGTGGCCTGCACCTGCCCCTACTTCAATGAAGGCGAGGAATGCAAACATATTTGGGCAGCTATCCTCGAGGCGGACCGTTTGAACTCTCTTTCCGTGGCCACAAGATACCCGCGGTTGGCGTTGACTTTTGACTTCCAAACCCAAGGCGAGTTGCTGGAATCTGGAGAGACCCAAACAGGCGTGCGAGCGTCAGAGATGAGCACGACTGGTGCGAGCACGAAGCGCGAAAATAAACCGGCTTGGCAGCAGCAGCTCAACTCCCTGGCTGCTTCGATTGGAGTCGACGTTCAGGTGGAACCGGATGCGTGGCCAGCCGGTCGCGAAATCATTTACCTAATTGATGCCCCTTCGACGCGCAGTAGCGGCAAACTAACTGTGGAGATCGGCTACCGCGAGCGAAACCGGAAAGGCGAGTGGGGCAAGTTCAAGCCGAAACGCATCCCGCTGCGCACTATACCGACGATAAGAGATGAAGCTGATCGGCAAATACTCACCATCTTAGCCGGGGCTAAAGAAAGTTACTTCTACGCTCTCAGCTATGACTCGCTCCCAAATCAGTGTGTTCTTCTGGCTGAGATGCAACAGTTGCTCCTGCCCCGGATGTGCACCGCGGGTCACTGCTATTTGCGCGTCTCGCGTGAGACAGAGATGGTGCCGGTTGAATGGGATGACAGCGACATTTGGAAGCTGTGGCTGAGGTTACGAGGTGATGATTCCAGCGATGATTATTCACTTCACGCGGTACTGCGGAAAGGTAGTGAAGAAATAGATGCAGCGTCCGCATTGGTAACAGTGGACGGTCTGGTTATAGGACCCGACCTGCGGGCCGCCCGGCTCGGTTCTCGCGGCGTTGGCGCCTGGAGTCGGGCGGTTAATCAGAATAGCGGAATCAAGCTCCCGGGTAAGGACATGGATGATTTGTTGGAGTCGGTGTTTAACCTTCCCGCAGTCCCTCATCTGGATCTCCCGCCATCGCTACAGTACGAGCAGGTGCAGGTAACGCCGGTGCCACATTTGTTAGTGCGAAGTCCGAAGAAAGATCCCTATTACCCTAGTCACACACGCCTCGAAGCAGATTTATCATTCACCTACGGAGATGTAACGGTGGGCTTGCAGGATGCGCGAGATGCTGTTTATGAGCGCGCCACGCGGCGGCTGGTACTTCGCGATCGCGACGCGGAGAGGTCAGCACTCGAGTTGCTTTTGCCAATCGGCTTCAAAACCATCAGCTCCTACCTGGGCGGCCATCAGGGCTTTGAGCTCGCACCAAAGAATTTTCCGAGAGCGGTCAAGGCCTTGCTGGCACATGGTTGGAAAATTGAAGCCGAGGGCAAACTTTATCGTCAACCTGGCGCAATGAATATGTCAGTCAGTTCAGGCATTGACTGGTTCGAACTTCACGGCGGGGTTGAGTTTGGCGAAGGATTGACAGCAAAGTTACCTGATTTGTTACGCGCGCTAAAACGCGGCGAGTCCATGGTTCAACTTGGCGATGGCAGCTTCGGGTTGCTCCCGGATGAGTGGCTCAAAAAATATGGTCTGTTCACTTCGCTGGGAGAAACGACCGAAGATCACTTGCGCTTCAAACGGACGCAGACGGGCGTTCTCGATGCGTTGCTCGCTACCCAACCAGAGATCAAGTTTGACGACACTTTTGCGCTCGTGCTCGACGAGTGGCGCAACTTCAAGGGTATCGAACCCGTGTCCGCGCCACCGGGCTTCGTTGGCACACTAAGGGACTACCAACGCGAGGGCTTGGGTTGGTTTGCTTTCCTCGAGCGCTTCGGTTTCGGCGGCTGTCTTGCCGATGACATGGGCCTGGGGAAAACAGTCCAGGTCCTGGCTTTACTCGAAGCGCGTCGTGCAGCTCGACAGCCACCACCATCCCGCAAGGCGCCGCGCCGAACTTCCCAGTCTCTCGAGACATCCGGTGGTCTCAATGCACAAACAAGACCGTCGCTGGTGGTAGTTCCTCGCTCACTAATCTTCAATTGGCAGCAGGAGGCTATGAAGTTCACCCCGAAACTTCGTCTCCTTACACACACGGGCGGTGAACGAACAAAGGGTACCGAACATTTCGCCGACTACGATTTAATTCTTACAACCTATGGGATCCTCCGGCGCGACGCCCTGGATTTTAAAGAAGCTCAATTCGACTTTGTGATCCTTGACGAGTCGCAAGCCATCAAGAACGTCAAGACCGGGTCGTCCAAAGCTGTTCGGCTCTTGCAGGCCAAGAACCGGCTGGCGCTGAGCGGCACCCCAATCGAGAATCATCTCGGGGAGCTTTGGAGCCTCTTCGAATTTCTTAACCCCGGAATGTTTGGCTCGGCCTCAGTCTTCCAGTTTTCGACTAATGGGTTGCGAACTCCCGACGAAGAGACGCGAACGTTATTGGCGCGCGCTTTGCGACCCTTTATTCTGCGTCGCACCAAGGAACAAGTTGCCAGGGAGTTGCCGGCCAAACTCGAACAAACGATCTACTGCGACATGGAGTCCGTGCAGCGTAAGCAATATGACGAGCTGCGCGAGTATTACCGCACTGCGCTGTTGGATCGCGTGGCGCAGTTGGGTGTGCCGCGTTCAAAGATCCAGATTCTGGAAGCGCTGTTACGGCTGCGGCAGGTAGCCTGTCATCCAGCACTCGTTTCGGGAGAGGGCGACGAAGCGCCCAGCGCAAAGCTGGACGTGCTGATGCCGAGACTTAACGAGGTGGTTGCTGAAGGACACAAAGCTTTGGTGTTTTCGCAATTCACCAGTTTCCTTTCCATTGTGCGAAGCAGGCTGGAGACAGAGGGCACAGTCTATGAATATCTTGATGGCAAGACGCGCGATCGGGGAGCAAAGGTAACTCGGTTTCAGGAAGATCCGGAATGTAAACTTTTTCTAATCAGTCTGAAGGCAGGTGGCCTGGGTTTAAATCTGACGGCAGCCGATTATGTTTTTCTCCTCGACCCGTGGTGGAATCCGGCAGTCGAGGCACAGGCCATCGATCGCGCCCATCGGATTGGACAGTCGAAGCGCGTCTTTGCCTATCGACTCATCACGCGCGAGACCGTAGAAGAGAAGGTTCTGGCCTTGCAGGCGACCAAACGAGAACTGGCCGATGCGATCATCGGCGAGGACAACAGTTTGATTAGAAATATTACCGGCGAGGAGTTGCTCCTGCTGCTTTCGTGACAGTCCGACACACTTCAGTTTGTCGTGGTCGCGCGGGAGATATCTTTGAGCGCTGAGAAGTCTCTGACGAGAGACGTTCGACAAACTATTCAGTTGTCGGTTGCTACTCAACAGGCGTCTTCCGCAAGATCACGACAAACTAAAGTGTGTCGGACATTTGTGAGTCGGACATTCTTAGTTTGTCTTCAGCTGCCGCAAGGCTTCGATCGATGAGGCAAAGTTTGGATCAACCTCCACGGCTTTCGTGTAAAACTTAATTGCCAACTCCTTGTTGCCTTTCCTCAAGTAGGCTTCGGCCAGACTGTCGTAAACATTAGCCGAACTCGGATAAGCATCCACGTTTAATTTGAATATTTCGATAGCATCATCGACCAGGTTCTGGTTGATCAAACTATACCCAAGCGTGTTCACCGCGCTTTCAGTCTCGATGTAAGCGTGGGCGGGATCTTCCCGATAACCGCGATACTGTTTCACCATCCCGGTCAGATCGCCTGCCCTGAGAGCCTCGGTAAGAATTTCCGTAAGAGTTTTGCCCGGAACGTAACTAAGAATTGCAGCCATCGCCGGATCGACGTTGGCTTTGTAATCGGCGGAAGTGAGTTCGGCAGCAATCTCGGGAGCTTTCCACTTGCGCCGGTCGCGCGGGTCAGCATCCTGCCACCAAAGAGTTGAAGCACGCACGACCAGCTTGCTGTTTGGCAGGATCAGATTTCTGGGGTCGCCAAAATGGTTGTTACGGCATTGGGGAGGTAGAGGTTCAACTGCGGAGGAAATAAGCAGCTGACTGCTTGCGACTGAGACCGTTGGTGTTTTTGGGACAGAAACAACGATCCACTAAATCACACGAACGATCACGAAATCTGGTTGGCGATATTTCGTGTTTTTTGGTGGATCGTCCCTCAGCCGGACCCATCAGTTGAGTCTTGCGAATCCTGGGTCATCTAACCATCAGTGGCGAGTGGAGATGAGTCAGAGCAGTAGGAATTATTGCTTGAATGGTTTCGCTAACAAACGGCCTGTCTTCTTCAAAAACGAGCCGACTTTTGATTGCTTAGTTTGGTTCCTGCCCGGTGGTTTGACCTCTACGATCACCGACTTCGGACTCGTCTCATTCGGGAGCTTCTGTTTTCCGGTCGCGGTTACCGGCAACGCCGCGGTTGGTTTTGCAGCCGGTAGGCGCTGGGGCGAAGCCAACTGCGGAAGTGGATTCACTTGCGGGAGGGGCGCCAGTCGTTTCGAGATGACCAACCTGGTGTCGACCGTGCTTGAGGAGTTGGCGCTTTTGGCAAGACTGTGAGCACGCCCCGACGGTGATGCGGATGGACTGGCTATTTCGTTGGCACTCGGCGAGGGAGAGTCTGAAGCGGTATCGGGTTGCGACGGAGATGGACTGACTGCGGGGTGCGCCGAAGAGTTGTCGACCGACGTTACAGCTATTTGCTGGGAAAGCTTTGGCTCAGGTTGCCGGTTTGGGGATACCCGGTCAAAGTCAACCGAACGGGTAGCAGCATAATAGGCGAAGGATAGGACCGCTGAGAGAAGGAGGCCGGCCAGGAGAGCACCGATCATGAATCGAGGTCGTGAGTGCTTCCGACTCGCAGATGCTACTGCGGGCGAGGGTTCAGAGAAAACTTCGGCCCGGCTGTCGTGAACCAGACCCTCTCCATCCATATCGCAGAAAACCTGGTCGTCTTCATAAAGAAACTCGCACTGTGGACACAGTTTCATCGCTCGCCTCCTGGAGTTGGTCGTTTGGGGCAGAAAGCCGACGGTAAGAGCGGTGAGAACCGTGATACAAGATTACACAGATCAGGCGGAACAGACAATAACCTATTTCGAGTTTCAGGCTGGCAGACTTAAAACCAGTGACCGATGCCCGCGCATCCCCCGAAGCCGCACGAAAAGAAACCCTGCCTTCGAGTTATTTCGTCTCCGTTTTGGATCGCCTTGATCTCTTTAGACTGGGAGCCTTTTTTCAGGCCTGGTGAGTGTTAATGGTCTTCTAAGCCGCAACTGGTTCATCGAGTACTTCGCGGAGTTTTCGCGCCAGTGCATCGATACTGAAGGGCTTGGCTATGAAGGCTGTTCCTTCTTCCAGAACACCGTGATGGACGATCGCATCGTCGGTGTAGCCTGACATATAGAGCACTTTCATTTCAGGGCGCAAAGGCGATATCTGTTCAGCTAAATCGCGGCCACTCATCCGGGGCATAACCACGTCAGTTAGCATTAAATGTATTACGCCATTGAATTGCGCCGCCAGGATCAATGCCGCCTCAGGATCTTTCGCCACCATGACCTCATAGCCGTTTTCGCGAAGTATTTCTGCGGCCATTTCTCTGACTACTTCTTCGTCTTCCACCAGTAGAACTGTCTCGGCCCCCTTTAATAACTCGCGATTCTCGATTGCTGTCGCAATCTGTAGTTCCGGGCATTCAACCGAAGGCAGGTAGATTTTGAAAGTGGTGCCGTGTCCCACTTCGCTGTAAACCCAAATGCTTCCCTCGCTTTGCTTAACGATGCCATATACCGTGGCCAATCCCAGCCCAGTACCTTTGCCAACTTCCTTAGTCGTAAAGAAAGGTTCATAGATTCGCGCTTGGGTCTCGGCATCCATGCCGCATCCGCTGTCACTAACCGCCAACATTACGTAACGTCCGGCAGGCACAGACACGTGGTGATCAGCGAATTCTCCACTCAGGTGTACATTGCTGGTTTCGATGGTGAGCTTGCCACCTTTAGGCATCGCATCACGAGCGTTCACGACAAGATTCATTAACACTTGCTCGAGTTGATTGGGGTCGGCTTTAACCTTGCCCAGATCTGCCGCCAGCCCCATCAGCAGTTCAATGTCCTCGCCAATCAAGCGTTGTAACATCTTGCTAAGCTCGAGCACGATGTGGTTGAGGTCGAGGACCTCTGGTTGCAGAATTTGTTTACGACTGAATGCCAGAAGCTGACGCGTGAGGGCGGCAGCTCGATCTCCTGCTTTCTTTATCTGATCGATATGGCGGTGGAGTGAGTTTTCGGGAGTCAGGCGTCTCAGGCACATTTCGCTATGACCGGTAATGGCCGTTAGCAGATTGTTAAAGTCGTGGGCCACGCCTCCGGCCAGTTTTCCAACTGCCTCCATCTTCAGCGCCTGGCGAAGTTGTTCCTCAGTCTTATGCAGGGCTTCTTCGGCACGCTTGCGCTCGGTAACATCATTCGCGAGTACTAACTTGGCCGGGCGTCCGGCAAAGGTCAACGGGTGTGACGTAATCTCCACATCAATGATGGTTCCGTCCTTCTTGCGATGTCGCCAGGTGCGAGATTCATTAAGGTTCACATCAACGTTCGAAAGCCTATCGAGCAGATCCGGTACGTCTTCGACGGGACGTATATCCTTGATGTCCATTTTTAGGAATTCTTGTTCTGAATACCCATAACGACGCACCACCGCAGCGTTGACGGCAAGGAATGATAGTGTTTCGATGTCGTAGACCCACATCGGAAGCGGATTGCTTTCGAATAATAGCCGGTAACGTTTTTCCGAATTACTCAACGCCTCTTCGGCCAACCTGCGTTCGGCCTCCTCTGTTTCAAGCTCTTTGTTGGCGGCGGCCAACTGTCCAGTCCGCTGGATGACATAGCCTTCCAGTTCCTTATTCAGTCTTTCGCTCTCCACGGTGCGCTCGGCAATGTTCCACATCTCACTAACGCTTCGCTTGATGGCGATCAACAGAAATGTATCTTCAAAGAGAACCCAACCGGCGTGCTCGAGCCATCGCCATTCGCTGGCCGCCAGTACGCCGTAGACAGACTGCGGCCAAAACATGCCTCGGAGAAAGTGATCGGCGGCAACTACAACGGTCGGGAACCAGGACACGCCAGTTACGATAAAATGAGAGGAATGCCAGCGAACCAAAGACATGGAAGTGTGTTTCGATGCGGCCGCCAGTGAGGTAGATCAGCAGTGCGCCCATCAACATCTGCCCGACCGCAATTACGTAGCGGGTGGAAAGCCGTCCCGGACGGGTGAGCGCCAGGAAAATCGGGAGCGAACTGATGGCACTCCCCAGAATCAGCGCCGCCCAAACATGAACGTGCGTTTGGCTGGTTGAACCTATCCACGTTTTCGGTGAAATCCAATATGCAGCCACAATGCCGCCAACCCATTGGAGCGTCATTAAGACGGCGAACATGTGATCAGTGCGCTTACAAATGTCGTCTTCACGTTCGTTGAAGAGTTCGGCGATCCGGCTTGAAGTCGCGTCCTGAACCAGCGTATTAGCGTTTGAGTTTTTCATCGATCGACACCTGACATTCCGACTGTGGATTAAAAAGTGGACAACCAAAAACGGCGGTTTCGGTTCGCTCGGGAACCTGCGCATTCACGATCGCTACCACCGCGCTCTGACCGGCGTTGTCACCAAAGTGACCTCGCGAGCCGGTGATGCCGCCGCTGAACAGCAAGCGGCCTCCAGAATCGTACAGAACGGTTTGACCTGACGTCGCGGCATGGAAGAGATGCGCCTCTCTGCCGTCACCATCCAGAATCGGTTTGACTCCAGGAATATCGGAGGCGCTTTGCCAAAGATCCGTTACCTCCCAACCATCGGAAAAGGCTTCTGGCCTCACAAACAGGACATAGGCGCGCAAACGGCCCTGACTGTGAGCCATTATTGAGCCAAGTTCCCCGATGCTCGCCCTGGTACAAGGACAATGCGGATGCGCCAGCATGACCAGGGTTGGGTAATCAGGGGCCAGGTGAATTTGACTGGCAGCGGGCCATTCCCGTGGAGCCTCAGCGGCCATACCCGGAGTGGTTTCGTAACCCCAAAGGAACCATAGCCCGAGGACCGCCAGAGCAAACCACGACACCGTCCCGATAAGAAACATCGAGCGACTTCTTGCTGCACGCAACGCTGGACAACTGTTGATCGCCTTCGGGCGGTCTTCGTTTAACGGTAAGTTCATGAGAGGCATTCAGGAGAGAATAGAGCTGTTAGCTCGTAGTGATCCGCAAGCGCAGGTTGCCCGGGACTGAAACACTTAATTGGATTGATGAGGGATTATCGGGACCGAAACGAGGACAAACCCCTGAGGAGGTTTGCAATGCGACACGGATGTTACCTTAGGATGTCCTCACACACAACCTAAATTGCTCGGGCTGTATGACTTTCCTTCACTGTGCGGGCTTTGGACCTGTGACTATGGAAGAAACGATTCGCTGGTGAACTAATTTGGGAAATCCTTTGCGTAGCTTTGCGGCTCTTTGCGTACTTTGCTGTAAAAAATCCCTTAAAACAATTAACCGCAAAGAGCGCCAAGAACGCAAAGTTTTACGCAAAGAGCTGAACTTAGGGCACGACCCAGTATTCGGATAACTTACCTTACGACGAAACTCCCCGTTTATGTGACACGACGGGGTCGAAGAAAAGCAGTCCTGGCAGTCTGGAACTATTCTGAGGAAGCAGCTTCTGAATCGGGGGCATCTGTAGGAGGTTGCTCGTCCGCAACCCACGAAACAAACAGGCGCAACCAGTTTTCGGCGGATTCAGCAATCTGCACACCGACACGGGCTGTTCCATAAATCGCCGGAGCGACCCGAACAACACTTGCAGTGACTTCGATTGGAGCGCCGTCGGGGCGATGGGCGCGCAGGTATAGCCGGTCGCCCTTGGTAACTTTTTGGTTGAGGTGGAATAGCGCGCCCATAGTTGAGATGTCGTCAGTTTCAGTGGGCTCGCTCCACGCCGAGCCGTCCTCGGCGCGACCGGATACGACAATGGGCAGCCGCAGTGCCATCCGCAGGGCAAAGCGGCGCTCTTCGCTGTTGTTTGGGGCGTTCATCAAATCAATTGTGTGGTTAGTGGGGAGCAGCAAAAACTCTGCGGGACTACAGGCTACTGCTCGCCAGATTCTGTTTCTCCTGGGTCCAATTATAGAACCCTTCGCCGGTCTTCTTTCCCAGTTTTCCCTCGCTCACCATCCGCCGTAAGACTTCTGGCGGTCGAAAAGTCTCTGAACCAAGCTCTTGGTATAGATACTCGGCAATGTTAAGTCGAATGTCCAGACCCACATGGTCTGTCAGCTTCAACGGACCCATGGGATGGTTGTAGCCCAACTCCATGGCCGTGTCGATGTCTTTCGCAGAAGCCACGCCCTGCTCGAACATACGCATAGCTTCAAGGCCCAGGGCCACCCCCAGCCGGCTCGAAGCGAAGCCAGGTACGTCTCGAACCACTATTGGCTCTTTCCGCAGCTTCCGACTAACTTCCGTAACTGCCTCAACTGTATCATCCCCAGTGGCTTTCCCAACCACAATTTCAACCAGGCGCATCAGGTGCACCGGGTTGAAGAAGTGCATTCCGACAACTTGCGCGGGCCTCTCGGAGGCTTTGGCAATCTCCGTTATCGAGAGCGATGAGGTGTTAGTTGCGAAAATAAAGGCCCTGCTGGAATGTTTTTCTACTTCGCGAAGGATTTCCTGTTTAAGCTCCAGCCGTTCAGGCGCTGCTTCGATTATCAGATCGGCCTTTGCGATCTCTTCTAAATGAGTGGTCCCCCGAATATGTTGCAGCGTGGAGTCGCAATCAGCTTCGGTCAGTTTCCCGAGTTGCCTTCCTTTGGCAAGGTTTCGTTCAATTGCCTGGATTCCGCGGGAGAGTGAATCGAGATCAATATCACGAAGCAAGACCTTATAGCCGGCGCTCGCAGCCACCTGTGCAATGCCGTGGCCCATAGTGCCTGCGCCTATGACCCCTACAGTCTCAATGGCTTGCGGAGCGATGCCAGGTTTCAATCGTTTTCCCAAGGTCCTCTTATCGAGTTTATCCCCAGTAAGGCCGCTGCTCTCGGGTTCGACTACTCTAGTAGGGCTAGTTATACTACACGCCTAACCGAAAAGGCTATACTTCCGGACATTTAGTCTGGAATTTTCAACTTTTTCATAAGGGACGGTAAAAACCAGGATGGCCACAAAAACACTCGATCGAGAGGTTGTAATCATTGGTTCAGGACCTGCCGGACTGACGGCCGCGATTTATTCAGCCCGCGCCAATCTGAAGCCCCTTTTGATTGATGCCCCCGCGGACGCCGAAAAACAGACGGCGCCGGGCGGCCAGCTCATGATCACTACCGACGTGGAAAACTACCCAGGGTTCTCCGAGGGCATTCAGGGACCGGATTTGATGGTTGAATTTCGGAAACAGGCCGAACGCTTTGGAACCGAGTTTCTCGAGGAGTGGATTACCGAGGCCGATCTAAGCGGTCACCCCTTCAAACTTCAGACCAGCGAATTCGTTATTAACGCTAAGACGTTGATTATCGCTACAGGGGCCTCCGCCAAGTGGTTGGGGATTCCCGGTGAGGCGAAAGTGCCAGAGGGGTTTGGCGGCAACGGCGTCTCGGCGTGTGCCACCTGCGACGGACCGCTTCCCGGATTTCGCAACCAGGAGCTGGTCGTAGTTGGTGGTGGAGATACGGCGATGGAAGAGGCGACTTTTCTGACTCGCTACGCTGCAAAGGTCTACCTGATTCACCGTCGCGACAAATTACGTGCTTCGAAGATCATGCAGGAAAAGGCGTTTAAGAACGAGAAAATTGAGTTTGTCTGGAACACTGGGGTTGAGGAGATTGTTGGAAACCCGGAAAAAGGAGTGACCGGGGTGCGCTTGCGCAATTTGCAAAGTGGTGAAGAGCGAATTCTCCCGTGCGCCGGGGTGTTTATAGCCATTGGGCATAAACCCAACACCGATCTGTTCAAAGGACAATTGGATATGGACGACGTCGGCTACATCAAAACTTCGGGCCATTCGACCTCGACGAATATACCGGGAGTTTTTGCCTGCGGGGACGTGCAGGATGCGCATTATCGCCAGGCCGTAACAGCGGCGGGAACCGGTTGCATGTCAGCTCTGGACGCCGAGAGATTCCTGGATCATTTGCCTGTACCGACACTGATCGGCGATGAAATTACGATCGAGGGTGAACATATTACTCCGGATCACAAAGCGATTATCGAACCCGACGGGACGATCATTTCCAACGATACCCCCGTTTGACGACCGGGTTTTTTGCGTTGATTCGTGTTTGCTTCGTGTGATTTCGAGGATCATCCTGAGAACCTACAACAACACTATCGAATCGTCCTGTTGACGAACTCGCGGTGCAGGCGCCGGGCGGGAAAAAGGCTCGGGTTCGTAAGCGGATGTATTCCTGGGACAAGCCTCGCAGTAAAACCCCAGATGCTTCTTTCGATCCTCACACTCATTACATTCCAGTGACTGGCCCAGCACTCGTAAGGCATCCACCAATGGCATGAGCAGGCGCCCTCGCTCCGTGAGTGCATACTCGATGTGAGGAGGATTGCCGCCAAAATCGGTGCGTTCGAGCAATTGGTCCTTTTCCATGTCGCGCAAGCGGGCCACCAGGGTGCGGCTGCTGATCGGGAAAAGTCCGGAGTGTATTTCCATCGTCCGCTTTGGACCAGCGGCCAGCTCTCTAACAACCAGCAGACTCCACTTATCGCCGATCATTTGCAGCGCGCCGGAAATGGGACAGCCATCGATTTTTCGTCGTCGCACTCTTTACGCTCCGAAGTAAAGCAAACTGTTAGTTTGCGGCCGGGTTTGTGACCACGTCGCTACGTCGCTACCTCACCTTTTGCTTACGGCATTTCAATCTGGGCAACCCAACGACACCGGTTTTTGCCAGCGTGGTTTCCTACTCACGATCGCAAACTAACAGTTTGCTTTACGGTTACTTCACCACCGTAATTTCGCGAGTGGTCGTGTTATAGCCACCGTTCTC
>Ga0190274_10001763_pt1 | contig 12684 bp, 9 predicted proteins | sample Popmic531T_FD_133002 | JGI IMG/M metagenome (GOLD analysis project Ga0190274, IMG submission 133002) | Populus adjacent soil microbial communities from riparian zone of Yellowstone River, Montana, USA - 531 T | ecosystem: Environmental > Terrestrial > Soil > Riparian zone | place: USA: Montana...
TACGGCCTGCAGGTCATCTCGATGGGGTTCCTGACGCAGGACGATGCACCGGTGATCTGGCGTGGGCCGATGCTTCATGGCGCGATCACGCAGTTCTTTCGCGACGCCAAGTGGACGAACATCGACTACCTGCTCGTGGACATGCCGCCCGGGACAGGCGACATCGCGCTCAGCCTGAGTCAGACCGTCCCGGTGGCCGGCGCGGTGCTTGTGACGACGCCTCAGACGGTGTCGGTCGCCGACACGCGCAGGGCCGTGCACATGTACAGGAAGCTGAATATCCCCACGATCGGATTGATCGAGAACATGAGTCACTTCACCTGCCCGGATTGCGGGCGCGAGGCGGATCTGTTTGGTAAAGGCGGCGGAGAGGCCCTGGCCACTGAGCTGAGCGTGCCGTTCCTTGGTCGCATTCCCCTCTACGAGCCCGTGCGCATGGGTGGGGATTCCGGCGTGCCGATTGTGATCGGCGAGCCCGGATCCGCGCCGGCGATCGCGCTCATGGCTGCGGCAGAGCGCGTGGCGCAGCAAGTATCGATTGCATCTTTCTCGCGGCGGACGATTCCGCTCGCCGAGGTCCACTGACGGCCGGTCCCGTGCTGCACGTTCCCTTCACGAAAGCCACGCTCACCAACGGCCTCGAGGTCGTCGTCCACGAGGATCGGCGCGTGCCGCTCGTCGCGGTCAGCGTCTGGTACCACGTCGGGTCGAAGGACGAGCGGCGTGGGTTGACCGGGTTGGCGCACCTTTTCGAGCACCTGATGTTCGAAGGGTCCGAGCACCAGTCCGGCGGTTACTTCGGCCCGCTGCAGGAAGCCGGCGCGCTCCTGAACGGATCGACGAGCACCGACCGGACCAATTACTGGGAACTCGTGCCGAAGAACGCCTTCCGGCTCGCTTTGTGGATGGAGGCGGATCGCATGGGATGGCTGCTCCCCGCGCTGTCCCCCGACCGTTTCGATACCCAGCGCGGTGTCGTCCTCAACGAGCGCCGGCAGAGCTACGAGAACCGTCCATACGGGCTCGCGCAGTTTGCGATTATGGAGGCCATGTTTCCGTCGTCGCATCCCTACAGCTGGCCGACGATCGGACGGCCGGAGGATCTCGCCGCAGCGACGCTCGACGATGTGCGGAAGTTTTTCGTGCGGTACTACCATCCGGGCAACGCGTCGCTCGCCATCGCGGGCGATGTGGACGTTGATGAGGCGCTCGCCACCGCGGAGGAGTTCTTCGGCGAGATCCCGGCAGGCCCGGCGGTGACGCATGAACGGCCGTCCACGCCTGACGTGCAGCCACTCCGGCTCGTGCTCGAAGATCGCGTCGAGTTGCCGCGTCTTTATCTGTCCTGGCGATCGCCGGCGATGTTCTCGGACGGCGATGCTGAGCTTGACCTGTTCGGTGATCTCATCGGCAACGGGCGCAGTTCGCGCTTGTATCGCCGGCTGATCCACGACCGCCGGATTGCGGTCGAGTTGGCGGCCGGTCAGGCGTCGCGTGAGTGGGCAGGAACGTTTCAGGTCATTGCGTCGGCGGCGCCGGGCCACACACTCGACGAGCTCGAGACGGCCATACACGAAGAGATCGCTCGGTTCGCCGGCGACGGACCCACGACCGATGAGCTCGAGCGCGGCCGCGCGCAGGCCGAGTCGTCGTTCGTGCTGAGGTTGCAGTCTCTTGGCGGCTTCGGCGGCAAGGCCGATCAGCTCAACGCGTACAACGTCTATCTCGACTCGCCCGACAGCTTCGCGACCGACTTCGACCGGTACAGCCAGGCGACGGCCGACGACGTGCGCAGAGCGGCCGCAGAGTGGCTGGATCCTCGCCATGCCGTCGCGCTGTCCGTCGTTCCTGAAGGGCGCCGCGAACTGGCGCTGCGGGACGCCGCTGATGTGGCCTGGGGGGCTGAATGACGTCGGGCCGTTTTCAGATGCCCGCGCCCGACGCCTCGACACCGGTGCGTTTTCCGGACGTCGTCCGCAACACGCTCGGAAACGGCCTCACGGTGCGCGTCATCCCGCAGGACACCGTCCCGGTCGTGACGCTCGCCCTGGTCATCCAGCGAGGCACGAGCGACGATCCGGCCGAACATCACGGTCTCGCAAGCCTGACCGGTGACTTGCTCGACGAAGGCGCCGGATCGCGCGATGCCATTGAGGTATCCGAGGCATTTGGCCGCCTCGGTGCCGAGCTCGATCTGGACGTCGGGCCCGACGCGACGTCGCTCGCCGTCACCACGCTCGCGCGCCATCTCGATGCTGTGCTCGACCTCGTCGCGGACATCGTGATTCGTCCCCGCCTCGATGAACCGGACTTCCGTCGCGTGCGGGAGCTGCGAACCAGCCGGCTCCGTCAATTGAGCCGGCTGCCGGGCGCAGCGGCCGACCGCGCGATCGCGTCGGCAGTGTTCGCGGATCACCCGTACGGGCACGGTTCGCTTGGGACCACCGCGGCCCTCGCCCGCTTGACCGTCGATGACGCCCGCGCCTTCTGGTCGGCGATGTACTCACCGGGCGAGGCCGCGCTCATTGCCGCGGGCGCCGTCGATCCCGACCGCGTGCAACGAAGTGTCGAGCGCGCGTTTGGCGTCTGGTCGGGTGCGTCGCCGCGCCCGTTCACGGCCGCGCCCGTCGCGGCGGTCGACCCGCGAATCCTTCTTGTGGATCGTCCCGGAGCGCCACAGTGCGAGGTCCGCGTCGGCCACTTCGGCCCGCCGCGTCGGGTGGACGGGTACCACGCGATCGTGACCGTCAACGCGCTCGTCGGCGGACAGTTCACGAGCCGGATCAATCGTCGTCTTCGCGAAGAGAAGGGTGTGACCTACGGCGCGCGAAGCGCGTTCGATTTCCGGCGTGCCGCGGGTCTGTTTGCGTGCGAGACGAGCGTGCAGGCGGACCGGACCGCGGAGGCCGTCGAGGACATCCTCGCGGAGCTCGAGGATGTCAGTCGTGAAGGTGCCGTCGAGGATGATGAGCTCGATCGGGCCAAAGCGTCTCTCACGCGCGGTTACGTGCGGAGCTTTGAAACCGCCAGCCAGCTCGTGCGCGCCGCCGCTCTACTGCTGACGTACGGTCTCGACGAGGGCACGTTCGACCGCTTCGTTCCGGGCGTCGATTCTTTGACCGCGGCTGATGTTGAGGCTGCCGCACGCAAGTTCATCCGCCCGGCTGACGCCACGGTGGTCGTCGTCGGCGATGCGTCACGGTGCCGCGACACGCTGGAGATCCTCGGGCGTCCGATCGAGGCCGTGTCGCCAGAGTTCTAAATCTCGGGTACAACGGGTACGACAGGTCCAAGGAACGAACTGGCGCTCCCCATCTTTCCTGGAGCTTCAAGAAGTGACCGGCCGGGCAACTTCCACTCCTCCTTTGCGTAATAAGACTTGATGGACAGAGGTGACGCCCTCTGGATCATGTTTGACATAGACTGATCGATCTCATGGATGTCGCCCGCTGGAGCGTGAGCCTCATTGCCGCGATCGGCATGCTGGCGGCCACGCTCGCCGCGGCGACGATCTGGCTGCTCTTCACCAATCCGGTCGGTGGCGCCGAAGCCTTCTCTCAGGCCATGACCACCGGTGATGTGACCCCCTTCATGAAGGCGATCGGCAGCGTCATCGTCGGGGCTTTGCGCGATCTGTTCAAGTACCTCTGAGGCTCACTTGGCTTGGGGCTTGAGGCCAGACGGTACGTAGCGCGGAACTTCAGTTCCGCGTCTCGGCGGTCTTCAGTGAACGCGGAGCTGAAGCTCCGCGCTATGTACTGCCGCTACTCCGCGTCTACAGCCGCGTCACTAAGAACTTCGTCAACGCGTACCCGTCCAGGTACTTGAACGGCGCCTTGCCGGTTGTGTAGTGCCCACACGGAAGGACTGTCGTGGTGTGCGGAACGTCACGTCGGCGGAACTCGGCCACGAACTGGCGGGAGAGATCCACGGGAAAGCTGAGGTCGTAGCGCGCGTAGATCAGCCGGATCGCGCGATCGCGCACGCGATCGATGAACGGCCAGGGGCTGATCGGCATCCAGCACTCGCGCAGATTGTCGAGCGAGATGTGTCCCTCGAGCCCGGCGCGCACATGGCGGGTCGACAAGCCACGCCAGACGACGTCGGCGAAATAGGGCGAGACGTGATTGAACGCGCCGGCACGAATGCGTGAGTCGTGGGACATCGCGAGCATGGCCAGGCACGATCCGAGGCTTGTGCCCATGATGCCGATCCGTTCCATCCCCTGCGTCTCGAGCCAGTCGACGACGCCCCGCACATCCAGCACCGCTTGGCGATTGATTTGCGCCGTCCGGCCGACGTCCGGGCTGACGATCAAATCCGCACGCTCCAGCTCAGGCGGCTTGCGGCTGTCGTGATACGGCAGGCTGAGCCGCACGGCGGTCAGCCCGAAGCGAGCGAAGAGCCGGCACAGCCCGACGTGGCCCTCGGGGTCGGCGTTCCACTGCGCCATGACCACGACGCCCCGGCGTGGCCCGGAACGACGACCCGGCGCCGGATGGAAGACCCGGGCGGCGACAGTGTTGTTGACCGCTTCGGGCGTGACAATCGCGCTCGGAAACCGCAGCACGTCGTCGCGGATCTCGAACGGTCCAGCTGGCGGCGCGGCATAGAACGCGTCCGAATCCGCCATGACGGCACGCGACCACCCGAGCACGCGTCGAAGCGCCTCGGCGTCAGTGACTGGAGGACCGGCTTCCGCCGCGGGAGACCGGCCTGGTTGGACATCGAGCCAGTTCAAGCCCCACTCGAACGGCCGGACACGGCGGTTCGTATCAACCGCCGCGAGCCGGCGTTCCCACGCGTGAACGAGAGGACCGATCACTGCGACAACACGCGCTCGCACGCGGCCGCGACGTCGAGCAGGCGCGGCGTGTCGCCGATCCGACCAACGAGTTGAAGGCCGACTGGCAAGCCACGCGTCGGGATGGGGAGCGTGATCGCCGGATGCCCCGTCATGTTGAACGGCTGCGTGTGCTTGAGCATCGCGGCGCGGACGGCTACCTCCGCGCCGCCCGGTTCGAGCGCGACGGTCTCGGCGCCCAGCGGCGGCGCGACGATCGGCATCGTGGGCAGGACAACGGCATCAACGTCTTCGAGGAGCGTATCGACCGAGGCCCGCAGGGCGTGTCGAAACGACTGGGCGACGAGGTACGCGATCGCCGACGTCGTTCGCCCCATCTTGATCCGGCTATGTACGGACGGCGTGTAGTCCGCCGCACGGCTGTCGAGAAAGTCCGCGTGAACATTCGCGGCCTCTGGCAGGACGATGTCGACGTAGGCCTGGCTGATGCGGCCGGCGCCAGCGAGTTCGGTCGCGACCACCCGCACACCCGACGTGGCCAACGAGCAGACCGCACGATCGAACACTTCGCGGACGGTGGGGTCGAGCATGTCGAAGTAGCCACCAAGTTGAGCCAGCCGGAGGCGGCCCGGCTCGACGTCGCGAATGGTGAATGCGGGCCGATGCACGAGGACGGCGTAGAGCCAGGCCGCGTCCTGGACGGAGGTTGCGAGCGGACCGACATGATCGAGCGATCCGCTGAGCGGCCAGACACCGTCGGTCGGGACTTCGCCGAAGGCGGGCTTCAGGCCGACCACGCCGCAGGCCGCGCCTGGTACCCGAATGGAGCCACCGGTATCGGTGCCGATCGACGCCAGTCCCATGCCTGTCGCGACCGCTGCCGCCGATCCACCGCTCGAACCGCCGGCCGAACGCGAGGGGTCCATCGGATGGTGAACCGCCCCGTACGCGGACGCGTCGCTTGTCGTGCCGAAGGCGAACTCGTGAAGGTTGGTCCGGCCGATGATGATCGCGCCCGCCGCTTCGAGGCGTGTCACGGCCGTCGCGGTTCGGTCGGCGACACGGTCAATGAGGACACGTGACGCCGCCGTCGTCACCGTGCCGGCGACGTCGATCAGGTCCTTCACCGAAATCGGAATGCCGTGCAGGACGCCGCGCCAGGTGCCCGCGGCGCGTTCCTCGTCGACGGTCCGGGCCTTCGCCCTGGCCCCCTCGGCGTCCACCGCCGTGAAGGCGTTGGTGCGCGCGCCGTGCGCGGCGATGGCCGAGAGGCTCAGTTCGACGAGTTCGACGGCTGTCGTGGTGCCCGCCGCCAGGCGAGCCGACGTGGAGGCGATGCTGTTCGTGCCGGAAATGGGGCCAGGCATTCGGTGACGACTATTCTACCGACGCTCGGAGGAGGCGCTACTCGTACAGGAGGAACCGCCCGCGGATCTTCATGAACTCGCTGATACTCGCGGCCCATCCACCGGCGATCTCGGCCGGCGTCTCGCCCGAGGCGAGCGCCTCACGAAGACGCGGCGTTCCGTAGAGCAAATCGATCGGCTGCCGAACGTACTCGTACTCGTATGGGGGATCGCGCCAGGCGAACTGCGTGGGATCGGCGCGACGGAAGGCGTCGATCAGTGCGACCGCCGACAGCACAGGCTGGAACGTCTCGCGATTGGTGACGTGGACCTGGCAACCGCCGCAGGTCAGACGCGCATGCTTGTGGAACGTCGGCTCGAACATGACAGGCCGGAAATGCACACCAGGAAGCCGTTGCGCGTTGAGGGCCGCGGCAAATGGCTCCGGATCGACCCATGGCGCGCCCGCGAGCTCGAACGGTCGCGTCGTTCCCCGGCCCTCGGACACATTGGTGCCTTCGAACATCACCATGCCTGGATAGACCGTCGCGCTGTCGAGTGTCGGGATGTTCGGCGACGGCATCACCCAGGGCAGCCCGGTCTCGTCGTGGTACATCGAGCGCCGCCAGTCCACCATGCGCACGATCTCGATCTTGGCGCCAATCCCGAAGTGCTCGTTGAAGAGCATCGCGAGTTCGCCGATCGTCATGCCGTGGCGGAGCGGAATCGCGTACTCGCCGACAAACGAGGTGCAGCTCGGGTCGAGCACCGGTCCTTCGACCGCGACTCCGCCGACGGGGTTTGGCCGATCGCAGACGATCACCGGAAGCGACGCCCGTTTCGCGGCGATCATGCAGTGGGCCATCGTGTAGATGTAGGTGTAGACGCGCGTGCCGACGTCCTGCAGGTCGATGACGAGCGCGTCGAGACCCGCGAGCATTTCGGCCGACGGCTCCCGCGTTTCGCTGTAGAGCGAGTAGACGCGCACCCGGCGGCGCTCGTCGGTGACGTGCGGCGTCTCGATCATGTTGTCCTGCACGTCGGACCGGAAGCCATGCTGCGGGCCGAAGATCGCGCCGACGCGGACGCCGGCCGCAGCCGCACGATCGAGGATGTGCTGATATCCCATGGACACCGACGAAGGATTGCAGACGACGCCGACCGTGCGGCCGCGCACGAGCTCCCGATCGAAAAGGACGTCACTCCCCAGGGCGACAGACATGGCGGAAATCATACGAGGTTCCAGGGTTCCAAGGTTCCAAGGTTCCACGGTTCTGGTTCACTGCGAATCCGAACGAGAACCCTGGAACCCTGGAACCGCTACCGTCTTCTCCAGAGTTCCCATGCCTCGACGAAGAAGGTGATGGCCATCCACAACGCGATGGCCGCAAACGGCCACGCGAGGGCCTTCGGCGCAAAGAACCCCACGGCCGCCACCACGCTGAGGAGGAGAGCCGTGCCGATGACCGGTCCGGCTTCGAAGTCCTCGAGGCGTCGATTTCCGGTGACCGCGGCGCCGATGCTGCGACCGACGTCGGTCACGGCGCGAACCATGCGACGCGACGAGCGGTAGCGTCGTGAGGGCCGGCGAGGCGCGTCCGCAGTTCGAGGCCGGCTGGTCGGGAGGCGGTAGGTCTGGAGCACGATCTCGGTCGACCGCTCGAGGTCCTCGAGGTAGTGCGACGCCAGTTCCTTGGCCACACCTTCGTCTTCGAGCGCGACGTCCAGCTCCCAGTTGCCAAGCCAGCTGTTGATGTTGAGGTTGGTCGATCCGATCCGCGCCCAACGCGAGTCGGCGATCGCGGTCTTCGCGTGCACCATCGTGCCGTTCCACTCGAAGATTCGGACACCAGCCTCGAGCAGCGGGCGATAGAGCGACCGCGCAACCGGAACCGTCCAGCCAACGTCGCTGTATTGCGGTACGAGCAGCCTGACGTCCACCCCATCGTGTGCGGCGCGCCGCAACGCCTCGATGTAGGCCCCGGTCCCGATGAAGTAGGCGTCGGTCAGCCAGAGCGATCGACGCGCGAGCGCAGTCACGAGCATGTCGAGCCGCAGCAGATTGCCCGTGAACGGTTCGGTGGGAATCAGCCGCAAGCTCACGTCCCCTCGAGGCGCCACGTCTTGCGGGATCGAGACGTCGCCCGGACGTCCACCGGCGAGCCGCCAGCTCTCCGCGAACGACTCCTCCGCGTGCACGATGGCCGGGCCCTTGATCTCGAGTCCGGTGTCGCGCCACGGTTCGAGCTTCTTCTCAGGCTGCCCCCGCCACATCTGGCCGACGCAGAGCCCCGAGACGAACGCGACGCCGCCCGCTCGGTCAGCGCCATCGACCACGATGAGCTTCCGGTGATCACGGCGCAGCCAACCGAGCGCGCTCGACAACCCCGGCGGGTTGAACACGCGCACGTCGCCGCCGGCACGAATGAGCGGTGTGAACAGCCCACGAATCGGTCCGAGCCCGCAACCGAACCAGTCGTAGATCACGCGGACGGCCACGCCCTGGCGCGCCTTGTTTGTGAGCTCGGCCACGAAGTGCCGTCCCACGTCGTCGCGATGAACGATGTACATCTCGACGTGAACTGACGTTTTCGCCGACGCGATCGCCTCGGACCAGGCGGGGTAGTTCTCGGTTGCGTCGCGCAGCACGCGCGTGGCATTGCCGCTGACAAGTGGAGCGCCGGCCGTCCGGCTGAATACCTGGTCGGCCATCGCGCGGAGCGCCAGAGGGTCGCGAGGCAAGGCGAGCATGCGTTCCGGCGGCCTCGACGGCATGGCGAAAGGGTATGACAGGCACGCCGTCCCGGGCTGGGCTTAAGGCTTTGGGGCTCAAGGCTTAAGGCCTCGCGGGGGCCTCGGATTGGCCCGACGCCCTAAGTTCCGGGCCCGGGGCGGACTCCAGTATTTACATCCATGTTGCGCCCTTGGCCGTATACTTACCCAGAGGCTCCTCCCTATATGCGCGGAGATTCGATCCGGGATCTCTATGCCAAGACCTTGGCCCTGCTTGGGCTAGGCGTCCTGGCGGGGACCGGTGCGCTCGTGGACTACTGGCCATCAGGGGTTCGTTTCCCGGTGGTCGAGTCCGGCTTCACGCAGCCTGAGTTTTCGCTCGCTCTCGCCGTTCCTGATCAGCCGTTCGAGTTCGAATTACGCGCCGCGTCAACGCCGGTACGTCTCCCTGGCCGGTCAATGGCCCTGCCTGTGGTCGACCTGGCCACGCTGATTCCGGGAGCGACTGAGCTCGCATTCCCTGAGGCGCTCAACGGCGACGTGATTCAGACCGTCGCGGTCTCGCGTCCGTCGGTTCTCGTTCCTGTCGCATTTGCGCAGGAGGATCTGTCGGGCCCGATGGGAGAAGAAGTCTTGTTGTCCGAGCCCGCTCCTTGGACCGAGTCGACCCTCGCGATGTCCTCGGCGCCCGTCGCACTGTCCGAGAGCGATGATCACGGTGTGATTGCGGGCTTCGTGAAAGCGACGAAGTCCTCCCTCGTGGTCACCGGTCGAAAGACCGGCGCGTCGATCATGGGCGCGTTCCGCGTCGTGAGCGGCGCCGTTCGGAAAGCGCTTCCTAACTAGCTCGCTATCGCTCGTTCGCTCAACTCCAAGAAAGCATCCGGTGGCTCGTTCCAGGTACCTCTCGTACCCGTCGAACCTGTCGTACCCGTGATCTTCAAGCCATTGCTCTCATGACGTCCGAGCGCGTGATGATGAACGTCTCGTCTGACTTGAAGTCCCGTACAAGCAGCGCAGGATTGTCCGGCGTGATCATCGCGGCCAGTGCGTCGATGCCCGTCGAGATGTCCACGAACGGGAACGCGGCCTGCATCACGGTCCCGACCGGCGCTGTTCGCGTGGCAGCGTCGTTCCGGAGCGCGGCATACAGGCACGCCTCGCTCACGGATCCGATCACGCGCCCGTCGCGCGTCACGGGCATCTGCGAATAGCCCGATTCAGTCATCACTTGCACCGCGCGCGCGACCGTGTCGGCGTAGTTCACAGTCACGAGCCGGTGGTCACGGTGGCTGGCCACGAGGTCACGCGCCGTGAGCCCCGTCTTTTCGAGGAAGCCGCGAGCGCGCATCCACTCGTCGTTGAACATCTTGCCCAGGTACCGCGTGCCGTGGTCGTGGAAGATGACGACGACCATGTCGTCCCGTGTGAACTGGCGCGCGAGCTGCAGCAGGCCGGCCACCGCCGCGCCGGCCGAGTTGCCGGCGAAGATGCCTTCCTCGCGCGCGATTCGCCGCGTCATCACCGCCGCGTCTTTGTCGGTCACCTTCTCCAGGTGGTCGATCACGTTGAAGTCCACGTTCCCGGGCAGGAAGTCCTCGCCGATGCCTTCAGTGATGTACGGATAGATCTCGTTCTTGTCGAGCACCCCGGTGTCTTTGTACTTCTTGAGCGCGGATCCGTACGTGTCGATGCCCCAGACCTTGATGGCCGGATTCTGTGCCTTCAGGAATCGGCCGACACCTGAAATCGTTCCGCCCGTGCCGACACCGGAGACCAGGTGCGTGACGCGGCCGCCAGTCTGCCGCCAGATCTCCGGTCCTGTCTGTTCGTGGTGCGCCGCCGTGTTCGACAGGTTGTCGTACTGACCGGCCTTCCATGCGCCGGGCGTTTCGCGCGCAATCTGCGACGCGACCGAGTAGTACGAACGCGGATCATCCGGTTCGACGTTCGTGGGACAGACGATGACCTCGGCGCCAAACGCGCGGAGCGCGTCGACCTTTTCCTTCGACTGTTTGTCGGTCGTTGTGAACACGCACCGGTAGCCTTTGACGACGGCCGCGATCGCGAGACCCATCCCGGTGTTTCCCGACGTGCCTTCGACGATCACGCCCCCTGGCTTCAGGTGACCGGCGCGCTCGGCATCCTCGATCATCTTCAGGGCCATTCGGTCCTTGATCGAGTTACCGGGATTGAAGGTCTCGAGTTTCGCGAGAACGTCGGCGTCGGTCACCCCACGCGTGAGCCGATGTAGCCGGACGAGCGGCGTGTCTCCAATGGTGTCGAGGATGGTGTCGGAGATTCCGCGTGCCATAGAGCCATTATGAAGACTCGCCCCGAAGGACGGAAAGGACGAACAGGACCTGTGGGACCGACAGGTCGGTTACCGCGCCAGCCGCGTACTGTAGAGCTCGCGCGGCCCGGTCTCGTCAGGGGCCTCGAGACGTTCCAGGCCGAGCGCCGCGATGGCGAACTCGCGCTCGGCCGCCGTCACGCGCACGCGATCAATCACCACATACCCGAGGTCGGTGCGATCGATGAACCCGGGACCGGCAGCGGTCGCGGCCGCCAGGAGGTCGACGGACGGGACGCGTTCGTCGCCGAACTCAATCAGGGCCCGCGTCACAGGCTCCTCGCGATAGGCGCGTTTCGTGCGCTCGTCGATCCGGGAGACGTAGCCGCCAACGAGATCCTTGGTGTGGAACGTCTGGTAGAACTGTGAGGACGCACCGAAGTTACCAAGCGACGAGAGACCATCCCGAATCCCGAACGGCAGCTCCATGATCCGGAGAGGCCTCCGATCGCGAGCGACGACGCGAAAAACGCCGGGGACGTCGGCGGCGAACATTGCCCTGGGCGCCGGCCAGAGTTCGATGGCAAGCGCGACGCCCACGATCGCCAGCACCGCCCGTCGTCGAGCTGGCCAACGCCGGCCAATCGCGACCAGCGCGGCGGCGAAGAGCACGGTCAACCCCAGAAACACCACGACGCTGAAGCGCTGGGGCATCCGCGCCTCGCCGACGATTGGCAGGTACCGGCCGATCGCCCACGGCGTCGGCAGGAACGTGCGGGCCCCTGCCACTTTCAGGAAGGGGCCGACAGCAATGGACGCGAAACCCACGGCGGCTGCGAGCCACATGCCGTCGGGTCTGAAGCCGGCCCGCCTCCACGCCACGACGAGAACTCCGATCGCAACGTACGAGAGCGACGCGACGTTCTCGTCGAATCCACCCGGTTGGCCCGCCAGCCAGTTCCGCACGTACGATGGCGCGAACAAGTGATTGGGATTTGGGATCAGGAAGGCCAGGAGGTCGACGCCAGGGGCGCTCGACCTCCAGAGCACGGGCACGCTGACCAGTTGATCGCTGGCGGCCATCAACGTCAGGGCGTGGAACTCCGGCGCGAGCAGAATGGCCGCCGAGATCACCATCGTGAGTCCTAAACCGAATGCTTGCGGTGGAACCTCCAGCGCTGGTATCCGAAGCCGCCACCGAAGAGCCACGCGAAGAAGGAGCAGCACGGCCACAACCAGCATCGGCGTGTAGAGTGTCCGCCTCGCGATCGCCAGACCGGCGGCCGCGACGAGAATGACCGCCAACGTGGTGTCGATGATTCGCACGGCCCGGTGCGTTCGAGGCGTGCGCTCCACACGCTTACACGCGACGAGTCGGCCCGTCACGTAAAGGGCACACAGCATCGCCGTGTAGACGGCGTAGTACGGATCGCAATAGAACGCCCACGCGACGGTGGCGCCGGCGGCCGCCGCATTCCGCCGGCGGCCTTCTGACCAGGCTCGGTCGA
>Ga0190274_10001764_pt1 | contig 12683 bp, 10 predicted proteins | sample Popmic531T_FD_133002 | JGI IMG/M metagenome (GOLD analysis project Ga0190274, IMG submission 133002) | Populus adjacent soil microbial communities from riparian zone of Yellowstone River, Montana, USA - 531 T | ecosystem: Environmental > Terrestrial > Soil > Riparian zone | place: USA: Montana...
ACATGGTCACGACGTCGTCGTGCGTGAGCAACGCCGGCTTGCCTTGCGCCGCCGGCAGGAAATTGCACACCAGGTAGGCCACCGGCACCGTGGGTTCGCTGCCTACGTCCTTGCGACCGACACAGTCGTCCATCCACGCGCCAGCGCGCTTCTTCGCGCGCGCGCAGGCGTCGAGATAGAAGCCGGCACGGGCTTCGCCATTCGTATCGAGGATCTCGAAGAACCGCGCGTCGGGGTGATAGACAGGTACGCCCTTGCGCTCGACGATCTTCACGCCAAACAACTGCTCGGCCACGCCGAACAGCCCTTCGAGCACGCGCGGCAACGGGAAATAAGGGCGCAGTTCTTCCTGCGAGATCGAAAAGAGCTTCTGCTGCAGCTTGTCGGCGTAGTAGCTCACGTCCCAGGCGTTCAGGCTGCGGCCCGCGAACGTCTCGAGCGCCGCGAACTCGCGCTTTGCCGCCGGACGAGCCACCTGCACGAGCTGGCGCAGGAAATCGAACACCGCCTGGTTCGAAGGGGCCATGCGCGTGGCGAGGGCATAGGCCGCGTAGTTGGGGAAGTCGAGCAGCAGCGCCGCTTCGTGGCGCAGCGCGAGGATCCGGCTCATGACCGGCGTGTTGTCGAACTTGCCTGCGGTCGGGCCGCGTTCCGACGCGCGCGTCGACCACGCCTCGTAGAAATCGCGGCGCAGGGTCTCGGAGTGCGCGTCGGTCATGACAGCGACATAGGCGGGCTGCTCGAGCGCGAACAGCCAGCCGTTCAGGTTTTTCTCGGCGCCACGCACGCGCGCCTGTTCGACGATCACGGGGTTGATGCCGGCCAGCTCGGCTTCGTCAGTGACCAGGCGCGTCCACGCGTTCATCGCGTCGAGCACGTTTTCCTCGAATTTGGCGGCGAGCGTGGCCAGCTCCTGCACCACTGCCTTGTAGCGCGCCTTCCGTTCGGGCGGCAGGCCGACGCCGGCGAGGCGGAAGTCTTCGAGCGCGCGCTCGATGACGCGGCGCTGCGCGGCGTCGAGCGAACCCGATTCGCCGGCGGCGATCGCCGTGTAAGCCCGGAACAGCGGCTCGCTCTGCGCGAGGTCGGTCCAGTAGTTAGATAGCAGCGGCAGGCAGGCGTTGTAGCTGGCGCGCAGCGCGTCGGAATTGAGCACGCCGTTCAGGTGGCTGATGGGCGACCAGGTGCGCGACAGGCGGTGCGACAGCTGCTCGAGCGGCAGCACGGTGTTGGCGAACGTCGGCTGCGGCTGGGCTTCGAGCGTGGCGACTTCACCACGATTGCGCTGCAGCAGGTCGCGGATCGTGGATTCGACTCCGGACGCGTTGATGCGATCGAAGGGGGGGAGCGTGGTACCGCTGATGTTTGCGTCGGTCATTTGGTTCCAAGGACGGCCAGGATGGGTTCGGTGTCGGGGCGCACGCCGCGCCACAAGGTGAACGATTCGGCGGCCTGTTCCACCAGCATGCCCCAGCCTTTATGGGCTCGCGCGCAGCCCTGTTCAATGGCCCAGGTCACGAAAGGCGTGGGGTCCTTGCTGTAACTCATGTCGTAGCAGACGGTGTGGCTGGCGATGACGGCGCCGTCGACGTTCGGCACTGCGCCTGCGAGTCCGGCGGCCGTTGCGTTGATGACGAGGTCGAAGGGCTCGTCGCCCACGTCTTCGAACCCGCAGCCGCGTATGGCTCCAAGGTCGGAGAACAGCGAAGCCAGGTTGATCGCGCGTTCCGGCGAGCGATTGGCGACGATGATTTCGCTGGGTCGCAACTCGAGCAGCGGTTCGAGCACGCCGCGCGTCGCTCCGCCCGCACCGAGGATCAGCACTCGCTGGTTTTCGAGGTTCAGGCCGAGGTTCTTGCGCAGATCGGTGACCAGCCCCTGGCCATCGGTGTTGTCGCCGAGCAGGTTTTCACTGGTCGACATCAGCGTGTTGACGGCGCCGGCCCGGTCGGCGCGGGCGGTGAGCTCGTGGGCAAGTTCGGCCGCGGCTTCCTTGTGTGGTACGGTCACATTCAGCCCACGGCCGCCACGCGTGAAGAATTCCAGCACCTGCGCGCGGAAGTCCCCCGGGGCTATGTCATACAGGCGATAGACGAGAGTCTGCTCGGTCTGCTTCGCAAAGAGCCCGTGGATGAAAGGCGACCAGCTGTGATTGATCGGATGACCGACCACTCCGTACTGATCCGGCGCGTTCATATCCAGGACAAACCTGAACAGGAAAATGGCTGAAATAAGCTCGTCACTCGGCCGGTCTTATACATGAACCCACGCCCCCGCGGAACGGCGGTGCCTTCCGCGTTTACGCGATTGCTGGAGACACTGCGCCCGGACCTCGTGCGCTTTGCGTTCTGGCTGGCGCGCGACCGGGCAGTGGCGGAGGACGTGGTGCAGGAGACACTCATCAGGGCCTGGAAATCCCGCGACGAGCTCAAGGATACGGCCGCCGCGCGGCCATGGCTGCTCACGATCGTGCGTCGCGAGCATGCGCGGCTGTACGAGCGCAAGCGGCTGCCGACGGTGGACGTGGAGCAGGTCGAGGCGCTGGGCGACCCCGCCCTGGCCAGCGACGGTGACGCTGGTCTCGAAGACCTGCGCCGCGCCATCATGCAATTGCCCGATGAATACCGGGAGCCCTTGGTGATGCAGGTGTTAGGTGGATTGAGCACGACCGAGATCGCCGCGGAGCTGAAGCTCACGCAGCCGGCGGTGCTGACGCGGCTATTTCGCGCGCGCAACCGGCTGCGCGTCATCTACGGCCTTGCGCCCGCGGAGGACGCGGAATGAGCAACGAATTCAATTGCGCGCACGCGCGTCTCGCCATCGGTGGCGATCCGCACGAGCAATCTCCCGAGCTCAGCGCGCATCTAGCCACCTGCGCCGCCTGCACGCGGTTTCGCAGCGAAACACTCGCGCTCGATGCGCGGCTGCGTGCCGCATTCGAATTGTCACTGGCGGAATTTCGCAAGCCGGCAAGGCAGGCGTCTCCGGCACGTCGCTTCGCACTCGCGGCGTCGGTGATTCTCGCGCTGACTCTCGGCGCCGGCGTCTGGCTGTTGAATCCGCAACCGGCACTGGCGGGTGACGTGCTCGAACACATAAAACACGAGTCCGCCAGTTGGGACGCGCACGAAATACTGACGGCGTCGCAACTCACCGAAGTGTTGCGGGTGGCCGGCGTGCAGTTCGACAGCTCGATGCCCGTGCTCTACGCCATGGCCTGTCCATTTCATGGACGGCGCGTGCCGCATCTGGTCGTGCAGACCGCCGATGGCCCACTGACGGTGATGCTGCTGGCTCACGAGAAGGTGGCTGGGCGCGTCGAATTTGCCGAGGGTGGATATCGGGGGATCCTGCTGCCGGTGGGCGAGGGCAGCGTCGCGGTGCTGGCGCGCGGCGGCGACGTTACGGATGTGGTGGCGGCGAAACTGGTCAGCGGCGTTCGCTGGTAGCCAGCACTTCGCATCCCGACTGCGGGCCACCGAGCATCGCCCGCAGCTCCGGCAGCCACTCGCGCATGCCCTCTTCAAGTAGATAGGGAGGGTTGATCAGCACCAGCGCCGAACCGTTGAGTGCCGCACGCGAATCGCACGGATGCATCCACAACAGCGAAGCCAGTACCGGCCGCGCAACGGCAACGCCCAGGTTCGCGAACCACGCATCGAAGTCGGTACGCAGCTTCACCGGCAGCCACAGCAGCAGCACCGCACTCTCGAATCGCGTCAGTGCGTCGTGGACCGCGGCGAGCGCGCGGCCGAGATCCTCGCGTTCTTCGTATGGCGGATCGATCAGCACACAACCGCGCCGCTCCGGTGGCGGCAGCAGGGCGCGCAGCCCGGCGAAGCCGTCGGCGACTTCGACACGCGTGCGCTCACGCTCCCCGAGGACTTTGCGCAGGTGGCCGGCTTCTTCGCGCTGCGTTTCGAAGAACACCGCGCGATCCACGGGCCGAAGCACGCCCGCGGCGAGCAGCGGCGACCCGGCGTAGCGCAGGCTGGCGCCGTGCATTCCGCGCCCGACGATCTCCCGATAGCGAACCAGTGCCGCGTGGCGCGGCGTGGCCGCCAGCAGCCGCGCGACTCCCGCCTGCCACTCGGCCGGATGCTCCCGGTCGCCCGGATGCAGGTCGTAGTCGCCACGGCCCGCGTGCGTGTCGACGAACAGCAGGCCCTTGTCCTTGCGCGCGAGCGCATGCAGGACTTCGAGCAGGGCCACGTGCTTGTGGACGTCAGCGAAGTTGCCGGCGTGATATTGGTGGCGATATTTCATGTAACCCAGGCGTTGCGCCGCCCGCGTTTATACACTGTCTGGCATGGAGAAAATGATGTCGCAGATGCGGACTCTGGTTCTTGCTTGCGCCGCGACCGTCGGCTTGGCGACATCGGCGTTCGCCGCCGACAAGCCAGCGACGCCGCGCGGCGTCGCGCCGCCGACACGCATCCCGGATGTCGTTTATGCACAGCCCGCCGGTGAGCATGTGGATATCGCCAGCGTGCCGCGCACCGTGCGGCGGGCCGTGGCGGCGGATGCCGCCAGGCGATTCGCGGTGAGTGAAAACGAAGTGGTGCTCGTCAGCGCCGAACGCCTGACCTGGAACGATGGCGCCATGGGCTGTCCCGAGCCCGGTCGGATGTACACGCAGATGCTCGTCCCGGGATTTCGCGTGACTGCGAAAACCAGCGCCGGGCAGATGATCTATCACACCGATTCGCGCGACGCCGTGGTCGACTGCGCTCCCGGACACTTTCAGACCGGACCCAAAAACCTTTCAGCGGACCCCGCCGGCACCGGCGCCGAGCCGCGCACCTATCCTCCGCGGCCCGCCACCCCCGATCGCTGAGCCGGGAACAACATCGCAAGGTTCGGGTCGCCTCGGGCTAACCACTGACGCATGGCGCGCCCATGCAATACGTGGTCCGGGGAATTCCGCAGGAAGTGGCCGAGTGGCTGCACGTGTAGCACGCGGAATCCGGGTGCTTCATCGCATGCGTCGAGCGCAATCGCGCAGCGTAATGTTGCTGCGTTGCTCTTCATGAAGCGCGTCTTCTCAGACTGTTTTCTGCGAGCGCAACACTTTCCGCCGACGGATGGCAAACACACCCGCGATCGCCGTGCCTAACAATCCTAGCGTACCGGGTTCGGGCACCTGGCGAGGACCAACGCCACGAGTCACGGTGTCGACGCTGAAGATGGACTGCCGGGCCTCGAACGTGCAATGGCCGAGGATGCAGGTCTCGGTGAAATCGTCAAAGTATCCCATCAGTCGGTATAGCGGCAGGTTGATGACCGAGTAGGGGTCGACTGCGGCGCCATCGAAGTAGTCGAGGCCGGGATCCGTGAACGCAATGATCCCGATGTGGATCGAGTGCAGCGTGCCCGTGAAATCGTTTTCCGCCTCTCCATCGTTCGTGCGCGAGAAAATGTCGAAGTTTTCAAACGTTCCCGGGATGCAGGAGCCGGCATTCTGGCAGTTGTCGATGAAGTCGATGCTGGTGTAGTTGCTATATCCATACGACGGGACGACAAGGCCGCGCCCGGCGAAGTTCACGAACGCCAACGGTTCGCTGGGATTCACGGGCTGCCAATCCAGAAACTGGACAATCGGGGTCTCATCGTCGGGAGACCTGACGAATCGATCCGTTTCCAGATTGAATCCGCCAGAGACCGCGACTCCCACCGCTGTTCCTTCAATGGCGGACGGCGAAGTGCTGGTGATCGTTCCGGTGAAATCGAAATAGAGGGGCACGGCATGGGCAAGGCCGGCGCTTCCGAAGCCGAGGGCGGCGATGAGGGCGCGGGAGAAGATCCGATTCATTGTTGTTGTTCTCTGACTGTATTGACGCCTCGTGACTTTACGCTGCGCTGCCCATGCATGACAGGAGAGGCAACATAATCCCCGGGAGTGGTTGAGGGCCGAAAAAAAGGCCCCCGCGGTTTCCCGCGGGGGCCCTATCTACTGACTCGTCTTTCAGGTTACGGAGCTGGTGTCAGCAGCAGCGCTTCCGTTTCCGGCGTCGAGCCACCACGATTCGTGGCACCGAAGTCGGAGTTGGTCACGACCATGAGGCCGGCGTGCGGCGACGTGTCCGGGAACAGCGGCCATTGCTGAACCGTCAGGACCCCAGCCTGCTGGTAGGTGAGCGCATCACCCAGCGCAGTCGGCGTCGAGCCCGTGAACTCTTCACCGCCGGGGGTGATCACGAACGGACCCAGGATGTCCGACGTTCCGCCGAAGTACCACGACGTTGCAAAGAACGCTGACCCGACCGGCTGGCCGAGCGTGGCCAGGCTCAACCCCATATCGCTGGCGCAGACGCGCAGGATGGTGTTGCCGGTGTTGGTCGAGTTCTCCGCGTAGAAGCGAATCGTCGTCGAGATGATTTCGCCAGCGGGGGACAGACGCAGGAGCGCCGACATCTGGCGTCCATCGCTGAGCGCCGTGAGTCCTCCCAGGTCCTGGTTGAGCACTGCATAGTCGAACGTGCCGTCATTGTTGACGTCGAGATCGGCTTCAAGCCAGGTGCCCACGGGCGAGGCCTTGCGCTCCCAGGTGTTGAATGCGAATTCCCAGACGATGGCGGTGCCTGTGACACCACAGTTGGCGCCAGCCGTCAGGAACGAGTTGACACCCACGGCGCGCAGATCCGGTTGCGGTAGACCTTCGCCGCGGCCGCCCGACGGGCGATCCGGACTCGTGCCCAGCAGCGAGAAGTACTGCAGTTGCGCGTCGCCGATTCCGTAGTTGGTGAGCTCGGCAGTTGCCTGGCCCGTGGTCTCGTCGAACTCGAGCCCGCGCTGCGCAGCCTTGTTAGCCAGCACCAGCGAGGACTTGCGCGGCAGCACGTGCCAGGGAATCGACAGGCGGTGATCCCTGCCCACGAAATTGACGTAGCCGTCATATTCGTTGGCCGTCAAAGGACCAATCGCATTACCCAGCGAACCTGCGTTCATCTGGTTGTTGCGCAGCTTGTCACCCTTGATCGTGAGCCACAGCGTCACGTCGGCTGAGCCACCCGCCGGGACGTTCACCGACTGCGGACTCCAGCTCATCACCACGGCGCCGGTGTCAACGTCGTCCTGGAAGCGCTGCGTCGGCGTTACGCTGTAACGCTGCGCCCGGCTGGACTTGTTGACGACGCGCAACGTGCGCGTCTTGAGGATGCTCGGGTTGGCGACATCCACCAGGCCGTAGCTCACCGCGCCATGCGCTTCCGAAGCTTCGTCACCCGTGACGTCGAATACCAACGAGGGCGAGAGCAGCGCCCGGTCGACACGCACTTCACCACCACCGATGCGCGTGATCGGCGCGAGCTGATCCGGAAACACAGAGCCGGCAGCCGACGGCTGGTACACGTTCTGGTTCGCCGTATTCACCAGCAGCTGCTTGATCTCGGCGATCGACAGACCCGGACGTGCGGCCTTGAGGATCGCTGCGGCACCCGTGACCATCGGCGCGGCTCCCGAGGTGCCACCGAACGCGGCAGTGCCCGTGAAGCTGCCCGACATTGCAGACACCGACGCACCCGGCGCGCCGATCTCCGGCTTGACGATGTTGTCGTCGAAGCGCGGACCGCGCGAGGAGGTCGAAGCCAGCGATCCGGCGAGCGACACGTTGCCACTCGGCGAGAAACGCACGATGGCGGTGTTGGTGCGCAGGATGTTCGCATCCGCCTGGCTGATCATGTAGCCCGGAATCGTCTGCACACCGCCGCCGAATGCGCCACCGAAGGGAGCGTCCGGGGTGATGAGGCCGATGATGCCGAGCGTAGCGCCCGCCGCCGCAACGTTGGCGATCTTGAGGCTGAACGAGCAGGTGCCACGATCCACCAGCACGATGCGGCCGGCGAGTTCGCCGGGAGCATAGGGGTTGGTGCCGGCCGCGTCGGCGCAGCCGATGCGCTTGCCGCCCGTGACCGGCGGGTAGAACACCGGGCCCTCGATGGTGGTAGTTAGCGGGACCGACCACGGCTGGAACACCGCGCCGCGATCGCCGGTGACCGGCGCGAGCAGCGTCATGAGTTGCAGAGTGGCCGACGGCACGGCAGTTTGCGCGACGCTCAGGGCCGACGTGGCAGCAGCCGGCGAACCGGAGATGAACTGCTTGTCTGCGCTGTTGCCGGCGGAGGCCACCGTGAAGATGCCCGCGAGCGAGGCGTTGTCCACCGCGGCGGACAGATCGTCATCGAACGGCTGACCGTACGGCGAACCGAGCGACATGTTGATGAGGTCGACATGGTCGCTCAGGTTGCCGTCGCCGTTCGGATCGAGGGCGAAGTCGATAGCCTGGAGCAACGCGATGCCACTGCACGAAGACGTCGGCGCGGAACACGCCTTGACCGCGTAGAACGAGACGCCGGGAGCCACGCCGCCAACGCCGCCGATGATGTCCGCCACGTGCGTGCCGTGACCACCGAACGTGGTCGCGTCAGGAGCGCCGATCGGATCGGGATCTGGCAGGAGGCCCGTGTTCGGCCAGCTTTCGCCGACGAAGTCGTAACCGCCGACGACCTTGGCGCTGGGAAACAGCCCGTCGTCTGCGGTCGTGCCCGGATCGTTGGCCACGAGATAGCCAGTGCCCGCGGGGACGACGGGGATGAACGGAGCCGCGGCGGGCAGCGGCGCCCAGGCAGCTTCATACGCCGCTTGCGTGCCGGGTCCGCCGAGATTCGCATGTGTGTAGTCGATGCCGCTGTCGATCACGGCTACGCGGACACCCTGACCGGTGGCGCCGAGCGCGTGCGCGGCGGTGGCGCCGATGTACGGCACGGTTTCGGAGAGATCGTGCTCGTAGTCGGACACACCGACGACGCGCGTGATCGCGGTGTCACGCGCGAGCTCGGCAAGATCGGCGCCGTCGACGTTCATCACGATGGCGTTGAGCGCGAGCTGCACGCTCGAGATGACTTCGGCGCTCGGTGCGCGCGCGATGAGCCGGCTGATCAGTGCCGCCTGTTCGGCTTCGACCTGCGAGCGCGAAATCGCGCCGTTCGACTCGGCGACGCTGGGCGTTCGCAGGCGAAGCAACACCACCTGCCGGCCAGTAACGTTCGCCAGGCTCGGGTGCAATACGAGACTTTCGTAGCTTGCATCGACGATTGGCGACTGGAGAGTGATTGAGGAGAGATGCGCGCTGTCATTCAGCGTCAACGTGCGCGGCCCGGCAGCCGCAAGCGTCGTCGCCGACAACAACGCGCTGCACACGGCCCACTTCAAGTGGCCGTGACCAACACGTTTGCTCTTCATGTGAATAATCCCCTGAGAGAACCTGTTATTCCGGACACACGCCGAGGCCAAGTCTTCGTAGACAAGAGCCTTGGGGAGCGCGGCGGTTCTTCTTAGATGCCGCGAGCAGTGCGTTCCTTCTTTCCTCGAAGGTTACGCACCGTGTTATCCAGGACCCGCTGGCGACGCTACTCCGCGTTCTGACTTAATTCAATTGCGCGGAGCCACGAAATTGAACATAAGCCCATCAGGCCCTGCTCTCTTTTTTCTTGGGCTTCGATGAAGTTTTCTTGGGAACAGCGGTTTCACCTTTCGCAACTGCGCGCGACGCGCTCTTCTTTTTCGCAGGTGTCGATTTTCTTTCCGCTTTCACAACGCTCGTGTCGGTGTCTTCCGACTTTTTTGCAGCCTTCGCTGCAGACTTTCTCTTAGGCTTCGAAATTCCCGCCGCTTCGGTAGTTGCCGCTGCTGCGTCTTTCGCGGGGGCTTTCTCTTTTGCAGTTTTCTTACGGCCGAAGCGGCTGCCGCGCAGCGGCGCAACGGCCAGCAACTCGCGGCAGATCTCGAGCGCGATCGCCTTGGGGTCCGTGTCCTTCGGGATGCGCGCATTGCGCTTGCCGTCGGTGATGTACGGGCCGTAGCGGCCATTCAGCACCTGGATGTTGTCGACGCCGAAGTCCTGGATGATGCGGTTGGCATCCGCTTCCTTCTTGAGCCGGATGACTTCGAGCGCGCGTTCCAGATTGACCGTGTATGGGTCATCGGGCGGTTTCAGCGAGACGTACTTGGCGCCGTACTTGATGTACGGGCCGAAGCGGCCGATGTTGGCCTGCACTGGCTCACCTTCGGCGGTGGTACCGAGATTGACCGGTAGTTTGAAGAGCTCGAGCGCCTCGGGCAGCTTGATGAGATCCATCTTCTGGCCGGGACGCAGGCCCGCGAACTTGGGTTTTTCTTCGTCGTCCTTGGTGCCGACCTGCACGAAGGGGCCGTAACGACCCATGCGTACCGTGACTGGTTTGCCGCTCTCGGGATGTTTGCCGAGCTCGCGCGCCTGCGCGACTTCTTCGCGCGAGACGTTCTTCTCGATGTGCTCGACCTGGGTGATGAACGGCTTCCAGAATTTCTTGAGCGGCTCGGTCCAGTCTTCCTCGCCGCGCGACACCGCGTCGAGTTCGTCTTCGAGCGAGGCGGTGTAGCCGTATTCCACGTATTTGTGGAAATGCTTGGACAGGAAACTTCCGACGATCTTGCCGATGTCCGTGGGAATGAACCTGCGGTTGTCCATGTCGACGTACTCGCGATCCTTGAGCGTCGAAATGATGGTGGCGTACGTCGAAGGACGGCCGATGCCGTGTTCTTCGAGAGCCTTCACCAGCGACGCCTCGGAAAAGCGTGGCGGTGGCTCGGTGAAGTGCTGGTCGCCGTGCAGATTGAGCAGTGTGACCACGTCACCGTCTTTCATGGCCGGCAGGATGCGGTCGTTCTCGTTCTCCGGCTTGCCGTCGTCGACGTCTTCCTGGTAGACGGCCATGTAGCCGGGCTTCACCAAGGTTGATCCGTTCGCGCGCATGACATGTCGGCCAGGAATTTCGGCGCCGTTCCGGCCCGCGGCTTCCGCTTGCTTGCTGGGCACCATGTCGACCGCGACGGTGTCGAACAGCGCGTGCGCCATCTGCGAGGCGACGGCACGCTTCCAGATGAGCGCGTACAGCTTGTACTGATCCGGATCGACCTTCCCCTCGAGCTTTGATGGGAGCACCGCCGCGGACGTCGGGCGAATGGCTTCGTGTGCTTCCTGCGCGTTGCGTGACTTGGTCTTGTAGATGCGCGGCTCTTCAGCCACCGCTTCCTTGCCGTATTCCTGCGCGATGACCTCGCGCATTTCGCGCACGGCGTCGACCGCCAGGCTCAGCGAGTCGGTACGCATGTAGGTGATGAGGCCGATGGCGCCCTCGCCGAAGTCCACACCTTCATATAACTGCTGCGCCAGGCGCATGGTGCGCTGGGCGGAATAACCCAGCTTGCGCGCGGCTTCCTGCTGCAGGGTGGAAGTGGTGAAGGGCGGCGAAGGATTGCGCCGGCGCTGCTTCCGATCGATGGACAGGACGTGCAGGAAACCCTGCGCGGCCTCGGTGATCGATTGTTCGACGCCGCGAGCGGCGTCTTCGTGGGTGAAGCTGAACTGCTCCACCTTTTCGCCGTTGAATTCGACGAGCTTGAGCGGGAACGTCTGAGCGCTGTGTTCGCCTTCGGCTTCCAGCGTCCAGTATTCCTGCGGCTTGAAAATGCTGATCTCGTGTTCGCGCTCGCAGATCATGCGCAGCGCCGGGCTCTGCACACGGCCAGCGGACAAACCGCGGCGCACCTTTTTCCACAGCAGCGGCGAGAGATTGAAACCGACGAGGTAGTCGAGCGCGCGGCGCGCCTGCTGCGCGTTCACCAGGTCCAGCGACAGATCGCGTGGTTCGGCTACGGCGCGCTGCACTTCGCCCTTGGTGATTTCGTAGAACACCACGCGTTTGACTGACTTGCCCGCAAGGTCGCCGCGCTCTTCGAGCAGCTCTCGCAGGTGCCAGGATATGGCTTCGCCTTCGCGGTCCGGATCGGTCGCGAGGAAGAGGTTCTTGGATTTCTTCAACGCCCGCGAGATGGCGTCGACGTGTTTCTCGTTTCGCTCGATGGAGCGATAGCTCATCTTGAAATGCTTGTCCGGATCGACGGCCCCTTCCTTCGGAATGAGGTCGCGAACGTGGCCATAGCTGGCCAGCACCTCGAAATCCTTGCCGAGGTACTTCTTGATGGTTTTTGCTTTCGCCGGTGATTCGACGATGACCAGATTTTCAGCCATCAGTTCGGCAGCGCATCGGATTCATCGAACAGCAGGTCTTCCATGCGGGCGCAGGCTTGTTCCTGGCCGGGCTGGCTCGACAGCACCATGAGCACCAGCCACTTGAGCCGGTCGATGTCCACATCATCGCCGTCGAGAGCTACGAGGCGATCGATGACGATCTCGCGCTGAAGCGGCGAGAGAATGCCTTCCTGTTCGAGCTGCAGCAGGTAACCGCGACAGCTGGTGGAGATGCGCTCGAGCTCGTCGGCGGAAAAGACGCGCAACGACGGCTGCGTGGAGTCGATGTTGGGACGCGAGCGTTCGCCGGCGAGATCGGCGAGCCAGTCGAGCGCGCGCTCGACATTGTGACGGCCGAATCCGGCGCGTTCGAGATCGGCGGCGAGGGTTTCGCGTTCGGGTACTTCCGGGGCTTCAGCCAGCATGTACTGATCGAACACGTATATAAGAATGTCTAAAACACTTCCGGTCATGGAGTCGCCGTAGAAAACTATTGTCCCGCCATGCGGCTGTAACGGCCGCCGGGGTGCGGCGCCACGTGCCCGTCGAGCTCCAGAATCAGCAGCATCGAAGCGATCGATTCGCTGTTCATACCCGTGCGTTCGATCAAGCT
>Ga0190274_10001765_pt1 | contig 12682 bp, 15 predicted proteins | sample Popmic531T_FD_133002 | JGI IMG/M metagenome (GOLD analysis project Ga0190274, IMG submission 133002) | Populus adjacent soil microbial communities from riparian zone of Yellowstone River, Montana, USA - 531 T | ecosystem: Environmental > Terrestrial > Soil > Riparian zone | place: USA: Montana...
CCTTTTTGCTACCGCTCATCCGAATTTCATGTCCTGTACCGGAAATTTAGCTGTTCTTTCATCAGACGAAACATAAAATAACTACCCAAGTTCAAAGGAGTACTATCATCCATTATGGCAAAAAAATTAACCACTGCATTGCTGGCGACCAGCCTTGTCCTGTTTACATTCTTGCAATCGTCGGCCGCAAACGGCGGGTACGAAATCAAGGTTCGCATCAACGGCCTTCGCGACACCATTTGTTACCTCGGCAATCATTTTGGCGATAAACAATACCTGAAAGACACCGTGCCCGTGAATCACGAAGGCTGGGCTGTCTTCAAAGGAAAAGATACCCTCGTCGGCGGAATCTACCTCGTGGTAATGCCCAACAAAACTTATTTTGAAATCCTGGTAAGCGATCCGCAGAAATTCACCATCGAAACGGATACCACCGACTTCATGACACACATGAAAGTTACAGGATCTCCCGACAACCAGTTGTTCCTGGATCACCAGTTGTACATCGCCAAGATGCAGAAAGAATCGATGGACCTTAAGACACGCATGGATGCGAATAAGGAAAATGCAGATTCTGCCAAGGCTATCCGTGACGAAGTCATGGCCCAGGACAAAGCGGTGAAGAATTACAGGTTATCGATTATCAAGGATCATCCCAAGTCGTTTATGGCTAAAATCATTGCGACCATGAGCGAGCCTGAAATCCCCGAACCTCCGAGGGATGCAAAAGGGAACATCACCGATTCCTCCTTTCAGTATCTCTATTTCAAAAGACACTTCTGGGATAAGGTAGACTTCAGCGACGAGCGCCTTTTGCGTACACCTATCCTGCAAAGTAAAATCAAACAGTATACCACGCAGCTCACACCACCTCTACCCGATTCCATCATTGCATCGTGCGATACCATCATCGAGAAGTCGAAAGCAAACCGGGAAGTATTTAAGTATTGCGTAGCCACCCTCACCAACTTTTATGAGAATTCCAATATCATGGGCTACGATGCTGTCTTTGTTCACCTCGCCGAGCGGTACTATCTCACCGATATGGCTTTCTGGGCCGACTCCACCCTGAAATCAAAAATTTCGGAACGCGTGAGGAAAATCAGGCCGAACCTGCTTAACACGCCTGCCTACGATTTAAATGTTCCGGATACCGCTTTTGTCATGCATCGCTTGTACGATGTGAAAGCGAAATACACCGTGCTGGCTTTCTGGGATCCTACCTGCAGCCATTGTAAAACCGAGATACCAAAGCTGGCTGAATACTACGACAGTCTGCGGGCAAAAAAATTCAGCATTGAAGTCTTTTCCATGGGCATTGAATCGGATATTGAATTATGGAAAAAATTCATCCGCGACCATAACCTGAAATGGATCAATGTCTCCGACCTGTACAACAATACACGTTTCAGGGATTTTTATGACATCTACTCCACCCCGGTTATTTACCTGCTCGATGACAAGAAGCGCATCATCGCCAAGCGACTGGACACGGAGAAACTTAGAGGGTTTATCGATAACATGGAGAAGCGGAAGCCTTAACCCCCTCGACTTGCTTCGCAAGTCATATCCCCCCAAGAGGGGATAAATTATAAATTATGAATTATAAATTCCTCAATTTATAATTTAGCATTTATAATTTATAATTATTTTTTAGGAAACTGCGAGCACCCGGGTAAAGCAATCTATGAACTCATCGAAAAGGTAGGTTGAGTCATGCGGGCCGGGCGCTGATTCGGGATGGTATTGAACCGAGAAGGCTACTTTATCTTTTACGCGGATACCTTCCACCGAATGGTCATTTAAATTGACGTGGGTAATCTCCACCTGATCCGATTTTTTGATGGCGTCCAGGCTCACAGCAAATCCATGGTTCTGGGAAGTTATTTCACAACGTCCGGTCAGCAGATTTTTTACCGGGTGGTTGATGCCACGGTGTCCGTGATGCATTTTGAACGTAGATATGCCGCAGGCTTCCGCCAGCAGCTGGTGTCCGAGACAGATGCCGAATACAGGGATCTGGGCATCCATGATCTGCCGGATGGTCTGAACGGCTTCCGGCATCACAGAGGGATCGCCGGGACCGTTTGAAAGCAGCACTCCGTCGGGGTTCCACTTTTTAATTTCATCGAACGATGCAAAGGATGGAAACACCTGTACATAACAATCCCTGGCAGCCAGGTTGCGCAACGTATTATTCTTTACCCCAAAGTCAAGCACGGCTACCTTGTAACGTGCAGAAGGCTGACCCCAGAAATAGGGCTCGGGCGTGGTGACTTTCGAAGAAAGTTCCAGGCCTTCCATAGCAGGGCATTTAGCCAGTTCCTTTTGAAGCTTCTCCACGTTCAGGATCTCGGATGAGATGATGGCATTCATGGCGCCTTTGCTGCGGATATGCCTTACGATGGCACGGGTATCCACGTCGCAGATGGCTACAATATTCTGTTCCCTGAAATATTCGCCGATGGATCCTTCGGCGCTCTTGCGGGAATAATTTTCATTGAAGCTGCGGCAGATGAGGCCGGCAATTTTGATGGAATTGCTTTCCACTTCATCTTTGTGGATGCCATAATTCCCGATATGCACATGGGTGGCAACCAGCAGCTGGCCGAAATACGATGGATCGGTAAAGATTTCCTGGTAGCCCGTCATGCCGGTATTAAAACAAATTTCACCGCTGGTAGTTCCTACCGCTCCCGCAGATTTGCCGTGAAAAACGGTTCCGTCGGCAAGCAATAAAATGGCTGGTTTTTTTTCTTCGTATTTCATCCGTTCAACGATGTTCGCGCAAATTTAATAAATTATGTCCTAACAGACCCTTACCGAATTGATTTTCACCACTAAATTCATCGGTTCGAGCAAATTAATCTTTCAGGAATTTTAACGTTGCCGTCCCTGATACGGTAAAAACTTTTACAAAATACATGCCTGCAGGTAAGTGAGTTGCATCCAGTATTGCCTGGTGTTTATCCTGACCAGAGAGGTCCTGGCTGCCTATCTTCTCTCCAAGCATATTATAAAGTTCTATCCGTTCCATACTGAATTGTGAATGATGAATGGTAACGAGGGTATTGCCCGGGTTTGGATAAATGGTAATCCCTTCTGCATTGGCAACCGGAACTTCAATAGAAGTAGGAATTTGCGCTACCACTGCAATATTAACCATCGTGCTGCCTGCGGAGCCCCTGAATAATAACGTAGAAGAATCGCAATACGTGCTGTTGCAACCTGCTGCATCCTGTATGGTCAGGCAAATATTATAATACCCGGAATCGATATACGTATGCGAAGGATAAGGGCCTGTTGAGCTGGTTCCATCTCCCCAGTTCCAGGTATAAGTGACGGGTGCAAGCCCGGATGCCTCATTTAGCGCAAACCAATTATGAGGAACGGAATCCGGGAAAAGAGTAAAGTGAGTAGAACAGGTTCCCAATTTAGCTACAAATAAATCCGAAGTGCCTGCCGTACTAACTAATAAGATGGAATCAAAGAACACAGCCGGGCTGCTAAAATATCCGGTTAAATAAACATGCCCGGAATCATCGGTATTTATAAATTGGCTCCAGTCGCTGCTTGTTCCTCCCATAACTTTGGTCCAAACAAACGCACCTGAGCTGTCGGATTTTGATACAAAGATATCTGCGCCTCCGGTGGAAGGCTGGTTGAAAGTCACCGCTGAATCCGGATTAAAGTCGGCTATTCCAAAAAAGCTACCGGTGGTATATATGCTTCTGCCCGGATCCTTGCCAACAGCTATGCTGGCAACCCTGTCGTCATCCGTTCCGCCCATCCCTTTTGCCCAAATAAAATGTCCGGAACTGTCCAATTTGGAAATAAAAATATCTGCGCTTCCGGCTGATGTTAAAATGAAATCCTGTGATGGATCCGGATCAAAATCTACAGTGTCTGAAAAATATCCCGTAGAATAAACGGCTCCGCTTCCGGACATGTCAAGGGCAATGGAGGAGCAGTACTCCACATTTAATCCACCCATTCCCCTGGCCCAGACAAAATTCCCTGATGAATCCAGTTTGGAAATAAATACATCATCGATTCCGGAAGAAGTTAAATTATAGATTCCCGATAAATTCGGATCGAAGTCAACGGTTCCTCGGAAGTAACCCGCTGTGAAAACATTAAGATCTGCATCCACGGCAATGGCTGTGCCACCATCCCAATCTATTCCCCCTATTCGCTTGCTCCAGACATAATTTCCCGAAGCATTCATTTTAGAAATAAAGATATCCGTACCTCCCGCTGAAGTTAAGTTAAACGTTCCTGCGCCTGGAAAAAAATCAGCAGTTCCCTGGAAAGTACCGGTCGTATAAATATTACCGAAAGCATCGGTAGCAATGGACTTAGCCGTTTCCATACTCGTTCCGCCCATGGTCTTTGCCCACAAAAAATTTCCTGCGCTGTTCAATTTTGCAATATAAATATCACCCGTTCCTGCCACCGAAGTTAAATTGAAAACACCGGGTCCCGGGTCAAAGTCCGATGTTCCTACGAAGTATCCTGTAATCAAGATGTTTCCTGCTGCATCCGAAGCGGCACATACGCCAAAGTCCCCATCAGGTCCACCAAAGCTTTTGGCCCATAAAAAACTGCCTGCGTTATCAAATTTTGTGATGAATACATCAGCGCCGCCTGCCGAGATCATATTGAAAGCCATCGGGCCGGGATCGAAATCAACCGTATCCGCAAAGTATCCAACGGTTGTCACATTACCGGAAGGATCAATCAATACGGTTCTGCCCGTGGTGGTATAAACTCCTCCTGTATTTTTTGCCCACTGCCAGTCAGGCGACTGCGAATAGGCCCCAAGAGAAAATAGGATCAGCGTTACTCCGAGTGTAAAATACTTTTTCATAGATGGATTTTTGATTTTTAATACTTTCCTCAATTCGTGTAATTCGTGGCAAAAGTACGTAGCCACTAATTTCACTAATTACCACGAATTATAAACATTAATTAATAAATCAGGCGCAAAAAAAGGGGATGTAATAAAATCACATCCCCTTATTAAAACCAATGAAATCATTTTAGTCTTCCTTCTTATCTCCTTCGGAATCGTCTTTCTTTTTCTTAGCGGCCGCCTTTTTCTTAGGAGCAGCTTCAGCTTTTGCTTCCGGAGCAGATTCTGCAGCAGGTGCATCGGTAGTACCTTCAGCAGCTGCAGTCGATTTTTTACGGCTTCCGCTTCTGCGGGTCGTCTTGGCCTTCTTGGTCTCACCGGTACCCAACAAGATTTCGTTGAAATCCACCAGCTCCATCATACACATTTCAGCCTTGTCGCCCAAACGGTTTCCGGTCTTGAGGATACGGGTATAGCCACCCGGACGATCTCCGATTTTAGCAGCTACTTCGCGGAACAGGGTGCCTACGGCTTCCTTGTTCTGCAAATAACTGAATACCGTTCTGCGTGAATGCGTGGTATCGTCTTTTGCCTTGGTGATTAAAGGTTCCACGTATTTCCGGAGCTCCTTCGCTTTGGAAACAGTGGTGTTGATACGCTTATGAAGAATAAGCGAAGAGGCCATGTTTGACAGCATCGCTTTGCGATGTGAAGGCTGGCGCCCGAGGTGATTTATTTTTCTTCCGTGTCTCATCTTATGGTTCAGTTGCTGCCGGCAGGTACAGGATACCGCGGCACCGTTAAAATTATTTTATTTTCTCAGGGAGGAATTTGGTAACATTCATTCCGAAAGAAAGGTTTTTCGCACGCACTAGTTCTTCCAGTTCGGTCAGTGATTTCTTTCCGAAGTTGCGGAACTTCAGCAGGTCGGCCTTGTTGAAAGATACCAGGTCGCCGAGCGTTTCCACATCCGCTGCCTTGAGGCAGTTGAGGGCACGTACGGAGAGGTCCATATCCACCAGTTTGGTGTTAAGCAGCTGGCGCATGTGCAAAGTGTTTTCATCCAGTTCCTCATGGGGAGCCTTCTCTTTCATCTCCAGTGTAATCTTCTCGTCGGAGAAGAGCATGAAATGATGGATCAGGATTTCCGCCGCTTCTTTGAGGGCTTCCTTCGGATGGATAGATCCGTCGGTGGTGATGTCCATAACCAGTTTCTCATAATCCGTCTTCTGCTCTACACGGTAGTTTTCCACAGCATATTTCACGTTGCGGATCGGGGTGAAGATAGAATCTACGAAGATGGTGCCGATGGAAGCGCTGGCCGTTTTATTTTCTTCAGAAGGAACGTAACCACGTCCTTTTTCGATCTGCAGTTCGAGGCTGAGTTTTACACTCGACTCCATGTTGCAGATCACCAGGTCCGGGTTCAGCACCTGGAATGCCGTGGTGAATTTGCTGATGTCGCCTGCCGTAAACTGGCCTTTGCCGGAAACGGAAACCGTTACTTTTTCAGAATCGGTACCTTCTATCTGTCTTTTGAAACGAACCTGTTTCAGGTTCAGGATAATTTCTGTTACATCTTCCACGACTCCCTTGATGGTTGAGAATTCGTGATCCACACCCGAAATCTTAACGGATATGATGGCATATCCTTCGAGTGACGAAAGCAGAATCCTGCGCAAGGCGTTGCCTACTGTAATACCATAACCGGGCTCCAGCGGACGAAATTCAAACTGACCTTGACGGTCCGTTGAATTGATCATGATCACTTTGTCAGGACGTTGAAATTCAAGTATTGCCATTTGTATATTGTTTAAATTAATGATTACTGTTTAATGTTTCAGGTTTCATTCATTGCAGGATTAACGTTAAACCTTAAACGTTAAACCCTAAACGGTTCTTACTTAGAATACAATTCGACGATCAGCTGTTCCTTGATATTCTCAGGAATCTGGTCGCGTGTAGGATGGGCAATGATCTTACCGGACAGTGACGGGCGGTCGAATTCAAGCCATGGGTATTTGTTGGAACGGCCGGTCAGTGAATTCACAATGGCTTCCAGGGTTTTGCTGCGCTCGCGAACTGCAATCACGTCGCCGGGACGGCAGGTATACGATGCAATGCCTACGATCTTACCGTTCACGGTAATGTGACGGTGAGACACCAGCTGGCGTGCGCCGCTGCGTGTAGGTGCGATGCCCAGGCGGTACACCAGGTTATCCAGGCGCGCTTCGATCAGCTGAAGCAGGTTTTCGCCGGTGATCCCGTCCTTGCGTGAAGCTTTGTCAAATATCTTGGCAAACTGGCGCTCCAGGATACCGTAAGTATATTTTGCCTTTTGCTTCTCCATAAGCTGTACAGCGTACTCTGATTTTTTAGAACGCTTCTTGGACAACCCATGCTGTCCGGGAGGATAATTTTTCTTTTCAAAACTTTTATCCGGTCCAAAGATCGGCTCTTTGAATTTACGGGCTATTCTTGTTTTGGGTCCGATGTATCTTGCCATTTCGGTTTACTGTTTACGGTTTACTGTTTATTGCTTTCAGTCTGTCCAAGCTATTAATTCCAACTTGTGACTTGTGACTTATGACTTATTACTCTCTTTATACTCTGCGTTTTTTCGGAGGACGGCAACCGTTGTGAGGCATCGGCGTTACGTCTACGATTTCGCTCACTTCGATACCCGAGTTGTGAAGGGTACGCATGGCGGATTCACGGCCTGCGCCGGGTCCTTTCACGAATACTTTCACGCGGCGGAGTCCCATGTCGTGGGCCACTTTTGCACAATCGGCGGCTGCCAGCTGCGCAGCATACGGAGTGTTTTTCTTGGAACCACGGAATCCCATCTTACCTGCCGACGCCCAGCTGATAACCTGGCCGGTTTCGTTGGTAAGGGAGATGATGATATTGTTGAAGGTGGCATTGATATGCGCATGTCCGGAGGCTTCCACCTTCACGACTTTCTTCTTTGCTACTTTGGTTGCAGTCTGTGACTGCTGATGTTGCTGTGCCATATTTCAATTACATTTTAGTTGCCTTCTTCTTGTTGGCAACAGTTTTACGTTTTCCTTTACGGGTTCTGCAGTTATTCTTGGTGCGCTGGCCGCGGACAGGAAGTCCCAGGCGATGACGTACACCGCGGTAACTGTTGATGTCGACGAGACGCTTGATGTTCAGCTGAACTTCCGAACGGAGCGCTCCTTCCACCTTCAGATCATTGATCAGGGTACGGATTTTATTCAGCTGGTCATCGTTCCATTCGTTCACTTTCGTGTCGAAACTGATGCCGGCATCGCTGAGGATCCGTTGGGCGGTAGTACGGCCGATCCCATAAATATAGGTCAGTCCGATTTCGCCTCTTTTGTTTTTTGGTAAGTCAATACCTGCTATACGAGCCATTGTTTTTGATTATCCGTTATTAGTTATCGTTATTCAAAGAATTACTGGTTATCCCTGGCGTTGTTTAAAACGGGGATTCTTTTTGTTGATGACGTACAGTCTGCCCTTCCTGCGGACAATGATGCAGTCAACACTTCTTTTCTTAATTGCGGGTTTTACTTTCATAACTCTGAGGTTTATCTTTTAATGTTTCCGTTTAGGGTTTAAAACCGTAGACCTTAAACTGTCAACTGTAATCTATTTATATCTGTATGTTATTCTTCCTTTTGACAAATCGTAGGGCGACATTTCCACTTTCACTTTATCTCCCGGCAATATCTTGATGTAATGCATTCTCATCTTTCCTGATATGTGAGCGATAATCTCGTGACCGTTTTCCAACTCAACCCTGAACATGGCGTTCGACAGCGCCTCCGTAATAGTACCGTCCTGTTCTATGGATGATTGTTTCGCCACTTTCAGTTACTTATTTTATGTGTTTCATTTATTACTTCTTCAATGTACTTAAACGATGAGAGGATATCGGCCTCTCCTTTTCTTATTGCGATGGTGTGCTCGAAGTGTGCCGATGGTTTTCCATCCGACGTTCGTACCGTCCATCCGTCCCTGTCATGAATCACCGACCGTGTTCCCATATTAATCATGGGCTCGATGGCGATAACCAGTCCTTCTTTCAATGTCATGCCGCTTCCGCGTTTCCCGTAATTGGGTACTTCGGGCTTCTCATGAAGGAACCGGCCTACACCGTGTCCTACCAGTTCCCGAACCACCGAATAACCGTTTGATTCGGCATACTCCTGGACGGCTGAGCTGATATCTCCAACACGATTACCGGCTACGGCTTTTTCGATTCCTTTGTACAAGGATTCCCGTGTGGTCTTTAACAACCGGAGAATATCTTCGCTGACATCTCCTACCGGGAAGGTATAAGCCGAATCCCCGTAGAACTGGTTTTTCAGCACACCGCAATCGACCGAAACCACATCGCCATCCTTCAGTTCGTAATCTCCCGGGATGCCGTGTACCACCTGTGAATTCACAGAGATGCACAGTGCATTGGGAAACCCGTTGTAATCCTTGAAGGCAGGTAATGCCTGGTGATCACGGATGAACGTTTCTGCAACCCGGTCCAGTTCAAGGGTAGTGATACCCGGCCTGATAATCCTGGCTACTTCAGCTAACGTTTTCGCAACAAGTAAAGAACTCTCTCTGATTAACTCAACTTCTTCCTGTGTCTTGTAATACAACATCTCTTAAATGTTTAATGTTTACTGTCTCCTGTTTAAAGTTTAACGTCAAACCTTAAACCCGAAACGTTAAACGGCAGTAGCTACAGGCGAAGTGCGGCCTTTGATCCGGCCACTCTTCATTAATCCGTCGTAATGGCGCATCAGCAGGTGACTTTCAATCTGCTGCAGCGTATCCAGTACAACACCCACCATGATGAGGATTGATGTTCCCCCATAGAAGTGAGCAAAATTATTATTGACACCCGCCAGTATGGCAAAGGTGGGCAGTATCGCAACAATGGCCAGGAAGATGGAACCCGGCAACGTGATTTTGGACATGACATCATCAATAAACTCGGAAGTCTGACGGCCCGGTTTCACACCCGGAATAAACCCGCCATTACGTTTCATGTCTTCTGCCATCTGGTTTGAATTCACGGCAATGGCTGTATAGAAATAAGTGAAGCCGATGATAAGCACGGCAAACACAAAATTATACCAGAACGAAGTGATGTTTCCGAAAGTAGCCAGTACCCCCTGGGAGGCTGCCGACTCTGGGAAAAACTGGGCAATGGTGGCGGGGATAAACATGATCGCCTGGGCGAAGATGATCGGCATTACACCGGCTGCATTCACCTTGAGGGGAATGTACTGGCGAACTCCGCCGTATTGTTTATTGCCTACTATTTTCTTCGCAAAATTAACCGGGATTCGCCGTGTCCCCTGTATCAGGAGGATGATGCATGCGATGACGGCCGCCAGGGCTACCAATTCGATTAAGAATACCACGAGACCGCCGGAATTCACACGCGACAGCAATTCGTCACGGAGGGATAAGGGAAGACGTGCTACGATACCGATCATGATGATCAGGGAAATACCGTTACCAAGACCTTTGTCTGTAATCCGCTCACCCAGCCACATCACGAATATGGTTCCTGCTGTCAGGATGATGATGGAAGTGATCCAGAATGTAAACGGGGAAACGAGGTCAGGATTCGTTACGGACATAATAGCGCCCGGAACCTGTGAACGAAGGTTTACAATGTAACCCGGAGCCTGGAAGGCACAGATACCAATGGTAAGCCAGCGTGTAATCTGGTTAATTTTTTTCCGGCCGCTTTCTCCTTCTTTCTGCATACGCTGGAAATAAGGAACTGCAAGACTCAGCAGCTGGATGACGATCGAAGCCGAGATATACGGCATGATTCCCAGGGCAAAGATGGATGCATGGGAAAACGCGCCACCCGAAAACATATCCAGCAGGCCGAGTACTCCTCCCGCGGTCTGGTTCTGCAATTCAGACAGCTTTCCTGCGTCCACACCAGGAAGCACCACGTGGGCGCCTAACCGGTAGATCAGCAGGAAAAACAGCGTATTCAGAATACGCACCCTGAGGTCTTCGATCTTGAATATATTCCTTATTGTCTGAATGAAATTTTTCATACTTACTTTTAGAGGGTTGATGTTGTTCCGCCTTGTGCTTCGATGGCTGCCTTAGCAGAAGCAGAAAACGCATGAGCTTTCACATCCAGTTTTACTTTGAGTTCACCGCGTCCGAGGATCTTTACAAGGTCCTTCTTGGCAGCAAGACCGTTCGCTACAAGGGTCTCCACATCGATCGTAGCAAGCTTCTTCTTTTCTGCAAGTCCCTGGAGCACGTCGAGGTTGATGCCATGATATTCCACCCGGTTAATATTCTTAAAACCGAATTTCGGAAGTCTTCTCTGAAGTGGCATCTGGCCGCCTTCAAAGCCCTTCTTGGCGCTGTACCCGGAACGGGATTGAGCACCTTTGTGACCACGCGTGGACGTACCACCCCTTCCGGAGCCGGCACCACGTCCTAATCGTTTGTTTTTCTTTACGGAACCTTCTGCAGGTTTAAGTGTACTTAAGTTCATTTCTTTATCAATATTTAGACTTGATGAGACGTCTTATTTATTAAAGCTGCTCCACTATCAGGAGGTGCTTTACCTTGTGGACCATTCCGCTTACCTGCGGGGTCGCTTCGACTTCGATGGTCTTATTCAGTTTGGTAAGACCCAATGCGCGCAGCGTCCGTTTCTGGTTTTCGGGACGGTCGATTCCGCTTTTTACTAATTTGATTCTGATCTTCGACATGTCGGTTTACTTTTTCGGTTTACTGTTTACGTTTGAAGATAAACGGTGAACTGGTTTTTCTTATTTACCTGTGAATACTTTCGTCATTTTAATTCCCCTGTGCTGAGCTACCGTAGCTGCATCGCGCATCTGCGACAGTGCATCGATCGTTGCTTTTACCACGTTGTGCGGGTTAGAGCTGCCTTTGGATTTGGCCAGTACATCATGAATGCCTACGCTTTCAAGCACAGCACGCATGGCACCGCCGGCAATTACTCCGGTACCGGGTGCAGCAGGCTTTAACAACACCAGTGCTCCGCCGTATTTTCCATATTGTTCATGAGGCACAGTACCGCGGATGATCGGAACTTTCACCAGGTTCTTTTTTGCATCGTCGATGCCTTTCTGAACGGCATCCGTTACTTCTTTTGCTTTTCCCAGTCCGTGACCCACCACGCCGTTTTCATCACCCACCACAATAATGGCGGAGAAAGTAAACGCACGGCCTCCTTTGGTAACTTTCGTCACACGGTTTACGGTCACCAGGCGATCTTTCAGTTCGATCTCGCTGGTCTTCACTCTTTTTATGTTTGTTTCTGACATGGCTGGTTTCTGTCTGCTGGTTGCTGGTTGCTGGCTTCTGGTTTCTGGCTTCTGGTTTTTGAGATACTTCTCATTCCATCATTCCATTATTCCATCATTCCATTACTCCATCATTCCAATTTATAATTTATAATTTATAATTTCTTAGAATACTAATCCGGCTTCGCGTGCTCCTTCGGCCAGCGATTTCACACGGCCGTGGTAGAGATACCCGCCGCGGTCAAATACCACCTTGGTGATACCTGATTCTTTGGCTTTCTCGCCGATGGCTTTACCGACCAGTTTCGCTTTGTCCACCTTGTTGATCTTTTCGGACTGAATTTCTTTCAGCGACGAAGAGGCGGCTACCAGGGTCACCCCTGTGATATCATCGATCACCTGCGCATAGATGTCCTTGTTGCTGCGGTAAACCGACAGGCGGGGGCAACCTACTGTTCCGCGGATTTTTTTGCGGATACTGCTGCGAATTTTCTTTCTTCTTAATTGTTTCTTTAAC
>Ga0190274_10001767_pt1 | contig 12673 bp, 11 predicted proteins | sample Popmic531T_FD_133002 | JGI IMG/M metagenome (GOLD analysis project Ga0190274, IMG submission 133002) | Populus adjacent soil microbial communities from riparian zone of Yellowstone River, Montana, USA - 531 T | ecosystem: Environmental > Terrestrial > Soil > Riparian zone | place: USA: Montana...
AATGCGAAGTCGTTGACGGAGGTGACGAAGCCCTCGCCTTCGCCGGCGCCCTGGTAGAGCGCGAACACGACGATGTTCGCGGCGATCAGGGCGACGGTCACGATCGGGAACCGCCGCGTCGGGAGGTTGTCCCGGAGCGGGAGCACGAGGTTGCAGGCCTACTTGATGACGAGCGCCATCAGGGCCTTCTGGGCATGCAGGCGGTTCTCCGCCTGATCCCAGACGGCCGAGCTGGCCCCGTAGAGCACGTCCTCGGCGATCTCCTCGCCGTAGTGGGCGGGGAGGCAGTGGAGCACGATCGCGCGCTCGCTCCCCAGGGCGACCATGTCCTGGTCGATGCCGTAGCCGGCGAGGTCGGCGAGGCGCTTCTCGCGCTCCTCGTCCTGGCCCATGCTGGTCCAGACGTCGGTGTAGAGGACGTCGGCACCGGTCGCCGCGGCGCGTGGGTCGTTCGTCAGCTCGACAGACGTGCCCGCGACGTTCGCGGCCGTCCTGGCCCAGCCGACGACCTCCTCCGACGGCTCGTAGCCCGCAGGCGTGGCGGCGACGAAGTCCGTGCCGAGCTTGGCGCAGGCGACCATGAGGGAGTGGCAGACGTTGTTCCCGTCGCCGAGGTACGCGACGCGGACGCCCTCGAAGCCGCCCAGCCGCTCGCGGATCGTCATCACGTCGGCGAGTGCCTGGCACGGATGGAACTCGTCCGTGAGGCCGTTGATGACCGGGATGTCGGCGTGCTCGGCCAGCTCGTCGACGTCGGCCTGGTCGAACGTGCGGATCATGATCCCGTTCAGGTAGCGGGAGAGCACGACGGCGGTGTCCTTGATCGTCTCCCCGCGGCCCAGCTGGAGATCTCCCGCTGCGAGGTAGAGGCCGCTGCCGCCGAGCTGGGAGATGCCGACCTCGAAGCTCACTCTCGTCCGCGTGGACGGCTTCTGGAAGATCATCCCGAGCGTGCGGCCCTCGAGGAGCAGGTGCGGCACGCGCTCGCGCTGCCGGGCCTTGAGCCGGTCGGCGTGGTCGAGCACGAGGACGAGCTCCTCCGGCGCCCAGTCGTTGATGCGGAGGAAGTCGCGGCCCTTCAGGTGTGCCGGAATCACGCGCGCATCCTAATTCGCGTGCCCGCCTGACCGTTCCGGACAGCCTCAGCGCTCGTGATCAGCGCCTCGCCGCCCGTCTGGCTCACGAACGCGAACGCGGCCTCGACCTTCGGGCGCATGCTGCCGGCGGGGAGCGTCTCCAGCAGAGCCGCGTCCCGCTCGGGGCTCAGCTCGGCGACCGGCTCGCCGGGATCCTCCCCTTTGCCGAACTCGCGGTAGACGCCGGGCACCTGGGTGAGCATGACGAGCCTCGCGGCGCCGAGTCCGACGGCGAGGAGGGCGGAGGCGTGGTCCTTGTCGATGACCGCGTCGATCCCGTCGAACCCGTTGTCGCGTCGCACGACCGGGATGCCGCCCCCGCCGACCGCGATCGCGAGGTGTCCCGCGGCCAGCAGCGTGCGCACGGCCTCGAGCTCGACGACCTCGAGCGGCCGGGGCGAGGGGACGACCCGGCGCCAGCCACGCCCGGCGTCCTCTCGGAGCGTCCAGCCGCGGTCGCGCTCCAGCTCCTCCGCCCGCGGGCGGTGGTAGTAGGGGCCGATCGGCTTCGTCGGGTTCTCGAACGCCGGGTCGCCGGGGTCGACGACGACGTGCGTCGTGACGACGACGACCGGTCGCCCGGTCGCCGGCACGAGCTCGGCAGCGGCCAGCGTCCCGATCTCGGCCTGCGTCTGTGCGACGGCGACCCAGAGCGGGAGCGGCGGCGCCTCGGCGGCCGCGAGCTCCTGGCGCAGGAGCTCGTTCCCGACCTGCGGGCCGTTCCCGTGCGTGACCACGAGCTCGCCCACGAGCAGCGGCGCCACGGCCGCGAAGGTGGTCGCGAGGTTGGCCCGGTGCTCGGCCGCAGTCCCGCGCTGCCCGGGCCCGAGCAAGGCGTTCCCCCCGAGGGCGAGAACCGTCAGCACCCGAGCCCCACCTTGTGTTTCACGCGCACAAGCACGATCACGTCCTACTCAGCATGAGAGGCGACGGTTTTCGGGGCCGGAAGCGGTCGTTCCTCTTTGTGCGCGTGAAACACAAGCTCCCGGAGGCGCCCGTTGCTGCCGGTCTCGCAGGTCTCAGGCGAGCGCGGTGCTCGGCTCGATGATGCCGCGGGACTCGAGGATCGAGGTCAGCGTCGGCTCGCCGAGCTCCTGGAGGCGGTACGTGACCCGCAGGGCCGGCTTGTCGATGTCGATCACTCGGCGGAGGTCGATCGGCGTCCCGATGAGGACGAGATCGGCGTCCGAGCCGGAGATCGTGTCCCTCAGCTCCTCCATCTGCTTGCGGCCGTAGCCCATCGCCGGGAGCAGCTCGTGGACGTGCGGGTAGTCCTCGAACGTCTTCTGGATCGAGCCGACCGCGAACGGTCGCGGGTCGACGAGCCCGGCCGCGCCGTGCTGCTTGGCGGCGAGGACGGCGGCGCCGTAGGTCATCTCGCCGTGCGTGAGCGTCGGGCCGTCCTCGACGGCGAGCACGCGCTTGCCGCGGATCTCCTCGGTGCGCCCGTCCTCGACGTGGAACGGCGAGGCCGCGAGCACGACCTCGGCCTCGGGGTTGAGCCGGTGGATCGAGTCGAGCACGGCCTCGACGCCCTCCGGAGGGGCTGTGTCCGTCTTGTTCACGACGCAGACGTCGGCCATGCGCAGGTTCGTCTCGCCCGGGTGATAGCGGAGCTCGTGCCCGGGCCGGTGCGGATCGCAGACGACGATGTGCAGGTCGGGCTTGATGAACGGCGTGTCGTTGTTGCCGCCGTCCCACACGATCACGTCGGCTTCCTCTTCGGCGCGGGAGAGGATCGCCGCGTAGTCGATACCGGCGAAGACGAGGTTGCCCTCGGCGAGATGCGGCTCGTACTCCTCGCGCTCCTCGATCGTGCAGTCGGCCGCGTCGAGGTCCTCATAACGCTCGAAGCGCTGGACCGCCTGCTGCGTCAGGTCGCCGTAGGGCATGGGGTGGCGGAGGACGGCCACGCGCTTGCCCGCCTCGTGCAGGAGCCCGGCGACGTAGCGGGTCGTCTGGCTCTTGCCCGACCCCGTCCGCACGGCGCAGATGGCCACCACGGGCTTGTCCGAGGGGATCATGGTCGCGCGCGGGCCGAGCAGCTCGTAGTCCGCGCCGGCGGCCATCGCCAGCGAGCCGACGTGCATGACGTGCTCGTGAGTCACGTCCGAGTACCCGAACACCACCTCGTCCACGTTCTCGCGCCTGATCAGGTCGGCGAGCTCCTCCTCCGGGAAGATCGGGATCCCATCCGGGTAGCGGTCGCCGGCGAGTGCGGCCGGGTAGACGCGGCCCTCGATGTCCGGGATCTGCGTGGCGGTGAACGCCACGACGTCGACGTCGTCGCGGCCCCGGTAGACCACGTTGAAGTTGTGGAAGTCGCGGCCGGCCGCTCCGGCGATGACGATGCGCTTCATGCGGATACCTCCTCGCGGATTCGCTCGGTCACGGCCCCCAGCTCGAGACGAGCTCCCGCCACCTGGTCCAGCAGCTCGGCCGCCGTCAGCCGCTGACCCTCGCTCCAGAGCTCCTTCAGTAGGGAGCCCGCCTCCGGCCTCGTGAACCACGCGCGCCCGAACTCCTCGCGTAGGAACGACCGGAGCTGCGCGTGGAGCGCCCAGGCGCGCAGGTAGCACGACGCGTAGAACCCCGCGTCGACGTCGGCGAGGAAGTCGGCCGGCGAGGGCTCGATCTTCGTCGCTTCGCGCAGCCACTCGACGTAGCGCGCGGGCATCTCCTCCGGCTCCACGTCGCCGTGCAGCTCGATCTCGTACAGGAGCTTCGCCGAGTAGCGGCGCACGAAGTAGAGGAGCCCGACCGCGGCCTCGCGCGCGAAGTCGTCCAGCCCCGCGAAGTCGAGCCGCCGCGAGAGCCAGGACGTGTCGTTGACGAGGTGCTCGAGGAGCATCGCCCAGCCCTCGGTGACCGAGTTGTCGCCGAGCCGGCGGAACTCGACCGGGAGGTCGGGGGAGACGTGGGCGAAGTGCTCGGCGTGCCCGGCCTCGTGGAAGAACGCGTGCCAGTCGTCGGGGCCGCCGATCGGCTTGATCACGAGCATGACGCGCTCGGGGACCTCGATCGGGGCGCAGAACGCGCGCGGGCTCTTCTTCGGCCGCGGCTCGAGGTCAAGATGGACGTTCTCCTGCGCCCGCAGGTCGATGCCCAGGCCGTCGAGCGTCCATTCGAGCGCCGCCACCATGCGGTCGCCCGGAAAGCCTTCGTCCCATTCGCTGGCGCGGAAGACGCGGGGGACGTCGAAGCGCCGCGCCTCCTCCAGCGACACGCCCGCGCGGCGCCGCAGGAGCGGGTCGAACGCGGCCACGTAGAGATCCTCGGTCTCGGCCAGGAAGGTGCGGCATTGCCCGGCCAGCTCGTCGAGCGGGAACCCGAAGCGGTCGTAGAGCTCGCGATAGGTCGGAGCGCCGAGCGCCCGTGTACCCTCGCGCCGCTTCTCGTCCAGCGCTGTCCAGCGCGGCGTCAGCTGCTCCTGCGTGAGCGCCACGCGCGCGGCGTCGAGCTTCTCGCGCTTGCCCCGGTCCGGCTCGTTCGCGATCGCCGGGCGCAGCATCCGGTACGGAATGTCCTCGCCGTCCACGCTCGCCGAGAGCGAGGCCTCGAGGCCGGCGATCTCCTCGGCCTCGGCCCGCGTCAGGTTGCCGAGGTAGCCCTCGCAGGCGAAACGCCAGAGCTCGGTCTCGCCGTGCCCTCCCTCGCCGGCCGCCTCGGCGAGCCGGGAGGCGGCCTCGAGCGTCGTCAGGTCGGAGAAGCGCTCGTAGATCGGCTCGAGCTCGAAGCCCTCTTTCAGCCCCGCGTAGTGGAGGTAGTGCTCCTCGTCGAGGGCGGCGATGAACCGGTCGGCCTCGTCTCTGTACGACTCGAGGCTTCTCGGAGGGGCCGTCGCCATGGGTCGCGTAGGATACCCGCCCGTGCGGGAGATCCAGCTGACGACGGAGCGCAAGACGCAGCTCCTCGACATCACTGCCGGGGTGCGCGAAGCGCTCGGGTCGGAAGCCCAGGGAAGCGCAGCCCTCGTGTACGTCCCGCACACGACGGCCGGCGTCGTCATCAACGAGAAGATCGATCCCGACTTGCTCGACGACTTCGAGATGGCGCTCGAGGGCATCGTCGACGACGGCTGGTCGTGGAAGCACGTGGACGCCGACGGGCCCAACGCCCCGTCCCACGTCCGCGCCTCCGTCGTCGGCCCGCAGGTGCTCGTGCCGCTCAAGGACGGCGACCTCGCCCTGGGCACCTACCAGGGCATCTTCTTCTGCGAGTTCGACGGGCCGCGCACGCGCAAGGTCCTCGTCACCAGCCTCGTCTAACACGGCTACCCTCGCGGGGTGGCCGTCCCCGTCAAGAAGGACCAGGAGATCGATCTCCGTATCGACTCGCTCGCCTACGGCGGTCGGGGCGTCGCCCGCCTGAACGGGTTCGTCGTCTTCGTGAACCGTGCGCTTCCCGGAGACGTCGTGCGCGCCCGGGTGACGAAGGTGAAGAAGAGCCACGCGGAGGCAGTCTCGGTCGCCGTCGTCGAGCCCGGGGCACCGCGTGTCGAGGCGCCCTGTCAGCACTACCCCGAGTGCGGCGGCTGTCGCTTCCAGGACCTCGCCTACGAGGCGCAGCTCGACGCCAAGGCGCACCAGGTCGCCGACTCGCTCGCGCGCATCGGAAGGCTCGAGGTCCAGCTCGAGCCCGCCGTGCCCGCCGCCTCGATCTTCCACTATCGCAACAAGCTCGAGTACTCGTTCACGACGCTCGAGGACGGCACGCTCGGCCTCGGCTTCCACCGCGCGGGCCGCTGGGACGAGGTGCTCGACGTCGAGCGCTGCTGGCTGACGACCGACCTCGGCAACGGGATCCGCGAGGCGGTGAAGGCCTGGGCGCGGGCCGAGGGCCTGCCCGCGTTCGACCAGGAGCGCCAGGAGGGCTATCTCCGCCACCTGGTCGTCCGCGAGGGCCGGAACACCGGCCAGGCGCTGGTCGTGCTCGTCACCGCCCCGGGCGACCTCCAGGGCGCCGACGGCCTGATCGAGGCGCTGCGCGCCTTCCCCGAGGTCCGCTCGATCCACTGGGCGGTCAACGACACGCCGGCCGAGGTCACGAACCTGCCGTCCGACCTGCTCTGGGGCGAGGAGGCGATCGAGGAGCGGATCCTCGACCTTCGCTTCCGCGTCCGGCCGAACGCCTTCTTGCAGACGAACACCGAGATGTGCGAGGTGCTCTATTCCCTGGCCGCGGAGTACGCGGCGCTGACCGGGAACGAGACCGTGTACGACCTCTACAGCGGCATCGGGACGATCGGGCTCACGCTTGCCCGCGAGGCGCTCACGGTCTGGGGGATCGAGTACTCGGAAGAGTCGGTCGCCTGCGCCGTCGAGAACGCCGGGCTGAACGGGATCTCGAACGCCGCCTTCTTCGCCGGCGACGCAGGTCGCGACCTCGACGAGCTCCGCGACCGCGCGGGCCCGCCCGACGTGATCGTCGTCGACCCGCCGCGGGCCGGGCTGGTCGGCAAGGCGGTGCGCCGGATCGCCGCCCTCGAGGCCCCGCGCCTCGTCTACGTCTCCTGCAACCCGACCACCCTCGCCGGCAACGCGAAGGAGCTCGTGCAGGACTTCGGCTACCGCCTCGAGCGCGCGAGGCCCGTCGACATGTTCCCGCACACGCCGCACGTGGAGACGGTCGCGCTCTTCACGCGGGAGCCCTGAACCAGCCCAAGTAACAGAGTGTTACTTGGGCTCGTTGCGGCGCCCCTCGCGCAGTCACTCCTTGGAAAAGTAGAGGAGCGAGATCCAGACGAGAACGAGGACGGCGAGGATGCCGAGCACCGCCACGACTGCGCGCGGCACCGACTACTCCTCGGGTGGCGGGGGTTCGTTCACCGCCATCCGCTCGAACAGCTCCGTCGCCTCGTGGCCGCTCGGGATCGTCAGGACGTTCTCCTCGGCGAACTCGTTCGCGTCCGGGAAGGACGTCGCGCGGATGGCTGCCGCCGCGGCCTCGCGGTCGAAGTCCGTCCGGCGCAGCTCGAGGCCCGGGCCGAGGAGCGCCCAGTAGGCGCCGGGCTGGGACTCGTAGGGCATCCCGACGCTGCCGGCATTCACGAGCCGCTTCTCGGCGGCCAGGCGGTCGAACTGCACGTGCGTGTGGCCGCAGACCACGACCGGCTCGGACACGCGCGCGACGGCTTCCGCGACGCGGAGCTCGGAAGAGATGGCGGTCAGGATCTCCTCGTCGCTCCTCGGCGAGCCATGGCAGAAGAGCGTCGCGCCGAGGCTGTCCACGTCCACGGACTGCGTGTCGGGCAGCCCCGCGAGCCAGGCCCGCTGCCCGCGCTCGAGCTGCTCCGCCGACCAGCGTGCGCGGTCGGCGTTGAGGCCGCCCTCGGTGATCTCTTCGTTCATCAGCCGGTCGCAGTTCCCGCGCACGAAGAGCGCGCGCTCGCCGAGCCCGAGGAGGAGCTCGAGCGTCTCGCTCGGCATCGGCCCGAGGACGACGTCGCCTCCAACCACCACGACGTCGGGCTCGGCCTCCTCGACCTCCGCCAGCACCGCCTCGAGCGCGGGCAGGTTCCCGTGGATGTCGTAGAGCGCGGCGACTCTCATTCGGGCTCCGGCTCGCGCGGGCGGCGGGTGCGGATCCGCCTCCAGATCAGGTCGGCGTTGGCGAGGAGGAACGCGGCCGACAGGAGCGGCAGCGCCGGCAGCCCCGAGATCTCGAACGCGACGGCCAGCGCCAGCGTGGTGCCGAAGGAGAGCGTCATCAGCACCCAGGTCAGGAGCGGCCGCAGCGTGAAGACGATCGTCGCTCCGAGGAAGAGCGCGAAGAAGAGCACATCGGGGAGGCCCAGCTGGGCGGAGTTGTGCTCGCCGGGGAGCGGGAAGGCGATCGAGAGCGCGTCGAAGACCTGCTGCTGCTGCTCCACGATCACCTTCGTCGGGCCACGGAAGACCGAGTAGATGTCCACCGGGACGATCAGGAGCGCGACGAGCAGCACCCAGCTGACCTCCTCGAAGAACGTGAGCACCCAGAAGCCGGTGGCCGTGACGGCCGCGAACTTCGCGAAGTTCGCCGCGACGTCGAGCCCTGCGAGCTCGAAGGTCAGCGTGATGAGGAAGAGCAGGAGGATGGCGACCGGCACCATCGTCGGGTGCGCTCGCTGCCAGAACGGCACCGCGAGCCACGTCAGCGAGAAGAACGCGGGCATGAGCACGAGCCCGACGAAGGCGACGTCGCCCCAGAGCCCGAGGTCGAAGAGCGATTCCGAGACCGCGTAGTAGACGCTGAGCGCGGCGAGGACCGCTAGTACGGCGGCAGCTCGGACCACCAGGGGCCGAGAGCCTTGAACGCCTCCCAGAACGCCCGCTTGGAGCGCGTCTCGTCCAGGGAGTCGTCGACGCTCGGGGTCAGCAGGGCGTCGATCGTCGGCGTGAACCGCTGGATCTCGCCCATTCGGTCCTCGACCTCCGTCGCCAGCGGGAACCTGACGGCGTTCAGGCATGAGAGGGCATCTTGCCCCATGACCACGACGATCTTCGGCTGGACGACGTGCAGCTCCCGCGCCAGCCACCGGGACGTGTCCTCCTCGGCGGCCCCTTCGAACTTGAGGCAGTTCGTCCCGTAGATCGCCATCGGGTCGACCCGGAGGCGCTGGATCGACTTGAGCACTGCCTGCCCAGCGCGGCCGAAGAACGCGACGCCCTCGTGCACCTCCGCGACCTGCGGGGTGTGCTTGAGGAGCATGATGTCCGCCAGCGGGTGGCCCGACCCGAGGACGGGCACGCGCTCGGACCCTGCCGATTGGGCGATCTCGTGGCCGAGATCGTTGATCTCGGCAATCGCCTTCTTCAGGTAGCGCTCGGAGATATCGTCGGCGGACACGGGCACGGGGTCGCGAACGGTATTCGGGGTCCCCTCGCCGTCCTCCTACCGGACCCCTGCTTTCGCCCTCCGCTCGCGGGCCTGTGCGACCCACTTCAGGCCCTGGAGGTAGAGGAGCGACTTGGGGCGCCGCAGGATCTCCGCGTTCCGCAGGCTGATGAGGAACTCCTCGGGCGTCTCGAAGGCGCGCAGCCGGACGAGGCCGGTGCCGACGCCCTGGAGCACGTGCGCGTCCGAGCCCGCGCCCATGGTCAGGTTGTACTTGCGCGCGAAGCGCAGCGCCTCGTCGTTCATGGCCTCGAAGAGCAGGCGGGCGTTGAAGACCTCGAAGACGTCGATCTCCGCGAGATGACGGTGCAGCGTGGTCGGGTCCGGGATCGTGTGCAGCCGGTCGAAGGGGTGGGGGAGGTAGACGACGCCACCCTGCTCGCGGATCGCCGCGATCGTGTCTCCCATGGACATGCCCCGGGGGATCTCCTCCTCGAGGAAGAGGCCGATGACCTCCCCGGAGTCCGTCTTCACCTCCTCGCCCGGAATGACGATCAGGTCGCGGTCGCGGGCGAGCTGTACCGCCTCCTGGGCACCGGTGAAGACGTTGTGGTCGGTGATCGCGATCGCGCCGAGGCCGATGCTCTCGGCGTGGTCGAGGAGCGCGGGCACGGGAACGGCGCAGTCGTGCGAGTGGTCGGTGTGCATGTGGAGGTCGGCGAGCACGAAGGGGCGATCGGCGAGGCGGTCGGTGGCCTGCGTGGGAGCCGCTCGCCGCTTGCGCAGCACCTTCGAGTACGTCCGCTCGAGCGCATCGGCAAGCCGCTCGAAGCCCTGGCCTTCGACCCCGCGCCTGGCGGCCTCGGCGCTCCGGCCCCGCCACTTCTCGTCCTCGCCGAGCCGTGCGAGCGCGGCGCCGACCAGCTCCGGCTGGTCGTCGGCGCCGGGTGGGTCGACGACCGGCACCCCGGCCGCGGACGCCTCGAGCGGCAGGCGCTCGTTTCCCCGGGCTGCGGGGACGAGGCCCGCTGCGCCGGCGAGCGCCTCGGCACGGCCGCGGGCGTCTAGCGCCGTCCGCACCGTGACCCGGCCACGTACCGCTCGCGGGACGTACGGCCGCCCGGAGAGCGAGGTCGTCCGGAGCACGATCAGCTCCCAGTCCGGCAGTCCGGCGAGCGCGCGGAACGCCGCGCGCAGGCGTGGAAGCTCCTCGGGGCGCCACTCGAGCACGAACCGTGTGCAGGGCTTCGCGGGCTGGAAGAGCTCGAGGTCGACCCCTTGCGGCAGGAGCGCGTAGTCGCCCGGGAACCGCGCGGCCGCCGCGGCAGCCGCCTCCTCGCTCACGGCCGTCAGCGCGTCCACCCGGGCGAGCAGGCGCTCGCGCTGCTTCTTTCCGGGCGGGTAGCCGAGCCGCTCGGGCGCGTGAAACGTGGCCACCGCCAGCCCGCGCGCGTCGCGCAGCGCGAGGTAGGAGAGGCTCGGAAGCCCGGGCTCGTGCCCGTGGACGACGTCGAAGCGGTCGCGCGAGAGCGCGAGCTCGAGGTTCGCGCGCACGCCGATCGGCACGCCCAGCCGGCTCTTGCGGGAGATCGGGATCGCCGGCCCCAGCGCGACGACGTTCTCGAGCGGTGTCCCGCGGCGGCCGAGCTGCTTGAGCGCCCGGCGGCCGGCGGCCAGGTCGGTCGCCCGCCCGGAGGGAGCGAGGACCACGACCTCGTGCCCGCGACGGCGCAGCTCCGCGGCGGCTCCGGCGACGTGGTCGTTGACCGGGTGCGGCTGCGACCAGGCGAACGGCGTGACCGTGCAGATGCGGAGCGTCACGCGGTCGATTCTACGTCCGCCCTTGAAGGCTCCCGCAGCCGTGGTAGCGTCGCACGCTCAACCCCGTGGAGAGGAGGGACTTATGTGTCTTCCCGGCACTCACGAGCTCGTCCGCGACCAGCTCGAGGCGGAGGGGGAGCCGAGGGTCAGCCGGCGGACGGCTCTGGTGGGCGCTGCCGGCGCTGCGCTGGCGGCGAGCTTCCCTGCGAGCGCTCTCGCGAACGGCGGGCGCCGCCGGAAGCGGCGCTTCTGCGACCTCACGCATACCTTCAAGGAAGGCTTCCCCGTGTTCGTCACCGGCGCGGAGCCGGAGCGCGAGACCATCGCCAACTATGCGACCGACGGCTTCTACGCGCAGAAGTGGACGTTCGGCGAGCACTCGGGTACCCACATGGACGTTCCGGGCCACTTCATCCCGGGCGGCCGGCTCTCGCCCGAGATCACGCTGCCGGAGCTGCTGCTCCCGATCGTCGTCGTCGACATCCGCAAGAAGGCTCGGGAGAACCCGAACGCGATGGTCGAGGTCGACGACATCAAGCGCTTCGAGCGCAAGCACGGCAAGATCCCGGACGGCGCGCTCGTGGCTGCCGACTCCGGCTGGGCCAGCAAGGTGAACGACCCGGCCGCCTTCAAGGGCGGGCCGGCGTTCCCGAACTACAACTTCCCGGGCTGGAGCGTCGAGGCGGCGCTCTACCTGGCCGAGAAGCGGGACATCGCCGCGATCGGGATCGACACGCTCAGCCTCGACCCGGGCAACTCGACCACGTTCCCGGTGCACGTCCAGTACCTGGGCACTGACCGGTACGGGATCGAGAACCTCACCGGGCTCGACTGCATCCCTCCCAGCGGGGCGACGGCCTACGTCGGGCTGATCCCGTGGGAAGAGGGCTCGGGCGGGCCCTGCCGGGTGATCGCCACCTGGTAGCTCAGCTGCCCTGAGAAGGCAAAGAGGGGCCGGCGTGAGCCGGCCCCTCGTCGTTCCAGGCGCTAGGACTTCGCGGCGACCTTGGCGGTCCTGCGCGCGTACTTCTTGATGAACGCCTCGGTGAGGTCGTGCGCCTCGTCGTCGATGATCTGCTTCGGAGGCGACTTCATCAGATAGGCGCTCGGGCCCTCCAGGGCGCCGGAGACGCCGTTGTTGAGGGCGAGCTTCGCCATGCGAACGGCGTCGATGACGATGCCGGCCGAGTTGGGGGAGTCCCAAACCTCGAGCTTCAGCTCGACGTTCAGCGGCACGTCGCCGAAGGACGTGCCCTCCATGCGGATGTAGGCCCACTTGCGGTCGGTCAGCCACGGCACGTAGTCGGACGGGCCGACGTGCACGTTGCCTGCGCCCATGTCGTAGTCGAGCATGGACGTGACCGCGTTCGTCTTCGAGATCTTCTTCGACTCAAGGCGGCTGCGCTCGAGCATGTTGAGGAAGTCGGAGTTGCCGCCGACGTTGAGCTGCATCGTCTTGTCGAGGTGCACGCCCCGCTCGCGGAAGAGCGAGGTGAGGACGCGGTGCGTGATCGTGGCGCCGACCTGGGACTTGATGTCGTCGCCGATGATCGGCAGGCCGTGCTGTTCGAACTGCTTCCCGAAGTAGCCGCCCTTGGCGATGAAGACGGGGATGCAGTTCACCATCGCGCAGCCGGCCTTGAGGATCTGCTCCGTGTACCACTTGGTCGCCTCCTCGGAGCCGACCGGGAGGTAGTTGACGACGACGTCGGTGTTCGTCTCCTTCAGGATCTCGACCACGTCGTCGGTTTCGCCGGGCGCCTTCTCGACCACCTCGGAGATGTACTTGCCGAGGCCGTCGTGGGTCATGCCGCGGGAGACGGTGACGCCCGTCTTGGGGACGTCGGCGAACTTGTAGGTGTCGTTCGGGTGCGCCCAGATCGCCTCGGAGAGGTCCTTGC
>Ga0190274_10001768_pt1 | contig 12666 bp, 9 predicted proteins | sample Popmic531T_FD_133002 | JGI IMG/M metagenome (GOLD analysis project Ga0190274, IMG submission 133002) | Populus adjacent soil microbial communities from riparian zone of Yellowstone River, Montana, USA - 531 T | ecosystem: Environmental > Terrestrial > Soil > Riparian zone | place: USA: Montana...
CGGGCGGCTGCGCGACTTCCTTGAGGATGCCGTCCATGCGCAGGCGGATGCGATACATCTTTTCGTACGGTTCGAAATGGATGTCCGAGGCGCCGCGGCGAATGGCGTCTAACAACAGCTTGTTGACGAAACGCACGATGGGCGCGTCTTCGATGTCATCACGCGAGACGCCCGCGCCTTCGACATCATCATCGCCACCGGTGACGTCGAGGTTCTCGAGATCGAAGCCGGTTTCATCGTCGGCGAGGTTCGGCATGGCCGCATCGGCCTGTTCAGCGGCCTTGTCGATGAGCTTCTGCAGCTTGTCGTCTTCGACGACCACGGCCTCGATGCCCATGCCGGTCTGGAATTTGATCTCGTCGATCGCGTGCAGATTGGTGGGATCTGCGACGGCGAGGAACAGTCGCTTGCCGCGACGGTACAGTGGCAGGCAGCGGTGCTTCTGAAGTAGTTTGTCCTGGACCAGCTTGACGGTGTCCAGTTCGACGCTGTGCGAATCGAGGTCGTACAGTGGCACACCGAATTCAGCGGAGGCGGCGACGGCGATGTCGCGGGCCTTGGCGGCACCGGCCGCGATGAGCTGGGTGACGAAGCTGGATTTGCGGTCTTTGGCCGCCTGGATGGCGGTGAGCATGGCGGCTTCTTCGACCACGCCATCCTGCACGAGTCTTTGCGGCAAGCCGCCAAGACCCGATCGATTACCGCCGAGCGCTAAAGATGCGTTGTCGTTCATGTGGTTACGTGCGGGCGACCAGACCCGCTGCGGTCCCTAGTCTACTCGTGGGGCACAGTCAGGCAATTGTTAAATCTGACCTCAATGGTCGCATAGGCGACCTCGGCCCCGCGTGACCCAATTCATAAAAGGAGAGGGCTCAAAAAAAGAGGCCCCAAAAGAGGAAGCCCCTCCGAAGAGGGGCTTCCAGGAACAATCGACAGATCAGCTATTACGGAGCCTGATCGCGGCACGAAGCCGGGGTGTACTTCGAGGCGATGTCCGTGATGCTGTCAGACGACGCGCCCGAGGACGGGTCCGTAAGACCACTGACGCCGTCGCCTTCGTTGCGACCGCACAGCCAGATCACGTCATCGTTGTTGCTGACGCGGGGCTTCAGCGACAGGATGCTGCCCAGGATGTTCGCGTTGGCCTGACCACCGTAGGTGATGTTGATCGTGCCCGTGTCGATTTCGATGCCCGTGACGTACTTGCCCGACGGAGTCGCCGGACCGCTATCGTCAGCCAGCATGATGCCAGCGGCTTCATTGTCGGCCGGCCACTCGCCCTTGTCGGCATACGTTTCGGCAACAGCGGCCTTCACGGCGCCAGCGAGGTTCAGACCTTCAGTGACCTGCGAACGGATCGTGTAGTCCTGATAAGCCGGGATCGCGATCGCGGCGAGAATGCCGATGATGGCGACCACGATCATCAGTTCGATGAGCGTAAAGCCCTTTTGCATTGATTTCGTCATGTTTCAAAACTCCTGACAAACGATAAGAAGAAAATTGTGAGACCAGCGCCCTCCAGCGCGTGCGCCGGTCAGCTGATTGGGATGATGCAAGCGAGGTGCCAGCCGCGCTGTGCGCCAAGTCGCTGAAAATGAACCGTTACTTCGGAATCTTCCATAATTGAAATTCGTCAGAAGTGACGAATTTGGTCACTTTGTGACGCTGCTGGTAATTGTTCGGTCGGAATTGGCGACAGTTGAAGTGGCGACAGTTGAAGCGGCGCCCGGCTGCGCACTTTCACGAAGAACCGGAAATTTTGCCTGCAGCGCGGACCAGAGGCCGTGCAGCTCGCGCTCCGTGGCCGGGGGTGGTTCCCGCAATTGCATCGGAACACCGCCGTCCACTGTTACCGCGAGAAAATTGAACCCCGGCTCGGAGCCGCGCGGAAAGGCGCCCAGCAGGTAATGATCGCCCACGGCTGCATATTGCCGATGCAGCAGCAGCTGTCCGAGATGAGACGGCTTGACGGTGATGCGATCCGTCGCGCGATCGATCGTGTATATCGTCAACGCTTCCTCGATCTTGCTTGCCGAGACCTTTCCTTCCTGCGTGGCCAGGCCGACCGGCATCTGAAACTCGGTCTCCGTGAACCGGATGCGTCCGACGAAAGCGTCGGCGGCGCTCTCGCGTCCCTCGACGAGACCCAGCAACGATTTGCCCTCGAAATGCGCTGGCGCTGCGATTCCCAGCGCCTCCACCATGGTGGGCGCGATGTCCTCGAAAGTAACCGGGGCGTTCAACTTGTGATCCGCAGGCCAGGGTTGGCCATAACGGCGCATGCCAAGGACGATGCGGAACTGGTGCGCTGTCAGCACCGTGCTGCCATGACCCCAGATGGGTTCCACGCCCAGCGCATGGATCAGCGGGTCCTCGTCGGGCACCAGCGCTTCGTCGTGAACGCCAAAGGATTCGCCGTGATCGGAGTAGACGACGACGATGGCGTCATCCAGCAAACCCTTGCGCTCGAACATATCCATCATGTCGGCGAACTGCTGGTCGACTCGCTCGGCGGCGCGCAGGTAGTAAGGCGGCCAGCGCGCCTGCTTGTCACCGACTTTGATGGGGGCGCCCGCCCAGATGTAGGGCCAGTGGCTCAGCGTGAGATGGGTCACGAGGAACATCGGCTGATCGACTTCGAGCTCGCGGTCGATGCGACGTACGAATGAATCCGGATCATAGGTCCTGGACGCGCCACGATTCGCATACACATGAGGAAACAGCCACGCGCTCAGCCGGGTGTTTGCCAGCACGTTGAACACCGGCGCATCCGCGATCTTTTCGATGAGAAATTCCGAGGAACCGATGGGCGGGGTGATGGTCTGCGTGAAGCCGTAAGACACATCGATGTTCGCGAAGCGCACTTCGTCCGTTGCATAGACCGTGCGGTAGCCCGCCCGCGCGAGCACGCGCGGCAACGAGTCGGAGTCGTCGATGAGCTGTCGCGGCAACAGGTTCATCACCGCGCCGGAGGAATGCGGATGACGTCCCGTGAGCATCGAACACATCGAGGGAAACGTGCGCGCCAACGGCGTTATCGCATTGGTGAACTGGGTGGCGTTCTTCATGAAGGCGGCCACGTGCGGCGTGACCTGCGGCGAGAGGCGCTCGTCGACGAGATCTTCGCGCAACGAGTCGAGGCCGATCAGGATGACATTCGGCTTGCCGGCAGAACCCGACGCGCGCTCGGGCAGGATGCTGTGAGCGGATGACGCCAGGTACACGATGCCGAGCGCGCCAAGGCCCGCATAGCCGCGGCGGGACGGTCGGCCACCCTCACGCCACCAGCGGAAAACCGCCACGAGACTGGTGACCGCGGCTGCCGCGAAGACGGCCATGAGAATGGCTCGTCCCAGCGTCACGCCGAACAAGGGCGCAGTCATGAGGTCCGCGTAAGGCTCGCCGAGCGAACTCGTGGTGAAGGTCGCCGCGTTGTTCGCCAGCAACCCCACTGAGAACAAGATGAACCAGATCGTCACGTGCTGACGAAGCGAAGTTTTCGGGGATGGCCAGGCACGCACGGACAGGTGCGCCATGATCCAGCAGGCTGCCCCGTACAGGAGATGCAGCAACACCATCGCCAGGGCGAACCTGAGCAGGTTGTAGCCGAGTGCAGTGCCCCAGATGGGCCCGGCGAAGAGCGCATCCAGTACATGGCTGTTGAACGCCGCGGATTGCGAGTCGCCCATGATGCGCAGGTAGGACAGGCCGAGTAGCAACAGTGCCAGGAACTGCGCGAGCACCAGGCCGTGGTGCCAACGTGGAGCGGGGGGGTTCATCGATGCGACTTATATCACCGGCAATTCGCATTGACTGTGCGTGGTTCGCGAAGTCGAGCGGCTGATGAGGTCGGCGCGACACCGGTTCCCGGCATCCCGACGACTGAGAAACCATTCACATCGTGGTCTGCGGGGATATGACTTAATGCCGACATATGCGCGTCTACACCACGGGTGTCTTCGACATCCTGCATCGCGGACATCTGAACATCCTTACCCAGGCCGCGGCGCTGGGCGAGCTCACCGTGGGCATCATGACCGACCAGGGTGTCGAGGACACGAAGGGCTCGCGTCCCATCCTGTCCATCGAGGAACGTGACGCGCAGATCCGCTCTCTGCCATTCATCGATGAGGTCATTCACTACACGGACGTCGACCAGCGGGCGAACTACGCCAGCGTCAAGCCCGATATCGTCGTGCAGGGTGATGACTGGCTCTTTTCCGCGGATCGCAGCTCCGCGCTGAACTACCTGCGCGACAACGGTATCCGCCTGGTGTTGCTGCCGCGCACGCAGGGTATCTCCACCACCGAGATCCGGCGCCGCGTGGCGCGCTCGGGCCGCCGGGACGAGCAGTTCCTGCGCGACCGGCTGCGCATGGTGCCCATCGGCGACATCCGCATTTACGAGGCGCACGACGAGACCAAGGTGGCGCGACTGGTGGAGAAGGTGCAGGCCGAACAGGTGTTCTTCAATCCGGTTTCCGTGGTGCGCGAGCTCATCGTCATCGATGGCGCCAACCGGTTCGAGGCGTTGAAGCGTCTCGGCGCCCGGCACGTGCCTTGCGTGGTGTACGACTACTCGGATGTCGATCTGCTGGGCAATGTGTTCTTCATCAACAACGGCGTGAAGACGCGGCTTTCCGAATTCGCGCGCGAGCAGGGCGAGCGCATCGAATTCCCGCGGCGCACTCCCGACGACATCCGCGCGGCGGTGGCCAGGGGCGAATTGATTCCCAACGGCGAGACCTTTCACCGCGTGCCGCAAAGCGTGATCCGTCTGCCTGTACCACTGTCGGCGCTCACCGCCGAACAACCCTTCGACATCGCGGGCTTCGTCGAGCAACGCATTCGCGAAGGACAGATCCGCTTCTACCAATCCAGCGTCTATGTTTGCGACGAGTGGACTTCGCAATGAGCACCGAAACCGCGACCAGCTTCTGGAAATCGCAGGCCCAGTATCCGTTCGCCTTCACTCGCAGGCGCCGCATTCACGAGCTGAACTATCTCGTGCCACGGCTCGCGCGTACGCAGGGCAAACGACTGCTCGATCTGGGTTGCGGCGACGGCTCGCTGCTCGAATGCCTGTTGCGGCTCACCGACTTCGAGGAGTTCCACGGCTATGACGTGGCCGCAGACCTGTTGCGCGACATCGATCCGCGCGTGCATACGCAGGTGTACGACATCACGCGTCCGGGTCCGCTACCCGCCGTCGATGCGGCGATCATCGCCGGAGTGATCCAGTACGTGTTCGACGACCAGTCCGTGAGCGCGCTGTTCGCGCGCATCGACGCACCCGTGATTTGGATCCGCTCCACCTGCACGCTGCTCGATCAACGCGAAACGGTGGACCGCGACGGCTATGCCTCGTGTTACCGCACGGTTCCGGAGACACACGCGCTGATCGCGCAACACTTCACGGTGAGTTCGGTGGATCGTGTCTATCCCGACGAGATCGAATCAGCGCACGGCACCAAGCAGTTCTATTTCGAAGCGCTCCGGCGAGTCTGATCATGCGCAGGGTTGCACCAGGCACTGCCATTGCGCTGGCGTTCGCGCTGTTGAGCTGGTCCGCGCCGGCCGCGGCCTACATCGATCCCGGCACCGGCAGCGCGCTCTTCTACGTCATCACCGGCATCGTAGTGTCCATCTACTTCGGCGTACGTGGCTTGTACTACCGCGCGGTGGAGTTCGTGTTCCGCGTCCGGCAGAAGGGCCAGATCTGCACGGTGGCCCTGCATTGCGAGGATCCGCGTTACGAAATGTGTTTCCTGCCGGTGGTGCGCGAACTGGTAAAGCTCGGCATCGAGCCAACGCTGTTCACGATGTATCCGCGCGATGACTCATTCGAGCCTTTGCCGGCGGGCGTAACACACCGCGCCATCGCGCCGGGCATGGTGGGGTATGCATACCTGAACCACATCCAGGCCACGTTGCTCGTCACCACGACTCCACAGCTGGATGTCATGACGTTCAGGCGATCGAAGCGGGTGAAGCACTACGCCATGTTGCAGCATGCACTGGGCGAATCGCGTTTCGTGCGGCCTTATGCCTACGACTTCTACGATTCCGTGCTCTGCTGCGGCGAGATCCTCAGGCAGAACATCCGGCGCATGGAAACGTTGCGCGGCGCGCGTGCCAAGGAACTGCTCGAAACCGGTCTGCCCCACTACGAAGTGCTGCTGGATCGCGCCCGGGCCGCGCCGTCACCCGGCGAGAAGACCGTCGTGCTGATCGCGCCGAGCTGGGGACCACTGAGCATGTTCGAGGCGTTCGGCACGGATTTCGCGGCGGCGGTGGCCAGCAAGTTCCAGGTCATCGTGCGGCCGCACCCGCAGATGAAGGTATCGCAACCGGCGTTGTACGAGAAAATCCTGGCGCTCGAGGGCGTCGAGGTGGATGTCGGCCGCACGCCATCTGCCGCGATGGCGCGCGCGCATATCGTGCTCAGCGACATCTCCGGCATCTCGCATGAATTCGCCTTCATCCATGAGCGACCGGTGGTCGTCATCGATCGCAAGCTGGCGCTCGGCGGACTGGAAGGCGAGCTCCTCGGTGGCGACAGCGAACTCAAGCAGCGCTGCTCGGAATTCATCGTGCCGGTTCCGCCGGAAGAAATACCCAACATCGTTTCGCATCTCGCGCGGGTGCTGGCCGCTCATGCCGCTCAGCACATACAACGGGTGCGCGCCGAAGTGGTTTACAACTTCGGTACGGCGAGCGCGGTGGCGGCCCGGCAGCTCGCGGAGATTTATCGGCGTGAGTCCGCCGCCGTCACGGCGTCGACTCCCGGCCATCCAGTCGCGGCGGCGAGCATGGCGAGCGGTGGTCAGTGATGCTCGCTGACCTGCACGGCGTGTTCGTCGAGCCCCTGATGCGGATCTACGCGATGATGTTCACCGCGCTGCCCGAATGGCTGGGCACGGGCGGGCGCATCGTGATCTTCAGCGTGGTCCTGAACCTGCTGCTCATGCCGCTCTACCAGCAGATGGAAAAGCGGTCGCGCGGCACGCGCGCGCTTCGCCTGAGAGTGGCGCAGGACGTGGATCGTATGCGGCGCCATTTCAAAGGGCGCGAGCGCTTTTTCTACACCCGGGCGGTGTACCGCCAGCATGGCTACCGTCCGCTGTCGCAGCTGCTGGGCTCGGCGGACCTTGCGGTGCAAGTGGTGGTGTTCTTCACCGTTTTCCATTTCCTCTCGGGCCTGCAACTGCTGCAGGGAGCAGCCTTCGGACCGCTGCGGGATCTGTCGCGTCCGGATGGACTGCTCGCAGGCATGAACCTGCTGCCTTTCGTCATGACGGCCATCAACATCGGTGCGACATTCGCGTACGCGCAGGAGCGCTCGCGGCGCATGCAGGCGCTGCTGCTGGCCGGGCTGTTCCTGGTATTGCTGTACAACAGCCCCTCCGGGCTCGTGCTGTACTGGACCGCTAACAACCTGTTCTCGCTGGCGCGCAATTCCCTCGGCAACCTGCTGGCGAAACGTGAACCGGGAGAATTTCGCCGGCAGTTTTCCGAGTTGCAGCAGCAGCGATGAAGACCGTTGTCGTCATGACCCTGTTCGTTCCCTTTCTCGCGAGCTTCCTGCTCATGTTCATGGTGCTTCGCCGGCTGACGTCGGCGGCGGCGACCTTGCCTTCATCGGTGCTCCTGGCCCTCGGCTCGATCGCGGCATTCGGCCTGCTGCAACTGTGCATCTGGGTTTCGCCAACGCCCGCAGTGTTGCTGGTCGTGCTGGCGGGAATGGCACTGGCCACCCAGGGCATGCAGGGCGAAGGACTGGCGCCCATGACCGCCGCGCTCGGCAGCTCGAGGTTTGCGCTGTACCTGCTGGCAGTGATCACCCTGGCATCGCTCATCTATCTATTCGTGCCGATCACCACTTTCCTGACATCTCCGGGTGAGCTGAGCATCCATCTCGACTTTCTGCTGACGCGCAACGCGCGCGACGCCATGGTCCTGGTGTACCTGGCACTGGCGGTATACGCCCTCGCTTTCTCGCCACGCCTGCGCACTGCTCTCACGCTGATCGCGGTGGCGGCCGCCACCGTGGCCTTGCTGTATTCGTATGCGCTGCCCTTCGGTTACCCGATGATGACCGGCCTCACCTTCGAGTTGATGCCGGTGTCGCCGTTGACGCAGGGCTTGCGCCTGCTCGCCGATCTGGCGGTCGTGGTGCTGGTCGCGTGCGGACTGCGGTACCTGCTGCAACGATTTGGCGCCCGTCCACTGATCGCATCCGCGCTCGTGGTGAACGTTTCACTGGCCGCGGCAGCCGCGGTGGGCATTCTGCGCGATCGTGTGGGCGAGGCCGGTGGCCCGCACTCGGCCGCGCAGCTTCCCGCGCAACCCCTGCGTTTCTCCCGTAGTCAGCCCAATGTGCTCATCCTTTTCCTGGACCGCTTCATGGGCTCGTATGTGGAGGGCATTCTCGCGACGGACCCGGCGCTCAAAGATCGGTTGAGCGGGTTCACCTGGTATCCGCGCTCCGTCTCGGCGGGCGAGAATTCCATTGCCGGCCTGCATCCCATGCTGGGCGGCTATGACTATCTACCGGACGTCATGAATCGGCGCGACCGGCCGCTGGTCGACCTGTCGGTGGAGGCGTACTCGATCCTGCCGCGCAACTTCGCCGCCAAGGGGTACCAGGTGAACGTGGTCAATCCCAAGGGGTTGGGATTCACCATGGCAGGCGATTGCCGCTTTCTCGTCATCGACGGTGTGCATTGCGCGCACATTCCACAGTCCGTTTCGAAACACCTGGCGCAGGAAATGGGGGTCCCGCTGAACGACCTCGCCACTGCGAACTACGCCGATCTGCTGGTACTGCTGGGCGCCATGCGCAGCGTTCCCTATGCGACGAAGGGAGTGATCCTGCGCCGCGGCCCCTGGCGCCCCTTCCTCGATCACTCAGCCGGCACGACATTCCGCGAATGGGCCGAGTTGCGCTCGTTGCCATTGCTGACGAATACCGACGCCACCGAACCGAACCTGAACTTCGTATCCAACATCCTGGCGCACGAACCGTACTACATGGGTGAGGATTGCCAGCCGAAGCGGCAACGCCTGGTGGTGTCGGAGGAAGAAGTGCAACGGCGCGGCCATCGCAGCCTGTTCTCGCTGCAACACGCCGTCACCGCGCGCTGCGTGCTGCTGTCCGTGGCGGATTACATGGATTACCTGAAAACCCAGGGCGTCTACGACAACACGCGCATAGTCATCGTCTCGGATCACGGCATCGTGGGACCCGTCGATGATCTTTCCTCGCGCGCCCTGGCCGGCGGTACGCAATCGCCGGGGTATGTCCGTACGCGCTCCGTGCTGCTGGTAAAACCGCGTGGCGCTAGCGGCGCATTGCAGGTTTCAGAAACGTTCATGCCCAACGCCGAAACTCCGCGCATCGTCTGCGAAGAAATTGGCGGCTGCGTGAACCCCTATCTGGCCAACCGGCCGATTACCGCGCAGGGCCGCGACGATCCATTCCTCGTGTCCATCGTGCCGTGGCAATTCAGCCGCCAGGATCCACGTGCTTTCGTGATCCTGGAACAGTTCGCGCTGGAGGGACGGGATCCCTACGACGCGCACGCCTGGAAGGTGCTCAAGGCGCGCAGCTACGAGTGAGGTTCACTCGATCTCGAGTTTCTTGATCTTGTAGCGCAGCGCGCGATAAGTGACACCGAGCAGCTTCGCGGCCGCAGTCTTGTTGTAACGCGTCTGCTCCAGAGCCTTGACGATGGCATCGCGTTCAACGTGTTCCAGCTGGTCGAGCAGTGCGTTGTTGTTGTCCCGGGCCGGGGCGGGCGTGGCACTCGATTGAGGCGCTGACGCCGCCGCGGGTCGTGACGCGGCGCGCAGCCGAATGTGTTCGCTCTCGATGGTGCCGCTGGAGCTCAGCGTGACCGCGCGCTCCAGCACATTTTCCAGCTCGCGCACGTTCCCCGGAAAGCTGTAGTCCTCCAGCGCTTGCCACGCGCCGTCGCTGACCGTTGGCCGGTGGATCTCCAGGCGCTCCGCGAGCCGTGCAAGGATGGCATCCGCCAGAGGGCGGATGTCCTTCTGCCGTTCGCGCAGCGGAGGCACACGAACCTCGATGACATTGATCCGGTAGTAGAGGTCCTCGCGGAATTTTGCCTCCGCGACCAGGTCGGCCAGGCTCTTGTGCGTGGCCGACAGGATGCGAACGTCGATCGGTGTTTCACGCTGCTCGCCGATGGGCCGAACGGTTTTTTCCTGGATCACGCGCAGCAACTTGACCTGCATGTGCAGCGGCAGATCCGCGACCTCGTCGAGAAATAGCGTGCCGCCTTCCGCGGAGGGGATCAGGCCCAACTTGTCGGCCACGGCGCCGGTGAAGCTGCCGCGCTTGTGGCCGAAGAATTCACTCTCCATGAGCTCGGATGGAATCGCGCCGCAGTTCACGGGCACGAACGGACCCTCTGCGCGCGGCCCGGAGGAGTGGATCATGCGCGCCACGAGTTCCTTGCCGGTGCCGGATTCGCCGTAGATGTGCACGGGTGCCTGGCTGCGCGCGACCCGCAGGATCATCTCGCGCAGCCGGTCCATGGACGGCTCGACGCCGATGAGCGGCGCGCCCGCACGCGTGGGTATGCCGGTATCGGTTGGCTGGGACAGCTTCAGCGCCGTGGAGACGATGCGGCGCAACACGCCGAGGTCCAGCGGCTTGGAGACGAAATCGAATGCGCCGAGTTTCAGGGCGCGCACCGCCGATTCCACGTTGCCATGCGCCGTGATGACCGCGCAGGGCACGCCGGGGCAGTTCGCGGTCATCCACTCGAGCAGGTCGAGGCCGTCGCCGTCCGGCAGACGCATGTCGGTCAGGCACAGGTCGAAACGCTGTGATTTCAGCAGTTTCATTGCGCCGGCGACGTCACCTGCGGATTGGGTCGCGAGTTGCATTCGCGACAGCGTGAGCGTGACCAGCTCTACCAGGTCAGGTTCATCATCGACGACGAGTACGAGAGGTGGCGCCATCCGAGAATTCCTGGGCAGGCTTCTTCAGGCCACCCAGCGTTCGGGATCGCGAAACACCAACCGGAACAGGCTGCCGCCGCTGGTTCGAGGCTCATAAAGAAGAGTGGCGCCGTTAGTCTGCGCCAGCTCGCGAGCCAGGAACAGGCCGAGCCCGGTGCCGCGTTCATTGCCAGTGAAGAAAGGCTCGAAAATCCTTTCGCGGTGCTGGACCGCGATGCCCGGGCCGCGATCCGCCACTTCGAGGAAGGGGCGCGCGGTCGAGGCCATGCGGCCGATGCGCACTTCGATGGTGTCGGAACCGGTTTCACCAATCCCGTACTTCACCGCGTTCTCGCAAAGGTTCCAGGTGATCTGGCGCAACTGCGTCGGGTCCACCTGTACTTCCACATCGCCGAGCAGTGAAGAAACGGCGAGACGTTCCGGCTTGATCTGCATCGTGGCGCAGAACTCTTCGCGAAATCCGGTGAGCCAGTTCCCGAGGATGACGCGTTCCGGACGCGAGTTCTCGCGGCGCGCCATCGACATCACGTTTTCGATGATCTGGCGTACGCGATCGCCGTTGGCGCGCACGATTTCGGTCAACCGCTTGTCTTCATCGGAGAGCGAGGCGGACTCGCCAAGCAGCTGCGCCGCATGGCTCATCGCCCCCACCGGGTTGCGGATCTCGTGCGCGATGCTCGCCGACAGCCTTCCCAGGCCTGCGAGCTTCGACTGTTGAATCTTCGCGGCCAGCAGTTCCGTGTCTTCGAGGAACACGATGACCGGCGCAGGTTCCGATCCGCCGAGCGGTGCGAAATGCGGCTGGATCACGTGACCACCGTCGGCGGCGACGAATGTCGGCGATGGAGCCGAGGGGGCAGAGGTGCGCTGACGCCAGGTCTCGAGTAGGTAGAGCAATTGCGGCGATGCCTCACCCAGCAAGGCGCCGGGATATGCGCTGCGATCGCCAAGCAGCATCGCTGCGGACTCGTTGATGAGCCGGACGCGATTCTCGTGGTCGACGACGACGATGCTCTCGCGCAGGTTCTGCACGATGTACTGCGACAGTTGGGCGAGGTTGGCGAGGTCCACCTGCTGGCGGCGAACCGTGGCCTCGGTGTCCCGCAGCCGGCGCGCGATGGGCCAGGCGAGCAGCGCCACCAGGAAGACGATGCCGCCCAGGATGCCGGCCGTCGGGTAGTCGGATACGACGGCTTCGCCGGCCAGATGACTGGCGATCTGCTGCGCGAACAGTGCGAGGGTGGCGAGCGCCGCCAGCATGAACGCATCGCGGCTGTCCGCGAGCAACGCCATGGCCCCCACGGGAACGACGAACAGGATGCCGATGCCGCTCGAGACGCCACCGCTCGAGAACAGCAGGAGGCTGATCGCCACGGCATCCACCATGGCGTGCACGAACGTGGTCGCCCGCAAATTGGGCAACATGCGGCGGCCGCCAAAGACGATGGCCACGCCGGCGCCGAAATACACCACGCAGGCCCAGAGGAAGAGCTCAGGGAAGGCATTGCCGATGGGCGTCGCCGAGCCGAAATAAAGGTGCAATGCAAACAGCGCCGGGGCTATGAGCAGTCTGTAGAGATTGACCAGCCCAATGACTCGCCAGGCGAGGTCAGTCGGTGCGGGCGGTACGGCGGCGACTAGCGGCATCGGGCGCGACTCTATCAGCTAGCCGCA
>Ga0190274_10001769_pt1 | contig 12665 bp, 9 predicted proteins | sample Popmic531T_FD_133002 | JGI IMG/M metagenome (GOLD analysis project Ga0190274, IMG submission 133002) | Populus adjacent soil microbial communities from riparian zone of Yellowstone River, Montana, USA - 531 T | ecosystem: Environmental > Terrestrial > Soil > Riparian zone | place: USA: Montana...
GCGTTCTGCGTAAGACTACTCGAAAGATACACCTCATGCCGGTTAACACCATCGCTTACGATCATCAATGCGGTATTAGGAGGTAATGTTCCCAGGTTTTCAGCCAGCATACTTACTTCGTTGTATTCTTTTGTGCTATCGAGTGCAAGATAAATATTCAGTGATCGGGTAGTTAATTCCTGTTTTACGAGTACTGGGTTTTTATTAAGGAATACACTGATGATATCGCCATCTACATCTCCGTTGTCGTAAAAACTGATTCGTACCGAATCGCCTTCTATCTCCAGTTCCTTACTGTAGATATTCTTTCTTTTTTCGAATTTATCTATCAGTTTTTTCTCTGCCGCTGCACTCAGTTTTTCAGATGAAATTTCATTCATCGCGTCTGCAGCAATGGTAACCGGTTTATCGTTTGCGGCATTGGTAACAATAAAATCTTCCTGTTGCGGTTTCCACATCTTTTTGCCGGCCACTGTATTTTTCAATACACTATCCTGGTTGTCTTCGGTTGCATCAATATTTAAGGTTACTCTCAATTCAGGACAGGTATATTTATACTTATCATCACTATAAAAATATCCGTTAAGCGTACTTTTTACCTGCGACACCATCAATATCCCCAGGAAATTCATCGGACATTCAATCCCAGAAGTAGTACCTCTGTAATGAAGTACAGGCATGTTTTTGATATGAACTTCGCGGGATTGTTTGTCGTAAGTGCCGCGAACGAAGAAGCTTTGGTAACTGTCTTTGAAATAGTACCCAAATATTCCCTCCACCTCATCTCCTTTTTGTTTCAGGATCAGTTCGGTTAAATAGTTATTTGCACTATTGCCTGAACTAACATCGGCCTTCCCATACCAGGAACCGGTGACAGATTGTGCCAAAATGTAATTGGCTGTAAGAAGGGTAATGAATGAAAGAAATATACGGAGCATATGTGAAGATAAAAGAAAAAATCAAGCCAGAAACGGGTGACTGTGTTAAAGAGATGCTTTAAATACAATGGCGAATTTGCGGATGGCGGATGGCGAATTCATCATGTTCATTATTCCCGAGTAAACTAAGCATACAAATAATGAGAAAGTAAGCCTGCAATTAATAGGAAAGATAAACCTAAAGCATTCGCCATCCGCCATCCGCAAATTCGCCATTAGCAATTATTTCAAAAACCTCTTCATCTCTCTATCCGCATCCTTTTGTCTCAATGTATCCCGCTTATCATGCTGCTTTTTGCCCTTGCCCAATCCTATTTCCACTTTAGCGAGACTTTTTTCATTGAAGAATATCTTAAGTGGAATGATAGAAAAACCTTTTTCTTTTGTTTTAGCCTCCAGCTTACGCAATTCCCGCTTTGTAAGCAGGAGTTTGCGATCGTGAACAGCCATATGATTATTGGCGGTTCCAAAACGATATTCTGCGATATGCAGGTTACGGAGCCAAAGCTCTCCCTTATCAAAAAAACAGAAACTATCAACAAAACTCACTTTCCCTTCGCGGATGGATTTTACTTCGGTACCAGCCAATACAATTCCTGCATCGTATTTGTCTTCGATGAAATAATCGTGGTAAGCCGAACGGTTCTGAATAGACATGATAATGTAAAATAGCAGCAAATTTAAGGACATTGTCGCAAGTAAATCTGCTTACCATAAGGAGTATTCCAGGCTGAAGGATTGATGGTGGTATCAATTATTAAAAGCTTGTACCCTGAAACCTTACAGCTGTCCTGTAGAAGTTTACAAATTTCATTGGTTCTTATATCCCAAAGAGTGTCTTTATATGCCATTATAACTATAGTATCATTGGTATAGACATTGGGATAGGCGCGGTTATAATAATTGGTATCCTTATAAAGATAATCCGAGATCTGGTATTCACAAACATAGTAAGGGTCCTTTGAATAAGACGTTGCCACCGCGATCCAATAAAAAAAACCCAGAATCAAAAAAGTAAAAAGAAAATTTCTCATTTTTTTATTATTAATGTTGCCAGCAATACAGCAAGGATCATTAGTCCGCAATCCAACCAGTCAAATCCCTGCAGGTGCCAACCGGATTGTTTCAGTTCAAATACTGACAAGGCAACAATACCAATCGCTGCACATACAAAACGGTTAATACGCGTAAATAATATCAGACTGGCAGTTAAGGCAAATGCCCAGCACATATCAGGAACGTGAAAAAGGAGAAACTGGTTTCCGGGTTCGTTAGAAAGAGGGTATATCGCTTGTTTGATATGTAGAAACTTATGGAGAGCTGTAATGGGTTCCCGGAATACGATATAAACGAAAACTCCCGCAACAAGCGGGAGTAGTATATGGATAATAGTTTTTTTAAGCAAAGTATTCAGGAGAGTTTTAATTCTTAAACAGCGATAATAAGCTCGCAAGTTTATCCTTCAGTTCCTTTCTTGGAACGATAAAATCCAAAAAGCCATGGTCCAACAGGAACTCGCTTCGTTGAAATCCTTCCGGAAGATCTTTCTTAATTGTTTCGCGGATTACTCTTGGTCCGGCGAAACCTATCAATGCCCCAGGTTCAGCAATATTCAGATCACCCAACATACCGAATGACGCGGAGATGCCGCCAAATGAAGGATCTGTTAGTAATGAGAAATAAGGGATTTTCGCATCTGAAAGCTGCGATAGTTTACCCGATACTTTGGCTAATTGCATCAGTGAAAATGCGCTTTCCATCATCCGGGCTCCTCCCGATTTGCAAATAATTAGCAGGGGGAAATTGTTTTCGAGACAGTAATCTGCCGCCCTTGAAATACGTTCTCCCATCACACTTCCAAGTGAACCACCAATGAATTCAAAATCCATGCAACCTACCACTAATGGCAGGTCCTTTACTTTTCCAGAACCTATACGAATGGAATCGGTAATATCTGTTTTGCCCCAGGTTTCTTCAAGGCGTTTTTGGTACGACTTGAGATCGGTGAATCCAAGGAAATCCTTGGCACGGATATTTTCGAATAATACATCGTAATCATTATCGAAAATGATGTCAAAATATTCGGAACTACCTATGCGGTGATGATGGCTGCATTTAGGGCATACAAACAGGTTCTCCCTTAATTCAGTTACGGTGCAAATAAAGCCGCATTCGGGGCATTTGCTCCAAAGCCCTTCAGGCGTTTCTTTTTTTTCAGCCGTGCTGGTCAGAATACCCTTTTTGATTCGTTTGAACCAGGTAGTCTTTGTCTCTTCACTTTTCCCTTCGTCTCCGGCCAGATTAGCATCGAAATCCTCTTCTTGTCTCATTCGGTTGGATTTGGGCGGCTAAGATAGGGATTTTGATTTAAGTGGATAAGGGAGGCTATTCGCTTTTCGCGACTCGCTCCTCGCCACATCAGTTTGATACAGGCTTCCTCTTATAATATCAACAATTCGTGGTACTAATTCATATTACCGGTCGCAAATCTTGATCTGGAACTTGCGCGTAGCGGGCAGCGAAAAGCGAGTAGCTGCATTATCAATCATTCCAATATATAAAAAGTTCACTCATTCTGTGAAGTTTGCCCTTGCTGCTTTACTTTTGCCGAAACTTTAGCCTCTTCATTTACAACAGTTCCTCTTGTAGTTTGTTATTTATAGGGGAATTTCAAAGACAAATAGATTCTCATGAAATGGTCTGAACTCTTTACCTCTTCAGTAGGCAAAAAATTTACGATGGGAATAACGGGACTTTTCCTTATTTCCTTTTTAGTGATTCATGTGGGGGTAAATGCCTGCATCTTCAAGGATCTTTCTTTTATTGACCCAGCCGATAATGGTGATATGTTCAACCGCGCCGCCGATTTTATGGGTAGTATGGTACTGATACGCATCATGGAATATGTTCTGTTCGCCGGATTTTTTATTCACATTATACAAGGAATTGGCCTGGAGTTACAAAATCGCAGTAAAAGAAAAATAGGATATGATGTTCCGATGGGAAATAAAGGAAGCAAATGGTATAGCCGTGCAATGGGATTACTCGGGACAATCTTATTGATCTTTCTGATTCTTCACTGGTGGCATTTCTGGATACCATCCCGATTTACACATGCCGGACTGGAGGAACCAGTTCGCATGAGCAATGGAAGAGATGCGCATGATATGTTTCGTTTGATGCAGGTTACTTTTAGTGAATGGTGGGTGGTGATAATTTATGTAGTGGCCTGTGTTTCCTTGGCATATCATCTTTTACACGGTTTCCAGAGTGCCTTCCGTACACTTGGACTTAGAAATAGCAGATATATAAAATTGATCAACGCTTTGGGATTTACTTATTCAGTTATTGTGCCTTTTGTTTTCGCGTTGATGCCGATAAGTATGAAGATGGGGTGGGTGCAGGTATAATGTGCAAATTAGAAAATGTGCAGATGTGCAAATGCGAATGGCGAATGGCGAAAACGTTGGATTTGCAATTTAGATTTTATGTCCCGCAAGGGCGGGGCTATCTGTTTGTAGAAGAATGATTAAAATTTAAGACATGCTCCGTAGGGGCTTACCCTCTTAAAATGAAGAACGTAAATTTTTAAATAGAAAATTTTAAAGTGCAGCGTGCCTCATTTGCACATTTGCACATTTCCAAATTTGCTAATTTATCTTATGCTTAATTCAAGAATACCATCAGGACCACTCGATCAAAAATGGAACGATTATAAGGGCCATTGCAAACTGGTGAATCCTGCCAACAAGCGCAAGCTGGAAATAATTATTATCGGTACCGGTCTTGCGGGTGCCTCAGCAGCCTCTTCATTGGGTGAGTTAGGGTATAAAGTAAAAGCTTTTTGTTTCCAGGATTCCCCCCGTCGTGCGCATAGCATTGCCGCGCAAGGAGGAATTAACGCCGCAAAAAATTACCAGAATGATGGAGACAGCGTGTTCAGGTTATTCTACGATACAATTAAAGGAGGCGATTATCGTGCGAGAGAAGGCAATGTTCATCGACTCGCGGAAGTAAGTGCTAATATCATTGATCAATGTGTGGCGCAAGGCGTTCCTTTTGCACGGGAATACGGTGGATTATTGAGCAATCGTTCCTTCGGGGGTACACAAGTGCAACGGACATTTTATGCAGCAGGTCAAACCGGTCAGCAATTACTAATCGGCGCGTATCAGTCATTGGAAAGGCAAGTGTCGTTAGGGAATGTAAAAATGTACAGTCGCCATGAAATGCTGGATATTGTAATGATTGATGGCAAATGCCGTGGTGTTATTTGCCGCAACCTGATAACAGGAGAACTCGAAAGACATTTTGGTCACGCGGTATTGTTGTGCAGTGGCGGCTATGGCAATGTGTTTTATCTTTCAACCAATGCAATGCTCGCAAATGTTACTGCTGCCTGGAAAGCACATCGCAACGGAGCTTATTTCGGCAACCCCTGTTTCACTCAAATTCATCCTACCTGCATTCCGGTAAGCGGCGATCACCAGAGCAAGCTTACGTTGATGTCGGAATCATTACGTAATGATGGAAGAATATGGGTGCCTAAGAAACAAAATGATGATCGAAAAGCCATCGATATTCCCGAAGCAGAAAGAGATTATTATTTAGAAAGAAGATATCCCGCATTCGGTAACCTCGTTCCTAGAGATGTTGCCTCAAGGGCCGCCAAAGAAAGATGTGATGCCGGTTATGGAGTAGGAACATCGAAGCAAGCTGTTTATCTCGATTATGCGGATGCGATACAACGTTATGGAAAAATAGAAGCCGGTAAACAAGGATTGGACAATGTGGATCCTGCTACTATTACAAAAATGGGAAAGGACGTAGTGAAAGAGAAATACGGTAACCTCTTTGATATGTATGAAAAGATTACCGGTGAAAATCCTTACGAAATACCGATGCGAATTTACCCCGCAGTGCATTATACGATGGGAGGTTTATGGGTAGATTATGAACTGATGACCAACGTCCCTGGTTTATATTCATTGGGCGAAGCGAATTTCAGTGATCACGGAGCGAACCGACTGGGTGCTTCCGCGCTGATGCAAGGATTGGCGGATGGATATTTTGTTATCCCTTACACCATCGGAAATTATTTGGCTGATGAAATAAGAACCAATGCGATTGCAACGGATCATCCCGCATTTGTGGAAACCGAGAAAGCGGTTGCCGATCGGATCAATCAACTGATGAATATCAAAGGCACACAAACCGTAGAAAGTTTTCACAAGCGCCTTGGAAAAATCATGTGGGATAAATGCGGAATGGCGCGCAATGAAGTTGGATTAAAACAAGCGATTACCGAGATTCAGCAATTGAAAAAGGAATTTTGGAGCGATGTTCGGATACCGGGAGAAATAAATGAAATGAACCCTGAATTAGATAAAGCTAATCGGGTCGCGGATTTTATCGAGTTGGGCGAATTGATGTGCCTCGATGCATTAAATCGTAAAGAAAGCTGCGGTGGACATTTCCGGGAAGAAATGCAAACTGAGGAGGGTGAAGCAAAAAGGGATGACGCCAACTTCGCGTATGTAGCCGCTTGGGAATACAAAGGAGAACACAGCTGGGAATTGCATAAGGAAGAATTGAATTTTGAAGTAGCAAAACCAAGTCAAAGAAGCTATAAGTAAATTAAAAATGATAAATGAAGAATGAAAAATGAAAAAGTTGGACACATTTCAGTAACTACTTTTTCATTTTTCATTCTTAATTTTTAATTCTTCATTTCTATATATGGAACATCAAACATTGAATCTAACGTTAAAAGTTTGGAGACAGCGAAACAGTTCGGCAAAAGGAGCTTTCGAAACTTACCAGGTTACGGATATTTCGCCAGAGATGTCTTTTCTCGAATTGATCGACGTATTGAACGAGCGATTGATCCGCGAAGGAAAGGATCCGATCGCTTTTGATCATGATTGCCGGGAAGGAATTTGTGGTGCCTGTTCGATGTATATAAATGGTCGTCCGCACGGACCCTGGCATGCCAATACTACTTGCCAGCTACATATGCGTGCATACGAAAATGGAGATACCATTGTAGTTGAACCCTGGAGAGCGAATGCATTTCCCGTGATCAAGGATTTGATGGTGGATCGCACCTCCTTCGATCGGATTATTCAGGCAGGAGGATTTATTTCTGTTAATACAGGTAACGCGGTGGATGCAAATGCAACGCCGGTAGAAAAAGATAAGGCAGACGCTGCTTTTGCTGCAGCAGCCTGTATTGGTTGTGGTGCCTGTGTTGCTGCCTGTAAAAACTCTTCAGCATTGCTGTTTGTTTCAGCCAAAGTATCTCACCTTGCCCTATTGCCCCAGGGATCACCTGAAAGAAAATCCCGTGTTATCAATATGGTCGCGCAAATGGATAAGGAAGGATTCGGGGCATGCACTAATACCGGAGCCTGCGAAGCTGTTTGTCCGAAAGAAATATCAATTACAAATATTGCCAGGTTGAACCAGGAGTATATTATGGCGGGAGCGACAAGCTAGTCGGGAGTTCGGAGTCAGGAGAGAAGAATCGTGAGTAGTGAGTGGTGAGTCGTGAGAGAGTCTCCGAGAATGCAATTGCATTATTTTATTGAGCTGCGAATACAATGAATTAAATCTTCAGTATTCGCAGTTTTTTTTCAAGCAGGTATAAATATCAGGGTCTTACTTACGATTCACGCCTCACGATTCACGCCTCACGATAAAATCCACGAATGGCAACCGTACAACGTCAGCAATTAGTATATTCAACGATAATTTAAATTTATGAAAGTTCAGCTTGCAATGCTTCTATCAGCAGGGTTATTAGCTGCCTGCAATCAATCTGAAAAAATGAGTAAACAAATGTATCAATGGCCAACCGGAGTAAATCCACCAATTGCAGAAAAAAAATCGTTTGATGTAGGATTACATGGAGATAAACGAATAGATGAGTACTACTGGATGAATGATTTTTTTAAGAAGGGCCCGGATAGTACCAAAGTAGTTGATTTCCTCAAAGCGGAGAATGCGTATCTGGATACCATGATGAGTGGAGTTAAAGATTTTCGTCAAAAGCTATTCGATGAAATGAAGGGCCGGATCAAAGAAAAAGATGAATCGGTACCGGTTTTCAAAAACGGATATTTTTACTACAACCGTTATGAAGAAGGTAAGCAATACTATATCTATTGCCGGAAGAAAGGAAGTCTGGATGCAGCAGAAGAAGTGTTGTTGGATGCAAATAAAATGGCGGAAGGGCATGATTATTTTTCTGCGGTAGGTTTTAATGTAAGTCCCGACAATAAACTGCTAGCATATGGAATCGATACGGTTTCCCGCAGGGAATACACGATTTATGTTAAGAATTTAGAAACAGGCGAAATTTATAAGGATGCTCCTATCCAGACAACTGGTGGATCGGCCTGGGGAAACGATAACAAGACCATTTTCTATACCTCTAAAAATCCCGTTACATTATTGTCCGAAAAAATCCGGCGGCATGTGTTGGGTAATGACGTGTCGAATGACCCGGTAGTTTATGAAGAAAAAGACAAATCGAATTATATAGGTGTCGGTAAAACAAAGTCGGATAAATACATTTATATCTATACCGGAGGAACACTTTCTTCAGAGATGTTAGTTCTTGATGCCGATCAGCCAGGGAACGCCTTTTCTGTTTTTCAACCACGGATGAAGGAAGTCTTATACCAGGTAGATCATATGGGAGATAAATGGTTAATCGTTACCAATAAAGAGGCGAAGAACTTTAAATTAATGGAAACGCCTGTTGGTAAAACCGGTGTAGAAAACTGGAAAGACCGGATACCACACCGGACTGATGTGTTACTGGAAGGAATTGAGATATTCAAGAATCATCTTGTAGTTACTGAACGCAAGGAAGGATTACTCGGTATCAGAATTTTGAATCTCACTACTAATGAAGAGCATAACCTGAATTTCGGTGAACCCGTATATGACGCTTCTGTAACAGGCAACCTGGATTTCAATTCTACCACGTTACGATATAGCTATACATCTCTTAGAACTCCCAACTCTATTTACGATTACGGTATGGATACTAAGGATAAAAAGCTGATGAAGCAAACAGAAGTGGTGGGAGGCTATGATCCGAATGAATATATAACTGAACGTTTATTCGCTACTGCCCGTGATGGTGCCCGTGTGCCTATTTCCATTGTCTATAAAAAAGGGTTTAACAAAGACGGACAAGCACCCTTGCTATTGTATGCTTACGGAGCATATGGGTATAGTACTGATGCTACATTCAATTCGGCCCGATTGAGTTTACTGAATCGCGGATTTGCATTTGCGATCGCGCATGTAAGGGGCGGACAAGAAATGGGCCGTCAATGGTATGAAGACGGTAAGATGACGAAGAAAAAAAATACCTTCAATGATTTTATCGATTGCGGAGAGTTTTTAATCAAAGAAAAATATACTTCCAAAGAACACCTCTATGCATCTGGTGGCAGCGCCGGTGGATTGTTGATGGGAGCCATCGTTACCATTCGCCCGGATTTATGGCATGGTGTTATTGCTGATGTTCCATTTGTGGATGTAGTAACCACTATGATGGACGAAAGTATACCACTTACCACTAATGAGTTTGACGAATGGGGAAATCCCCGCTCAAACAAAGAGACTTATGATTTTTTGAAGTCTTATTCACCTTACGATAATGTTGGAAAAGAATATCCCAACCTCCTGGTTACAACGGGTCTTCACGATAGCCAGGTACAATACTTTGAACCGGCTAAATGGGTCGCTAAAATGCGTGAAATGAAGACCGATAAAAACCTGCTGCTCCTGCACACCAATATGGAAGCTGGGCATGGCGGAGCTTCCGGTCGTTTTGAGTACCTGAAGGTGGTGGCGTTGGAATATGCATTTTTGCTGGCTCTGGAAGGAATAGTGGAATAGTTTATCGTTTTATTAATTTTTCGTTTTTCGTCTGTAGTTCTAAAATTCGATACTAATTGCAAGTGCTTGAATTGTCCGCCCTTATGTCGTTTTTTGGACGACTTAAGGGGCGTCATATTTTATTTGGGTGTTAAGCCTGAAACCGACAAACGATAAACGATAAACTTCAAAAAAACTCCCTCAATTTTCGTACATTTGCGCCTTCAAAATAAGCAGCCGCATGATTGTAGTGAATAATGTTACCCTCTCTTTTGGAAAACGGGTATTGTTCGATGAAGTAAATCTCAGTTTCAATAAGGGGAATTGCTATGGTGTTATTGGTGCCAATGGTGCCGGTAAATCCACTTTTTTAAAGATATTATCCGGAGAAATTGATCCCAATAAAGGAACAGTGGAAATATCACCCGGCGAACGCATGGCGGTACTGAAACAAAACCAATTTGAGTTTGATGAAATAACCGTACTGAACACGGTACTGATGGGCCATAAAAAATTATGGGACATCATGCACGAAAGGGACGCGATTTATGCAAAAGAGGACTTTACTGAAGCTGATGGCTTACGTGCCGGTGAACTAGAGGGCGAATTTGGTGAAATGGGAGGTTACACTGCTGAAAGTGACGCCGCCAGTATGTTAAGTGAATTAGGGGTGAAGGAAGAGCTTCATTCAACCCTGATGAAAGATATTAATGGTGCACTTAAAGTAAGGGTATTGCTTGCACAAGCATTATTTGGCAATCCTGATATCTTAATCTTGGATGAGCCTACCAATAACCTCGACGTAGATACGATTTCCTGGTTAGAGAATTTCCTGGCAGATTATGAAAATATTGTAATTGTTGTATCGCACGATCGTCACTTCCTCGATGCCGTATGTACACATGTGGCCGATGTGGATCGTCAAAAGATAAAAATTTATACGGGCAACTATACTTTCTGGTACGAGAGTAGCCAGTTGGCGGCCCGTCAATTAACGGATAAGAATAAAAAGACCGAAGACAAACGTAAAGATCTCCTCGATTTCATTGCCCGTTTCAGCGCTAATGCTTCTAAGAGTAAGCAAGCTACTTCCCGTAAAAAGGCATTGGAGAAATTAGTAATTGAAGATATTGCTCCTTCGAATCGTAAATACCCCGGTATCATTTACAAACAGCAAAGAGAAGTTGGTAACCAGATATTGAATGTAGAAAAATTATCCAAGTCACTCGACGGCAAACCGCTTTTCCGCAATATCAGCTTCACGGTTAACAAAGGTGATAAAATTGCTGTTGTTGCTGAAGATCAGTTGGCGATCAGCGCTTTCTTCGATATCATAAACGGAGAATTAAAAGCAGATAGTGGTAAATACGAATGGGGAACAACCGTTACTTCTGCCTATCTTCCTAATGACAATACAAAATATTTCACAAAGGATTTGCCATTGATGGACTGGTTACGTCAATTTGTGCCACCCCATGTTAGGGATGTGGATGAACCATTCCTGCGTGGATTTTTAGGGAAGATGTTATTCAGTGGTGACGAGATCCTGAAGAAAACTTCTGTGCTTAGCGGAGGTGAAAAAGTGCGTTGTATGATCAGTCGTATGATGTTACAGGATCCAAACGTTGTTATTCTGGATGAACCCACTAACCATCTCGACCTGGAATCTATACAGTCGTTTAACGAAAGCATGATTAATTTCAGTGGTATTGTACTCATCTCTTCTCATGACCATACCTTTTTGCAAACCGTAGCCAACCGGGTTATTGAATTAACGCCAGAAGGAACAGTTGATAAGCTGATGAGTTTTGACGATTACCTCGAAGAAAAGCACGCCAAAAAACTGCAATTAGCCTAAGAGTTTTATGTTCACAACTGAGGGCTAGCTGTTCATCAGCTTGTATACCCTTGGTTATCATCTTGTTTTTTTGGTATAAACTACATGAAAACAGGCTGTTAGCGCAATAAATACTAACTTTAAACGCTTATAGTTAAACCGCTTTTTGTTGCGTCGTACATCGCTGATACTGCTGTGCTTACTCAGTGCGGGATTTATAACTGCTTTTGCCCAGGCGCAGCGGAGTGAACTGCCTGTGTCTAATCTCCGCAAGAAAATGATTAGCACAAAGAAGCCTGTTTTATTGGATACACTCAGCATCGTTCCCAAAACAGTCAGCATTCTTGGCGTTCCCGATAGTATTTACCAGGTTGATTGGGTAAATGCCACTCTTACCTGGAAACAAGTTCCCACATTTGATAGCGTATTGATTAGTTATCGCGTTTTTCCTGCAAGGCTCAATGCGGCAGTCAGACGAATGAGTTATGATAGCGTCATGAATAATTTCATGGGAAAACCATTTGTACCTGACTATGGAACAAACGATCGGGATAGCCGATTCTTTAATTTCGGAAATCTAACCTATAATGGAAGTTTTGGAAGGGGTATCTCATTTGGTAATAGCCAGGATGCGGTGGTTACCTCTAACCTGAACCTGCAATTGAGCGGGTTCCTGGCCGATAGTATTGAGATATTGGCCGCCATAACGGACAATAACATTCCTATTCAACCCGATGGAACTACCCAGCAATTGAACGAATTCGATCGCATCTTTCTTCAATTCAGAAAACGTAACTGGCAATTGAGTTTAGGGGATATCGATATCCGGCAGCAAACAAGTTATTTCCTTAGTTTCTATAAACGCTTACAGGGAGTAGCTTTTGAAACTACAACCGATCTCGGTAAAAAAACCAGTATGAAAACGATGGTGAGCGGATCCATCGCGAAGGGAAAGTTTACGCGTAATATTTTCCAGGGGTTGGAAGGCAACC
>Ga0190274_10001770_pt1 | contig 12662 bp, 10 predicted proteins | sample Popmic531T_FD_133002 | JGI IMG/M metagenome (GOLD analysis project Ga0190274, IMG submission 133002) | Populus adjacent soil microbial communities from riparian zone of Yellowstone River, Montana, USA - 531 T | ecosystem: Environmental > Terrestrial > Soil > Riparian zone | place: USA: Montana...
AGGACCTTGTGCGATTCCTTCCGGGATCTCGCCGATGGCCGCTTCGCCCAGCCCTCTCGACAACAAGTTGCTCGCCGCGCTCGCCGACGGCGATCCGCATCGCTGGCTCGACGACCTTGTGCACGTGGAACTGTCGCTCGGGCAAGTGCTGTACGAATCGGGCGATGCCCAAACGCATGTCTACTTTCCGACGACAGCGATCGTCTCGTTGCTGTACGTCATGACCAATGGCGCCTCGGCGGAGATCGCCGTGGTCGGAAACGAGGGCGTCGTCGGCATTTCGCTGCTCATGGGCGGCGAATCGACGCCCAGTCGTGCCGTCGTCCAGTCGGCGGGCCAAGGATTCCGCTTGTCAGCGCATGCCATCAGGGAAGCGTTCGCGCGCCCGCCGGTTCACGCGCTGCTGCTTCGCTATACCCAGGCGCTTATTACGCAGATGGCGCAGACAGCCGTCTGCAACCGGCATCACACCCTGGATCAGCAGCTATGCCGGTGGCTGCTCCTGAGCCTGGACCGCTTGCAAGGCACCGACCTGCGGATGACGCAGGAGCTGATCGCCAACATGCTGGGGGTGCGAAGAGAGGGCGTCTCGGACGCCGCCCTCAAGTTGCAGAAGGCGGGGCTCATCAAGTACTCACGGGGGCGGATCGCCGTCGTCGATCGCCTGGGCCTCGAAAACCGTACGTGCGAGTGCTACGGGGTGGTCAAGCTGGAATACGACCGCCTCCTCAAGGATTGGAAGACTCGGTAGGCGGCGGCCACATCCATCGGCGGCCCCGCGACCTCTATGGAGAGCAACCAACAGAGGGCCAGTTCAGACTCTGGACGCGAAGGACAGCTGACCGGCGAGGTAGCGAACTCACGCAGTCGGCAAGGACCAGCCGGTCGCGAACGACTGCATTGGCGCCGCTGATTGGGCGTCCTTCTTGAAGCTCGAACGGTTCTCTACCAGGCGTATCCCATCTTGAAGAGCAGCGCGCTGTTGCCGTCCTTTCCCAGTGCGTACTCGAGATTGGCGACGATGCCTGCCGCAGGCTTGAGGAAGTACTGAACGCCCACGCCGATGCTCGGGAAGAGGTTGGATCCCGAGCAGCCGCTGCGATCGCCTCCGTAGAGGCAGGCGAAGCCGCCGAAAAGGGTCGCCGTCCAGCGTTCCGCCAACCGGTGGCGCTCTTCGATTTCGAACGAAGACATCGACTGGCCGAGGTACTCGCCCATCGTATAGCCGCGCAGTTGCACCGGCGCGTAGGCTCCCAGCGGGGCGTTCTGCGTCCACTGGTTGTTCTGGCGAAGGGCCAGCACGCTGCCGTCTCCATGGCTCCAGAAGTGCCGGTAGTCGAGCCGGTAGACCGAGAAGTTTTCGCTGCCCTCGGCTTTTGGCCGATAGGCGACGTTGTTGACGTTGAGAAGCCAGCCTTTGGTCGGCGAGTCGGTGCGGTCGCGGGAGTCGTGCTGGCCGACGAGGCCGATGCCGCTCGCCTCGAACCCTGTCAAGCCGAGAAACGCGATCAGGTCGTCGTCCATCGCCGTCTGCCCGACGATCTGGTAGTTCGTGACCAGAACCTGCGCGCCGATGAACCAGTCGTCCTTGACCCGGTACAGATAGCGGGCTCCGAAGGCGCGGATGTGATCCTCTGACTTCAGGGGCGCTCCCGTCCCGAGGAAGTCGTCGTAGTCGTTCTTGACCACGCCGCCGACCGCAATCACGTTGAGCCGATGCTGGTCGGCGTCGAAGGAGGTGCGCGCGAACGCTACCGCGGTGGCCGAGTCGGTCGAGGTGTACTGCGCGCTGACCCCGAAGATCGACACCTGCGACTTCGCGTCGAACTTGCGGACATAGCCTGCGAGCGCGCCAAACGACGCGCCGAGCTTCGGGCTGTTCGAGAACGTCGGCAGCAACAGCCAGGGCGAGGGAGCCTTTTTCGGCTCCTCGGGCACGACCGTCGGCTCTTCAGACGGAGCCTTCGGCGCTTCATCCTGCGCGCGCACCACCTGTGCGGAGAGGCAAGCACTGGCGAGCAGCGCCATGGGAAAGCTGCAGCCGACTCCGAATCTCGACGTCATCAAGCGCAACTCTCAGTGGTCGTACTCCAACAAACGACCTTAGCTCGGGGTAACTTAGTGAGCCATAGCCCTTTGGTCCTATGGCGGCACTGGCCCGTCACTCCCCAGCCAAACCTGCGGCAGGATTGACACATGGTCTTTGAAGCGTGCCCGGCCCTTGAAAGGGTCGTGCCGCCCGTAATGCCGTACAGAGCGCTCCCCCATGAACCAAGGATCCCCTGCTGAGCGCGTTTTGCTGAAGCCTGTCGGCGCGCGTTTGCAGCGCGCGGTCGGCCTGGTTGCGCTGCTGGGTGGGGTCGCCTTATTGCTCGGCGGACTCGCCTTGACCCGCGCGGCGTTCGCTAATCAGCGATTGGGCCAACCGGCGGCAGTCATCGTGCTGGTCGTTGTGTTGCTCCTCGCTGCAATCCTCCTTGTCGCTGGCGCCCGCATGTTGTTTCAACTGCCCAACAAGTACGGAGCCGTATTCGCGCCGTGGGTGTGGTTTGCTATCGCGGGCGTTATGCTGCTTATCTCGGTCGCACTCGCTAGCGTGGGCTTCAATCGGGGCATCTCCGAAGCTGGACAGGGAGTTGTCTCCGCCCTCTTGCTATCGCTACTCTCGTACGGTGCGGGCTCACATTTCCGGCGCATGGGAAGGCGCTCTCAAGATGCGCCCTAGCCCCGCCATCGGGCGGGCGTTCCAAAAGCCGCTTCATGTCCTTTGCGCCGCTGCTCAGGACCCCAAAAAGGGCATGCCAGCAGAATGGAGACTCGATGACTCTTGTGCTCAGCGCCATGGACGCGCACGATTGCGGGCTCTCCTAGTCGTGATCGCCATGGGACTGAAGAAATTGCCGATATCGCGCCGTGTTTGGCGCATGACGTCTGATGCGCCATTGGGCGAGCTCGTCGACTTCGACCCCACCGAAGAGATCGGCGCTCACTCGGAGGCTGCTCCGAAGGTGCTCGACCCCGCTCCGGTCGTCGATTGGCGTGGGTCATCGTTTGACCTCCTCAACGGCGTCGACGTGCGCGACCACTCGGAGTCGATTCCTCGGGAGCTGTTCGACAGGCTCTTCAAGCGGTGACGCCACGAGATCCAGCCGGCCAATTCCTAGTCTCTGCGACAAGCGCGGAGCAGCTTTCCTCAGTCGCCCGCCAACTGGCATGCAGACCTAGGACCTGCAGTGCGAGAGTTCAGCGTCCGGTCAGACGGTCCACCATCGCCTTGATCGCCGACAGCTGCACGCCGCTGCGCGTCATGAAGGTCGGGCCGGTGTAGGCCAGAAGCCCCAATTGGCCCCACCAGTCCCAACAGCCGTTTGGGTTGAACGGCACGCCCCGGCTGGGTATCACCTGCGGATAGAGCACGATGATGCGATTGGTGTCGGCCCATCGGTTGAAGCCGACCTTGGAGTAAACGTCGCTGCCAACCTTCGACGCGCCCTGCAGGCATCCATGGAAGACAACGTGCACTGCGCACCGGTCGCCGTCGGCGGCACACGCCGCGGGAACGTAGACGAATCCAGTGGCATCGAGGCTGGTCGCGGCGCTCGCGAACTCGCGCTGGTCGAACGGCCGGACCGTCCTCGATAGCGCGGTCGCGGCGGGATGCAACGGGCCGTAGATGTGGCGCAGTAGCTCCTTCGGCTGGTCATACGCCTTACCAGCGACGATGCAATGCTCGACGTAGGGGTCGGCGTTGGTGCCGCAGGCCTTTCCGAACGTCGGCGCCACGAGGGCATGGCCCGCGGCCACCCGCGTCTCATAGACCAAGGCATTGCCGGTGACGCCGGCGGCACGATAAAAGTCGCGGGTGGCGTCGACCACGCGGCGATCCACGATGGTGTCGTTCCTGCCGCTGAAAAGATATACGCGCTGGTGGTCGATGCCATCGGTCGGATCGATCTGCGCGAAGGCCGCCAGGGATCGGGCGTCGGACCAGGCGCGTACACCGTCGGGCTGACCGGTGATGCACCCGGCAATGACACCGAGCTGAGCGTTGGCGCAGTTGTACGGCCCGCCTGCCACGACGCCGACGCCTTTCACACTAGACGAGAAGGCAACGCCGTATTGCACCGCCATGAAGGCGCCCGACGAGAGTCCCGAGACTGATGTGTGGGCGGGATTCGCGTGGAGTCGAGGCAATGGGTCGGCGGCGACTGCCGCGAACGGCACAGCGGCAGCCGTGACCGAAGCGAGCGCGACAAGCGCTCGAGCAAGGCGATGCAAGATCACATTGCGCAGCGAGGTGTATGAACGATGGTTCCCGATGGCGTTCCCCTCGTTTGATTCGAGCCGTGTCGTGGCTCTGACTGAAGTCGCACTGGTTTGGGCGGCAATCGACGGACGCTTCCTTCAGATTGGAGATCGAGGACCGGACGCCGGCCACCTGCATTTGTATGTTGCACTGCAACAAGCATAGGCGTATGCTGGATTCGGCCCCTTCAGAACCCAACGCAGCAGGTGGAAGCAATGAAACTCTTCAAAGTCGCAGGCGCTACGGCGTTGGTCGTTGCCAGCGGGGGAAGTTTTGCGGCCGCCCTCGGGTCGATCGACCTCAGTTCAGGCAGCGGATTCTTTGGCAACACGCCTATTGCCGGCGCCTTCGTCGACACGCTCACCTTCACGGTGACAACGGCTTCGACCTTCAACGGCAGCATCACCGCTGTGGTGAACGGCACGCAGGACGTCGATTTCACAAGCATCGTCGTCACACCGGGCGCGCTCAGCTTCGCCTCGGTTCTCGGCGATCCAGTCGAGGTGTGGGCCACGCCTGCAGCGGGTTTTGGCCTGACGCCGGGGCTCTACACACTGACTCTCACCGGTTTCAACAGCGCCAGCATCGGCAGCTACGCCGGCAACCTTGCGATCACGCCCGGCCTGCCGCCCACCTCCGTGCCTGAGCCCGAAAGCTACGCCATGCTGCTTGCCGGTCTCGGCATCGTCGGCCTGCTGGCGCGCCGCCGCCGCGGCTGATTGGCGCAGACTCCGACCGAAGCGGGCTACCGCTCGCTTCTTTCGTTGGTGAGGTGATGCATGCGCCGATGTCAGTCCTCGGCGGGCTTTGGCATGCGAGGCGTGCCGCGGTGGCGTCGGGCGTCTCGCACATCTGGGCTTCTGCGACGTCCAGCGCTGGGAGCGCGCCGAGATTCAGTGCAAGCTGAACTCCGTACCCTGCCGCGCAGGCGCGAGCCGGCCGAGCAGCCGCTGGTGGCTGGCGGGCACTGGCCGAAAGCAGTGGCGTGCCGCGTCGTGCCGCCCCTCCCGCGCTCACCCGGTCGAAGTCGCTCGCCGCCAATGGGCGTTGAATGGCCGCGGCGATTTTCGTTCGCCGGTCCAGGTTCTGCGATTCTTCGATGATCTGCTGCCAGGGACGTTGGCATGAGGTTCGCCCATCGCATGAAGGCGGGCGCAGTACAACGTGAACGCCGCCGTAGGCGCCGCAGCAAGCGCAACGGGCCGCGACGTCCACGAAGCGTGGCCTTGGCCCATTTCGACCGTTCGTGCTCGCGAGCGTCTAAACCTACATCGCGTCGGCTGTTTTGCTGACAACGATGGATTTCGCCCTGCCTAACCTCAGCACTGGGTTCGGACCGACTAGGTCTTTGCTTTCACAACGTCTCAAGCATGGGACAACAAATGAGGACAGCATCGTGGCAATGAATCAAACGTCGGGCTCGCAATTAGTCACCGGTCTCTTTCACGACCGGAACAGCGCCGAGCGTGCGTATACCGACATCTCAGATCGAGGCTACGGCAAGGACGACGTGAACCTCGTCATGAGCGAGGAGACGAGGAAGCGTCATTTCCTCGCCGAGGGCGCTCCGGACACCGAACTTGGCAGCAAGGCCGCAGAAGGCGCGGGAATCGGCGCTGGGATCGGCGGTGCCGTCGGTGCGACGTTGGCGGCCATTGCTGCGATCGGTACTTCGCTTGTCCTTCCCGGTCTCGGCCTGGTCATTGCCGGCCCGCTCGCCGCTGGTCTGGCAGGTGCCGGCGCGGGCGGTGCGGCCGGCGGGCTGATCGGTGCCTTGATCGGTGCCGGCATGCCGGAGGAACGGGTCAAGCACTACGAAGACGGCATCAATCAAGGTGGCATCCTGATGGGCGTCAAGCCGCGCTCGGAAGAAGATGCGCGCTACTTCGAGACGCGCTGGCAGGAGCACCAGGGTCAACACGTCCTGGGCACCGGGGCCGGCGCCACTGCTGGCGCGGTGACCGGCGCCAGCCTGGGGGCTGTCGGCGGGCCGGTCGGTATGGCCGCAGGTGCCGCGATTGGAGCCGTCGCTGGTGGGCTAGCGGGCAAGGGCGCTGCGGAGGTCGTGAACCCCAAGCAGGGAGACGACCTCTCGGACCACAACCTGGCCAAAGGTGTCGGCGCCGGTAGTGGCGCTGCCACGGGCGCAGCGCTAGGAGCGGTCGGTGGACCTCTGGGCATGGCAGCTGGCGCCGCGGTCGGCGCCGTGGCTGGTGGTCTTGCCGGCAAGGGAGCGGCCGAAGTCACCAACCCCAAGCGCGGCGATGATCTTGGTGATCACAACTTGGCCAAGGGTGTCGGCGCTGGCGGTGGAGCAGCAACCGGGGCAGCGCTTGGCGCCGTCGGTGGCCCGCTGGGGATGGCGGCAGGCGCTGCAGTAGGCGCCGTCGCGGGCGGTCTGGCTGGCAAGGGAGCCGGCGAAGTGGCCAACCCAAGTCGTCAGGACGACCTGGCAGATCACAACCTCGCCAAGGGCGTCGGCGCTGGCGGAGGTGCGGCAACCGGTGCAGCGCTCGGCGCCGTCGGCGGCCCGGTCGGCATGGCTGCAGGTGCAGCGGTAGGCGCCGTAGCGGGCGGTCTCGCCGGCAAGGGTGCCGGTGAGGTCGCGAATCCCAAGCGCGGCGATGATCTTGCCGACCACCACTTGGCCACCGGCGTCGGGGCTGGCAGCGGCGCCGTAGCCGGAGCGGCCTTGGGCGCTGTCGGCGGTCCGGTTGGGATGGCTGCGGGGGCTGCGATTGGCGCTGCTGCCGGCGGCGCCGCGGGAAAGGGTACGGGCGAACTCGCCAACCCGAAGCCAGGGGACAAATCCCGCGCCTAGCTCTCAAGTGCGGGTTTAAGACACGGCGGACTCAGGTCCGCCTTGTCTTGTTCGTCTCCACATTCATTCGGAGGGAACCATGTCCATCCTCGACAAAGTCATCGCAGCAGTCACCCCCTCGGTCTCAGAAGGAGAAGTCAACGCCGTCGATCTCCTCAAGAAGGACCACGATGACGTCGACGCGCTGTTTAAGGAATATGAAATGCTCGCCGAGGGCGATGGCGACGCCAGTGACAGGCGCGCGCTCTCGACTCGGATCTGCGGCATGCTGGCCGTGCACGCGATGATCGAAGAAGAGATCTTCTACCCAGCCGCCCGCAAGGCCGAGGTCGATGCGGATCTGCTCGATGAAGCGGAGATTGAGCACGGCTCTGCCAAGGAGCTGATCGCACAGATCGGTGCAGCAGAAGCCTCCGAGCCGCTCTACGACGCTCGCGTGAAGGTCCTGGGCGAGTACATCCGCCATCACGTCATGGAAGAGGAGAACGAGCTCTTTCCGGCGTGCCGCAAGTCCGACATGGATATGGCCGAGATCGGCGCGCGTCTCGACAAGCGCAAGGGCCAGTTGCTGCGAAAATTGGTTGGCAAGTAGGGGCGCACTGTAGGAGGCCGTTGCAGACCCTCAGTCAAAGAGGCCTGAGCCGTCTTCGAGCTGCGTCGACTGCTGGCTCACGCGTCCAAGCCTGTCCCCGAGTCAACGCGACGCTGGTGACGTCCAGCCATGGCGCCCCGCGTCGGTAGGTGATCCACCGAGACCACTCTACTGCGGTCCGAACCTTGTGGTCGGATTCGACCTCGGCTCGCATATCACGAGCTTCCATTTTTGTGCTGCTGATTCCCACCCACCTTGGGGTGAGAACTCGGCGCCCTTGAACCACGCCAGCAGTCCCCATCTTGGGCCGTTGTTGCCACCCCACGGGGTCCTTGATGCCATGTCGACCACGCCGCCTGACGTGCCACCGCCGAGCCCTGAAGAGGTGGCCGAGTTCTTAGCCAAGACGAGGGCCACGCGGCCCATTGGGTGGCGCCTAATGGAGCGCCTACGGGCAGCACTGCGGAGGGAACGGCCCGCGGACGCGCCGGGCGGAAGGACGCCTGAGCGCCCGACAGAAGAGTAGCCTGCTACTTCGCCTGTTTCGCGGCGTTGGCGGCCTTCTTTGGACGCGGACAACTGCTGAGTTGAGGCACTGACGCTCGGTCCCGCCTCGACGACGGCAGCTTCTTGGTGGCACTGCACCCGGTTCGATGGATTTTGCGCCGTCACCAGTTGAATGAGCTGGTCAACACAAGTCCGTTCCGACCCGGCGAAGGCATCGTGCACAGTCGGTCTGTGACGCTCAACGGCTTCGCCCAGGAACCACCAAGAGTCATCGTCGTTGAGCCTCCGGGCGAACGAGAGCTTTTCGAGGATGTCCTCGCGCGCAGCTCGTATTGGATCTTCACGGCTGCGCACTTGCGACCGACGGCGCGAGATCACCCTTGCTGCCTCTGCAACCTGCCGCGCGACTTGGTCGTAGGCTTCGTCGGCGTTCGACCACGAGGCGACCGGTTTGCCGTCGGGAGGTAGTGCCAACAGTGCTCCGAACGGAGCGCTGCGCCATTGACACGGCTGCAGGATGAAGGGAATCACGCTGACTTCGCCTCTGGTGCGCCGGTCCAGCGCTCTGCGCATCTCTTTCGACCAGCAGTAGTCCGAGTTTATGAAGTCCGAGCTGACGAGCAACAGGACGATGTCGGCAGTGTCGAATTTCTTAAAGATCGAGCGATCGATGTCCTCGCCCGGCGCCAGTTGCCGGTCGTGCCAAACCTTGACGAGGCCCTCACGCTCATAGATGCGGAGGTGTGCCTTGAGTGCGTCCCGCATCAGCTCGTCCTTGTGGCTGTAGGAGATCGCAACGTGGATCACAAATGGCCTCCTAGACTAGGTCGCGTAGCCGAGAAGCTGCTTCAGCAAGGCCTGCGCCGCATCGGCTTCGGAGCCTGCCGCAACACGTCCGTATGCGGTGAGCAGAAAGCGCGCCTGATCGGCCACCGACCTCCACTTGGTCGCGGAAGGGACGCGGGCGTACAGGTCGCTCCAGCGCGCTGCGAGGGACAGCTGCGCGGCAGACAGAGAGCGCGCTGCTAGCGCCTGCATCAAGTCGACGTCCGCCGCTGTCGCGTGAACCCAGAAATCCGGCTGCTCCAGCTGTCGCGCGGCCAAGTTCTGTGCCGCCCGTGCCGTCTTCGCCGCATCCGGAGGCGGTGCATCGGCGCGCCCAAACCCCAGAACCAACTCGATGGCGATGCGATTGCCCGCAGGGTAGAACAGATCCGGCGCTTCCCGCTCGGCCGCGACGTCCTCGGCTTCGCTGTAAGCCTGTAGTGCCTCTTGCAGCCGGCTGGCGGCGGCGCCGGGGTCGTCAGGCGGAGCTTCGAGTTGCGCAAGCCGTTTCAGCGCAGAACCCCGCAGCGACAGCCGCTCGACGGTGCGTTCCAGCACGAGAAGTGCATCCAACTGAACCAGCGCTGCCTCTATCTCGGAGCGCGCCTCTTCGGAGCTGCCCTTCCCCTCCCGCGCGCGTTCGAGTGCGAGGCGCACGCGCAGGCCCACGAGCGATTCAGCCGCCCGGAGTGACGCGCTGCCGTCGCTGGACCGGACCGCAGTGCCGAACCAGTCAACCGCCCGATCCATGTCACCTGCCGCAGCCCATGCGACTCCATAAGCCTCCCCGATAGCGCCCATCGCCCCCCACCGCCCGGCGTGCGCTTTCTCCCAGTCCTCGATTTGAGCGCGCGCCGCTTCGCGCTGGACGGCACCGACTTCTGCGTCCACAGCCAGGTTCTCCAGCGCCAGCGCCAGTCCAGCAGCCGACGGAATGGCCTGCAGGTCCTGACGGCGCTGGCTCGCGGCCTGTGCGTCGTCGGTGCCTTCGCGAAACGCCCATGACGGGTCGCCGTAGCACTGGTACGCCGCCCAAGTCTTGCTGCCGGGACTGCACGCGCGCGCGGCACGTCGCGCCGAGGTGACGGCGTCGACGAAGCGCCGCCCTTCCAATAGCGCAGCGTAAAACGTGCGCGCGAAGACTTCAGCCGCATCGTCGTCTACAGCCCAGCCGGCGGCAATGACGCAGCGAACGCCGATGCCGATCAAAGCGTCTGCGACACCCGCCGCGAAGCCGACGGCATTTTCCGGAAGCACCAGAGTGTCGCTGGCGTCGTGACCACCCAAGTGGCAGCAGTTTACGAACACAAGCTCCGGCACCACGTCGAGCGCACCGATCTCGCACGGCCCAAGGAAGACGTTCTTGGAAAGCACGACTCCGCCGCTCTGGGTGCCGCTCTTATCGATCCTCAGCGGTTCGCCGTGGCCGGCGATGTGGACGATGCGCCAAGGCTGGCGCATCAGGGTGTTGATGATCTCGTCGAAGTTCGACTGCAGCAGAAGCGTGACGCTCGCCGAACTGCGCGTGTGAGCGTCGAAGATCTCTTTCACTGCCTCCGCCTCGGCGCGGGCGCCTGGAAGCTCCGGGTAGCGGGGATCATCAATGCGAGGCTCGCCGATCACGAGGACGGCATCCTCCGCTCGTGCATCGCGCGGCGTTGCGCGAAACGTCTCTTCGCGCAACGCCAATTTGCGCAAGAGCGAAGTGCGAATCGCCCATGGCTCCGCAGCCACCGCGGCGCTGTCGCCGCTGCGCCCAAACTCACCCTCCGACGGGGCGTCCAGCAGCTCCCAGGGAATCGGCGCAGTGCCCTTGTCAAGCTGCAGCACCATGCGATCGCGTCCGGCGAGGAACGGCTTCAGTTCCATCGGCACGAGCAGCTTGAAGAGGGTGTTGCCGAGGCTCGGGTCACCGGCGCTGGCGGTCGCCGCCTGCGCGACCAGCTGACGCACGAGCGTCGGCTGGGTACGGCGCGCGCGGATCTCCGCACGGGCGCGGCGCGAGTCGAGCGCGAACTCGATCACGCCGTCGGCCTGCGTCCGCGCCGCGATCAGGTCGTAATCCGCCCCTCGATACCCGCTCTCCGGCTGCCGCCGCTTCGGCGAGCTGCCGGTCTGGATCGCGTCGTCGAGTTCGAGCGAGGCCGACTCAGCTTGCGCAAACACCTTGAGCCCGCGCCAAGCCTCTCCCGCGCGGTCGAGGTATTGCTCTACCAGTATCAAGTGCGACACCAGCGGCCAGCGCGTCGCCGCGAGTTGCCGGTTGGCCAGCAGGACGCCGCGCGCGATGGCACGCGCCGCGTCACCGACTGACACGCCAAGGCCGCCACTGCCAACCAGCGTTGCCGCGAGTTCGAGTTCGGCCGGCGGTGCTTCGCCGCGGGCGGCTGCCTCTTCGGTGGCACGCTGGGACCAAGACTTGGTGGACTGACACACTGTGTATTCCAGCCCGGAAGCCGTCAACGTGCCTTCGGCACCCAGGCCGGCCACGATCGCAGCCCGCGGCTTCGGCAGCGCCCACGGGTTGTCGTCACGCGGTTGGGTGTTGTGAAAAACCCGGTGACTACCCAGTACCTCCGGGTAGAGGCCCGCCGCGAGGGCCATGCTCATGGTGCCGCCGAGGTGGCGGTCGACTGCTGCTTCCGTGCCGGTGAGCTGCATCGATGCGTAATGACCCAGGAGCAGCGGATGCACGACGAACACGAGGTTGCCGTTGAGCATCGTCACCCGTAGCGGCGTGGTCGCGCGTCGTACCGCCGCTTCCGTCGCGCCGCTGCTGAACACGCGGTCCAAGGCGGGACCCGGCAGCGCGGCCGCGGGCACGCGGCGGGGGAGTCGGGCTGCGTGCCGCGCATCTGCGGCATCTTCCGCACCGCGCCGCGCGGAAAGCCGGAGTAGCCGCGACGTGCCGCCTTGCCGCAGCAACTCGGCATAGGCGGGAAACGCATCCGTGCGTGTGGACAGGTCACCATGGCTGCAGTCGAGCTTCCAGGTTTGGACGCCGGGCAGCAAGGCCGACTCGAGCAGCACACGGCCATCGCCGGTGTCAAGTGCCTCGATGTACTCGAAGCCCTTGTCGCTCAACTGGAAGCCCTCTGGCGTGACGTGCGCTTGCCCCACCACCAGCAGCAGCTTGCCGACCCATTGCGGCAGTCGCTCGGCAGCCTGCTTGTCCAGCTCGCGGCGCAGCCCGACGGCCGCGTCGAGCACCTCCTGCCCGGGTACGCCCCAACGCCAAGCGGCTGTCACCGCCTCGCCGGCATAGCGCTGCCACCAATTGCGTTCGAGCTCAGCCGCGTAATCGCTGTCGGCCAGTTGCTGCCAGGTGTCACGGAGGGAAAGCTTCTGCGCCTCATCCAGCAAGCCGGCCTGCAATTGCAGCAAGCCGGGCATCTGTGCCATGAGCCTCCTTGCCTCGGCGCTAGCGAATGGTGAACCCAACGCCGCGAGCGTGTTGCCGAAGGTGTCGTCGCCCGACAGCACCTGCATGGGCGCCCACGAGCCGCCGTTCGGAGTACCGAGCATCACGACTCGCCCGTCAGGCTGGGCCATCAGCTCCTGCCACAGGTCGCGATCGACGAGCTCGACGGCGCGCGCGAGCAACCCACCCA
>Ga0190274_10001771_pt1 | contig 12657 bp, 8 predicted proteins | sample Popmic531T_FD_133002 | JGI IMG/M metagenome (GOLD analysis project Ga0190274, IMG submission 133002) | Populus adjacent soil microbial communities from riparian zone of Yellowstone River, Montana, USA - 531 T | ecosystem: Environmental > Terrestrial > Soil > Riparian zone | place: USA: Montana...
CTTGTCGTCGAGCGGAAATGATGGCGGGATCGCAAACCGGTTCTTCGGATCGTTTGGATTGTCGCCCGGCTTCTGACCGGGCTGGGCGAGCGAGGCCCAGCCCACCAGCCGCACGTCGGGAATCGTTTTCGTCTTGCCGGGGGTGATCGTCACCGACCGCACTGTCGCGCCGGCCGGCACCGCGACCAACCGCGCCAGGCGCGGCAGTCTCGGCCAGCCAGGCTCATCGGAATAAAACACCGGCTCACCCGATGCCGGCGTCAGCGTCACGTGCGTGATGACGCTCTTGTCCTCGAGCTGCTCGCGGCGAAGCACCAGCGCTTCGGGCTCGATGACGGTCGCCTTGCGGCCCCATCCGAGGACCCAAGAGGCGAGCTCGGTCGTGTCGCCGACCGTCATCGACAGACGCAGGGTGCCATTTTGCAACGTGGCGAGCTTCTGCGTCTCGTGGACCCGCCGCGATCGCACGAGCTCGGCGACCGACGCATCGAAATCGATCACCACCTTGATTTTCTTGGTACCCCGCCAAATGCCGAAGCCTCCCTGAAAATAGTCGTCGACTTTGAAATCGGCGGGCAATTCGAACCGTTCGAGCGCGGATGACTCGGTGTCGCGCATGCGATCGAGCAAGAAGGTGCGAATTTCGCCACGTCCGGTGTGAAGGCCCACGCAGTAGACCGAGTCTTTGTAGAGGACCATCGCGTACGGATGAATGACGATGGTCTCTTCGCTGTCCTTGGCGCCGCTCCGGTAACGGCAGCGCAAGGGGCGAAGATCGGCGACGGCTTGAAAAAGGTCGTCGAGCTCCTCGGTGCGGGAGCTGTAGTCCTTGGGCGCCACCGGCAGGTACAGGAAGCGCTGTTCGAGATGAGCGTCGGCGAGCCCGGCGTTGGGCCCGCGCCCCGGACGCTGGGCGAGCGCCAGCAAGCGCTCGGTCGCCATTTCGATTTCGTCGAAGAGGGTGGAGCCTTTCATGGGCTCGAAAAGCCGGCGCGCCGCGAGAATGGCGTAGGCTTGTGTGCGCCGGAGCTCGATCTTGCGCGGCAACTCACCAGAGCGGACCCGCCAGCGCAGAGCGCCCCCGGCGCGCGTCGGCAGCGGTTCGAGCTCGAGCTCGTGCGAGACCTCTTTCAGATAGCGGCGCATCGAGCGCGGTGTCACGCCGATGGACTCCGCCAGCTCGTAGAGCGTGAGCCCCTTGGGGTGCTGGCCTAGCAGCGAGCGCAGCTTGTCGAGCCTGCGGTGCTGGGTGAAGCGGCCGCGCGGCCTGCCGAGCGGCACACTCGGGGTGGGGTCCTTGCGAAGGGGGCGCACGGAGCGAAGCATCGGGAGCTCTCGATTTGGCTGCTCTAGAAACGCGTGGCAGCCAAGTGGTAAGGCTAGGCATGACTCCCGCCTTTCTCATACAAAAAAAGAGAGACGGCGGCGCGCTCACGACCGTTGAAATCACCGAGCTCGTCGCCCAGTACCTCGCGGGGACGTTCACCGACTACCAGATGAGCGCCATGCTCATGGCGATGTTCCTTCGCGGTCTCTCCGACGCCGAGACGACGGCGCTCATGGAGGCGATGCTGCACTCCGGCAAGGTGCTCACGCTACCCAGCGTGGCGGGGCCTAAAATCGACAAGCATTCGACGGGAGGGGTCGGTGACAAGGTCTCCATTTGCCTCGCGCCCATCGTGGCGGCCTGCGGCGTGTACGTACCGATGGTGTCGGGGCGCGGGCTCGGGCACACCGGCGGCACCGTCGACAAGCTGCAAAGCATCCCCGGATTTCGCACCGATCTCGACGAAGCGACTTTCGAGCGCATCGTGCGCGAAACGGGCGCCTGCCTCATCGGTCAGACCGCGGAAATCGCCCCCGCCGACAAGCGCATCTACGCGCTGCGCGATGTGACCGGAACGGTGGACTCGATTCCGCTCATCGTGGCCAGTATCTTGTCGAAGAAACTCGCCGAAGGGATCGACGGCCTCGTTCTCGACGTCAAGGTCGGGCGCGGCGCGTTCATGAAGGAGAAAAGGAACGCCAAAAAACTGGCCGAGGCGCTGGTGCGCGTCGGTGCGAGAGCCGGAAAGAAGGTGATCGCGCTCTTGACGGCCATGGACGCCCCCCTCGGGCAATGCGTCGGTAACGCGCTCGAGATCCGCGAAGCCATCGACGTCGTTTGCGGCCGAGGACCGGCCGATGTGGTGGAATGCACCCTCGCTCTCGGACGCGAGATGCTTCTGCTCGGCAAGGTCGCCAAGACACCGCGCGAGGCCGATGCCAAGCTCACCGCGGCAATTGCCGACGGAAGAGCGGCGCGAACGATGGAACGCATCATCGCTGCCCAGGGGGGCGACGCGCGGGTGGTCACCGATACCAGCCTCTTGCCGGCGGCCCCGCTGAAAACCGACGTGTTCTCCCCGCGGCGAGGCTTCGTGACCGCGATCGATGCGCTCGAGATCGGTCTGTCGGCGGTCGCCATGGGCGCCGGGCGAGCGCACGCCGACGACAAGATCGATCCCGCCGTCGGGATCGAACTTTTGGCCAAACCAAGGGACGCCGTGCAGCGCGGTCAGCCGCTCGCGCGGCTGCATTGGCACCGCGCTTCGCCCGAGATCGAGGCGCGGGTCGCGCGCGCCTTCGACGTCGGCTCCCGCAGACCGCCCAAGCGACGACTCGTGATCGAACGGATCACGCCGTCATCGAGAGCATCTCGTCCGCCTCGTCGACGATAGAACCGATGGCGTCCTCGGCTACACCCGCCGCGATCGCCAAACGGCGCAAAAGCGCCAGCTCGCCCAGCGACATCCCCTGGCTCACCAGGCCGACCACCGAGGCGGCGAGGAGGCTCAATGTGGCCACGTCGTTCTCCTTGAGCCAGAATCCGATGCGCTCGGCTTCGATGGCGATCCCCGCCTGCGAAGCGAGCAGGGCAAGGTCGTCGATTCGCGCCGTCATCCATGGCACCTCGCTATCCGCCTGCAAAATCGCAGCAAGGCGCGAGAGGGCGTCGCGTTCGGCCTGATCGAGCTCGCCATCGGCGATCGAGACGAGACACGCCGCTTCCAGCACGACGCGCTTGACGGCTGCATCGCGCGAAGCCAGCGATGCCACCGGTAGCAACGCCGAAATAACATTGCCCGCCGCCGTCCCGGGCTTGAAGTTACCTTGCTCGAGATCGCGCTTGTCTTCGATGAGCGCCTTCTTCATCACCTGCCGGGCGCCGGCCACGAAGAGCGGCCCCAGGAGCTTGCGACCGATCGACGAAGGGGCGTCGGCAAAGAGCTGCACCTCGGTCGCGCTCGGACCGAGCGGCACGAATCGATGCACTAGCACCATCCCCGCGTTCGAGCCTTCGAGGTAGCGAACCACGAAGGACCCGTCCTCGGCGTCTTCCAACAGCGAAATGTCGTATTGCGGGACGCCGAGGATGCGAAACGTCGTCTTGATTTTCCGCTGCCCGGGCTCACTCGGCGCCCACTCGTAATGGATGCTGGGGTGAACATTGTTGCGAATGTGGTGGTCGATGTCGCGATACTGCGCCCGAACCTCGGCGACGGGCCGTTCGATGCGGATCGAAGCCGTGATGTGAATGGTGTCGGTCATGCGCCGTCTCCTCGCCGCGCCGTCCGGCGCCCTCACTAGCCTATTTGACCTTGGTCCCCGGCGCCGCTTTTTCGCTCACCGTCACCATGCTGAGCGCCTCGCTCGGGCCGGCGGCCAAGAGCATCCCTTGCGAGACGAGTCCTTTGCCGAACTTTCGCGGCTCGAGGTTGACCACCACGATGACCCGCGTCCCCACGAGTTCTTCCGGTTTGAACGACAAAGCGAGGCCCGCCACGATGGATCGCGGCTCGGGTTCGCCGACGTCGACGGCGAGGGAGAGGAGCTTGTCCTTGCCCTGCACACGCTCGGCCCGCACGACGACGCCGACCTTGAGATCGAGCTTGGCGAAATCGTCGTAGGTGATCGTTGTCGGCGCTGCCACGGCGCCCTCCGAAGACCCCTTCGACGCCGATTTCGCCTCCGGAGCGGACATCGCCGCCGAATCTTTGCCCTGCCCCGCGGCCGCCGCCGATTCATCCTCGGGCAGCGGACCAAACTCCGCCATCAGCTGCTTCTCGCGGTCGGGGTCGATGCGCGGAAAAATCGGGACCGCGACCCCGAGCGGCTCGCCGGCGCGCCGGGAAACGCCGCGGAACGTGAAACCCTCACCGTCGCGCTGGGGCCATTGATCGGCAGCGCCGACTTCGATCGGCAAAAGCCCAATCTGTGCGCGCATCGCGTCGGCGCTCTTGGGAATGACGGGCCACACCATGGTGCTGATAGCGCCGAGCGTTTCGAGCGCCGTCGCCAGGATCGTCCCGGCTCGCTTGGTGTCGCCGCGCTTTTGCGCGGCCCACGGCGCGGCGCGATCGATGTATTGGTTGGCCGCGCCGACGACTTGCCAAATTGCTTCGAGGGCGCGATGCGGTTGCATCGCCTCGAACGCCTCGGCCGCCGCGCGTTCGCCGCTGGCGAGCTCGCCGTAGAGCGCGCGCTCGAGATCTTCGAGCTCGCCTTTTTCTGGGAATTTCCCGCCCGAAACGGTGTCCGTCTGCTTGAGCACGCGGTTGCAGAGGTTGCCGAGCGCGTTGCCGAGGTCGGCGTTGTAGCGGCCGATGAGGTCCGCGATGTTGAAATCGCCGTCCTGGCCGAAGGCGATGGCGCGCATCAAGTAATACCGGAGCATATCGGTGCCGAACGCCTCGGCGAGCGCGAGGGGGTTCACGGTATTGCCCCGACTCTTCGACATCTTCTGCCCGTTCACGGTGAGAAAGCCGTGCGCGAAGATGCTCCGCGGCAGCTCGTCGTCCGACATCCCAGCCGCCCACAGAAACGCCGGCCAGTAGACGCCGTGAAAACGAAGAATGTCCTTTCCCATCAAATGCACGCTGGCCGGCCAAAATGCGCGCCTCTCCGGCGTCGCCAACATGGGCGTCAGGTAGCTGAAGAGGGCGTCGAACCAGACGTACATGACGTGCGCGGGGTCGTTCGGCACCGGAACGCCCCACGAAAAGGTGGTGCGGGACACCGAGAGATCTTCGAGACCCGAACGCACGAAGCTCTTCACTTCGTTGAGGCGCGACGAGGGCTGCACGAACGACGGCCTTCGTTCGTAAAGCTCGAGCAGGCGATCTTGGTACTTGGCGAGCTTGAAGAAATACGTCTGTTCGCGGATGCGTTCCGCGGGCGTTTTGTGGATGGGGCAGATACCACCCGGTTCGAGCTCTTTTTCGGTGTAGTACCCCTCGCAACCGACGCAGTACCAGCCTTCGTAAGAACCGAGGTAAAGATCGCCGCTCTTTTTGATCCGCTCCCAGATCTCGCTCACCCGCTTCTCGTGATCGGCGTCGGTCGTGCGAACGAAGTAGTCGTAGTGACAATCGAGCTTGGGCCACATCGTGCGAAAGGGCTCGCTCATCTCGGCAGCAAAAGTCCGCACCGGGACGCCGCGCTCTTTGGCGACGCGCTCGATCTTGAGCCCGTGCTCGTCGGTACCGGTGAGAAAGTACCCCGCTTGGCCGCGTACGCGGTGGTAGCGCGTAAAAACGTCAGCCGCGATCGTCGTATACGCCGTACCGATGTGCGGCGCGGCGTTGATGTAATAGATGGGCGTCGTAACGTAGAAGCGGTCCGGCATCGTGGGGTCTTTTTACACCCCTTCTGCCACGACGCCCGTCAGATTCTCGCCGTCAGATCGATCAGCGGCCCCGCGACCCGCTGACGGTCCGGTTGCGCCCGTTCCCCTTGGCGGCGTAAAGGCGTTCGTCCGCTTTGCCGATCATGTCCTCCGACTTTGCAGCCTCGCCGCAGCAGGCGAGGGACGCGACGCCCAGGGAAACGCTGATCGGAACGAGCAACCCGTTGAACTCGATCTTGGCGGTTTCCATCGTGATACGCACGCGCTCGGCGAAAAGGTACCCCTTGGCGACGTCGATCCCCCTCGCGATGATGGCAAATTCTTCGCCGCCGTAGCGCGCGAAGACGTCTTCGACGCGCAGGGTGCGTTTGACGAGCGTGCCTACCGTCCGAAGAACATGGTCGCCGCCCAAGTGGCCGTAGGTGTCGTTGACGCGTTTGAAGTGATCGAGATCGAACATCAAGAGGCAGAGCGGCGTGCTGTGCCGCCGGGCATACGCCACCTCGGCGGCCAGGCGCTCTTCGAAGTGTTTGCGGTTGTACGCGCCGGTCAGTGCATCGAGCACGCTCGACTCGTAGAGACGCCGGAGCGCCCCCTCTTCGGCCTCGTCGGTGAAACCGAAGCGCAGCTCGATGGTCGGCCCCACGACGATGCGATCGCCCTCCCCCAGCGGCTTTTGACCTTCGACGCGCATGCCATTGACGAACGTGCCGTTGCTCGAACCCAGATCTTCGACGACGTATCGACCGGGAGCTTGCCGCATGACCCGCGCGTGGCGGCGGCTGATGCCGGCATCGATGACGCGAATCGAACATTCCTTGCCGCGTCCGATGATGTTCTCCGCGGCGGCGAGTGAATAGATGGCGCCCGCGCTGGGGCCGGATACGACGGTGAACGTGCCGCGATCGCGGACCGCAATCGGCGGCTTGGTTTTCCCATCGAGGACCGGCAGTTTGCCGACCGACGTCACTTCCTCTTCGAAATCGTCGAACGTAGGGGAGCGCCCTCCGGGGGGCTTGCGCGCGTCGCTCATGAACCCTCACCTGCTACCGCGTCGAACCGCCGGCCTAGGACCAAAAACTCAACTCGGCTGCTATAACAACCGACCATGCCCGCCGCAGAGCCTCATCGTAAAATGGAGACTCACGATCATTCTAGCACTCAAGCCTATTACGACGAGTTTTCCAAGGGTTATGAGCGGCGACGCGGCGACAACGATCCCGGCGGCTACCACGAGCTCGTCGACGACCTGCAGGTCGACTTCGCTTCGCGCTATGCCGCGGGGGGCGATCTCCTCGAAGTAGGGTGCGGTACGGGCCTTTTGCTCCGGCGTTTTGCCCAGGTGACCAAAAGTGCGCGCGGCATCGACCTTTCCCCCGGCATGCTCGAGAAAGCGCGGGCTCGCGGCCTCGATGTCGCCACCGGCACGGCCACCGCCCTTCCCTTCCCCGACGCCTCGTTCGACGTCACCTGTTCGTTCAAAGTGCTGGCGCATGTGCCCGACATCGAGGGCGCCCTCGCCGAGATGGTCCGCGTGACCCGCCCCAGCGGCGCTGTCATCGCCGATTTTTACAATCCGTATAGCTTGCGGGGCCTGGTGAAACGCTTCGGTCCCGCCGGCGCCATCAGCGCTTCGACCGACGAAAGCGCCGTCTACACCCGCTTCGATTCGCCTTTTCGGGTGGCCAAGCTCCTGCCGCCCGGGTGGCGGATCAGCGCGTCGCGGGGCGTCAGGATCGTGACGCCCGCGGCCTTCGCTTTCCGCGTACCTTGGCTGCGCAAGGCCCTCACCCTGAGCGAGTGGGCCCTTGCCGACTCGCCGCTTTCGATCTTCGGCGGGTTCTGGCTGGCGGCGATCACCAGAAAGTGAGCGTCAAAATCGGCCGCCGAGCGTGAGCGAAAAACCTGCCGGCCCGATGCCGACCTTGGGCATGAATTGAGGGGGGGGCGGCGGCAGAGGTCGCATTCGGACTTCCTGCGTTTCGGGGACGAAGGTCGCCTGCGCATGAATGATGCCGGCCACTGCCACCGCCGCGAGGCCCACGGTGGAGTAAAGATTGACGTTGTAGGCCGTATCGAGCTGCGCATTGGACGTGTCGTAGTCGACCTTGGCTTTGTTGCTCTCGTTGACGTAACCGGACATGAGCTGCGAATAGACGACGTTGGAGACGATGCTGGTCACCGCGAGGGCCGACTCGGCGACGAGAAACACATACCCCAAGCCGTCCTGGCCATTTTGGAACTGACCGACGCCGAACGGGATCATGGCGATCCAGCGCGAATGACGAACGACGACCCTTTCTTGGCTCGCCAGGAGCTGTAGGCTTTCCAAATATTCACGCTGCTGGCGCTCGACTTTCACTTTGGCGGCTTGTTCGGCCGCCGAGCGCGCGCGAAACGCGGCTTCGATTTCACCTTTGAGCCGCGACTTGATCTCGATGAAACGGTCGACGACCTTGCTCGGAAAGGCTACCGCATCGGGCGAATAGAGCGGATTGTTGCGGATCACCTTCTCGATTTCGGCGTCCGCTTCGTCGTTGCGCCCGACCGCGATGAGACAGGCGGCGAGGTAGGCGCGTGCCCGTTCGACGGCCAGAGGCTCGCGAATGGAATTGGATGAACCGGGGTTCAAGATCTCGCGAAAACGCTCGACCCCCTCGGCGTAGCGGCCGGCGTCGTACGATGCCTTCGCGCGTTCGATCTCGGTCGCGTCGTCCGCGCGCGCCGATGCCGCGGACAGGCTGACCGCGAGGAGCACGAGGAAAACGTAGACGCTACGCAGCTTCGTCATCGAGGAGGCGATTCGGCGGACCCCCCGACGTTGCATCGGCAACACACGAACAAGGGCGCGCTAGGGGGAGGTCCATGGCACTTCGATAGTTTCACCCGCCCGCAGCGTAACCGAACTTTCTCGCGTTGGAACCCCCGGGATGTCGATCGCGCAGGTCACGTCCTGCGCCGAGCTCGACATGGGCACCGCGTAGACCTGCGACGCCCGACCGGCGATCTTCAAGACGGGGCAGCGCAGCTCGGCTCCCTCGGGGGCCGTGGTCGACGCGAGTCGGGCGTCGTTGAATTTGAGCGATAGGGAGATTTGCTGGGGCTTGCCCGATCCGTCGTCGGGCTTGATCTCCACGTCTTGGCGCAGCTCCTTGCAGCATTTGCTGCGCGGCGGCCCCTGCGCGCGAAAGACATGGGGCCCGACCGGCAGCTTGATGCCCTCCTGCATGAAGCGCTCTTCGAAGGGCCCCTCGTCGATGCTCACGAGCGCACTTTTGGGGACGACCACGAACGATACCGCCCGCTGCGCGACCGGTGCCGCGGGCGCAGGCGCCGCTTCGGGCGCAGCGCGGGGCCGTTCCGCCTGCGGGGGCTTGGGCGCACTGGTCGGAAGAGGGACCGGCTGCTCGACGATGGCGCTCGCCAAGGGGGGGAGCGCCGTCGCTGCTGGCGTTTGCGAAGGTTCCGCGGAAATCGGCGCCTGTTGCCCCGTCCAGGGCTTTTTGATGAACATGGCCAGCGCTCCAACCGAGGCGGCTCCAGCAACGACCGAAATTGCCGTCAAGATTGCTCCGCGCGCGGCGCGCCTGCGCTGCATCCGGCTGATGAGCCGCAACAACGTGGGGTCCTGGGGCGCGTAAGCGAGCGCTCGATTGTAGTCGGCCGCCGCGCCCGGCAAATCGCGCGATTTTCTGCATTGCTCGCCGCGCTTGGTCAAGAGCGGGACGATGCGCGCGGCGTGCTCCGCTCGGTAACTTTCCGCGTCGACGAAGAAGGCCCGCAATTCAGCCGCCGGCTCGGCAAATTCGAGCGCTTCGAGCTCGGCGCGGATGGCCGCGGCGAGGGCCGCTGGGTCGGGGTAGCGCTCGGCAGCATCCTTGGCGAGCGCGCGCGCCAAGATCTTCGCCCAGCGACCCCCGATGGTCGGCTTCTCGCGATCGGCGGGCGCGTACGACCCCTCGAGCACACGGCGCAGTACCTGCGCGGGGTTTTTCCCTTCGAACGGGAGGTGACCGACCATACATTCGTAAAGGAGCACCCCCAGACCGAACACGTCCGCCCGCGCGTCGACCTCCCCCCCTTCGATTTGTTCGGGCGCCATGTGCGCCGGCGACCCCAAGACTTGCCCGGTCGACGTCACCCCTTGGGTGTCCAGGATCTTGGCGATCCCGAAGTCGGTGAGTTTCACCTCCACCACGTGGTCCCCGATCTCGATCATCACATTTTCCGGCTTCATGTCGCGGTGGATCACGCCGGCGGCGTGCGCGTGTGCCAGCGCTGACGCCAAATCGAGACCGACCGCCGCCGCCACCTCGGGCGGCATGTCGCGGAACGTGGCGAGCGCGCGCCGCAAGGTGATGCCGCGCGAGAGCTCGACGACGATGTATTTGTCCGGCTCGTCAGGGGCCGAAACGTCGTACACCTCGACGATGTTGGGGTGCTTGAGCTTGGCGACCGCGCGCGCTTCGGCGTCGAACCTCGCCCCGATTTCGGTGTTTTCCCGCAGATGCTTGTGGATGATCTTCACCGCCACTTCACGATCGAGCCGCAAATCGCGGGCGCGATAGACGGTGGCCATGCCGCCGTGTCCCAGCTCTTCCAACACTTCGTATTTGTCGAGCTGTGGGAGCGAAGCTACTTCGGTCACTGGACTCATTCCAGTACCCGAACACGGATCGAATTGGTGGAGCCGGGGACCCCCGCCGGCGCGCCGAAGACGGCGACCATCGTGTCGCCCGGCGAAGCGAGCCCGTTGGCAATGACGAAATCGTTGGCCCGCTCGACCATGCCGTCGGCGTCGCGCAGCTGCTCGATGTAGCGGGGAAGAACGCCCCAATAGAGCGAAAGCTTGCGCAGTGTCGCTTCGTTGGGCGAAAAGGCGACGATGGGGACGAGCGGACGCGCCTTGGAGATGAACCGCGCGGTCGAGCCACTGGCGGTGAAGGCGACGAGGAGCTTGGCGCCCACCTCTTTCGACACCGCGACCGCGGCACGGGCGACCCCCTCCGCGATCGACGTGTTTTCGGTCGGCGTCCACGACGGCGCGTAAAACGGGCTCGACTCCGCCTGCGCGATGATGCGCGCCATCATCGCGCAAGCGATGGACGGATGATCCCCGGTGGCCGATTCGGCGGAGAGCATGACCGCATCGGTACCATCGAAAACGGCGTTCGCCACGTCGCTCGCTTCGGCGCGGGTCGGGCGCGTGGCATGCACCATCGACTGGAGCATTTCGGTGGCGACGATGACCGGTCGCCGGTACATCCGCGCGAGCCCTACGATTTGCTTTTGCAACACGGGGACGCGCTCGGGCGGAAACTCCACGCCCAAATCGCCGCGCGCGATCATGATGGCGTCGGCCGAGGCGATGATCCCTTCTAAGTCCTCGACCGCGGCGGGCGTTTCGATCTTGGCCACGATCGGCGTAGGCTTTCCCCAGGCCTCGCAGATCTCCCGCACGTGACGAATGTCCTCGGAGCGCCGAACGAAAGAGAGGGCGACGTAGTCGACGCCGATTGAAAGACCGAACGCGAGATCGGCTTTGTCTTTTTCGGTGAGGGCGGCGACGCGGAGGCTTCGCGACGGCAAATGCACCCCCGCCTGGTCGCGCACGACGCCGGACTGCTCGACCACACAGAGGACCCTATCCCCCTCGACCTTGCGGACGCGCATCGCGACGCGCCCGTCGTCGATGAGAATCACGTCGTCGACGACGACGTCTTGGGCCAGCCCTTCGTACTGGATGGGAATCGAGCCCGAATCGGGCGGCGCGCTCATCCCCTCGACGAGGGAGACCTCGCTGTTGGCCTCTACGACGTACGCACCGCGGGGGAAGGACCCCGTTCGAATCTTGGGGCCGCAGAGATCCTGTAAAGCCGCGACAGGTTTGCCGCATTTGTTCGCGGCGGCGCGCAGGGTCGAAAGCCGGCGCGCGTGATCGTCGGTGCTGCCGTGGGAGAAATTCAGGCGGGCAACGTCCATCCCCGCCCCGATGAGTTGCTCCAGCGCTTCTTTCGTTTCGCTCGCGGGACCGATCGTGCACACGATTTTCGTTCGACGGGCGAGCATGCGCCCAGAATGCCACAAAAGTGTCGAAGTTCGCCGGCGAAAGCCCCTCGGCAAGGGCCCGGATTTCGCGCCGGAAAGGGCGATCCCGGCGCCGGCAACCCCAGAACTAGTGCTAAACACGCACCCCATGTTCGGTCGGAATCAGCAGGGGGTGGCAACGCTGGGGGGGGCCCCGGTGGATACCCTACTCGCCGCGGCTGCGTGTGGGACACCCGCCTACCTCTACGATCTCGACGGCATTCGGTCGGCGGCACGCGACCTTGCCGCCGGTTTCGGTGTCGAGCCTTCGCTCATCGCGTTCGCGACCAAGGCGAACTCGGCGGTGCCCGTGCTACGCGCGCTCTTCGATGAGGGGTGCGGGGCCGACGTCGTTTCGGGGGCCGAGCTCGGGCTCGTTCTCGAGGCCGGCCTTCCACCCGAAAAAATCGTCTTTAGCGGCGTGGCCAAGCGCGACGACGAGATCGACCGCGCCCTCGGCGCGGGCATCTACGCGATTCAAGCCGAGAGCGTCGAGGAGCTCGCCCGCATCGGGGCGCGCGCGAATGCGCTCGGCCGGCGCGCCCGCGTCTCGCTGCGCGTCAATCCCGGTATCGCCATCGACACCCATGCCCACGTCGCCACCGGCCACGACGAAGCGAAATTCGGCATCGCTCGGGGCGATCTCGGGCAAGCGTTTGCCGCCATCGACGTAACCCCGGCGATGGCGGTCGTCGGCGTCTCGTCGCACATCGGCTCCACGCAGACGAGCACGGCGCCTTACGAAGCTGCGGCGCGTGTGCTCTTCGAGATCGCGCGGGCGCGCGAAGCGGCCAGTGGCCCGCTCGAATTCGTCGACGCGGGGGGCGGGTTCGGCATCGACTACGGCGCCGGCTGCCCCGCGAAACCGGCCGATTTCGGGCGCGCGCTCGTCGCGCTGAAAA
>Ga0190274_10001772_pt1 | contig 12655 bp, 11 predicted proteins | sample Popmic531T_FD_133002 | JGI IMG/M metagenome (GOLD analysis project Ga0190274, IMG submission 133002) | Populus adjacent soil microbial communities from riparian zone of Yellowstone River, Montana, USA - 531 T | ecosystem: Environmental > Terrestrial > Soil > Riparian zone | place: USA: Montana...
CAGCAGCACGAGTCCGCCGGTGGGATCCACCACCGCAATCGCCACGGCCCATCCGCGCTTCAGTGCCTCGGCTTCTCCCGCGGCTGCCAGCGCTTTCGCCCCCTCGAGCGTGATGAACGAAACCGGCCGCATCGGGCTCATTCGCAGTGCCTCGTCACTCGTCACTCCTCACGCTGTTGTTTCCTCCGCCCCTGGCTCTTCCGCTGTTGGCTCTTCCGCTGTTGGCTCTTCCGCTGTTGGCTCTTCCGCTCTTCCTCGACGGCCCCTCGTATCGCGCACCCGTCGAGATGGTCATTGACCAGTCCCATCGCTTGCATGAACGCGTATACCGTCGTCGGCCCGACGAACGACCAGCCCCGCTTCTTCAGGTCCCTCGAGAGGGCCTGCGACGCCTCCGACTGCCCGAGTGTCCGCAGCACCGCGAGCGTCATCTTCCTCGGTCGCGCCGTGGCCGCCGGTTCATAGCGCCACACGTAATCGGCCAGCGACCCGAACTCGTCCACCAGGTCGGCCACCCGCCTCGCGTTGTTGATCGTCGCCTCGATCTTGCCGCGATGCCGGATGATGTCGGCGTTCAGCAGCAGCTGCTCCACCTTCTTCGGCGTGAAGCGCGCGACCTTGTCCGCCTCGAAGTTCGCGAACGCCGTGCGGAAGGCCTCGCGCTTCCGGAGAATGGTGAGCCAGCTCAGGCCCGATTGGAATCCCTCCAGCGAGAGCTTCTCGAACAGCCGGCGGTCATCCCGCACGGGGAAACCCCACTCGGCGTCGTGATACTGCACGTACTCCGGAGTGGCGGCACACCAGGCGCACCTGGCGACACCATCCGGAGACCTGATAAGTCCACTGTCAATAGTCATCGGTTATCGTCAAGTCTCGTTGTCACAATGAGTTGTAAACCGAGCAGACTAATCTTCTTGAACGTTGGACAGATCCGGTACGGCGCTGTATATGGGTGATGCCCCGCAGATGATCCACCGTGCCGTCACTGCTCACCGGCGAGGTGCGTCCGCGCCCCGCCTGGTCGAGCCTCGAACGAGGATCTGACAACATGACTCCATTGGTCGCACTGGCGTTGAGCATCGGATTGCTCGGTGGCATTGCCACGGCCCTCTACATGAAGGTAGGGCTTGCCATCTGGGCGGGCTTCATCGCCTGGGCTTGTTTCTTCCATTCCGGGGGCGACACCGAGGCCCTCAAGAAGACGATATTCGGTAACCTTTGGGGCATCTTCTGCGCTGCCTTGGCCGCCTTCATCCTGCTCAACACGAGCCTCGGTGCGGCGGGTCCGGCGATCGTCGTTGGCGTGACCGTCGCCATCATGGTGCTCGGCGCGCATCTCAAGCCGTTCTCGACCATTCCAGCCGCGGTCTACGGATATGCGGCGACCTTCGCCTATCTCCTGCAGACGGCAGAAGCCATGGTCATCGGCAAGCTGGTGGCGATCGACTTCAGGGGGAACCCCATCCTGGTCGTCGCAATCTCGATGGTGCTGGGGGCCCTCTTCGGGCTGGCCTCGGCGAAGCTGGCAGGAGCAATCACCAAGAAGGCCTGACATTTCGCCGTGCACGGTGGGCAGGGGCACACATCGGCCCCGGGAATCGCTCCCGGGGCCTTCGTGTATCAAGGACCTGCCCCTCGTTCATCCGCCCCTGGTTGCTCCGCCCCTGGTTGTTCCGCCCCTGGTTCTCCCGCTTTTCAAGGCTTCACCGGCTTCAACTCCAGGTCCTGGAAATCAAAGCTGAAGTCCACGTCCGGCGACGCCGGCAGCATCTTGATGCTCGCGATGTTGCCGTCCGGGTCCAGCGTGAACGTGACGTACGCATCGGCCCGCACCTCGCGATCGGTCCATCGCGCCACGAAGGTGTCGTACTGCCAGTGCTCCAGCTTGCCCACCAGCACCGGGGAATGGGTGAAACGGATCATGAGCTGGCCATTGTCCTGCGTGATCGCGACGTCGCCGTACCACGGGTCCCGGTAGGTCCCGGCGTACTTCGCCAGTGGCAGCGACGGCTTCGAGTCGGTGTTGCGGGCGCTCGCCGCCGCCTTCATCTGGGCGGCGTTCGCGGAGTCATTGCGGGCCTGCACCCACTTCCAGGCGCCCAGCCAGTCGAACTTCGCCCCCATGTAGTAGTCCAGCACGTGTAGCGTGATCGCCCGGAACGCCGGTCCCGACTCGGCGTTGGTGAACACCGCGACCCCCAGTCGCAGGTCGGGTACCGTGCTCACTTCCGACACGAAGCCCGGCAGCCCGCCGGTGTGCTCCGCCACCTTGTAGCCCCGGTAGTCGCTCATGTTGAGGCCCAGCGCGTAGCCCCGGAAGTTGGCCTTGAGGGGGGCCAGCTGAGGCGGTGGCGGGTTGTTGTTGAGGATCGTCACCGGCATCCACAGGGCCCGCGCGGTGCGGGCGCTGTACAGTCGCTTGCCGTCGGCCAGCTTGCCCGAGTCGGCCATGATCATGAGCCACTTTGCCTCGTCCTGCGCGTTGGTCATGATGCCGCCGGCCGGGTTGGTCGCGGCACTCGTGTCGGGCCAGACCGGCTTGAGCGAGCCCTCCACCACGGCGTGCGGGGAGGAGAGATTGCCCCGCTGGTCGGGTGCCGGGTAGTGCGAGAAGCTCGTGGTCATGCCCGCCGGTTCGAGGATGTTGGCGCGCACGAACTCTTCCCAGGTCTGGCCCGACACCGCCTCGATCAGTTCGCCCGCCACCACGTAGAGCACGTTGTCGTAGGCATAGCTGTAGCGGAAGCTCGTCGCCGGCTTGATGTACTTGAGCTTCCGCGCGATGTCCGCCCGGGTGTAGTCCGATGCCGGCCACCACAGCAGGTCGCCCGCCCCCAGGCCCAGGCCGCTGCGATGCACCAGCAGGTCGCGCACCGTGATCTCCCGCGTCACCCAGGAATCGTACATCTGGAACCAGGGGAGGTAGTTCACTACCGGCGCATCCCAGTCGATCTTGCCCTGTTCCACCAGCAGGCCGAGCGCCAGCGAGGTGAACACCTTGGTGTTGGAGGCGATCCCGAAGAGCGTGCCGGCATCCACCGGGGTGGGCTCCCCCAGGCGCCGCACCCCGTAGCCCTTCGCCACGATCACCTTGCCGTCCTTCACGATCGTGAGCGAGATGCCGGGCACGCCGAAGGCCTTCATCACCGAGTCGACGTACTGGTCCAGGCCGGGCGGCACTCCGGCCGGTGCGGCCGCCGGCTTGGTCTTCTGGGCCGCCAGTGACATCGGCAGGGCGAGCAGCGCGAAGGCGAGGAGCGGGGTCGTCCGGGTCATGGCGGGCTCAGTTCTCCAGTGAGAAGGTGACGCGCATGACCGCGGTGATATCCTTGTCCACCGCGGACACGTCGTTCATGCCGTAGTCGGAAATTTCCGTGCTGTTGCGCGGCGTGATCTGGAAGACGCCCTGTCGCACGCTCTTGATCCGGCCGATCGTGCCGCCGGTCCGTTCCGCGATCTGCTTCGCGCGGGTGCGCGCATCCTCGGTGGCGTCGCCCAGCATCTGGATGCGCATCTCACCCAGGCGCGTGAAGAGGTACTGCGGGGCCTCCGGACTGAGCGGCACCCCCTCGGCGAGCAGTGATCCGGCGTCGCGGCTGAGGGCGGTCACCCGGGGGATGTCGGGCGAGGTCACCGAGATCGTCTGGAACAGCCGGTAGCCGATGACCCGGTTGGTCTCCTCGCCGCCGATGCGTTCCCGCACCGCGTTGCTGTTGATGGAGGAGATCTCCACCGTCGAGTCGGGGAAGCCGCGCTGCACCATGAACGCCTTGACCCGCGCCGTGATCCGCGCCAGTTCGTCCGATGCTTCCGGAAGCGTGGCGCGCTGCACCGAGACCGATCCCCGCCACATCGCGAGGTCACTGGTGATCGGCTTGCGCGAGGACCCTGTCACCGTGATCTCGTCACCCGCCCGTCGCAGGCGCTCCACCGCGATACCGCCGATGAGCGCGGCCACCACCAGCCCGGCCGCGAGGACCACGGATCCCCAGAAGACGGGCGCGCCCAGCACGCCCCGTTCGTTCGACATCGGCAATGGTGCTCCTGCGAGTGACGCGGAGGTATCATCCAGCACGGCGTCGTCAAGATAAAGGGTATATCATCTGCACATGAGTCCGCGTGACCAGCCCCGGTCGCTGGCGCTCCTCCTCCTGTCGCTCGTCGGCCTGGTCGCGGTGGGGCTCTGGACCCATTCCGTGGTCCGGAAGACCGTGCGCGACCGTACCGAGGACCGGCTGCGCCTCGTCATGAATTCCATGTACCAGGGGCTCAATGCCTGGCTCGATGGCCAGCATTCCCTCGTGCGCTGGATCGCCGCCGAGCCCGCGGTGCGCGGGGACCTGCTGGAGATCGCCGATCGGGCCCCCGGCCTCAGCGCCGAGCAGTTGCGGCGCCTCCCGGCCCGCAGCCGTCTGGTGGAGCGGCTGCACGACGTCCTCGAGAGCCACGGCTACGAGAACTTCGCGTTCATCTCCCCCGATGCCAGGATCCTGACGTCCAATGATCCCGCCATCATCGGCACCACGACGAAGGTGTACAGCGCGGAGCTGCTGGCGCGCCTGAGTCATGGCGAGACGGTCACGGCGCCGCCCTTCGCGCTCGGCGTCGTCGACAGCAGCGGCACGCCGCTCGGCCGCACCCGGCCGGTCATCCTCACCGCGTCGCCGGTCTTTGTCACCGATTCCGGTGGGGCCCGCTTTGTCGGCTTCTTCGATGTGCGCGCCGATCCTGGGGCCGATTTCGATCCCATCATCACGGCTGGCCGTCCCGGCGCGACCGGCGAGACCTACTTCTTCAGCCAGGACGGGCTCCTGCTCTCCAGCAGCCGGTTTGACGGGCTGCTGCGGAAGGTGGGACTCCTGCCGCGCGACACTATGGTGGGCTCACCGCTCAACGTGCGTATCGGTGATCCCGGCGGGGACCTGCTGCTCGGTTTCGATCCCGCGACGCCACCCTCGGCCTGGCCGCTCACCCTGCTCGCCGAGCGCGCCGTGACCGGCAAGGACGGTCTCGACATCGACGGATACCGGAGCTACCTGGGGCAACGGGTGGTCGGCGCCTGGCGCTGGTTCCCAAAGGCCCAGGTCGGAATCGCGGTAGAGCAGGGCTACGACGAGAGCTACAGGGGCGTGCGCATCCTGTGGCAGGCCTTCTCCACCCTGCTGGCCATCATCGTGGTGGGCACCGGGATCATCTGGCTCGTCTTCGGCATGCTCGAACGCGCGCGCGCCCGTGCCCGTCGCGCCGAGCAGCTCGGCCAGTACACCCTTGAGCGCGTCATCGGCGAGGGCGCCATGGGAACAGTGTATCGCGCGCGGCACGCCTTCCTGCGCCGTGCCACCGCCGTGAAGCTGCTGCGGGCCGAGCGCATCACGCCCCAGGCGCGGCGCCGGTTCGAGAAGGAGGTGCAGGCCACCAGCCTGCTGGTGCACCCGAACACCATCACCATCTTCGATTACGGGCGCACGCCCGACGGCACCTTCTACTACGCCATGGAGTACCTGCGCGGCCTCACGCTCGACGTGGTGGTGCAGCGCTTCGGCCCGCTGCCCGAGCGCCGGGTCGCGCACATCATGCGGCAGGTCTGCGGGTCACTCGCCGAGGCGCACGACGCGGGCCTCATTCACCGGGATATCAAGCCGCAGAACATCATGCTCTGCCACCGGGGTGGCGTGCCCGACCTGGTGAAGGTGCTCGACTTCGGCCTCGTGAAGGAGAGCGAGCATGAGGATCCCGGCCTCACGCGCGATGGCGCCGCAGTGGGAACGCCACTGTACATGGCGCCCGAGGCGGCGTCCGCGTCGCTGGAGATCGACGCCCGCGCCGACCTCTACTCGCTCGGCGTGGTTGCCTATTTCCTCCTGAGCGGGGTGCAGCCCTTCTTCGGCGTCAACGCGAAGGAGGTCATGCGCCGGCACATGGAGGAGCGCCCCCTCGCCCCCTCCGAGAAGCTCGGGCATCCGCTCGCCCCGGAGATGGAGGAGCTCGTGCTCAAGCTGCTGGCCAAGGATCCCGCGAGCCGCCCGCCCACGGCGCGCGCCGTGGAGGAACTGATCGAGGAGGTAATCGAGCCGATCCTGGGCCGCTGGACCGATGAGGAGGGGGACGCCTGGTGGCGTGCCAACGCGCCGCAGTTGATCGGGTTCGATGCCGATGGCGAGCCGGCGGGACCGCCGGTCAAGCTCGCCGTGGACGTCGAGAGCCGGGCCGGGCGCCTCTGAACCAGCGCCGCGGCTGCGCCCTGGCGTGCGTCCTCCTGCTGCTCCAGGCGCCGGCCGCAGGCGCGCAGCTGCCGTCGACGGCGGGACAGAACTGGTTTGTCGGCAACGTCTGGATCCAGCTTCCCCATCACCTCCGGATCCTCGCAGCTGGTGAGCTGAACGCCGGGACGAATTATTCCTATCAGCAGTGGACCGCGGGGGCTGGCCTCGCCTACCAGTGGAAGCGCGTCAGCGAGCTGACGCACCTGGTCAACATCAACAGCGACAAGGAGAGCCGGCTCGTATTCGCGTCGGGATACGAATATCTCTGGACCGAGCAGGAGGGAAGCACGTCAGCGGAAGACCGGCTGCTGCTGGTTGCGACACCCCGATATCGCCCCTTCGGGCGCTGGCTGCTCGAGGACCGCAACCGCGTCGAGTTCCGCTGGGTCGACGGTGACTACGAGACCCGCTATCGCAATCGCCTGGCGGTTGAGCGAGACCTGCTCGTGGGCAGCTTCCGCTTCACGCCTTATGTGTCGGCCGAGTTCTTCTACAGCTTCGGCAACAACAGCTGGGATGAACAGCAGTATGCCGTGGGAATTCAGTGGCCGTTCCGTCGGGTCTTCATGGTCGAGACCTACTACCTCTACCAGCACACCACAAAGGCGCCGACGGGCACCAACGTCTTCGGCCTCTCGATGAACTTCTATCTGCGCAACGGACTCTAATTCCTCACGTCCTCACGTCCTCACGTCTTATAGCTCCAGCGCCCTCCACATGTACCAGCTCGCGAGGGACCGGTAGGGCCGCCAGCGCTCCGCGTGCGTCGTGAGCTCGTCCACCGTGGGCAGTTCCTTCTTCCGGTATGTCAGCGCGAATCCTTTTCGCACACCGTAGTCTGCCACCGGCAGCACGTCCGGCCGCCCCAGCCGGAACATCAGGAACATGTGCACCGTCCACGGCCCGATGCCGCGTACCACGGTGAGCCGCTCCACCACTTCGTCGTCGCTGAGCGTCCGGATCCTGGCCAGCGTGGGCAGCTCGCCGCTCGCCGTGCGGTTGGCCAGGTCGATGATGGCGGCCGTCTTCGCGTTCGACAGGCCGGCGGCCCGCAGTCGCGCCGGCGGCGTCGCCGCCAGCTCGGGTGGCGTGGGGAACTTCTTCGGGGCGTAGATGGCTCGCACCCGTTCGAAGATCGTCGCGGCCGCCGCACCCGACAGCTGCTGGTACACGATCGACCGTGCGAGGGCGTGAAAGACGGTGGTGGTGTGGGAGAGCGCGATCCGGTCCGGCGGGCACCGGTCCATCAGCCGCGCCAGGCGCTTGTCGCGCTGGCGCAGGTGTGCGACGGCGGCGTCCCAGTTGTAGGGCAGGCCATTAGCCATTGAGTTGAAGCCGACGACGCCTGGGGTCCGCCGCGAGGTGGTCTGGCCGAAGGGACGCGACGCAGCCGCGTTCCGCGACTGCGCCGCGTGCCTGAGGAGATCCGAGGACCCCAAGCGGCGGACTCCCGGCGAGGAGGCTCAACTCAGTCTGAGGACGGCTTGAACCACGCCGCATCCAGGATCGACCACAGATGGATGATCCACCCCATCCAGATCAGCCAGAGCGCACCGGCCAGCACGAACATGATCAGCCCCTTGACCGGCCGTCCCTGGATGAGCTGCCCCAGCCCCGGGATGAAGAAGCTCGCCAGTGCGGCGATGACGTTGCCCGACGATCCCTGGCCTGCCATACCGATCTCCTTGTGAAGCTCTCCCGAAAACTAACCGGCGCGTGACGCCGGCCGGGACGAGCGCGCCAGCAGCAGTCCCGCCCCGATCACCGCCAGCGCGCCCGCCACCTGAGTGAGCGTCGGATGTTCGCCGAAGACCGGGATGGCGAGGATCACCGTGAAGAGGATCCCGAGGTAGGTGAGCGCCGAGACCCGCGCCGCACTGTCCAGGGAGTAGGCCCGCGTCATCGCGAGCTGGGCCCCGCCGCCCGCGAGGCCGGTGCCGAGCAGGCACAGCGCCGCGCGGGGTGACGGCGTGCGCCAGACCGGGATCGACAGCACGAGCGTGGTCGCGAGGGCCACCAGGGAAAAGTGCAGTACGACGGCCTCGCCGCTCTCGCCCGCGCCGAGCCGGCGGAGCAGCAGCATCGCGAAGGCATAGAACAGGGCGCCCAGCGTCGCAATCGCCGCGACCCCGATCGCGCTCTGGAAGCGCGGCTGCAGCACGAGGGCCACGCCCGCGAAGGCGATCACCACCGCGACGCCCACCGAGCGCGACCGCGGCTCGCCCAGGAGCCACGGCGCGAGCAGGGCCACGAAGATCGGGGCGGTCGCCCCGAGCGTCACCGCGTCCGCGAGGTGGATCCGGGATGACGTGAGCGCGTAGAATGTGCAGAGCGCCGAGAGCGTCCCGAAGATCGCCCGCGCCCACGAGGCGCGGCGATCGGTGATCCGGAGCGACACGCCCCGCGCGCGCGCCAGGAGCAGAGCGAGCAGCACGCCCACGAGGAAGCGGGCGGCCGCCACCTCCGGCCATGGCAGATCGCCGCCGGCCAGCCGGGCGCTTACGTTCATCACCGCGAAGCACACCTGCGCGAGCAGCATCCAGCCGAGGCCGGCCAGGTGGTGGGCGGTCTCCGGCTCGGCGGCGGTATCAATCACGGACATGGCGGGGGAACTTACATGCATCGGCACCCGGCACGGTGAGCCCTCACGCCTTCCTGTTGGACCTGGCCCTGGTTCTCTGCGCGGCGGCACTCACCACCGTGGCATGCCAGAAGCTGCGCCTTCCCGTGGTGCTCGGCTACCTGCTGGCGGGCATCATCGTCGGGCCGCACACGCCCATCCCGTTCTTCGCCCACGAAGAGACGATCCGCACCCTCGCCGAGCTTGGCGTCATCCTGCTGATGTTCTCGCTCGGCCTGGAGTTCAATCTTCGCGCGCTGGCCCGCATCATCCCGACGGGAGGCCTTGTCGCGGTCATCGAGGTCGGCCTCACCTTCGCGCTCGGGTCCCAGGTGGCCGCCCTGTTCGGGCTCGATACCCGCACCAGCCTGCTCGCCGGTGCGCTCGTCTCGATTTCATCCACCATGATCGTGACGCACGCGTTCCAGGACCTGCGCTTCGAGAAGCGCGCCCGCGAGGCGGTGTTCGGCATCCTCATCGCCGAGGACCTTGTGGCCATCCTCATGCTGGCCACGATATCGGCACTGGTGGCCGGCACCGGCGATACCGGCAACATCCTCATGGCCACCGCGGGCCGGCTCGTGCTGGTGGTGGCGGCACTCCTCGGCGTGGGGCTGCTGGTCGTGCCGCCGCTCTTCCGCTTCCTGGTCGCGTTGCGTCGCAGGGAGACCCTGCTGGTCACCAGCGTGGGATTCTGCTTTGCCCTGGCGCTCTTCGCCCAGTCGCAGGGGCTCTCCGTGGCGCTCGGCGCCTTCATCGCCGGCGCGCTGATCTCGGAGGCCGGCGTGTCACGCCACGTCGAACCGCTCATCGAGCCGCTGCGCGACATGTTCACCGGAATCTTCTTCGTCTCGATCGGCATGCTGTTCGACCCCGTGGGGGCGCTGCGCGACTGGCCCCTCGTGCTCTCGCTCGCGGTGGTCGTGCTCGTCGGCAAGTCCGTCGGGGTCACCGTGGGATCATTCCTTTCGGGCCAGCCGGTGCGCACCGCCGTGCAGGCCGGGATGAGCCTGACGCAGATCGGGGAGTTTTCCTTCGTCATCGCCACCATCGGGGCGGGGCTCAGTGCCGGCGCCGGGCGCCTCTTCAGTGTCGCGGTGGCGGTGGCGATGCTCACCGCCTTCACCACGCCCATCCTCATGGGCCGCTCCGAGCGGATCGCGCTCCGGGTGGACGCGAGGCTGCCCCGCCCGCTGCAGGTCTTCGTATCACTCTACGGGTCCTGGGTCGAGTTGCTGCGCCAGCCGCGGGCGGTGTCGGCCTGGTCCCTGGTGCGGAGCGGCATCGCCCTCCTCCTGCTCTATGCGGTGGCTCTCGGCGGCATCGTCATCGCCGCCGCCATCAACCTGCCCACGCTCGAGGCGTACCTCGCCCGGCAGTACGACCTCGGCCGGGACGCGGCATCCATGCTCGTGACGCTCGGTACCGCGGCGGTGTCGTTGCCCTTCGCGGTGCTGATGGTGCGCGCCGGGCGCGAGATCGCCGAGAAGCTGGCGGCCCGTGCACTGCCGCCGCCGGCGCGCGGGATCGACCAGGGTCGCGCACCACGCCGGACCCTCGTCCTGGCATTGCAGGTCGGTGCACTGCTCGCGGTCGGGCTCGTCATTGTCGCCGTTACGCAGCCGTTCCTGCCCCGGCTCAGCGCACCGGCGCTCGTCGCCCTGGTCATGTTCTTTCTCGGCATCGCCTTCTGGCGCGCGGCGAAGGACCTGCAGGGCCATGTGCAGGCCGGCGCCGAGGTCGCGGCGCACATGCTGACCTCCGAGCATCACCGGTTCGAACCCAGTGATGCGGCACTCATGCAGGTGGAGAAGCTCCTCCCGGGCATCGGCAGTCTCTCCGCCGTGACGGTGGAGAAGGGGGGACCGGCCGACAAGCGCACGCTCGCCGACCTGAACCTGCGCGGGCTCACCGGTGCCACGGTGGTGGCGGTGAGCCGCGGCGATCGCCCGCTCATCTATCCCTCGGGACGGGTGCAGCTCGAGGCGGGTGACGTGCTCGCATTGAGTGGAACGAGGGAGGCGATTGCCGCGGCGACGGAACGCCTCGCCGGGTCACACAGCTGACGGGAGGGAAATGATGGACATCAGCGAGTTCCGCCGCACCGGCCACGAGCTGGTCGACTGGATGGCCGACTACCTGCGCGACGTCGAGCGGCTGCCGGTGACCCCCGACGTGCAACCGGGCGACATCCGCCGCTCGCTCCCCGCCGCACCGCCCCAGGTCGCCGAGCCGGCATCCCAGCTCATGAACGACTTCGGCCGGCTCATCCTCCCCGGCATGACGCACTGGGGACATCCCGGGTTCTTCGCCTATTTCCCCTCCAGTGCGAGCCCGCCGTCGATGCTGGCCGAGATGCTCACGGCGACCATCGGCGCGCAGTGCATGTCGTGGCAGACGTCGCCCGCCGCCACCGAGCTGGAGCAGGTCACGATGGACTGGCTGCGGCAGATGCTCCGCCTCCCTGACGATTTTACGGGCGTCATCCAGGACACCTCGTCGACGGCGACCTTGGTGGCGCTCCTCACCGCCCGCGAGCGCGCCACCGGCTTTGCCGCGTCGATTCACGGCCTGCAGGACGTGCAGGGCAGGCTGGTGGTGTATACCTCGCGCGAGCGGCACTCCTCGGTGGACAAGGCGGTGCGCCTCGCGGGCTACGGCATCGAGTTCCTGCGGCTTGTCGACCTCGACGGCAACTTCGCCATGCGTCCCGAGGCCCTCGCCGCCGCCATGGCCACCGACATCGCCGCGGGCTTCGTGCCCGCCGCCGTCGTTGCCACGACCGGCACCACCGGCACCACCGCCATTGATCCCCTCCGTGCCATCGGGGAAATCTCCCGCCGGCACAATGCCTGGTTCCACATCGACGCCTCGTACGCCGGCACCGCGGCCATCCTTCCCGAAAAGCGCTGGATCCTCGACGGGGTGGAGCTCGCCGACAGTTTCGTGTTCAATCCGCACAAGTGGATGCTGGTGAACTTCGATTGCTCGGCGTACTTCGTGAAGGACGTGGACGCGCTGCTCCGCACCTTCTCCGCCAGCCCCGAGTACCTCCGTACGGCACACGACGCCGAGGTCGCCAACTTCCGCGACTGGGGCATCCAGCTCGGCCGCCGCTTCCGCGCGCTCAAGCTCTGGTGGGTGATCAAGAGCTACGGGGTGGAGGGCATCCAGGCGATCATCCGGCAGCACTGCGACTGGGCCCAGCAGGTGGCGGGATGGATCCGGGAGGACGAACGGTTCGAGCTGATGGCGCCGGTGCCGCTGGCACTGGTCTGCTTCCGCCTCCGCCCGCGCGAAGGCGAGGACCTGGCCGCCATCAACGAACGGAACAAGGAACTGCTGACCCGGGTAAACGCGACCAGGCAGGTCTACCTCTCACATACCGCGCTCGACGGCCGCTATACCATCCGGATGGCCATCGGTGCGCGCGCCACCGAATTGCGGCATGTGCAGGAAGCCTGGTCGCTGATTTCGTCATCAGCGTAGAGCGGGAACGGGGAACGGGGAACTGTTCCCTGTTCCCGCTGTTCAGGCAAACGCTGGCTCGTTCAGCACTTCCCTGAGATACCGCCCCGTATGCGATCCCTCGACCTCGGCCACCGCTTCCGGGGTTCCCTGCGCCACCACCTGTCCGCCGTCGTTTCCGGCCTCCGGTCCCATGTCGATGACCCAGTCGGCCCGCTTGATGACGTCCATGTGATGCTCGATGACCAGCACGGTGTGCCCCGCATCCACCAGCCGGTCGAGCACGCTGATGAGAACACGCACG
>Ga0190274_10001773_pt1 | contig 12651 bp, 11 predicted proteins | sample Popmic531T_FD_133002 | JGI IMG/M metagenome (GOLD analysis project Ga0190274, IMG submission 133002) | Populus adjacent soil microbial communities from riparian zone of Yellowstone River, Montana, USA - 531 T | ecosystem: Environmental > Terrestrial > Soil > Riparian zone | place: USA: Montana...
TGGAATTACTGTCCATCGAGTCGTTCCAAACTTCGTCATGCAGGATGGAGATCCGCGCGGCGATGGCAACGGTGGTCCGGGTTATCAAATTCGCTGCGAAGTAAATGAAGTCCCTTACGAACGCGGCGCGGTAGGGATGGCGCTTTCAGGCAAAGACACCGGCGGGTCGCAATGGTTTGTAACTCATTCTCCGCAACCCCATCTCGATGGAGGCTACACGGTTTTCGGTAACGTCATCCGTGGGATGGATGTGGTTGATAATATTGTTCGGGGCGACGTCATTCGTTCAATTCAAATCACGGAAACAAGCCGCCGAGCTTTGACCCGGCCGCGGTAGCGGTGAAGTCCGACACACTTCAGTTTGTCGACGTCGTAGAATAGATGCAACGAGGAAACAACGGCGGGCTCGACAGTTTCGTAGTTGGTGTAGGCGGCGGCTACCACCGATCGACAAACTATTTAGTTTATCGAATGGTGCCAAGAGGGACCGTTGGCAGGGTCTCGAATGGTTAATTTGCAGCCTTGCGTACAGGTTCCGCCACAAGTCGACAAACTAAAGTGTGTCGGACATTCAGAATGGAAGTCGTGAAAATAGTTTTTCTAAAGCTCTCCGTGTTGCTCTTCCTGCTGCTCGTTGGAGCCTCGTTTGATCTACCGAAGTCATATTCCGCCGTAAAAGTGTCCGCCGCAGCCGAGCTCCGGTCCCGTTATCAAATCCAAATAAAACTCGACTTCGATGCGCTCTCTTATAGCGGTTCGGAGCGCGTACGATGGGTAAATCGCGGCGCCGACGCGACCTCAGTCCTCTATTTCCATCTCTATTCGAACCTTCGTCCTGACGGATTGCCGCAGTCAGCCAACTCTGCTTCGGACACATCGGGAATCGAGGAGCCGCGGATCGAAATTACCGAAGTTCGCTCCGCAGCAGACGGCGCGCCGCTCGTTTATTCAATCGATGATCAGGGAACGACGTTGCGTGTCGTCCTGCACGAGCAAGTTACGTCGGGAAAATCCACGGAAGTGTTGATTGGATTCAAAGGAGCGGTTCCTGAGGTTGACGCGGATGAAACTGGCCTGACGTCGCATGTCGTCAAGCAGATTAGTGCGGCTATACGAGGTGAGCGGGAGCTGCGCCGGCCGCGAGATCTGAATTTTCGCTGCCGCGGTGTGATGCTGCTCGGCACTTCTTATCCGGTTCTGGCAGTGCGCCGTGGCGACGAGTGGTTGCGCAAATTGGAACCCAGCATTGGCGATCTTATCTTCAATGAAGTTGCCGACTATGAAGTAAAAATAGAGACCATGCCTGGTGTAATGGTGTTCACCTCCGGCTCGAACGATCAGGTCAACTCAGACGGCGAAAAGTCGACGATAACCTCGAATGGCTCGTTGCGCGATTTGGCAATTATTGCCGGCCGGACGCTGCGGTCTGAGCAAATCGAGGTTGGGGACACAACTCTGAGATCGATTTTTATGCCCGAGCATGCAGCGGTGGGGAAGCGGGTGCTGACGATGGCAGCCGATTCCCTGCGCATCTTCAAAGCCAAGTTTGGGCCGCTGCCTTTCAAAACGATAAATATTGCCGAAGCTCCACTGATTGCGGGGTTGGGCAGCACTGAGTTTTCCGGACTCGATGTGATTGCGAGTGCTTTCTACGTGGATTTTGATTCTGCCGCAGTCCGCAACCTGCCGGAGATCATACGAGAGCAGCGTCCCTCGGTAGAACAGAGCCTGGAGTGGGGGGTGGCCCACCTGATTGCTCATCAATGGTGGGGCGCCGCGGTAGGTAACGATCCTGCCCGTGAACCGGTGCTGGATGAGGCCATGGCAAACTGGGCGGCGCTGCTCTACTTCAAAGAACTATATGGTGAGAAAAAAGAAGCGGCCCTGCGTGAAGACCAGTTGCAAGGCGTTTACCGGTTGTATCGCACTTTCGGTGGCGAAGACATGAATGCCAACCGCCCCTCCCGGGATTATCGAAACACCTTTCAATATGCAGCCGTGGTTACAACCAAAGGTGCATTAATGTTCGTTGAATTGCAGCGACTGATGGGTGATGAAAAACTGATGGCTGGGATCCGTAAGTATTACCAGGCCAAACTGCTCGAGATTGCCGAAGTCGATGACCTGCGCGATGCTCTGATGAGGGAAGCTTCGCTCGCGCAGAAGCGGGCGGTAGCGCGAACGTTTAATCGTTGGTTGGCCAGCCGGCGGGGTGATGAAGATATTGCTAAACCGGATCGGGAGCTGGCAGACTCACTCGGTTTGCCTGGCCAGCCCGACCAGCAACGAAGCGGAGACCGCAATGCCCTTAACGCGTTTGCCAGGGTTGGTAAGTTTTTCTGGCAACAGATGACTCGAATACGTTGATCTGAAGCGTAATGCACCCGAACTTAAAGTGATGGTGAAATCCTACAAAATAGACGAGCGAAAACCCATGAGACCAGTTAGCCGGATGCTGGAGCGACCGGCTGGATCAGTCAAGGTCGACGAAAGTCTCGAACGATTAAGTTGGTTACTGGACGACCTGGTGCGGGTGCCCGGATTGAACTGGCGGTTTGGCCTGGATGCGCTCGTCGGACTCATCCCTGGCTTTGGCGACACGGCGACTGCGCTCGCGTCCTTTTACATCCTGGTTTCGGCAGTCCGTTACGGTGTCCCCAAAGTAACCCTCCTGCGCATGGGTCTGAACATCGGGATTGATTACGCCGTCGGCTCGTTACCGTTCGTGGGCGATCTTTTCGATGTTTGGTGGAAATCGAACCAACGCAACATCGCACTGCTCAGTGAACGCGCCACTGTTTCAGCCGAAGAGGCACGACAAGGCAAACTTAGTGACTGGCTGTTTGTCGGATTGATTATCCTGCTGCTGGCGGTATTGGCGGTGGGGTCTGTCGTCGTCAGTTTGTTTCTGCTGACCTTGATAGTGAGCCAGATTTCTCAGGCGACCTGAGTAAGGTTCGATGTCCTATAGCACATATTGGACCTATTTCCAGCTCTTTGATCAACTATGAAGTTGTCGCTGGCTGCGCCTGGGCCATCACGCGGTCGAGGGTTGCTTTAAGTAAATCCAATCCGCGTTCACCCGCCGCGAAACTACGCAGCTTTCCCTCTCCATCGAAAAGGTAATAGGCCGGCACGTAGCCCTGATCGTTCTGGAAGGCGTCTTTCAGCTTGTGCTCGTTGTCCACTGCGCAAGGCTCAACGATGTCGTAGTTAGCAATCGCCTCCCGCACTCCTTCGACGTCCGTGTCTGTTTCGTAACGAGGCATGTGCACACCGATTACGCGCAAGCCTTTCTCCTTCAGCTGGTCACGCCATTCAGCCACCCGCGGCATATTGTCTTTGCACATCCCGCAACTCATCGACCAAAAATGTACGAGGGTTGGTCGGCCCGCAACTTCAGCTTCTGCCGATGCCTGGGTCCCACCAAACCACTCGGTAGCGCCATCGAGCGACGGCATCACCGTTCCAATTCTCATTCCCATAGTTTCTAAAACGACGGCTGACCGCCGACGAACGACCGATGAAGTTTTCGTCGGTCAGCCGTCGTCGGTCGCCTGTCGTTCCCCTTCTTATGCGTTAAGAGTTTTCTGTCCCGGCTTCCATTCAGCCTGGCATAGACCACCCGTTTGCAGCGCCTGAATTACTCGAAGCGTTTCTTCAGCCGACCGTCCGATGTTGAGATCGTGAACCACCTTGTAGCGCAGGATACCTTCAGGGTCGATAATGAAGAGACCTCGAAGCGCGATCCCGCGATCTTCGATCAAAACACCATAATCGCGTGAAACATTCTTGGTGGCATCCGCGGCCAGCGGATAGACCAGGCCTTCCACGCCACCCTTGTCGCGCGGCGTTTTAATCCAGGCACGATGCGAATACACCGAATCAGTTGAGACGCCGATGATGTCCGCGCCAATGCCCTGAAATTCTTCATACCGGTCGCTGAAAGCGGTTAACTCGGTAGGACAGACAAAGGTGAAGTCGAGCGGGTAAAACAAGAGCACCACCCATCTGCCTTTGTAGTCGTCGAGCTTTACGTTTTCATTGAGCTTCTCGATATTCTTGGTTGAGCCCATTTCAAAATCCGGCGCCGGTTGGCCTACCATCGCCTTTTCTACTGCTGTTGCTGTTGCTGCTGTCATGAATCCTCCAATGTTAGTTAATTATTTGTTTCAGACCCAAACCTTACCTGCCCGCTGGCAGACTTATCTGCGCGGGCATTGCTTTACCCTTTCCAGCACTCAGGACACTGTCCCCGGAGGGTCAGATGAACCGACTCTGGCTTGAACTTCGACTTACGCGCAGCTGCTTGTATTAGCTCAGCCGCCTGGGGGAGATCAAAATCAACCAGCTTTCCGCAATCGTTGCAGATTGCATGATCATGACGATCAATCTCCCGGTCGTAGCGACTGGCGCTGTCGCCAAACTTAATCTCATGCACCAATCCCGCTTCCTTCAAAAAGCGCAGCGAGTTGTAAACCGTGGCATAACTAATCGCAGGCAGACGAAGACGGGCCGCCTGAAAAATCTCATTCGCGGTAGGGTGATCGTCCCGGTCACGAATGACCTGAAGGACCGCCTCCCGCTGAGGCGTTAGTTTCTCCTCAGTTATTACTTTTACTGTTGTCTTCCTCATTGGTGGACTTAGACTAATTCTAAACAAACACCTTGTCAAGCGGCCAATAGGAGGGTTGTGTCCTAGTCTGCGTGGCAACTGAGGGAAACAAGAACGATCCACTAAGTCACACGAAACAACACCAAGGCATTTGTTAGTGAGATTGGGTTTTCGTGTTGTTTAGTGTGATTTAGTGGATCGTTCTTACACAGCCAACACGAAACGACGCCAAAGAAAATCAGGTGAGGTTGTCTAAGACTGGGTGGCGGGCAGCGTAGTCGGCTATCGCCTTCACATAACTTTGAAACGGTGGGCAAGATATCCCATGGGGTGCGAGCAGCTTGGTAGCGACGGCGGTATCGTAGGTTTGCTCCAGGAAGAAATACGGAACCGCGGAATGGGGCAGGTCAGTGATCCTCGGCGCCAGCGGAAGCATCAGCGAAGTTTCTACTAATGAAGCAGGCAACGCGACACGTGCTTCTTTGCCCGCAATAGAAAGGGCTATCGTATTAAAGAGCTCGCGGGTTGTGAGCGGATTGGGATCGGCGATTTGCACTGTCTGGCCAAGAGAAAGTGGGTCGCGTGCAAGTGCGGACATCGCCTCCACCACAAAGTCGACGGGAACAAGATTTAAGGAAACGTCCAGATTGCCGATGTTGAAAACCGAAAGCAGGGAAGGCCGCTTCAATAGATAGTGGATGAGGTAATAGATGCCGTCATACTTGGCCGTCTCACCAGTATGCGAATCCCCACACACCACTGACGGCCGATGAATAGTGATCGGCAACTCAGACTTCAAGCCGTCAACTTCCATTTCGGCAAGATATTTTGTCTCTTCGTAGTAATTGCGGAAGCCGGCATCATGTTGCAACTCATGCTCATAAATCACGCCCTTCCGTTTCCCGGCAACGTAGCAGGTTGAGACGTAGTGATAGTGACGCAGACGCTCCAGGGAGCTAGCAAACTGATTTACATTGCGTGTTCCTTCGAGGTTGACGCGCATCGCGACCTCTCGGGCCACGGCCAGGTCATAGATTGCCGCCAGATGAAATAGATCGGTGGTATGGGAACGCGCCGTTTCCAGGTCCTCTTTTGAGAGACCCAGCCCAGGCTGCGTAATGTCACCCTGCAAAAGTTGAAAATCTGAGACTGACCTGCCGGTTTGTTCGGCAAGGTGAAGCACTTCCGCCTTGCCTCGTTCAGCAAATGCAGGTTGCACCAGGAGCAGGAAGCGGGAAGCTTCCCTTGCCAAACGCAGCAGCAGCCGGCTCGCTATGAAGCCGGGAAAGCCTGTCAAAAAAACTGTTTCTTGCATGTGCATAATGGAGCTATTCGACTACATCGTAGGGGTGGCACTCCGTGGCTACCCCATTCGTTTCGTTAGCGATTTCTTTCAAACTCCAGGGAACCGTAGCGATGGGGAGGCCACGGAGTGCCACCCATACAAAATTGGGATAGGCCCTCTCAATCCGAACATCGCGTCGAATTCTATGGCCGAGTATAATTCAGTCCACTGAAGCAACATAAACAGACTCGACCTTCCCGAATGGAGCTAACCCGATGAGAGTTAATCAGCCTGTTACCCGAAGACTGGCTCTGATGCTGATGTTGGTCCTCCTGGGCCATGTCTCATCAGCGCAGCAAAAGCCAGACTGCACTGTTAAAGTGACGCTCCTGCAAGTAAACGATGTCTATCAATTTGTTCCGGTCGAACGTGGCTCGAGCGGCGGGTTAGCGCGAGTAATGACCCTGAAAAAGGAGATCGAAAAGGAGTCGCCAAACACGCTCTTCCTGCTCTCAGGGGATACGATCTCACCCTCAGTTGAGTCAATTACCTACAAAGGGGCGCAAATGATCGACGCCTGGAATCTGGCTGGCCTCGACTATTCGACGCTGGGTAATCATGAATTCGACTTTGGTCCGGACGTGCTGCGCCTGCGCATGAAGGAGTCGAAATTCAAGTGGATCGTTGCCAACGTGATTGACAAGAAAACCGGCAACCCTTTCGGCGACGCGCCCGCTTATGTGATTCGCGAGTTTGACGGGGTGAAGGTTGGTATCTTCGGCCTGACCCTGGAGGAAACGAAAGTTACTTCGCGGCCGGGCCCGGATGTTGAGTTTCTCAATCCATGTGAAACGGCGCGGAAGATGGTCGCGGAGATTCATGCGCAAGGGGTGAAGACAGTGGTCGCCCTGACACATCTTTCGATGAGCGAAGATAAGGAGGTTGCTCGTTGCTCAGGCGTTGACGTGATTATTGGCGGACATGAGCATACGTTGTTGGAGTCGGTTTCAGGTGGGGCGCCTATTTTCAAGATGAGCGCAGACGCTCGCGAGCTTGGACAGATAGATCTGAACATCTCGAAGAGCACCGGCGCCGTCGAAAGCATCGACTGGAAAGTGATTCCGGTAACGGACAAAGTAAAAGATGATCCTCAGTTCGTCGCCATTAACAACAAATACGGCGCCTTGCTGAAAGACCTGTCGCGAGTTGTGGGTCGCTCCTCAGTGCCGCTGGATGCCAGAAGCGCGGAGGGCCGCACGCAGGAAACCAACGTTGGGAATCTCATAGCCGACTCTTTTCGCCTGGCGACCGGGGCCGATGTCGGATTTATGAATGGCGGCTCGATTCGCGCGGACGAGTTAATTCGTCCCGGGCCTTTGACAAAGAGAGATGTATTGTCAATCCTTCCTTTTAAGAACCGGGTCATAAAGTTGGAGTTGACTGGGGCAATGCTCCGCACCGCTTTGGAGCATGGTGTCGCGCGGAGTGCGGAAGATAAGGAGCCGGGCCGATTTCCCCAGGTATCTGGTCTGAGGTTTACGTTTGATGCCCGACGGCCGGCGGGTTCGCGAATAGTGGAGCTCACTATTAATGGTCAGCCTTTGGACGACCAGAAAAAATATACCCTGGCGACGGCCGACTACATTGGTATCGATGGTGGCGACGGCTATTCAGTATTTAAGGAGGCGCGATTGCTCATTCCACGCGAGCAAGGTCAGTTTGACTCCGACGTTCTGCGCCTGGCAATTGCCCGGAAAAAAGTCATTGCTCCCAGGGTTGAAGGACGCATCAAACGAGTGGACAAGGATCAAAAACAGACGACCGATTGCAAGTAAAGCAAACTGTTAGTTTGCGATTGGTGGGTTAATGGCGACCAATACGCAAACTAACAGTTTGCTTTACCAATATGATCATGAGTGACAACTCTTACAAAGATGACGTTTCGCCGGCAGAGAAGTATGAAGCCAAGCGGCTCTTCCATGAGGCTTATCAGGCGCAGCTGGCAGAAAATTTTGAGGAGGCGATCGAACTCTATAAACGTTCGATAGATACATATCCGACCGCTGAGGCGCATACCTTTCTCGGTTGGGTCTATAGCTTTCAGGACCGTTATGACGAAGCGATTCAGGAATGCCTGGAAGCAATTCGCGTCGATGAGACACTGGGGAATCCTTATAACGACATCGGCAGTTACCTCCTGGCGAAGGGTGATGCTTACAGCAGCGTGCGCTGGTTCAAACGCGCTCTCTATGCGCCGCGTTATGAGTCTTACGCGTTTCCCCATTTCAACCTTGGCCGGATTTACGAAACCCGGCGGAGGTATCTGGATGCAGCCAGGCACTATGGTAAGGCGCTTGAACAACAGCCCGGCTTTACCGAAGCGGCCACTGCGCTTCATCGCATGCAGGCACTGGTGAACTGAATCTTAACGAAATCGACGAAGTATCTTGACGTTACTGGCAAAAAAGAATTTCTTGCTTCTCCCGCTCTTGTTGTTGTGCCTCTCGCTCTGCACTGACGCACTTTCTGCCTACGCTGTTCACCTCCACTCAGCCCCTCAGGTAGGACCCCCAAATGGGCCTTCCTCATTCGATACGTCATCATCTTCACCACCAACCCACCAGGTCTTAGGAGCGGAGAATAAGACGGCAGATCCGGATTCGGCGCAGAGTACCCAGCGTTGCTTGAGCCCGGATGATGTCAAAAACATGCTGGCACAGGCGAATTCAAATCAAAGCGTGACCCTCAATATCAAACTGACAGAGGAGTTATTGAAGCTCAAGGACAAAAATCAACAAAGACTGGATGACGACATCCGGGATAACCGCAAGCCGGCTGACTTGATCAAACGCATCAACGAAACCCGGGCAAAGAACTATATCCAGCTGTGCTCGATAATTAAGAAACACGGTTGGCTGACTAAGAGCTTGGTAGGCAAGGACGGTGTCGACGCGGCTATCTTCGTGCTCAATGGTTCGTCGCCGCAGTTGAGAGTTGACCTGCTGCCGGTGATCATCGCGGCTACCAAGCAAGGCGAAGTATCGCGTCCTGATTTTGCCGGTTACGTTGACCGGTTACGTGTCGATGCGGGTCTAAAACAAATCTTTGGCACCCAGGCGACTATTGTCGACGGGTTTTTGGTGCTCTTCCCGATCGAAGCTGAGGAGCATGTGGATTCCCGGCGAAAGCAATATGAGCTGTCGCCGTTGGCAATCTATGTCCGGGTTCTCGAGTCGCAGTATCGCTTACCTCTGATCAAATCGACCGGCGCGCTGACGAATAAGTTTTCTGACAGCGCCCGGAATTCGGTGGCGAAAAAAACCTCAGCCGATCTCTTCGAAGGCCAGACTATCGACGAGGAGGCGGTGGTCCGCATCGACACTAATTTGGTCAGTTTCAATGTGAGCGTGTTTAGCAAACAACTCAGAACTCAGGTCACCACTCTGACACAAAACGACTTCACCGTTACCGAGGATGGTCACCCGGAAACAATCACTTTCTTTGCGGCAGCGGATGCTCCTTTCGATCTGGTCCTACTCCTGGACCTGTCCGGCTCGACATCCGGTAAGCGCAAATTAATTCGCAACTCGACGCAACGCTTTATTGAGGCTGCTCGGCCTTCTGACCGGGTGGCAATTGTTACATTCTCGGACACCGCAAATGTTATCTCACCGTTGACCAATGATCGCGCAAAACTTCTGGCCAGCCTTGACGGCATTGCTGAAGGCAATGGCGGCTCACATGTTTGGGACGCTCTAAAATTCACGCTTGATCACGTCATTGGGGAAAAGAACCTCGAGAGAAGACGAGCGGTCGTATTTATGACAGACGGTGTGGACAACGCGCTGGCCAGTTTCGAGGCAGGTTCGGAGACGAGCTTTGGCGACTTGCTGGAAACCGTGCGAAGCAATGCCGCCCTTATCATTCCCATTTATCTCGACACCGAAGGTGATGGATTTAAGGGCGGCAGTGTGAAAAGGGACTATCAGAATGCGCGAAAGACACTAACCCGCATGGCCGAGGAGAGCGGCGGGCTTTATTACAAGGCGAAGAAGATTGAAGATCTTGAGGGCGTCTACGGCCAGGTAATCGCAGACCTTGGTAAGGTTTACAGTTTGGGCTACAAACCTACCAACGAACAACGTGATCACAGGTGGCGAACTGTCAGAATCCAATTGCCCAACCTGCCTGATCTAATTACGCACGCGCGACCGGGATACTATGCCAATTGAGCTGGGAGCGCAGGCATCTTGCCTGCCGTTGGGCAAGAACGATGCACACGTGATAACTCTATGACGTCCGGCCGGATTTCAGTGATCGTTGTCAGTCTGCTGATCGCAGTATCCTTTGATCTGCGGGGTTCGTCGGCTTTTCGTCAACCAGCGGCCTCCTTGCAAACGATCGTTCGCGATCCACGGTATCCAGCCCACTGGTGGACCCCGGCGCCATCCGAAGGAAAACCGGATTGGGAGATTCTGCCGCAGGAAGCTGGCCCAGGCGAAGTGATTCTTTCGAAGCGAAATGAACTTGGTCTGCTCTCTAATTTTGCTCCAACACCATTTGTCTTTCGTGGGAAACGTTACGCCAGCCTCGAAGGCTTCTGGCAGATGATGAAGTTTCCCGAAGGTCCAAATGATCCACGCGCAAGATTTGCGGTTGCCGGATCAAAACTGGAATGGAAATATACGCGGCAGCAGGTGAGTCAGATGACCAGTTTCGAGGCCAATAGTGCAGGAGCGCTGGCTGGCGCCCACATGGAGAAAATGGGTATTACCTGGGTCAGTTTTGAGGGAAGACGTTTCGAGTACCGGCCTGCTGTTCCCGGGCAGCATTATCGCCTGATCGTCGCTGCCAGCTGGGCCAAGGTAAGGCAAAACCCGGAAGTGAAGAAGGTGCTGCTCGCCACGGGTGACCTCATCCTGAAACCCGATCATTACCAGGAGCCGAACGCGCCCGCGGCGTGGCGATACTTCGAAATTCTGACTACCATTCGTGACCAGCTGAGGAAAGAATCAAGACGATCCACGAAAGAACACTAAACAACTCGAACCACGAGCCTTTTTCGTGCCGTTTTCGTGTGAATTAGTGGATCGCTCCTGGTTTTTCCGCGTCAATCAACACTTATTGAAACCTGCCCGCCTCCTTAACGTGTAACGGTTGGGCAATCGAAGTTTTCAGTTCATTTTCGCGTTGGCCAAAATCTCTAGTCCATCACCGCGGAGTCGTATGTCAACTCGTTCAAACCCACCGTTGCTTCAGAGAGTTCTCATTTGTGCCATAGTCTTCGGATTGCTGACTCCTTCAGTTCTGGCTCAACAAGCCAGTGGCGGGATTAGAGGCACGATTACGGATCAACTAGGCAGTTTGGTTGTCGGCGCCACGGTTATCGCGAATGACGCGAGGGGAGTGGAACGAAAGGCCTCGACAAACCAATCCGGCAACTATGAATTCAAAGGATTACCAGCCGGTCGATACGATCTGCACGTTGTCGCTCCGGGCTTCACCGACTTGGAGACGAAGAACGTCGAGGTGATCTCCGGCAAGCCAACGATTCAGGATTTGCAATTAGACCTGGCGCCACTCGAACAATCGGTAACGGTCGATAATAAGGACATCAGCACCGACTCAGACATGAATGCGGATGCCATAGTGCTACGCCAAAGCGATCTGGAGGCGTTGCCGAATGACCCCGCCGCGTTGCTCTCGGCGTTGCAGGCCATGGCCGGACCCGCCGAAGGGGAAGGAGCGCAGCCTCAGATAAAGGTCGATGGATTTTCAAACGGCCAATTGCCGCCAAAGGAAGCGATTCGTGAGGTCCGGATTAATCAAAATCCTTACTCGGCTGAAAATGAATTTATGGGTTGGAATGGAATTGAGATCTTTACTCAACCGGGCTCTGACAAATTCCACGGAGGCTTAGCCTTCAACTTTAACGATGAAAGCCTCAACTCACGTAATGCTTTTGTGGCCCGTAAGGCGCCGTATCAACAGCGCGGTTTCAACGGGAACCTGACTGGCCCCATTAAGCCAAAACGAGCATCGTTCGCGTTCTATACGGGGCATTATGCCAGCGACAACAACTCAGTTGTTAACGCCACAATTCTTAATCCCGTAACCTTAACGCCGTTTCTTTTCAGTCAGACCTTCGTCACTCCGTCGGTCAACTTTTATATGAGCGGTCGCGGCGATCTTAAGCTGACCAAGAAACACACACTCGTCGGCAACTATGAATACGGCCGGGGCTCCCAGGAACGACAGGGGATTGGCGGGTTCTCGCTGCCGTCTCGGGCGTATCGTGGAGAGCGCTCAAACCACACCTTGCAACTTACCGAGACCGCAATGCTTAGCGAGAAGGTGGTTAACGAAACACGCCTGATGCTGAGCACCAACATCTCCAGGCAGATAGCCGACACCATTCAGCCGGCGCTTAATGTGTCTGATTCATTCTTCGGCGGCGGCTCGCAAATTGGCATCACCTCTAACCGGCAGGATCGCTTCGAAGTGCAGAACTTCACTTCGTGGTCGGCTGGTAAACACTACATCAAGGCTGGTGGCCGGTTCCGGCTGGTGCGACTGGACAGCATTTCGCCGAGCAATTTCGGAGGCACCTATACCTTCGCGGGCGGCACTGGTCCTGTTCTCGATGCAAACGATCAGATAGTACCTGGCGGTGGCCCAATTCAGCTCAGCAGTCTGGAGCGTTACCGGCGAACACTCGTGTTTCAGCGCAGCGGATTTAGTGCTGCGCTAA
>Ga0190274_10001774_pt1 | contig 12647 bp, 8 predicted proteins | sample Popmic531T_FD_133002 | JGI IMG/M metagenome (GOLD analysis project Ga0190274, IMG submission 133002) | Populus adjacent soil microbial communities from riparian zone of Yellowstone River, Montana, USA - 531 T | ecosystem: Environmental > Terrestrial > Soil > Riparian zone | place: USA: Montana...
AGGAGTAGCCGCACCCACCTGGCCAACTATTAATGGATATTGGTTGCCTCAGCAAACCGGCAATAGCTGGATAAGTGATAGCATCAATGTTCAGTTTATTCACCGGTTGATTGCCTATTTACTAACCATTCTCATAGGTATATGGTGGTGGAGAGCAAGCAAACTAGCCGGAAGAAGACTTTTTAACAAAACCCGATTCCTGCCTGTATTGACAGTATTGATTCAGGTGGTCCTAGGTGTTTTCACCGTTCTATATTCTCCTGATCCAAAGGCCCTTCTATGGCTGGGCGCCGCTCATCAATTTGTTGCCATGTTATTGCTTATGATACTCGTATGGATGTATTATCTGTTAGGTTCCAAAACTTTCAGCCCTGACTTATAATTCGGCTGCTAACTTTTCGTTTTAATAGTAACTTGTTGAATAATAAGCAATCGGGCTCGACTATCGTTTATGAAACCATTTTTTCACGGACTATATTATTCTTTCCCCATTCAGCTGGTAATGCTTCATCTGAAAAAATTCCAGGTGCTGCTTATCTTCTGGTATATTTTGTTCAGTACGGTAAATGGTTCGTTTATGAAATCGTATGGCGCCGATTCCTTATACCTTGCGCCAGAGTATCTTGGCGAGGTGAATCCGGCAGCGGCAGCGATAGTTGGGGCAGCGATAGGGATATTTATCATGAGCTGGAACATTACCACTTTCATCCTATTCAGCCGGCATTTCCGTTTCCTGGCGACTTCTTCCAATCCCTTTCTTAAATATTGCATTAATAACAGCGCTATTCCGGTAATCTTCCTTCTTTTTTATTTTATAAAAGCCATTAGTTTTTATCACATCAAGGAATTGCTTTCTCCCGGAGAAATAATCTTTCAGATTCTAGGTTTTTTATTTGGATTGATACTGCTGATCGCTATTTCGCTTGTCTATTTTTTCCGTTACGACAAAAGAATCATACGTCTGCTTTCTCCGGTCATAAGCAATCCTCAATTATTTAAATCTCAGTTTAAGAAAGATGAGACTCGCTTGAACCAAAGTCGGCTGATCAAGGTTGAATGGTTCCTGCACTCTCCCTTTGGTTTGAAAAAAGTTCGTGACGTATCACATTATAGTAAGGAGTTTATCGAAACCATCTTTAGCAGGCATCACTTTGCAGCGGTTGTATCGATCTTTATTGCCTTTGTTTTCCTGGTGCTGGTAGGGTTTATGCTTGATAATCGATTCTTCCAACTTCCGGCTGCGGCGGGGATAACAATTTTCTTTGCCATTCTAATCGCGGTATCAGGCGCCTTCTCGTATTTCTTACAGAGCTGGAGTATTCCTTTTTTAATTGGCTTGTTCTTTTTAGTGAATATATTATACAAGTATGATATCATCGATTCCAGCAACAAAGCTTATGGATTAAACTATTCCAATAAAGAGGAAAGACCAGTTTACACCCGCGAGTCGTTGCTGGCATTGTGTAGCGATAGCAACATAGAGCAGGATAAAAAGAATATGATTGAAATCCTGGAATCATGGAAGAAAAAGCAACACGATGAAAAACCATTCCTGTTCATTATTAATACAAGTGGCGGAGGAAGCCGCAGCGCTACTTTTACAATGAATGTATTGCAACGATTGGATAGTCTAACAAATGGCACCATCATGCAAAAAACATTTTTGATCACGGGCGCTTCGGGAGGAATGCTGGGGGCCACTTATTTCCGGGAATTAGATAGGTTACGTTCTATTGGACAAAAGATTGATCCCCGGGACCGTTTATATGTAAATGATATCGCCGGCGACCTGTTGAATCCCTTATTTTCTTCCTTCGTTGCGCGTGATCTGGCATCACCCGCGCAGAAATTCAAAGTGGGGAAATATCAATATATCAAAGACAGGGGATATGCATTTGAACAAAAATTAAATGAAAATACAAGAGGTTACCTGAGTAAACAATTGGGCGATTTGTACGAAGACGAGAAAAACGCCCGTATGCCAATGATTGTTTTCAATTCGGTTATTACAACAGATGGACGAAAGCTAATCATCGGTACACAACCCCTCCGGTTTTTAATGAGACCCTATCTGGATACGGCTTACGCAAAAGCAGTTGATCCGGATGCATTGGATTATCAAACCTTCTTTGCCAAACAGGATCCAATGAACCTGCGTTTGCTGACTGCTATGCGAATGAACGCTACTTTTCCCTATGTGCTACCTAATGTATGGTTACCCACGAAACCTGTAGTAGATGTGATGGATGCCGGATTGCGGGATAATTTCGGCCAGGAAACTGCTATACGATTCATCCAGGTATTTAATGAATGGATAAAAAAGAATACCAGGGGAGTTGTATTGGTGCAGATACGCGATCGAAAAACGGGCGGTTGGGAATATCCATTTGAAACCCACAATGTAACCGAGATCGTAACCCGGCCCATGTTACTCCTGCAATACAACTGGTACAAAATGCAAGAGTATAACCAGAACGATATGCTGAGTCTTTCACAATTGGCAATGGGACAACAGATTTTTAAATTTACTTTTCAATATTCTCCTAAAAAAGAAGATGCACGTGCGGCATTGAATTTTCACCTTACAAAAAGTGAAAAACAGGATATTGCCGAAGCATTGGAAAGCGAGAACAATCAACAAGCTTTTCTTCAATTAAAGAAATTGACAGACACGGTTTCTCAACCTTCTCTTACCAAGCGTGAATAAGTTTGAAATGATGCGGAAGAATTTTTATTCGAAGATCCGCAATGCTTTCCCGCGGTTCTCCATCTATATGCAGGGGAGCTTTCTCCAGGTTCTTAATACGCACTTCGGGTGTTTGGAAATAAATAACGGGTGAACGAAGCGAGTTCTCTACTTTTTTTATTTGTCCGCTTAATACCTGTTTCAATACATTGAAGAGAAGCATAGGTTTAGCGACTTTCTTTACAATTACAATATCCAGCAAGCCATCTGATAAGGAGGCCCGGGGAGCAATAGTAAAGTTGTTTCCAAACTGGTTACTATTGGCTACGCTTATAAAGAAAGCTTCTGATGAAAACGAAAGTTTGTTGGCTTCAATATGAAAGGGATACGATCTGGCAGAAAAAAAGTTTTTGGTTGTTAGTGATGCATATGTCACCAATCCACGTTTGGGTTGAGTCGCGAATTCATGCGCAACGCTTGCATCAAATCCCAGTCCGCATAACATACATGCAAATTGCTTATTGACCATAAACGCATCCGTTAGGCGGGGTGTTCCATCAAAAAGAATATCTATCGCTTTTTCGGAAACGCGGGGTATGCCCGCGGTAAGAGCCAATCCATTTCCTGATCCCATTGGTATAATTCCGAAGTTGAGATCGGTATGCGCCAATGAACACACTACCTGGTTTACACTGCCATCGCCCCCACAAATACCAATATCAGTCACGCCTTCATCTGCTATTTTTTCTTCTAAAAAGGAATAATCACCGCTGGCGACCGTAGGAAGTATTTCAAAATCTATCGAGCGTTCACTGGTCTTTTTTTTGATCAGCTCCAGTAGCGCTTCCTTTCCTTTTGTTCCGGATATTGGGTTGATTAGATATATGATCTTTCGTTTCATTCGATTTTTCTGCATTTATTTCCAGAATCTTGCTATTTTCCAAAGATAAACCCAAACTGGCATGGAAATAACTGCTTCTCATCAGCAAGGCTGGACCTTATTGCAAAAAATCGCATTTCGTTTTTTTACTTGCCTTTTTCTGTTATATCTACTTCCATTTCCGCTCGACTCTTTTCCTTTTATTAGTGAGATCCTTTCAATTCATCCTAAGATAGCCGAATGGTATGGCTTCCCCTTTGAATTGTATCAGAATTTCTGGCATTCATTTATTCCCTGGATAGGGAAGGGTATAGTAGGATTAAAAACTCCCATTACAATTTTTACCAATGGTAGCGGTGATACAACATATGATTATGTGCTGATACATACACAATTCAGTCTTGCCACGTTGGGTTGTGTTCTATGGACAATACTCGACCGTAAAAGAAGATCCTATAACCAGGCCTATTATTGGCTGAGAGTAGTGTTACGATATTATCTCGCATCGGCGATGTTGGGATATGGCTTCGCAAAAGTATTTCACCTGCAAATGCCTTTTCCTTATTTGTCGCAATTGGTACAACCCTTCGGAGATAAATCACCAATGGGATTGGCCTGGTCATTTATAGGTTACTCTAAAGGATACAGTGCCTATACCGGGTGGGCAGAAGTGATTGGAGGTTTTTTATTATTATTCCGCCGCACAACAACGCTTGGCGCATTGACTGTAGCGGTGGTGATGATGAATATCGCAGCCATCAATTTCTTTTACGACGTACCCGTTAAACTATATTCTTCCATGCTTTTCCTGATGGGAGTTTTTCTGATGGCTCCGGATTTCAGACGACTGGTAAATGTTTTGATACTGCACAAACCTGTTAAACCAGCGGAATTTCCGCCAATGCTGCACTCAAAACGGATGAAGATTGCCAGAGGAATTCTAAAAGGGTTATTCATTGTATCCTTATTATATTCTAATATCAGCGGATCTATTGATGGCATGAAGAGATATGGCGACAATCGGAAACTTCCTCCCTTGTATGGTATATACAATGCTGAAATCGTTATTCGCAATAACGATACTATTGCTCCGCTTACTACAGATAGTACAAGATGGAAGCAATTAATTATTCAGTTTGAAAAGAATGCACAGGTGAAGATGATGAACGACAGTATCAAGCGATTCAGTTTTACTGTAAATGATTCATTGAAAAACATTTTAGTTTACAATTATGCGGATACGGCCAATAAGTCAACCTTGCGTTATGAAGTGGATTCAACGGGGCTTGTTCTGAGTGGGCTAATGAATAAAGATTCTATCTATATGCGTTTTCGCAAATACGACCTTAAGAATTTCAGATTGGTAAACAGGGGGTATCGATGGGTGAATGAGTATCCGTATAATAGGTGAGAGGCGAGGCGAATCGTGAATCGTGAATGGTGAGTCGTGAGTAGCAGTGCGCATTCTCTAAGTAATAGTGGCATACCATTACTCGGGGAGCCACTCACGATTCACCACTCACGTCTCACGATTATCAATCCGCAAGCACAATTGTACACAAATGTTGTCGCCGGATACGAATAGCGGCGGCCATTGCCGGATCGGCTGGCGCTGCCCAGGTATACAAACTAACTTTTTTGCGGCTCCATAAAATTTTCAAAATATCCTTATTATAAAACTGAAGAACGTTGGTGCTATCGCGTTGGGCAACTACTGCAGAAGTACTATCCATCAATGCAATTGTTCGTACCCAACCTTTGGTAGCGCTGTTCTTTGGTTCAGTATATTCAATCTTAAACATGCCATTGTTGGTGAGATCGGCTTTTTTGAAGGCTATTAAATTTTTCGTAGTATCCTCAGCGTTTCCTGTTAAAATATTCTTTTTACCTAAAGAAACTTTCCAGCTTGCACTTTCCTGTGCGCGGGCAAATGGTGCAATTAGAATTATCAGCGATATGAGATAAATACGATAGTTCATCTGGCGAGTTTATTTTTAAGAAGGTTTTATAAAGATACAGGTTGCATGGAGTAGTTCGTAGTCAGGAGTCAGGAGTCGGGAGGAGGCTGACTCCGAACTCCCGACTGCTGACTACCGACTACCAGCGAAGCAACGCGCTTCCCCAGGTAAATCCACTCCCAAAAGCCGCCAGGCATACCAAATCTCCCTCCTTAATCTTTCCCTCTTCCCATGCTTCACACAATGCAATTGGCACCGAAGCGGCAGTTGTATTTCCATATTTCTGGATATTATTAAAAACCTGGTCGTCACGTAATTTTAACTTTTGCTGTACAAATTGCGCGATGCGCAAATTGGCCTGGTGCGGTATCAATACTTTGATATCAGCAGGGGAATGTCCATTGGCTGATAAAGCTTCCATTATCACTTCCGGAAATTTCACCACTGCTTTTTTAAATACTGCCTGACCGTCCATATTGGGGAATACCTGGGCCTTTTCAACCATAGCATGACTGAAAAACATCTGTCCGATTTCTGCATTGTCAAAATCTGCTACCGGTTCTGCGGTCCAATGATTGGCGTGTGTACCCGGATTGAACATGGCCAGTATCTCCGCGCTTTCTCCATCACTGTGCAAATGCGTACTTAAAATTCCGCGGCCCTGATCTTCTGTTGGTTGCAACACAATAGCGCCTGCTCCATCTCCAAAAATCACGCTCACATTTCTGCCTCTTGTACTAAAGTCGAGACCGAAAGAATGTTTTTCACTTCCTACCACCAATATATTTTTATACATACCGGTTTTGATGAATTGGTCCGCTACACTCAATGCATATATAAACCCGCTGCATTGATTGCGTACATCCAGCGCGCCGATCTCATTCATCTTCATTGCACGCTGTAACAATACGCCACAACCAGGGAAATAATAATCGGGGGACAGGGTTGCGAATACAATAAAATCGATATCCTTTGCAGTAATGCCAGCTCTTTCTATGGCGATCTTGGCTGCTTCTACGCCCATGGTAGTGGTGGTTTCACTGGTGCGATCCGCAAATCTTCTTTCCTTAATACCGGTTCTTTCCTGGATCCATTCATCGCTGGTATCCATATATTTTATCAAATCGTTATTGGTAACTACCTGTTTAGGAACATAGCTGCCAATTCCAGCAATTTTGGATCGGAACATATTGCAAGCGTTTTATCGGGTCAAGGTAAAGAAAATAATGATTGCGGGGGAAATGAAACAGTTGCGGATTCAACTAATTTAACAATGTAGATTTTTATGAAGATATATGAACCATAATTTCAGCTTTCATCATCAGGGGAAAAAAATAGCCACGAAGACACGGGATTGATTTCGTGCCTTCGTGGCAAAAAATATTATTAACGTATTTTACTTCTTCTCAATCTTCAACACCTCAATCATAAATTTCTCGATCTCCCTCTCTACTCCTTCCACATCTTTTGATTTCAAAGGAGAACCAATCACATGATCTCCGGTATTGGGCATGGGAATATCTCTTTTTAGATTCGCGGGAGTGGATAACTGTGTAAGCATTTCTTTCATGGGCTGCACTTTTACGGTGCTGTCCTGATGTACTTCATCTTTATAATAATATAATAAAAGAGTCGGCTCTGTTATTTTACTGAATGTTTCTTTGGTCATGGACGTCTCAAGCATTTCCTGTAATGCAACAACTGCTTCGAGCCGGTAATGGGGATACCAATATTTTTTATAGATATCGCGCTGATCGTCGGAATCAATATACCTCGAACCTACTACCATCGTTGCAATCTGCAATCCCCAGGGATTATTCAATAACCAGGCATTGGGATCGTTTATCGCGATATTGGGAGACATAAGGATCAATGCTTCCACGTCATTGGGATAAGCCGCGGCTAATTGCAGTGCATTCGTACCACCGGTGGAAGTACCCATAATGATAACTTTATTACCTAACTGTTTGCCGATGGCTAAGGCTTCTTTCGCGGATTCCCAATATTTATCAGCCGATAATTTCTTCATGGCATCAATGGTATCCAGACCGTGTTCCGCCAATCGGGCTAAGTATAGGTTACAGCCAAATTTTTTTGCTATATCCCGGTGTACGGGATCTCCTTCTTCTTGCGAAGCAGCAAAACCATGCAGATAAACAATAGCGTATTCTGTTTTGTTACGTGCCGAATCGTTGTACCAGACTATCCTCGCTTCATTATCTTCTTTTACCTTGTGAGCGCTTTCCTTTTCAAGGATATATTCTTCCAACTTATCCGACTGTTCTGGAACGGCGGGCATATCTTTCTTGTATACGGGCGTTGACGGTTTCGGTCCCATCAGGTACCCGATCACCAGTAACAAAGGAATGATCAGCCAGAGTTTCTTTTTGCTCATGCGATGAATTTAGGCGCTTGGTTAAAATAGTGAATAATAAATGCAACAGCTATTAACTACCTCGGCTGGTGTCTTAACCAGCCGGAATGCATAAACTATAGTGGCTGGTGAAGACACCAGCCACGGCGTCGAGACTCAATTTAAGTATTGGTTTTTGATTTTTCTATCGCGTACGGGTAAATATCTTAATTCTCCCCTGCTGTCTTCACCAGCCACGGAGGCGGCTTGTTTGCCAGTTATCCTTTCTTTAAGTAACTTTTAGAAATATTCCGATTTGCTCCTTCGCCATTTTACCATAGTCAAAGGTTTATCAATAAACCGGAACATCCTCTTGTTCCTGTTAGGTTTTTGTTATCAATTCGTCTCCGCACAGTCGCTGAAACGACTTAATTATATCAGTTACAATGTTAATGAGGGATTGCTGCAAAGTCAAGCCTACGACCTCGTTCAAGATGGAAACGGGTTTGTATGGATAAGTTATAGTAACGGAGTTCAACGTTTTGATGGTAGGGCTTTTTCCTCACCATCCGATACCGAAATCGATCAGTCATCCTCACACGATAAAAATGTAAAATTCCTCCGCCTGCAGAATGGTAATCTCTGGCTCATTCACGAACAAGGCTTTGTTGAATATAACCGGCATACTCATCATTTCACAGATTTGTTTGCCTCCAACAACCAACCGGCCCATTTCGTTCCATTACCAGGCACTGAAAAAAACGATAGCATTTGGTGCTGGACTAAGGAAAAGGGATTCTATCTCTTTAATAAGAATGCGCGTCGCGTCACAGACAGCATCATTCTGAAGGGACTTAATCAAGAACAATTGGTGGCCTTTTCATCAACCGACGCTATTCTTAGTTCAAATAATTTTTTTCTACTTCAATTGCCGACTCAATTGTTGGTTGTTAATAGAAGTTCCAGGCATATAGCGATGTACAAACCGTCGCCGCTGCAAAAAAGGTTTTTTGCGATTGAAACTTTCCATAACGATTCAATTTTAATTGCTACCGAAAGGGGGATTGAAAAAATGGATTGTTACTCCGGGCGATCTCAATTGCTCTGTTTGTATGCGACTAAACCTCTTGCATTAAATCCAATGCACCCGGTTCAAATTAAAATGATTAGTAAAAAGTATTGCGTAGTAAGCGAAGGAAATAGGTTATTTGAACTGGATATTGATCAAGGAAAATACAGTGCCGAACTGGTTAATCTACAAAACAAACCTTTTGTTGAGGTAGGATATATAACGGGACTCAAGACAGATGATCATGAGAATCTATGGGTAATAACAGAAAACGACGGGATTCGCAAAATCAATTATCGTTATGCGGGCTTCCGATATTTTGGAACTGCGGAAAAGCAAAGCAATTTCATTAAATCGATTTATGCTGATAAAACTGATAACCGTGTTCTCTGCGGAAGTTTCGGAAGTGGGTTGACCATCTATGATACAACCGGACATATACTTCGTTCTATTAATCAATTTCCAGGCACACAGCAGCCTTATACAGTTTGCGCATTCCGCAAAATAGCCCCGCATCGGTATCTTGTTTTGCTGATGGGATCCTGGAACACTTATTTATTGAATACACAGAATTATTCGGTAAGAAAGCTACCGGTGAATATTGATTTTATCAAAAACGAAGAATTGAACCACCGAAAACCCGACTACCACCTGGGCCTTCATGCAGTGAATGATTCCCTAAATATTGTTCAAAGTAGCTATTTCGTCTATCAACTGAATTTGGAATCTTCTTTCCGAATCAGGTATAGCGAACTGGATAGTTTGATGGGTCCTTCTGTATCTTCTTATATGGATAAACAACAAAGACTTTGGATAGGTAGTTATGGAAAATATTTTCTTTCGGAGAATAAGAGTTACAGCTCCTTTCATGTTTTTGAACTATCCGCTAATAATCGTGTTCGTTGTTTTTTTGACGACGGTAAAAGTGCCATATGGATGGGAACTGAAAAAGGTTTGTATCAATTGACCAGCGATGGAAAGATTAACAAAACCTGGAACAAGTCGGATGGACTGGTGGATGAAAGCATCTATGCTATTCATGGTGATAAAGCGGGCAATTTATGGTTCAGTCATAATAAGGGTATCAGTTGCCGGAAAACAGATGGCAGTTTTCTGCATTTCAATAAGAACGACGGCTTACAGGAAAACGAATTCAACACTAATACTTCTTTTGAAACAGCCGATGGTGAATTGTTCTTTGGAGGAGTGAATGGAGCCAGCAGCTTTTATCCCGGTGCTGTTACGGGTGTAAATGAAAAACCGGAAGTACTATTAACCTCAATAATGATCAAGGATCAGTCATTACAGGAAGATAGCGCCAGCTGGAGTATAAAAGAACTCAGCGTTCCTTATTTCAACAATGTAATTTCTTTTACATTAACTGCAATTGGCAACCGTTCCGCCGATCAATATAATTATCAATATCAGTTGAGTGAACAGGACCGGCAATGGATAAATGCTGGCAATAATCCACAGGTAAGGTATGTGCTGCAACCCGGTACTTACATTTTTCGTTATTATGCGGGAAATTCTTTTGAGAAAAACCCGAAGGAAATAAAAGAATTATATATCACAATTACTCCACCATTCTGGAGAACAACCTGGTTCAGGGTATTGGCAATTGCAGCCATCATCTCTCTGGTAGTTATTCTTACCCAAAGAATTGCCCGACGCAAGCTAAAACGGCAGATCATTGAATTACAGCATAGCAAAGTTTTAAATGAAGAGCGTTTGCGGATATCAAGAGAGATGCACGACGATATCGGGGCGGGTCTAACACAAATAACACTGATGAGCGAGGCCGCCAAATTGCATCAGCAAAATATCCAACCGCTAGAAGAGATAGCCGGTACCAGCAGAAAACTGGTAGGTAGTATCAATGAAATTATCTGGAGCCTGAATCCGGAGAACCAATCCCTTGGTCAGTTGCTGGCCTACCTTCGGGAACAGCTGAATCAGTTGCTGGAGTATTCAGGTATAAACTATGACATTAACTTTCCCGAAAATAACGAAGCCGTAATGCTTACCAATGCGCAACGACGTAACCTGCTGCTGGTAACAAAAGAAATAGTACACAACGCCATAAAACATAGTAAAGCGCGAAATATTAAAATTCGCTGCAAGAAAGAAGAATCTTCTATTGTATTTGATATTACAGACGATGGAATTGGTTTCAATGGTTCAGGAAATGGTTCGGGAAATGGATTGCGCAATATCCGTCGCCGAATAGAGGAGTTGGGCGGGGAACTGCTGATTCAAACCAATACCGGATCGGGCAGTCAGTTCAACTATTCCATTCCGGTAAGCTAATAATCTCACACTACTACTTTTATCACATTCTGCTGGCGCTTATTAAAGAGTACCTTTTTGAAAATATTCCGCTACCGAAATTCCGCTTAGTAAAAAATTTGGTTTACGTGCTTCCGTGGATTACCTCAATGTGAAATGGGCAGAAACGAATTATGGACATTTACGGGTGGGTGCAGGAGTATATATTAAAATGGGATGTTTATAGCCTTCTCAATAATAATAAAAACATGAAAATGAAAAATGCTATCTGCTTTTTGCTTTTGATTGGCTTCTTCTCTACAGGATTAGGCCAAACTACAACGCTACCTGACAAATCGTATGGTGAAGGAGGTACTAAAACGGTAACAACTACTACGAACAATCACGGCGAGAAAACAACCGTTACTGAAATCAGAGATAGCGAAGGGAAAGTACGGGATCGCAATCATACATGGAAAGATGCCAACGGCAATATTATCGTTAACGATACTAATTTCACCAAGCGCGGGGATGTTTTCAAAACCGTTCACCAGGAATTTGATAATAAAAAAACGCTGGTCAACTCTCAATCGAAAGAATGGGTTGGAGGCAATGTGATTCATACCATCAATCGAACCAAAAAGGCGGATGGAAGTTATGATGTTCATATCGACGATAAGGAAAAAGGTAAAACATTTGATAGCAACGAAGCCGCTGGCACCACTTATATACAACCTCCAAGCGATTTCAAACATCCTGACCAAAAAACGGGCTGCTCGTCGAAGTTTGGAGTTTCTGTGGGATACAGTTATCTCTCGTCTAAAGTGGGAGATGAGAAGCAGGGTTATCCGTTCGGTGCTATTGTATTAGGTCAATATACACTGGATGAAGATGAAAAATGGGCCATTCAGTTGGAAGGAAGTATTCATTCAAAAAAGGAGGATGATTTCACTTATAAGCAAAGCTATTTAATGGGCGGGCTCAAGTATGATTTCAAAGACAAGGATAAATGTAAAAAAGATCAGAAATGGGGTGGCAACGTACGAATATTAATAGGAGGCGGTTTTTTCAGTGAATTATATGAGGCCATGGGATATTCTAATAAATTCAAAGATTGCGGACTAGCCGGAGGATTTGGAGGTGGAGTAGATTTAAGAGTAAGCGATTCATTCCGTGCCACATTTGGTGCTGATTATATCGGAACAAAATTTGATGATGATATTGTTGGTGGATTTCGGAGTAGCGTCGGAATTCAATGGAATCTTACTTACTGATATAATTTTTGCTGCCTGCCGTACAGTCTGTATCACACATGGATTAAAAAAAAACATCTTATTAGTTTTATCTGCCCCAACTTTACATTATGGCTTCGTTTTCAGTAGCAATAATAGAGGATGATGATAAAATCCGCCATTACCTGGCAGAACAGATAG
>Ga0190274_10001775_pt1 | contig 12647 bp, 10 predicted proteins | sample Popmic531T_FD_133002 | JGI IMG/M metagenome (GOLD analysis project Ga0190274, IMG submission 133002) | Populus adjacent soil microbial communities from riparian zone of Yellowstone River, Montana, USA - 531 T | ecosystem: Environmental > Terrestrial > Soil > Riparian zone | place: USA: Montana...
GACAACGGCGAGATGGTGATCGCCCTCGTCGGCGGCTCCGACGTCACGCTCAAGAAGTTCTACCGCGAGAACGGACGCGTGCGTCTCCAGCCCGCGAATCCGACCATGCAGCCGCTCTTCATCGACGCGTCCCAGGTGCAGGTGCAGGGCGTGGTCGTCGGGATGATGAGAAAATACTGATCGATGTCCAAGCAAATCAATTTCACGATCGTGCCCGATGACCCGGAGGATCCGGCACAGGCACGACGCGAGTACGCCAATTTCTGCGCTGTCTCGCACACGCCCTTCGACCTCACGCTCACGTTCTGCGATGTCCGTCCGCTCTCGCCGCGCGACATCAAGTCGGCCGAGGTGAGCGAAACCGTGCGAGTGCCCGTCGTCTCGCGCATCGCCATCCCGTTCGGCATCGTTCCCGGCCTCATCGCGGCCCTGCAGGAACAATTGCGCGCCGTGCAGGAGTCGCAGGCGCAGGCCGAAGGCGCTCAGCCGAACTGGCCAAAGGGCGGACCGCTCCACTGAGGGTCGCTTGTAGGACATGTAGGTTTGCAGGCCATGTAGAAAGGCCGGAAGCTCTTCTATATGGCCCACAGCCCTGCATGCACTACGTGCTCAGCGAAGTCATGACGCGCTCCTCAGCCCGCCGGCGGGCCGCAAGCATCTTCGATCGGCTCGACCAGCAGCATCCCAACGCGACGACGGAGCTCGACTTCCGGAACGCGTTTGAGTTGCTGGTCGCCACCATCCTCTCCGCGCAATCCACCGATGTGCGCGTGAACCAGGTCACACCAGCGCTCTTCACGCGCTACCCGGACGCCGCGACGCTGGCGAAGGCCACGCCCGAAGAGCTCGAGCCGCAGATCCACTCGACAGGTTTCTTCCGGATGAAGTCCCGGTCGCTGGTCGGCATGGCGCAGGCGCTCGTGGCCGACCATGGCGGGCGCGTGCCCGCCTCGATGGACGCCCTCGTGAAGCTCCCCGGCGTCGGCCGAAAGACGGCGAATGTCGTCCTCGGACACGCGCTGGACGTTCCCGGCCTACCGGTCGATCGGCACGTGCTGCGCGTCGCGAATCGCATCGGCCTCGTACATTCCGACGATGCCGTGGCCGTCGAGCAGGCGCTCTGCGCCCTGCTGCCGTCCGATCGGTGGACGCGGGCGTCCGACACGTTGATTCTTCACGGCCGGCGCGTGTGCCGGCCCAAGCCACTTTGCGATCGTTGCCTCGTGCGAACGGATTGCGCGTACTTTCGCGCGTTGGGCGCGAAGGCGCGGCCGCGTGCGCCGCGCCGCGGAACGCGCCGATGACCCGCGACGAGTTTCGCGAGCTCGTCAACGAAGCTCTCGGCGGCATTCCGCAGAATTTTCGCGACGCGTTGCAGAACATCGCCATCGTCGTCGAAGACGAGCCGTCACCGGCCCAGCTCAACGAGGTGGGAATCGAGCCGCCCGACACCCTGCTCGGACTCTACGAAGGCACTCCACTCACCGAGCGCCAGTGGGCGCATGGCAACACGCTGCCGGACAAGATCACGCTCTTCCAACTCCCCATCGAAGACGCGTCTGACGACGAAGACGATGTCGTGGTGGCGATCGGCGAAACGCTGATCCACGAGGTCGGCCACTACTTCGGGCTGTCCGAAGAAGAGATCGAGGAAATCGAGGAGCAGTACTGGCGCGGCGGTACGGATCCGGATGATGGCGATGGCGACTAAGAGTCGAACGCCTGGCCGGCACCGGCCGAGGAAGCGATTCGGGCAACATTTCCTGGCCCCGTCGTGGGCCGGGAAGGTGGTCGAAGCCATCCGGCCGGCTCGTGGTGATGCGTTTCTCGAGATCGGGCCGGGCACGGGCGCCATCACGCTGCCACTGGCGGCGACCGGGCTGCCCATCCTCGCGATCGAGATCGATCGCGATCTCGCCAGCGAGCTCGCGGCCAAGGCACCGCCGAATGTCACGATCCTCGCCGCGGACGTGCTCAAGGCTGACGTGCTTCCGCTCCTCAGCGGCCTCACGCCGCAGGGGCCGCCCGACGCGCCCGGAATCGCCGTCCCCGAACACCGGCTTCGGGTCGTCGGCAATCTGCCTTATTACGCGACGTCGCCGATCCTGTCTCGCCTCGTTGAACTGCATCGGGCGCACGGGTTGATTCACGACGCGACCGTGATGATGCAGAAGGAGGTCGCCGACCGGCTGGTCGCCAAACCTGGCACGCGCGACTATGGCGTGCTCACCGTCATGCTCAGCGTCCACGCGCGGGTCTCGCGAATCCTGGAACTGCCGCCCGGGGCATTCAGCCCGCCGCCCAAGGTTCGTTCGACCCTCGTCAAGCTCGAGTTCACCAGCCCGGCGGTCCGGATCCCGGACGAGCGCCTCTTCGAGAAGCTGGTCAAGGCCATCTTCAGTCAGCGCCGCAAGACGCTCCTGAACTCTTTGAAGGCCTTCGATCGCTCCGCCGCCGCGATCCTCGCGTCAGCGAACCTGGATGGGCGCCGCCGGCCCGAGACGCTGCAGATCGAAGAAATCGCGAGGGTGGCCGAGCTTCTGGCGGCAGCCAGGCGCTAGTGAAGCCAGCGGCCTGCAGTCCGGCGAAGGCGCCAGCTGCGATTGCCGTCGGGCCGACCTGAAGGTCGGCCCCTCCACCGCACTTCTAGCCGCCGCCTGGCAGTCGCGGCTCGGAAGTACCTGAGACCGTTGACCTTACAAACTTGGCTCTTGTACTCGGTCCCATACCCCATGCTATAGTTCCCGCGGTTTTCCCGCCTGTTTCTGGTCGTTCCCAGCGACCCGTTCAGGCCTGAACGACCCAGGTTGAGCCCCAGCGCTCTCGCGCAGGGGCTGGCGCTCGCGTGCTGGTTTTGTGGCCAGCCGGGAGGGGCTCGGTCCGGCTGATCAGGATTCCGGTTGACGAATGGCACGGGCGCCGTTGGAGCGCCTCCGGTCGACATCATTCCGCTCGGTGGGGTCGGCGAGTTCGGCATGAACATGCTGCTCGTCGCCTGCGGGGATACCGCTCTGCTCATTGACGCCGGCGTGATGTTCCCGGGACCTGAGCTCTTCGGTGTCGATCTCATCATTCCCGACGTCGGCGCGCTGGCGGCCTATCGCGGCCGGATTAGCGCGCTCGTGCTCACGCACGGGCACGAGGATCACATCGGCGCGGTCCCGCACGTCATCCCATACGTCGATGGTCCGATCTATGCGTCCCCGCTGACACTCGCGCTCGTTCAACCGAAGCTGGATGAACACGGGATCGACGCCAAGGGCCGCCTGATCTCGGTCGCGCCCCGGCAGACCGTCGAGGTCGGACCGCTACGGCTTGAATTTCTGCGCGTCACGCACAGCATTCCGGACTGCCTGGCCGTGGCGGTCCATACGCCGGCCGGCGTCATCCTGCACACCGGCGACTTCAAGATCGACCAGACACCGCTCGATGGCCAGCAGTTCGACCTCCATCGCTTCGCCGAGCTCGGCAGCCAGGGCGTTCTGGCGCTACTCGCCGACAGCACCAACGCGGACCGGCCCGGGTTCACCGGCTCGGAGCGTGAGGTCATCGAAGGATTCGAGGAGGTGTTCAGCAGCGCCGACGGCAAGATTGTCGTCGCGGCCTTCTCGACGAGCGTCTACCGGCTGCAGCTCATCGTCAACCTCGCCGACCAGTTCGACCGGAAGGTCGCCTTCGTCGGCCGGGGGATGCAACAGACGTCGGTGATCGCCGAGCGGCTCGGGTATCTCAAGATTCCAGCGGGCGTCCAGATCCGCGACAGCGAGGTTGGCGAGTACGAGCCGGATGAGGTCGTCTGCCTGTGTACCGGCTCGCAGGGCGAGCCGCTCGCCGCCTTGCCACGGATTGCCATCAACGACCATCGGTACGTGAAGCTGGAGCCGGATGACGTCGTGGTGTTCTCGGCCCGGGTCATCCCGGGCAACGAGAAGGCGGTCGGCCGTGCGATGGATCACGTGGCCCGCCGTGGCGCCGACATCGTCTTCGACGGCCAGAAGCACGTCCATGTTTCGGGTCATGGCAGCCAGGAAGAACTGAAATTGATCCTGTCCCTTATCAAGCCGCGCTACTTCGTGCCGATACACGGTGAGTACCGGCAGCTTGCCCGTCACGCGCGGATGGCGGCCCTCGTGTCCCCGGCGACGACCGTCCTCATGGTGGAGGACGGCGACGTGGTCCGGTTCGACGAGGCCGGGGCGCGCGTGGTGGATCGCGTACCGGCGGGTCGGGTGTTCATTGACGGCACCCGGACTGGGGAAATCGTTGACGAAGTACTCCGCGATCGGAAGCACATCGCGGGCGACGGACTCGTGGTGACGGTCGTGGCGATCAACAGCCAGACGGGAGCACTCGAACAGCCTCCCGAAATCATCACCCGTGGACTGGCGGTGGACCCCCGGCAGGACGCGATGCTTCGCGAAGCGCCGGCGCTGCTGGCGCGGGCGATTGAGCAGGCGACTCTGGAGGAGCGGAGGGATCCGGGTCTGTTGAAGGAGACCATCCGCCTTGAGCTGCAGCGCATGTTTCGCAAACGGGCCGGCCGCCGGCCGCTCGTGCTGCCGGTTGTAATGGAGGTATGAAGAAAGCCGTGGCCGATACCGCCCTCTCCCGCCGGATCAACGAATTCACAGGCGTGGTGTTGTTTGCCGGCGCGCTGATTTGGTTCATTGCGCTGGCGACCTATCGCCAGTCGGATCCGGTCTGGTTTTTCAACGACGCCGGCCTCGGCGAGGTGGAGAATTTCGCCGGGCGCTTCGGTGCGTTCATCGCGCTGGCCTCCCTGCAGGTCGTCGGCTATTCGTCGTATTTGCTGCCCTTCGTCCTCGGTGTCATCGGCTGGCACTACTTCTGGTGTCGGAAGGTGGATGCGGGCTACACCAAGCTGTTTGGCGCTGTCCTCTTCGTCACGTGCCTCGCGGGCCTCATGGCCCTGGCCTGGAGCGCCTTCGCGCCGGCCGACGGCGACGGCGCCGCCTGGGGCGGCTGGATCGGATCGACGGCCGCGGCCGTACTTCGCGCCTTCTTCAATCGAACGGGCGCCGCAATCTGCCTGCTGACGCTCCTCGCGCTCGCGGTCATCATGTCCACCCAGTTCTCATTCGGACGCGCGGCGGCCGCCATCGGCAATCGTGTGCGCGCCACGCCGGGCCTTCTCGCCCGCTGGACCGAGTGGAAGGAGCAGCGCCTGCGCGAACGCCAGCGGCAGCAGGTCATCGAGAAACACGTCAAGCGTGCCGGCAAGGAGCGCGCGCCTGAAATCACGACCCGCGCGGCCGAGTCTGCCGAGCGCCTCAAGGCCGCGCGCGCCCGTGGCGCCGCCGATGAACTGGACGACGATGACGACGAGATTGAGGAACGCCCGCGGCCGAGCCGACCGGTCGCTCCGTCGATTCGCAGCGCGCAGGCCAAGGCGCCTGTGGCGCAGCCGCTCCCGCTCGCCGACCCTTCGCCGGCCAGGACGCCGGCCGAGCGACGGCAGGATGGCTACACGGCGCCTCCGGTCACGTTGTTCGACGCGGCGAAAGACCACCGCAAGATCGACGAGCGCGAGCTGATGGACGCCGCGCGTCTTCTCGAGGAGAAGTCGCGCGAGTTCTCCGTCGAGGGCTCCGTCGTCCAGATTCATCCGGGCCCGGTCGTCACGACCTACGAGTTCAAGCCCGATGCCGGTGTGAAGTACAGCCGCATCACGGGGCTGGCAGACGATCTCTGCCTCGCGATGCAGGCCGAGTCGGTGCTCATCGACCGCATTCCGGGCAAGTCGACGGTCGGTATCCAGATCCCGAATCGCCATCGCGAGCCGATCACGTTGCGCGAGCTGCTCGAGTCCGACACCTACCAGCGCTCGACGTCAAAACTGAGCATGGCCCTCGGCAAGGGCATCCATGGCGAGCCGATCGTCGGCGATCTCGCGACGATGCCGCACCTGCTCATCGCGGGCTCGACGGGCGCCGGCAAGTCGGTCAGCGTCAACGCGATGCTGAGCAGCGTGCTCTTCCGCGCGACGCCGGACGACGTGCGGCTGATCCTGATCGATCCGAAGCGCCTCGAGCTTGGGATGTACGAAGACATCCCGCACCTGCTCACTCCCGTCGTGGTCGATCCGAAGCAGGCGGCGAACGCGCTGCGGTGGGCCGTTCGTGAAATGGAAGACCGCTACAAGTCGCTCGCGAAGATTGGCGTCCGGAACATCGAGCAGTACAACCGGAACGTGCGCGCGATGTTGAGTGAGCAGCCCGACACGAAAGCGCCGGACGGCTCCGAACTGCGAACTCTTCCCTTCGTCATCGTGGTGATCGACGAGCTGGCCGACCTGATGATGGTGGCCGGCAAGGAAGTCGAAGAGTCGATCGCTCGACTCGCACAGATGGCTCGCGCGGTCGGCATCCACCTGATTCTCGCCACGCAGCGTCCGTCGGTGGACGTCATCACCGGCGTCATCAAGGCCAACCTTCCGGCACGCATCGCGTTCCGCGTGACCACGCGCATCGATTCGCGCACGATTCTCGACGGCAATGGCGCCGAACAGCTCCTCGGCAAGGGCGACATGCTGCTGCTCCCGCCGTCGTCGTCGCGGTACGTGCGCATTCACGGACCCTACATCTCCGAGCAGGAAACGGCACGGCTCTGCAGCTTCCTCCGCAAACAAGGCAAGCCGACGTACGACACCACGATTACGGCCGAGGCCAAGGCCGGCCCCGAGAAGGTCGAGATGGAAAAGGACGACCTCTACGACGAAGCCGCGCGCATCGTCGTATCCACTGGCCAGGCCTCGATCTCGTATCTGCAGCGCCGGCTGCGCATCGGATTCAGCCGCGCAGCGCGCTTGATCGACATGATGGAGCTCGAGGGCGTGGTCTCACCCGCCGCCGGCGGCAAGCGCGAAGTGCTCGTCGATCAGAATTACTTCGAAGAAGTTGACGCTCAATTGAGGTAGGTATGCATCATTCATTCATTACCGTCGTTCCGCGAGGACGCGTCTTGCAGTGCCTCGTCGCGATCGTCCTCGGGCTGGCGATCTTTTTCATCGCGGCGCCGGCCGATGCGCAGTCGCCCGCCGTGCGCTATGAACGCGCGCTCGCCCGCGAGAAGGCCGCCCGGACAATGACCGGAACGTCCGCCGCCACGATTCGCACGATCGCGCGCTCGTATGAAGCGATCGTTCACGCTTATCCGCGGAGTGGATACGCGGACAACGCGCTGTGGCAGGGCGCGGGAATGATGCAGCTCGCCTATGAGCGGAGCGGATCGGTCGGCGACCTGCAGAACGCCCGACGGATGCTGAGCTGGCTGAAGCGGGAGTATCCGAAGGCCACGCTGGCAAAGCAGGTGGACGCGCGGCTGGTCGCCCTGAAGGGTGGATCGAAACCTGCTGCGCGCCCCGCCGCCGTCGCGACCCTCCCAGTGACGAAGCGTAGCGCGCCGCACGACGCGCCGGCATCGGCGCCGCCCGCCCGCCCGGCAGCGCCCTCCAGCGTGCCCCCCACCGCGAGCCCGACCTTGAGCGACGACGCGCCCGAGGCCGTCGAGCCCGAGGCTCCGGTCAGCGCGAGGGCGCCCGCCACGGCGCCACCCGCGGTCGCGCTGGCTGTCGAGCCGCGTTCTCCTGAACCGATCACTGACGCCGTCACCGCGGTGTGGTCCAGTCGCCCCACTCGCGTTGAAGAGCTCGCGCCCCTTCCGATGCCGGCGCCTTCGGAGACGGCGGTCCCTGTGCGTGGAATCACGCACACCGCCCTGCCGAAGGGTGACCGCATCACGATCGAGCTCGGTCGCGAGGCGAGCTACTCGACAAGCCGGGCAGGCAATCCCGACCGCGTCGAGATTGATCTCAACGACGCGGCGCTTGCCGCCGGCCTCTCCGATCGCACGACGGCGATCTCCGGCGCGCTGGTCAAATCGCTCAGCGCGAAACGCATGGGCCGCCAGGCGGCCCGGGTGGTCATCGAGCTGAATGGAAAACCGCGCTTCAGCACGTTCCCGCTCTATAACCCGTTCCGGCTCGTGATCGACGTCGAGTCTGACGCGCCGGCGGCAGTGACCGCGGCGGCCGGCACGCCCAACTCACTTCCGGCGACAGCCTCAACGAGCCGCTCCACGCCGAAGACCACCGCGACGCCGGTAGCGGCTGCCTCACGCGAGACGACGATCGACGATCCGCTCCCGGCGCCGGCGACGCCATCGAGCACCGGCCGCGGCGACTACTCGCTGGCCCGGCAGCTTGGCCTCGGTGTGTCACGTATCGTGATCGACCCGGGCCACGGCGGACACGATCCCGGCGCCCGCGCGAACGGGGTGAATGAAGCCGACGTCGTGCTCGACGTTGCACTCCGCGTCGAGGCCCTGCTCAAAGCGCAGCCGGGATTCGACGTCGTCCTCACGCGCCGGACGAATATGTTCATCCCGCTCGAGGAACGGACGGCCATGGCCAACCGCGAGTCGGCCGACATGTTTCTGTCGATCCACGTCAACGCCAGTCCGCGCACGGCGACACGTGGCATCGAGACGTACCTGCTCGACTTCGCGTCGAACCCTGACGCGGAGGCCCTGGCGGCTCGCGAGAACGCGACGGGCGCGCAGAGCATGCGCGTGCTACCCGACCTCGTGAAGGCCATCACGCTCAACAACAAAGTGGATGAATCGCGAGAGCTCGCGCGGATGGTGCAGTCGTCGCTCGTCGGCCGCATCACGCCGCTCAGCCGCGGCCTGAAGGATTTCGGCGTAAAACGCGCGCCGTTCGTCGTGCTGATCGGCGCTCAGATGCCGAGCGTCCTCGCGGAGATCTCGTTCGTGACAAACCGGACCGACGCCTCGTTGATGAAACAAGCGAGTCACCGGCAGCGCATCGCCCAGGCGCTCGCCGATGCGGTGCTGAAGTATCGGACGTCGTTGAAGACGCAGAACGCGACGACCGCTCTGACAGCCGCACGGCAGTAGCGACGCGGTAGAATCGTGGCAGGTCCGCCGTGCAGACCCCGCCACCCGAATCGTTCGTTGTCACGATTGCCCAGACGCCCGCAGACGAAGTCACGCTGGCGGAGGTGATTTTCGGGTCCTTTGGGCTCGTCGGCGCGCTCGTTGCGCTGGCGATCGTGCTGGGCGCGCTGCTCTCGCTCGTGATGGTGGTCTGGAACCGTCGCCATCGGCCGGAAACCGACCACATGCCGTCGGTCGCGCCGGGTCTCCCGACGTCCCCTAGCGGCCCCCGGTCATCCCAAGCTCGATAAGCGTTCGTACCGCGACGCCCGTCGCACCCTTGGGCTGGAACGGCTGTTTGGTTTCGGCCCAGGCGGTGCCGGCGATGTCGAGGTGCGCCCATGGCCCTACGCCGGCGAACGCCTGCAGAAACGCTGCGGCCGTAATCGCTCCGCCCGGACGGCCCGCCGCGTTGATCAAATCCGCGATGTCGCTGCGAAGCTCGTCAGCGGTTTCCTCGTAAATTGGCATCGGCCAGAGACGATCGCCGGCACGCGCAGACGCCGACCGCACGGTCTCGACCCAATTGTCAGGTCGGCCAAACAATCCCGACGTGTAACGCCCCAGCGCGACCACGCACGCGCCGGTGAGCGTCGCGATATCCACAAGATGGGTCGCGCCGAGCTGACGCGCGTACCACAACGCGTCGCCAAGAATCAGGCGGCCCTCGGCGTCCGTATTGATGATCTCGACGCTCGTGCCGCTTGCGCCCTTGACCACGTCGCCCGGACGGATGGCGCGCCCGCCCGGCATGTTCTCGGCCGTCGGAATGATGCCGATCACGCGATGCGTGCCCCCAAGGAGCGCGATCGCCCTGAGCGCGCCGGCCACGGCGGCGCCACCGGCCATGTCGTCCTTCATCCGCTCCATGCCATCGGCCGGCTTGATCGAGATGCCGCCCGAGTCGAACGTGATGCCCTTGCCGACGAATCCAAGAACCGGCGTCGCAGACGCTCCCGGCGGATCGTAGCGAATGACGATCAGACGCGGCGGTTCGGCGCTGCCCTGCCCCACGCCCAGCAGCAGGCGCATTTGAAGCTCAGCCAGCCGTACTTCGTCGAGCACCTCGACGGACAGACCGACCATCGATTCGGCACGAGTCACTCGCGCCGCAAATTCTCTGGGCGTCAACACGTTGCCCGGTTCGTTCGCGAGGCTCCGTGTGAAGTTCACTGACTCCCCGATGATGCGGCCCTTGCGCACCAGGTCGCTTACGCTGGCGGCGTCGCCGCCGGGCACGACGATTTCGACATTCGACGGGAACCGCCCTGCCGCCTCGGCATCACTCCTGTACGTGCCCGAGTCGAACTCGGCGCCGGACAAACCATCGGCAAGCACGGACGTGTCCAGCCCCCTCGCGAGGACCGCGATCGAGGACGCCGATCGACGCCGCGCGAGATAGCCGCACGTACTCGCGATGCGCCGCACGTGCTCGGCGTCCAGTTCAGTGCGCTTTCCAGCTCCGACGAACACCACCCGACGAGTGCTCCACCCGCTCGACTCTCTAGTCGGGGCGGAAAGCGACTCGCCGACTTTCGCGTGAAACTCGCCGGCCGCGAGCGCACGGCTCAGCTCGCCGTCAGTCGCCGCCTCGAGCTCTGAACAATCCTCGAGCCGGTCATCGCCCTGAAACACCGGAACAAAAAGCACGTCAGCCGTCACGTCCTTGGGCGACGTCGTCGCGCCCGCAAATCGGATCGGAGATTGAGATTCAGACATGGACTCGGGAGCGCTCCTCTTGGCGGTTCACCCAGGATCAGGAAGCGACGATGATACTCCGGGGCGGCGGCGTCAACGTAGCGGCACCGGCCGCGGGGTGCCCTGACGAATTCGAAAGCCACGAATGATCGGCCGCGAGCCTTCGAGGCCCACGATCAGATACATCCAGTCGGGATAGAGCGCCTCGGCCACATCGGTTTCCGACGGCCACGCGACTCCTGCAGGATGAGAGTGATACACGCCGAGGATCGACAGGGGCGGCCTGATGCCGCGAAGCACGCGTCTCAACTCAATGTGCGCGCGGTCGTCAACCCGGTATCGCACGCGGCTCTTCTCGGTGTTGGTCATCGGCACTGCGAACATCACCCGGCCCGGCGCCCCGATCAGAAAGCCGCAGCATTCCAACGGCGCGTCATGTCTGGCGTGATCCACGATCGCCTGGCGGACCGCGCGTGGAATCGTCATCGCCCTCACGACTGGAGCTCGGGCAGGTCGCGGAAATAGTCCAGCACCTCGGGGTTGGCCAACGCCTCGCGATTGGTGACCGGCTGATCGTGAACGATGCGGTGCACCGCGAGCTCGACAAGCTTGCCGCTCCGCGTTTTCGGAAGGTCGGTGACCTGGACGATCCGCGCGGGCACGTGTCGCGGCGAGGCGTGAACCCGCAGACGGTCCGCGATCCGCTTCTTCAGTGCTTCGTCGAGCCTCACGTCCGGCCGCAGGTGGACGAACAACACCACGCGCTCGTCTCCCTGCCACCGCTGCCCGATCGCGAGGCTCTCGATCACTTCCGGAATCTGCTGGACCTGACGGTAGATCTCCGCCGTGCCAATCCGTACACCGCCGGGCTTCAGCGTGGCGTCTGAGCGGCCCGCAATCACGAACCCGCCGTGCTCCGTCGCTCGAATCCAGTCGCCATGACACCACACACCCGGGAAGCGTTCGAAGTACGTCGCCCGATATCGCGCGTCGTCAGGGTCATTCCAGAAACCGAGCGGCATGCTGGGAAACGCGGTTCCGCAGACGAGCTCGCCAAACTCTCCGGTCGGGACTGCCTGCCCCGTGTCGTCGAGCACACGAACGTCCATGCCCAGACCCGGCGCCTGAATTTCTCCTCGCCACACCGGCCCATTCGGGTTGCCGAGCACAAAGCAGCTGACGATATCTGAGCCGCCCGAGATCGACGTGAGATGCACGTCAGACTTCACGGATGCATAGATGTAGTCGAACGTTTCCGGCGCCAGCGGCGAGCCGGTTGACGCGATCGTCCGCACGGTCGCGAGCGAGTGTGTGCATCGAGGCTCGAGACCGCTCTTGTGAATGGCGTCGAGGAACCGGGCCGACGTGCCGAAGAGGGTGATGCCGACCTCGTCGGCCAGGTCAAAGAGGCGATTCGATGACGGGAACGCCGGCGAGCCGTCGTAGAGCACGATGGTGGCGCCCGTCGCGAGCGACGAGACCAGCCAGTGCCACATCATCCACCCTGTCGTCGTGAAATACAGCACGCAGTCGTCGCGCCGAATGTCGCTCTGAATCTGATGCTCTTTGAGGTGTTGCAGGAGCGTGCCGCCGGCGCCATGGACGATCGCCTTGGGCGCACCGGTCGTTCCGGACGAGTAAAGGATGTAGAGCGGCTGGTTGAACGGGAACGGTTCCAGCGGCACGTCCTCGCTGCCGGACCCAAGCCAGACGTCCCAACCCACGAAAAACTGCTCGGGTGAGTTTTTGGCCGCGAGCTCCAAAAACTCACCCGAGCAGTTTTTCGCGTGGTCAATCACGACCGTCTGCGTGACTGTCGGCAGGCTCTGGCCTACGTCGGCGAGGGTCGGCAAGCAGTCGAAATAACGCCCACTGTACGTGTACCCGTCCACGCCGATCAGCACCTTCGGCTCGATCTGACCGAACCGGTCGACGATCCCGTCAGCCCCGAAATCGGGCGAGCACGACGACCA
>Ga0190274_10001776_pt1 | contig 12642 bp, 10 predicted proteins | sample Popmic531T_FD_133002 | JGI IMG/M metagenome (GOLD analysis project Ga0190274, IMG submission 133002) | Populus adjacent soil microbial communities from riparian zone of Yellowstone River, Montana, USA - 531 T | ecosystem: Environmental > Terrestrial > Soil > Riparian zone | place: USA: Montana...
TCAAGCTCGGAAAAATCGCTCGGCAAATATCTAATCAATGCAATAAGTTAGCTGGTACAGCTGGGGGGACTTGAACCTCCGACCTCCTGATCCACAGTCAGGCGCTCTAACCAACTGAGCTACAGCTGCATCGGCCTAGCCTACAGGGCCCGGCAAGATGGGGCGGAAACTAGGGTCTTGGTTCGGTTTTGGCAAGCAAAGTGCCGCGTGTTCCGGGCTTTTTGCTGAACGCAAGTCCCCAAATAGAAAAGCCCGGGCCAACCGGTCCGGGCTTTCGACTCTGACGAAGACGCATACAGACTTCAGGCGACTTTCTTGAAAGCCGTCGTCATGCCCGACTTGATCGGCTCGACCGACTCAGCCGCGACCTTCTGTGCGAGCGCAGACAAATCCTTGGACTGGGCGGACATCGCTTCGAACTGCTTGCGGGCATGCGAAGTCGACAGCTCAATAAATTCAGACAGCGACTTGGCGGTCACGATCTGGCTGTAGAAATCAAACGCCGCGTTCGCGTTGGAACGCGCCGCATCAATCAAAGCGAGGCCGTAATCCGAGGCGCCTTTCGAGGCGGTGGAATAGCTGGTCTCGATCATGTCGGTCGCCTCTTCGGTGGCGGCCTTCATCTTTTCCCAATTGTCTTTCGCCTGCGTGACGCTCTTTTCAGCGAATTCGCGGAAAGCGGCCGGCACTTCCATCTTGGGCATATCGAAGTTCGGCATTTCCATCATCGGGGTTTCGAAAATATTTGCCGATTTTTTCGGCTTCACAGCGGCCTCAGACATGGCGCGGATCCTTCCAGGTTGAGCGGGGGTTGGCTGTCAGTTTCGCTAGCACAGATTATGGTGCGGTGCAATAATAATATTGCTCCGCAAAATTTCATTGCATTAGCAGAGCGTTAGCGCGGACCATCCGCGCGACCGATCTGCCCACTTCGATGGGCAAAGATCGAAAGGCTAAACCTTCGGGCCGGTGACGTCCTTGGCGGCTTTGGAGGCGGAATCGGCCAGCTCCTTGGCCTGTTCGTTGAGCGTCGCAATCTGCTTCTTGACGTAGTCGGTTTGCAACTTGAGCACTTCCTCGACGTCCTTAGCGCGCACCAGATTTTTGGCGAAATCGAAGGATTCCGACATGTTACGCTCCGCAAAGCTCATGGCACGTCCGCTCATCTCCATGACGCCGCTGCGCGCGGCATGGGCGCGGCCCTCCATCTCGTTCACCGCCTGATGAGCGGCGGCGATAAAGCCGTCAAAGGCCTTGCGGGCCTGTTCCACGCTCTGCTCGGCGAATTTGCGCATATCGGTGGGGACGTCGAAGGGCTTCATCGGATCCATGGGCAATCCTCGGATGGCTTGAGAGGGCGAGCCGGCTACTGAATATGCTAACACGATAATGGTGACTCAGTTTCGACGGGTGCGTGAATTCGCCGCCTTCGCGCACCTTGCCGGTTAAGGTTATTGCCGGTCTCAACTGCGGCCGAATGGACGGGCCTGCGGCCGGGGACTATGAAGAATCAAGTAAAATACCTCTCTCCGGAGCGATGAGAGCCGATCCGGCCGACCGTCGATGCACCAGCCGCTGCCAACCAGAGATATCCTCCAAGACCCAGCCATTGCCCCGCATGCGGCAAGCGCGGGTCCGGTCTGGCTATTTGACATGGATGGCTCGCGCCTTCGGTTCGCAAATCCTGGCGGAGCCGCCCTGCTCGGCTTTTCGACCTGCGCGGCCGCGGCCGGGACGCAGATCGCGCCTTCCGACCTCGCCACACAAATCGGTCGCATCGGGGCTACGCTCGCGCCGGGAGCCGGTACACAGCTCGCACGGCTGCGTGGATTGGGTCTGTCGCTCGGACGTCCGCTTACCTGCGCCTGCTCGGCGATTGCGATCGGGTCGGCGACCGGCATTCTCGTCCGCGCCGTAGACGCCGCCGGCCCGACACTTTCCCTTGCCGAACGCGCGCGCCGGCTGATCGAGGACCACGCCGACGCGATTGTGGCATTCGCACCGGACGGCACGCGCCTTCACGCGACGGCCGAAGCGAGACGACGGCTGGTCGCCGAATTGTCGCTGACCCAGATCAAGGACAAGGCCGACATCTGGGCCGTAGGCGAAGGTACGGACAAAGTCACGCTGGCGCTTGTCCCTGAGGTCCTGGCTGGCTCGGTCGATCTCGCGCCGATCGCTGACGCGATGGCTTCCATGGTGCGCAACGCGGCTCCACCCGGTGAAATTTCCCAACGTCATCCCATGCGCTTCATTTGGGAGACTGATGCCGACAATCGCTTCACGATCACAACCCAGGACTTCCTGGACATTGCGGGCGACCGCACTGTCAATCTGCTCGGGCGCTTCTGGGGCGAAATCTCCGCCAAGCTCGCACTCGATCCCGAGGGGCTGGTCGCGCATTCGATGATGTCGCGCGATACCTGGGGCACGATGCCGGTGCGCTGGCCGATGGCCAGTGGCGAGCGCATGGCGGTTGAGCTCTCGGGAATTCCTGCTTTCGACCGGCAGCGGATGTTCCTCGGCTATCGCGGTTTCGGTGTGCTGCGCGACCGGATCATCGAAACGCCGACGATCGAAACACCCGCTCGTGCTGCGGCACCGGTCACCGAGAAAAAAATCGAGCCGGATCCTTCGGAGGATATTCTCGAACCTTTAGCCAAACCCGACGCGCATCCACTTGCCGAGCAGACCGCGGCGAAAGCACCCGCGCCGGAAAATGTGGTGCCGTTCCGTTTCGCCGGCCAAGACGGCAAGCACGATAGCAAGCACGCGGCGGCGCATCTCAATCCGGTAGAGCGAACTGTCTTTCACGAAATCGGTTCGCGCCTTGCTGCACGACTCAAGAGCGCCGACGACCTCGCGCGCGGCAGGATCGAGCCCGGCGAAAGCGATATGGCACCGCCGCAGGAACTTCCGCTGACCTTCGCGTCCGCATCGTCCACACAGAGGAGAACGGCGCCAGCGCTCCGCCACGATGACAGCGCGCTTGTCCGCGACCGGCCGATACTCGACAAGCTTCCGACCGGCGTACTGATCTATCGCCTTAGTTCTCTGCTCTACGCCAACGCTGCTTTTCTGAAGTCTGTCGGATATGCATCGCTCGGCGACTTCGCGCAGGCGGGTGGAATAGACTCGCTTTTCATCGAGTCCGACACACACTCGGCCGACGAAGGCGACCGCGGACAATCGCTCCGCATTGAACGGCCAGGGCAGAACGGTTCGATTGCCGCACGGCTAGTCAGCGTCGAAATCGATGGCGAGAATGGCATGGTGCTGCTGTTGTCGGCGGACCCCGCCCAACCGCCGAAACCGCAAGACGGCCAAAACCAGTTCTCGACCCTCGCTTCGATTCTCGACATTGCCGCCGACGGAGTTGTAATGCTCGATCGCGACGGCCGCATCCTGAAGGCCAACGTCGGAGCCGGACGGCTGTTCGGTTACGAGGCGGACGAATTTGCCGGCCAAGCTTTCGGCTCGCTATTCGCACCCGAGAGCGAGCGGGTCGCGCTGGCGCGTTTGGAGCGCCTCGTGCAAGACGAGGAAGCGCCAGCGGGCGACGATACCCGAGAGATCATCGGCCGGCGGCGACAAGGCGGCTTTTTCTCGCTGCATCTCATCCTTGGCCGCGTCGATGCCGACGGCGAGCAATTTTGCGCGGTGTTTCGGGATATCACGCGCTGGAAGGATACCGAGCAGCAACTTGTGGCTGCGCGCCAGCAGGCCGAGAAGGCATCGTCGGCGAAGTCCGATTTTCTCGCCAAGATCAGCCACGAGATGCGAACGCCCCTCAATGCTATCATCGGCTTTTCGGAAGTGATGATGGCCGAAAGCTTCGGCCCCGTCGGGAATGAGCGCTATCGGGATTATCTGAAAGACATCAACACGTCCGGCTCGCACCTGGTCTCGCTGCTCAACGACCTGCTCGATCTGTCGAAGATCGAAGCCGGCAAGATGGAATTGAACTTCGAGCGTGTGAACCTCAACGAGGTGACGCAACAATCGGTCGCAATCATGCAGCCGCAGGCGGCGCGGGCCCGCGTGATCGTACGCAGCGCTTTGTCGATGACGGTGCCAGGCATCATTGCCGACGTGCGCTCGGTCCGGCAGATCGTCCTCAATCTGCTGTCAAACTCGATCAAGTTCACCGGTGCGGGGGGACAGGTGATCGTTTCCACCGCGGCGACGGAGCGCGGCGAGGTGATGCTGCGGGTACGCGACACCGGCATCGGCATGAGCGCGAAAGATATCGAGATCGCCTTGCAGCCGTTTCGGCAGCTCACCGTCTCGCCGCGTGCGGGCGACTCCGGTACCGGGCTCGGCTTGCCGCTCACCAAGGCGCTGGTGGAAGCCAACCGGGCACGCTTCACGATCAAGAGCGCCGTCAATGCCGGCACGCTGGTGGAAATCGTGTTCCCCGCGGCCCGCGTGCTTTCGGAATGAGCGGTGGCCGCGTCGAAGCGATTGCCGCCGAGATGCTCGCGCCTTCGACCTCGTCGAATTGCTTGACTGTGGGAACTCTTACCCGCGCTTTTCCGTTCAAGCCGAGCGAGACCTGGTCGACCGGCATGGCAGGTATCCCGCTTGCGGGAATCGGTTTTCGCTTCGGCTGACTTCCGCCACAGACATTGCTAGGATTACGGAAGGGCGTTGCAAAAGTCGCTTCGCACTTTTCGGCATCATGCTCTGGGTGCGCAGAATGGCAATGCTTCGCGTCCTTTTCACTTTATGCACGCTGATCGCGGCAGCCTCATTCGCACGCGCCGCCGAGCCGGTCGACCTGCTGTTGGTTCTAGCCTCGGACGTATCCCGCAGCGTCGACCAGCCCAAATTTCAGCTTCAGCGCGACGGCTATGCCGCCGCCCTCAACGATCGCCGGGTGATCGAGGCGATCCAATCGGGCGCGAACCGGCGGATCGCGCTTTGCTTTGTAGAATGGTCGGGCGCCGGCGCCCAGAAGATAGTCATCGACTGGACTCTGATCGACGGCGCCGAGGCGGCTCGCAAATTCTCCGATGCGCTGGTCGAAGCGCCGCGTTCCTTTGCCGACCGTACCTCGATTTCGGGCGCGATCGACTTTTCGATGGAGCAACTGGAGCGCGCTCCGTTCGAGTCCAAGCGCAGAACGATCGACGTGTCCGGCGATGGCACACACAATGCCGGCCGTGGATTGCTCGCCGCGCGCGAGGACGCGCTGGCACAGGGCGTCACCATCAACGGCCTGGTCATTTTGAGCGAGCGGCCGCTGCCGTGGAACCCGGAGCACACCAATCCGCCCGGCGGCCTTGCGAAATATTATCAGGACAACGTCATCGGCGGTCCGGGCGCCTTCGTGATGGTCGCGGAAAGCTTCCAGTCCTTCGGCCAGGCCCTGATCTCGAAGCTGATCGCCGAGATCGCGGCGGCGCCCAAAGATGCGACCACCAGCCTCGCCGCCGCACGCTGAGACAATTGGCAGCAGCCCGTCCGGCTTCGGCCTTCAGCACGCTGCAATTTGCAAAGCACCAGACTCTTCAATCGACAAGAAGCTAGTTTCGATTCATTCCAGACTTTCTTCGTCTAGAATGATTCCAAGATATTGATCCGTCATAGGAATTTGCCTTGACCCCGTGTGTGCCCCACTCCTAGTTGGCGGCAAATCAATCCGGGAGAACAACATGCCATTGAATCGGGTGCGTGCGCTGATTGCCGTAAGTGCGCTCGCGATCTGTGCCCCTTCGCTCGCCGCCGCGCAGGGCGAGGTCAATGTCTATACCTATCGCGAGCACAAGCTGATCCAGCCGATGCTGGATGCCTTCACGAAGGACACCGGCATCAAGGTGAATGTGGTGTCGGCCTCCTCCGGTCTTGAACAGCGCATCAAGACCGAGGGCGCCAACAGTCCAGCCGACGTGCTGCTCACGGTCGATATCGGCAGGCTCGAGGACGCGGTGCAGGCCGGTATCACCCAGCCGATCAAGTCCGCCTTGCTCGACAAGATAGTGCCCGCGCAATATCGCGACCCGGAAGGTCATTGGTATGGCATCTCGATGCGCGCGCGCGTGGTGTATGCCTCCAAGGATCGGGTCAAGCAGGGCAATATCACCTATGAAGAGCTTGCCGATCCGAAATGGAAGGGCAAGATCTGCATCCGCTCCGGCCAGCACATCTATAACAACGCCCTGATCGGCGCGATGATCGACAAGCACGGCGAGGCGAAGGCCGAGGAATGGCTTCGCGGCCTGAAGGCCAATCTCGCGCAGAAGCCTTCCGGTGGCGATCGCGAGACGGCGCGCGACGTTGCGGCCGGCAAATGCGATATCGGTATCGGCAACACCTATTACTGGGCGCTGATGAAGACGAGCGGCAACCAAAAGGATTGGGCCGATGCCACGCGCGTGATCCTGCCGACCTTCGAAGGCGGTGGCACACACGTGAATCTGTCCGGCGTGGTGCTTGCCAAGAACGCGCCGAACAAGGCCAACGCGATGAAGCTGATCGAGTGGCTGGCTTCCGACGAGGCCCAGCACATGTATGCCGACATCAACTACGAGTACCCGATCAAGGACGGCATCAAGGTCAACGACATCATCGCAAGTTACGGCCCACTGAAGCCCGATGCGATGGCGCTTTCGAAGATCGCTGCCAACAAGAAGGCCGCTGCCAATCTGGTCGACAAGGTCGGCTTCGATAATTGATTTTCTTTTGCCGTCCTAGCGAAAGCTGAGGACGGCCAGAAGAAGCAAATGACCACAGCAAGCCAGACACACGGAGCGCCGCGGATCTTTCTGCGGCGCTCGCATTTTTTTGCGGTGCCGTTTCTTGTTCTCGTCGCGGCCATCGTCATTGCTCCGCTCGCCAGTCTCGCTGTTATCGCCCTGCGCGGCGATACCGAAATCTGGCAGCATTTGTGGACCTATGTGGTGCCGAATGCAGCGCTCGATACCGCAGGCCTTTTGGCCGGCGTCGCGATCCTGACGGCGATCGCCGGCATCGGTACTGCCTGGATTGTGACCGCGCACGACTTTCCTGGCCGCACCAGCCTGTCATGGCTGCTGCCGCTGCCCCTCGCCTTCCCGACTTACATCGTCGCTTATGTCTATGTGGACATATTCGATGCGGCGGGCCCGGTGCAGTCGGCATTCCGCGCATTGTTCAGCTATCGCACGGCGGCGGAATATTGGTTTCCTTCGATCCGTTCGCTGCCGGGCGCAATCTTCGTGATGAGCATCGTGCTCTATCCGTATGTCTATCTCGCGGCGAGAGCGATGTTTCTCACCCAAAGCGCCTCGCTGATGGAAGTGGCGCGCACGCTCGGCGCGAGCCGCCTGATGCTCGTGCGGCACGTTGCGCTGCCGCTGGCACGGCCGGCGCTCGCCGTCGGTCTCTCGCTTGCGCTTCTCGAAGCCTTAAACGACATCGGTGCGAGCGAATATCTCGGCGTGCAGACGCTCACGCTGTCGATCTTCACCACCTGGATCAACCGCTCCAGCCTTCCCGGTGCTGCTCAAATTGCCTGCATGATGCTGGTGATCGTGATCGCGCTGATGGCGCTTGAGCGGCACGGCCGCAGGCATCGCCGTTTCATGGTGTCGCTGCGCCGTCAGCGCATCGTGCCGCGCATCCCGCTTACGGGCAGCGATGCCTCCATCGCGATTTCTTTCTGACTTGCTCCGGTGCTGCTCGGATTTTTCGTGCCGTTCCTTTTTCTCACCTGGCAGGTGATCCAGCGCGGATTATTGACCGGCTTCGATCCCGATCTTCTGCGTCACACTGCCACCACCGTCTGGCTGGCGGCGACCGCGACCGCCATTGCGATTGCGCTCGGACTTGCCGCCGCGATCGCCGCACGCATGGCGCGCGACAAGCTCGCGGGCTCCTGCCTCACGATAGCGGGGCTTGGCTATGCCATTCCCGGCACCGTGCTGGCACTGGGCCTGCTCTCCCCGCTGGTGGGAATCGACAACCTGCTGAATGCCGTGTCCGCGCTGTTTCGCGGCCCGCATTTGGGTCTCGTATTCGCCGGATCGAGCGCCGCACTGATCCTGGTGTATGTGATCCGCTTTCTGGCGATCGCTACCGGATCGGCGCAAGCCGGGCTCGCGCGTGTCGCGCCTGAGATGGACGACGTGGCCCGCACGCTCGGCACCAAGCCTTCCGGCGTCGCCTGGCGCATTCTGCTGCCGCTGACGCGGCCCGCGCTCGGCGGCGCAGCCTTGCTCGTCTTCGTCGATTGCCTGAAGGAATTGCCGGCGACGCTGCTCTTACGTCCGCTCAATGTCGAAACACTGTCGACTTATATCTATCAGTTTGCGACGCGTGGATCGTTCGAGGAAGGTGCGCTCGCCGCACTCCTGATCGTCGCCGTCGGGATTTTGCCGGTAATCCATCTGACGCGCTTTTCGGAGATCGCTCCGGCGCCGGTCGAGCCTTCTTCGCGCTGAGCTTTCGTCAGTTGCCGAATAGCTTCATACTGAACGTGTAAGTCAGCCCCAGCTTCCCGGTATACTGATTGGAATTGCCGACTTGCACGATCGGAGAATCGGCGGCGTCGCCGATCAGCTTCTCGTAGATGAACTCGCCGCGAATCGCCCATTGCGGTGCGAATTCATAGCGCGCGTTCAATTCGGCGCCGACACTTTTGAAGCCGCCGCCGGGCGAAAAGGCCGCGAGCGTGCCGGAGAGCGCCGATTCCGCCGGCGTGACGCCGAAATATGTTTCCATGTAGTTGCGATTGGCGAAGCTCGCGCGCGGGCCGACCGTCCACAGAAAGACCTGCGATGGCCGGAAGATGAAGTCGAGTCCGGTTTCGCCGACAACGCCGCTGCCGAATCCGTACCGCACGGCGACCCAGGGACGGATCCAGTCGAAGGTGTAACCGACCTTCGCGCCGAGCTCCAACGTGGCATCGACGTCGTTGAGCCCGTACAGCTCAGGATAATCCGAAGTCTTGCGTTTCGACTGCCAATTGAAGGACGGTCCGAACGACCAGCCCTGGTCGTTGGTGCGCGCGTTTTTCACGACACCGAAACCGGGCAGCTGAAGGTAATGCAGGTCGACAAAGCCGGTCGGCCAGACTTCGTAGGTCTTGGCACCCGGGTAATCCGGCCGCACCTGGACGCCGCCGCCGAGCTCGATGATGAGATCGTAAGGCCGCGCGGCCTCCACAAAAACAGGCGCCGGAGCGGGCGGGACTGGAGGAATGTCGGCGGCAAGCGCCGGACCGCACACGAGTACGGACAACGCCACCAGACCGAAACGATGCGCTGTCATGAACCCGCCCTATATCCCCGACGCAATTTGCGCGGGATTCCTTAAATCCTTCTTAGCAACAGGGGCTGAAGGACAGCGGTGCCAGGATACGGCTGTGAAATTTTGTGCTGGGCTGTCACCCACCGGCGTCACCGCACCGGGTTCGCCGAGGCGAAATCCGGGGCTGCCCAATGGCGCTGGCCCACATCTGATCCAAACCCAAGCTCGCCCTTAGCCAAAGGGACGTCCAACAGCGCCTGTATTGTTGAAGGCACCCCCGTGGATAAGGCTATAGGATAAAATTCCTATTGCATGACATTTGTCAAGAGAGGTGTTTGCGTGGCGCCAGCTTGCATTATGGTAGCGGGCAAGACGCGGTTCGTGAAACCGATCCGGACACGGCCGCGATGGAGCGGACCAATGCCCCTCGCTGAAATCTCCCCCGGCATGCGCCTCTATTACGAGGATTTCGGCGAAGGCGATCCGGTCGTCTTTATCTCCGGGGGTCATCTCACACACAAAGTTTGGGAATCGCAGGTCGCAGCTTTGGCCGGCGAATTCCGCACCGTGACCTTCGACTGGCGTGGCACCGGCCTGTCCGACAAGCCGCGCGGCGGATACACGATCGACATTGCCGCCAGAGATGTCGGTTCGCTGATCGACGCGCTCGGTCTTTCTCCCGCCGTTCTGGTCGGCCACGGGCTCGGCGCGCATCTTGCGCTACTCACCGCGGAAGCCCGGCCGCAAAGCGTTAAAGGGCTGTTTCTCACCGCGGCCGCTCCCTGGGTGCTGGGCGAGCGCGACGGACAGGTCGGCGGACTGCCGGAGGATTTCGTGCGCTTCGTGACGCTGCAGAAGGGTCGCGCCAGCGTGCCCTATGCGGAAACCTGTTTCGAACTCGGCGACAAGTGGATGTTCCACAAGTCGCAAGGACCTGGCGTCAATCAATGGATTCTGGAGCAGGCGCTGCAATGGCCGCAATATGTTATGGAATGCTATGCGGCCAGCATGCGCCAGATCGATCACCGCGAACGGTTGCCACGCATTGCTTGTCCGGTCGTGATCGCGCAAGGGCGCCACGACCGCAAACAGCGCTATGAGGGCGCGATCTATCTCGCGAATGCGCTGCTGAATGCGCGGCTGAAGACCTTCGAGAACAGCGCGCATATGCCGGCCATCGAGGAGATCGACCAATTCAACCACGCGCTGCTAGAATTCGCGCGCGCAGCAATGCCGAACAGGAAGGTGGCTTGAGGTGCAAAAGGCGTTCGATGACTTCATTTCAGGGACGATGAAAATGACCGACAACAAGACCGTCCGCCGTATTTTACATTTCAAGTTCACGCTGCCCTCGGCCGACAATGTGCAATTCCTGTCAGCCATGAAAAACGCGGCTCCGCACGCCGCCATTTTCGGCGACATGAAAATTCGTTTTCTTCAGAACGCCGACAACCCGGCAAAGATCATCCAGATCGTCGAATACGATGCACCGGAATCGATGGAGGCCAGCCGGCAATCGATGGCATCCGATCCGCGCGTGCAAACCTATCTGCAGGTCTGGCGCACCATCGTGCCGAACGTGGAGATGGATGTGTATCGCGAGATCGAGGGGTAGCAATTCCTCCTGTCGTAGCCGGGCTTAACCGCCGCAAGAACGGCATCGCTTCGATTGCGCATAACCCGGCTCCACGTTCTTTGCTGTGATGGAGAAAGACGTGGGTACCCGCGCCAAGCGCGGGCATGACGCCCAACAGAAAAATGCGCCCTAACTCCGCAATTCCTGCAACCGCTCATAAAGCTTCAGCGCCTCCGGATTCGCCAGCGCTTCGGTATTCTTCACCGGTCGGCCATGCACCACATCGCGCACAGCAAGCTCGGTGATCTTGCCGGACTTGGTGCGCGGAATGTCCGCGATCTGGATGATCTTGGCCGGCACGTGGCGGGGGCTGGCGCCGATGCGGATCTTCTTCTTGATAGTCTCGCGCAAGGCATCGTCGAGGGTGACCCCGTCCTTGCAGCGCACGAACAGGATGACTCGCACATCGTTGTCGAAGTCCTGACCGATGGCGATGGCCTCGATCACTTCAGGGATCTGCTCGACCTGCGCGTAGATTTCTGCGGTGCCGATACGCACGCCGCCCGGATTGAGCGTCGCATCCGAGCGGCCGTGAATGATCAGGCCGCCATGTTTGGTCCATTCGGCGAAATCGCCATGACACCAGATGTTCGGGAAGCGTTCGAAATAGGCGGCGTGATATTTCTTTCCTTCCGGGTCGTTCCAGAACATCACCGGCATCGAGGTGAAAGGCCTGGTGCAGACCAGTTCGCCTTTCTCCTGCGTGATATGCTTGCCGTCGTCGGACCAGACATCGACCGCCATGCCGAGACCCGCAGCTTGAATCTCCCCGCGATACACGGGCGCGGTTGGGTCGCCGAGGACAAAGCAAGAAACGATATCGGTGCCGCCCGAGATCGAGGCGAGATGCAGGTCCTTCTTGATGTCGGAATAGACGTAATCGAAACTCTCCGCCGCGAGCGGCGAGCCGGTCGAGGTCATCACCCGCACCGACGACAGATCGTGCGTGGTTGCGGGATGCACATCGGCCTTTTTCAGCGCATCGATATATTTCGCGCTGGTGCCGAATATCGTGATCTTCTCGTCCTGCGCGTAGTCGAACAACACATCCGGCTTGGGCGCGAACGGCGAACCGTCCCACAGGATCAGCGTGGCGCCGGCACCGATGCCGGAGACCAGCCAGTTCCACATCATCCAGCCGAGCGTGGTGAAATAGAAGACCCGGTCGCCGTCGCGCACATCGCTTTGCAGGCGATGCTCCTTCAGATGTTGCAGCAGCGTGCCGCCACCGCCATGCACGATGCATTTCGGCACACCGGTGGTGCCGGAGGAGAACAGGATATAGACGGGGTGGTTGAACGGCATCGGCTCGTAGGTGACCGGCATTGCCGCGAAATTGCTGAGAAACCCGTCGAGCGTGACCGCGCGCGCGACTGCGGCGGCGACTTTCTCAGCGGTCTTGAGATAGGGAACGATCACGACTTTCTGCGCGGTCGGAAGCTCCTTCGCTATGGCCGTCAGCCGCGAGGCGAGATCGATCGACTTCCCGTTATACCAATAGCCGTCGACCGCGATGAACACCTTGGGCTCGATCTGCCCGAAGCGGTCCAGCACGCCACGCTCGCCGAAATCCGGCGAGCAGCTCGACCAGATGGCGCCGAGCGAGGTGACCGCCAGCATCAGCGCGATCGATTCCGGCAGGTGGGGCAGCATGGCCGCGACCCGGTCGCCTTTGCCGACGCCTTCGGCCTTCAGTGCCTGCTGCGCGCGCGAGACGAGCGCGTGCAATTCGTCCCAGGACAGGCGATAGGACACCTTGTCCTCGCCGCGGAACA
>Ga0190274_10001777_pt1 | contig 12641 bp, 11 predicted proteins | sample Popmic531T_FD_133002 | JGI IMG/M metagenome (GOLD analysis project Ga0190274, IMG submission 133002) | Populus adjacent soil microbial communities from riparian zone of Yellowstone River, Montana, USA - 531 T | ecosystem: Environmental > Terrestrial > Soil > Riparian zone | place: USA: Montana...
CCCGGCCGCTCCGGTTTGACGAAGGAGAAGCGCAGGTTGCGGCGATCGCGCTGCTCGGCCTTCGCCCCGTCGCGCTTGATCTTGTCGATCTGCTTCAGTCGCGACTGCGCCTGTTTGGCCTTGGTTGCCTTGTAGCGGAAGCGCTCGACGAAGCGCTCCATCCGCTCGATCTCCGCCTGTTGGCGCTCGATCGCCTTGCCCAGGGCGATCGCGCGCGCCGCCTGCTCCTTGCGCCAGGCGTGCCAGGGGCCGGCGAAGAAGCGACCGCGCTGGGCCTCCAGCTCCAGCACCGAGGTGCCGACCGCCTCGAGGAACCAGCGGTCGTGGGCGACGAGGACGACGGCGGCGTCGAGGTCGACCAGGTAGCGCTCGAGCCACTCCAGCGAGGGGATGTCGAGATGGTTCGTCGGCTCGTCTAGCAGCAGCAGGTCGGGACGGGTGGCGAGCGCCCGGGCAAGCGAGGCGCGCGTCAGCTCGCCGCCGGAGAAGGTCGAGAGCTGGCGCTTGGTGGCCTTCTCGCCGAAGCCGAGCCCGCCGAGCACCGCGAGCACGTCGTCGCGCCAGCGATAGCCGCCGCCCGCTTCGAGCCGCTGCTGCGCGGCCGAGTAGGCGCGCATCGTCTCCTCGTCGGGCTCGCCCTTCGCCATCGCCTCCTCGAGCCGGGCCAGCTCGGCCTCGACCTCCTGCATGTCGACGCGACCGGAGAAGACGTAGTCGCCGAGGGAGACCGCGGCGTCGCGCGGCGGGCGCTGGTCGTGCAGCGCGACGCGGGCGCCCTTCTGCAGCGAGATGCTGCCCGAGTCCGGAGGCCGCTCGCCGGCCAGCACCCGCAGCAGGGTCGACTTGCCGGCGCCGTTGCGGCCGGACAGCGTCATCCGCTCGCGCGGCTCGAGCTTGAAGGAGACGTCCTCGAAGAGCAGCTTGCCGCCCGCGTAGAGGTCGATCGTGGTTGCCGTGGCGATGGCCATCACGCCTGACATTACGTCCTCTCAATCTCCACCGCGTAACCTCCTTCGCAATGGAGCCCGAGCAGCTGCGAGAGATCCAGGGCCCGCTGAAGGAGCGCTACCGGGACGACCCCACCGCGGCCGTGGTCACGCTCTCGGCGAGCGGCGAGCTCGGCGAGAGCGTCTCCTGCTCGGTGCGGACGGGGCAGGCGATCGCCGAGGCGGGGTTGCACCCCGCATCGGGCGGCGACGGCAGCCTGCTCTGCTCGGGCGACATGCTGCTCGAGGCGCTGGCTGCCTGCGCCGGGGTGACGCTGCGCGCGGTCGCCACCTCGCTGGGAATCGAGCTGAGGGCCGGGACCGTGCACGCCGAGGGCGACCTCGACTTCCGCGGAACGCTCGCCGTGGACCGTGAGGCGCCGGTCGGCTTCTCGGCGATCCGCCTCTCCTTCGAGCTCGACACCGACGCCGATGCCGAGCAGCTCGAGACCCTGCTGAAGCTGACCGAGCGCTACTGCGTCGTCTTCCAGACGATCGCCGGCTCGCCGCGGCTGTCGACGACCTTCACCACCGCGTAGCCGTTTCCCCGATGGCCGGGCCACTGCGACACCTCGGCGACCTGGCGAAGGCGCGGGTGACGCGGCGCGCGGCCCAACACGAAGACGGACAGGTGCTCGGCGAGCTCGAGGCGAAGCCGCTGAAGCTGCCGGCGGGGCTCGAGGTCGAATGGCTCGGCGTCTCCGGCTACCGGATCAGCTTCGAGGGCCGGACGCTGTTCGTCGACCCCTACCTATCGCGGGTGCCGTTCGCCGACCTGCTGCGGCGCCGGCCGACCCTGCCCGACCCGGCGGCGCTGGACCGCTTCGTCCAGGCGCCGGGCGAGGTCGTGGGAGTGCTGGTCGGCCACACCCACTTCGACCACGCGGTCGACGCGCCGGCGATCGCGAGGCGCTTCGACTGCAGGGCCTACGGCTCGGACTCGCTGCTGACGCTGATGGCACTGCACGGCCTTTCCGAGCGGACGGTCGAGGTCGAGCCGTACCGGACCTACGAGCTCGGGCCCTTCGAGGTCAGCTTCACCCCGAGCGTCCACTCGAAGCTGCTGCTCGGCCTCGCCGTCCCCTACGACGGCGACCTCACCTGCGAGCACCTCGACGCTCTCACTCCCGGCGCCTACCGCTGCGGCCAGGTCTGGGGCATCTCGATCGAGGTCGCCGGCCTGCGCTTCTACCACCAGGGCAGCGCCAACCTGATCGACGAGGCGATCCGCAAGCGCGGCGTCGACGTCTTCCTCGCCGGCGTCGCGGGCCGCGGCTTCACCGAGGACTACTGGGGGCGGATCCTCCCTCGCCTCGACCCCAAGGTCGTCGTCCCCACCCACTACGACAACTTCTTCCGCCCCCTCGGCCAGCAGATGGAGTTCGTCTCCAACGTCCAGCTCTCGGCCCTGCCCGAGGAAATCGGCGCGGTCAGCGCCGACGCCCGTGTAGCGGCCCTGCCGCGCGCAGATCGGCACTGACCTGTGACACAGCGGTGACGCTGCGCGCCCCACGCGCGCGCCCCGAAGACCTAGCCTCGAAGGGATGCTCCAGTTCGACGGCCCGGCGGCCCAAAATCTGCTCGAAGCGACGGTCACCGCCGTTTCGATTCTCGGTGGCGCCATGGCCTACGAAAGCGGCCTCGCGGCGGCGGAGGCGGTTGCGGAAAGCCAACCTCCCGAAATTCTGAGCCAGCATGTAAACGAGGGTATGGCGAAAGGTTTTGTCTGGGGCTGGCCCCTGTCGGTTATCACGCTTATCATCGAGCTATGGGCATAGTCCGCTTCCTATTCAGCTTCCCGTGGGGAATGCTTACAGCCAGCACCTCTGTCGCCGTCGCAATCGGCGTATCCGTGCTCGCCTTCGGAGCCCCGCCCGTCATATTGATTCCGGTCGCCTGGGCGAGCGCAACTGCTTATCGAATGCTGAACTCCCACTTCGAACGCCAATTCAACCGGCGTTAATTCAAAAGTACTTGGCAGCGATCTGGTCGACGGTGCCCTTGGTACGCATCGTCCAGGGGCCGATGGCTGACTCGATCGTCTTCAGGTCGAGTTCCGATTCGGAGATGCCGCCGCTAGGCAGCCAGTAGAGCTCGCGGCCGTCGATCGCGAGCCGGTCTTCGTCGCTCGCTAGGGCGAGTGCCTGCTTGCGGGCGTTGGCTTTCGGAGTCGTTGGCAGAAACGCTACCTGCAGCTTCCCCTTCGAAGCGCTGACAAGCGCTGGATCGAACGGCTCGTGCGCGGAGACCTTTTTCAGCTCCGCCGCGTTGCGGAGGAACACCGGCACCTCGTAGCCCAGCGAGTCTCCCAGGCCGGCTTCGATCCGCAGCTTCAACTTGTCCTCGTTCCGCTCTTCCGCCGCGAAGATCACGTTGCCGCTGGCGCGGAAGCAGGAGACGTCGTTCAGGCCCATCTGCTCGAACTCCCGCTTCAGCTCCTCGTTCTTGATCCGCCGGCCGCCGAGGTTCATCCCGCGCAGGAAGGCGACGTAGGGCTCCATCCGCCAACCATACGAATCCGGCGGCGGAGGAGCGTGCGACGATGGCGAGATGAGCACCGACTTCGGGCAGTTGCCTGCAAACCTGCCGGTCCCCGAGGACGACGGTGCCGCCGATCACATCACCGGCATGGCGCTACCGGACGTTCGCTTTCCTTCGACCCTGGGCGGAACGGTCGATCTCGCCGAAACAGCCGGCGAGCTCGTCGTCTACGTCTACCCGCGAACAGGCACACCGGGCGAGCCTTTGCCCGTCGACTGGGACGACATCCCCGGCGCCCGCGGCTGCACGCCCCAAAGCTGCGCCTACCGTGACAGCCTCGCCGAGTTCGCCTCGCTGGGGGCAACTGTGATCGGAGTCAGCGCTCAGAGCCCAGCCGAACAGGCGGAGTTCGCCGAGCGCGAGCACATCCCCTTCCCCCTGCTCAGCGACAGCAACCTCCGCCTCGCCGACGAGCTTCGGCTACCCACCTTCGAAGCCGCTGGCATGACCCTCTACAAGCGCCTCACCCTGATCGCCGAGAGAGGCAAGGTCGTCAAGGCCTTCTACCCGGTCTTCCCGCCCGACCGCGACGCCGCCGGGGTTCTCACCTGGCTGCGCGGCGGTCGTGTTGATGGAGGCGGCCGGAATTGAACCGGCGTCCGAGGTCGTAGCGCGATGGCATCTACAGGTTTAGCTGGCGCTTGATTCTCGTCTCCCGGGGTCCGCGCCAGCGGGCACTACGGGAGACAGAGCCCTCTGAAATTTCCCCTGACAGACGGGGCGATCCGCCTGGGTAAGCCCGCGTTCTGAAGCCAGCTACCCCCTCCGCGGGCGGGAGGGGACCGACTCTCATTGCCTAGGTTCTAGCTAGGCAGCGAGGGCGAACTCATGGTCCGCACGTATTGGTTGGTGCCGGGGTTTAACGAGGCCTCCGGCAACCTCGACCTGCAACCGTTCGCACGGACCGACCACGTCGAAGCCTGTCGCCCCCGTGCACTGCACATCGATTGTACGGAGTCGGGTAGGAATATCCGCATGAGCGAACGACAATTCGACGCGATCGTGCTCGGCGCCGGCGCTCCGGGGGAGGTCTGCGCGGGACGGTTGGCGGACGGCGGACTCTCGGTGGCGATCGTCGAGCCGCACCTCGTCGGCGGCGAGTGCTCCTACTACGCCTGCATGCCCTCGAAGGCTCTGCTGCGCCCGGCTGGCGTGCTGGATGAGGCGCGCCGGCTGGCCGGTGTCGCCGAGGCGGTGACCGGCGACCTGGACCCGCAGGCCGTGCTCGACCGTCGCGACGAGGTGATCCACGACCTCGACGACTCGGGTCAGATCCCCTGGCTGGAAGAACACGGGATCGAGCTGTTCCGCGGCGAGGGAAAGCTCGACGGTGAGCGCCGCATTCGCGTCGGCGACGACCTGCTCAGCGCCAGCGGCGTCGTTGTGGTTGCCACCGGAAGCGGCGCCAGGATGCCGCCGATCGACGGGCTCGACTCGGTGCGAGCCTGGAACAACCGCGACGGCACCACCTCCAAGCGCGTGCCGACGAGCATGGTCGTCCTCGGCGGTGGCCCGGTCGGCTGCGAGCTCGCACAGGCCTGGTCCACGCTCGGGACCGAGGTGACGCTGGTCGAGGGCGGCGAGCGCCTGCTCTCTCGCGAGGAGCCCTTCGCCGGCGAAGAGGTGGCGACGGCGCTGCGCGAGCGCCACGGCGTCGACGTGCGCACGGGGATTCAGGCGCAGCGCATCAGCCAGACCGACGAGGGCGTCGCGATCGAGCTCGGCGACGGCAGCACAGTCGAGGCGGCGGAGATCCTCGTCGCGGTCGGCCGCAAGCCGCGGACCGATGGCATCGGCCTGGAATCCATCGGCGTCGAACCGGGCAAGGACGGCTTCCTGGAAACCGACGACCACCTCCGGATCAGCGGCCGCGACTGGCTCTACGCCGTCGGCGACGTCAACGGCCGCGCCCTCTTCACCCACATGGGCAAGTACCAGGCTTGGGTCGCGGCCGAGAACGCCCTCGGCCGCGAGGTCGAAGCCACCGCCGAAGGAATCGGCTCGCCAAGAGTCACCTTCACCGACCCCCAGGTAGCCGCGGTCGGCCAGACCCTCGACCAAGCCCGCGAGGCCGGCATCAACGCCAAAGCGATCGACGTCCCAACCGACGGCACAGCCGGCGCCAGCTTCCAGGGCAAGGACACCGGCGGCACCTCCCGCCTCGTCATCGACGAGACCCAAAAAGTCATCGTCGGCGCCACCTTCACCGGCTTCGAGACCGCCGACTTCCTCCACGCAGCGACAATTGCCATTGTCAGCGAGGTTCCGTTGACACACCTTCGCCACACAGTCGCGGCCTACCCCACCCGCAGCGAGATCTGGCTAAAGCTGCTGGAGGCATACGGCCTGTAGAGCGGTCTCGGCAGGGGTGGAGCGTCTTGTACTTTTTGGGCGCCAACCTTGAGGCGCCAGCAAGCACCTCTCCATCCAAAAAGTTAAGCGGAACCCCTGCCGAGACCGCTCTAGACCCGCGAACGTCGCTTGAGGTCTTCCAGGACGTCCTGGGGAAAGCCGGGAACCTCGTCCAACTCGTCGACGGAGCCGAAGCGCCCAAGCCGCTCGCGGTGGGCCAGCAGGCGGGTCGCCTGGGTGACCGAGAGGTCTTCGGCCCGGAGCTGCTCGAAGGTGACCGAGTTGAGGTCGATCGTGCCGCCCGGTGAAGCAGCCGCGGGGGGCGGCGTTGGCGAAGGTGGCCCCGGTATCGGTGGCACCGGCTCCGGGACCGGCGGTGGTGGTGGAGTCGGCTGGGGCGCCGGTGGTTCCGGCGCTGGGGGTGGCGTTGGCTCCGGTGCCGGCGGGGGTGGAGTGGGCTGGGGCGCTGGAGCGGGCGGCGTTGGCTCGGGCGCGGGTGGCGGCGGGGTGGGTTGAGGCGCGGGCGGGGCTGGCTGGGGGGCGGCGGAGAACGATTGGGGCGCAGCCGGCTGCCCACCCGGCCCCTGGACGGCCTGGATCACCGCCTGCTCGGCTTCGGCGGCGCGGCGCTCGGCTTCGCGGGCGCGCTCCTCGGCCTGGGCGACGCTGTCCTGGATCTCGCGCAGGCGCCGCTCGCGCTCCTCTTCCTCTGACTTCAGCTTGGCGAGCCGCTCGGCCTCGGCGGCGCGGCGCTCGGCTTCCTGCGTGCGCTCCTCGATCTGGCGCAGGCGCTCCTGGGCCTCCGCCATCGCCCGCTCCTGCGCTTCGCGGCCCTGCTGCAACTGGTGCTCGGCGGTCTGCAGATCGGGCGCCGGACCCGGTGCGGAGGGGGACATAGGAACTGCGGTGGGTGGAGCCGGTGGCGGCACCGCCGCCATGCTCTGCGTCACCTGCCCGGCCTCGGCGCGGGCGGCGCGCTCGTCCGCCTCGCGCTGCAGCCGTTCGGCCTCGGCGATGCGGCGATCGGCCTCGGCCCGGATCCGCTGCTCCTCCTGCTGGATCTCCTCGACCTTTGCCTGCACCCTCTGTTCGGCGGCGCCAGGATCGTCGTAGCCGGCCGGCGCCCCCGGCGCCGGGGCGACAGGCGGCAACGGCTGCTGGGACTGGACCGGGGCGGGCGGAACCGGCGGCTGCACCTGCGCCGATGGGGACGGCTGCAGCGGCGGAACGGGTGGCAGCGGCGCCGAGGGCGCCGGCTGCGCCACCTGACCGCCCTGTTGAAGCTGTTCGCGCTCGTGTGCCGCACGGGCCTCGGCGAGCTGGCGCTCCGCCTTGGCCGCCTCCTTGCGGGCGCGTCGGCTGTCGGCGCGGCCACCTCCGGCAGCTGGCTTTCCCCCGCGCTGGGCACGCTTTGCGGCTCGCTCTTCCTTGCGGCGCTTCGCCTCTTCCTGGCGGCGTTTGCGGTGCTCTACACGAGCCGCGCGCTGCTGTTCGCGCGCCTGCTTGCGCTTCGCCTTGGCGTCCAGCGGCTGCCCGGTCGGCGCCGGCGGCGCGACCGTCCCGGCGGGCGGAGCGCCTGACGGCGGAGTGACGGGAAGCTCGGCTGTCTGACCCTGCGGCGGGGTCGCGACACTCGCTTGCCTCTGTGCCGGGGGGGCCGGGGGCGCGGCCGACGGGGTAGTCGCGTTCGGCTTCTTCGCCGCCTTTTCCTTGCTGCGACGCTGGGTGATGCTGACGACCAGGAGCAGCAGCAGGATCGCCGCGACGAGGCCGGCGACGAAGTACTGGATGTTGTCGCTGACGAAATCGCCGGCCTTGCTCGGGAAGGACTCGGCGCTGGCATCAGCGGGGGCGATCAAGGCCACCGCGAGCGCCAACAACGGCAGAACCAGGGCGGAGCGGGAACGCATAGGACCCGAAGCTACCTCATCCTGCCCTTGAATTCGCGCTCGACTTCGCGGCGCACGTCGCGGTCCGCGATCTGACGGCGCCGGTCGCGTCCCTCCTTGCCCCGCGCCAGCGCCAGCTCGACCTTTGCCCGCGACCCCTTGAAGTAGATCCGCAGCGGGATCAAGGTCAATCCTTTCTCCGCGGTCTTGCCGATCAGCCGTTCGATCTCGGCCTTGTGCAGGAGCAGTTTGCGCGGCCGCTCCGGCTCGTGGTTCTCGCGGCTAGCCGGCTCGTAGGGCGGGATGTGGAGGTTGCGCAGCCATACCTCGCCCTTGTCGACTACAGCGTAGGCATCGGTCATCTGCGCCTTGCCGTTGCGCAGTGACTTGACCTCGGAGCCGCGCAGGACGATCCCGGCCTCCATTTTCTCGATCGGTTCGAATTTGTGCCGGGCGCGGCGGTTGGTGGCGACGTCGCCTGAGGCCGGGGTGCGCTGCTTCTTCGCCTTTTTAGCCACCGATCGCCTCCAGATCGACCCGGCCGCGGGCGGCTTCGACTCCCGCAACCCGGACGGATATCGGATCGCCGAGCCGCAGCGCGCTGCCCGACTCGCGGCCGACCAGCGCCGTCTCGGTCTCGTTCAGCTCGAAGCGCTCGCTGCCGTACGTGCGGGCTGGGACGAAGCCCTCGTAGACATCGCCCAGCTCGCCGCCGAAGGAGACGAAGGCGCCCGCCCGGATCGTTCCCGAAACCTCGCCGGCGAACTCGACCTCCGCCCCGCGCTCGTCCAGCTCGCGTTCGAGCAGGTAGGCGGCGCAGACGTCGTCGGCGTCGCGCTCGATCCGCGCCGACTCGCGCTCGGACTCACTGCTGTGCCAGGCCACCTCGCGCGCCTCCGCCGCTCTCGGCGCCACCTCCCCCTCCCCCAGCGTCGCCAGCAGCGCCCGGTGCACGAGCAGGTCGGGATAGCGCCGGATCGGCGAGGTGAAGTGGCAGTAGGCGGGGCTGCCGAGACCGGCGTGGCCGCTGTTGCGGTCGCTGTATTGCGCTTGCATCAGGGAGCGGAGCACGAGCGATGTATACGCCTCGCGACCGTGGCCGCGCCGCGAGGCCTCCTCGATCACCAGCCGGCTCGCCTGCGCCGCGACCTCCCCCGCCTGCGTCGGCGCCAGGCCCTGGCCGAGCGGCGGCGTCGGCACTCCGAGCGCGTGCAGCTGCTCGACCATGCGCTCGACCCGGGCGGGGTCGGGCTGGGCGTGGACCCGGTAGACCGTGGGCACGCGCTTGCGCTCGAGCAGCTGGGCCACCTGTTCGTTGGCGAGGATCATCAGCCGCTCGATCAACCGGTGGGACTCCGTCTGCGCCACGGAGTGCGCGCCGATGACGTTGCCGGCGGCGTCGAAGCGGAACTCGGGCTCGCTGGACTCGACGTCGAGGCTGGTCGTGCCGCGCCGCTCACCCAGCGCCGCAGCCGCCTCGCGGGCGACCGCCAGCGGCTCGCTCACTCCCTCCGGCGCGCTCGCCCGGCCGGCAAAGACCAGATCGAGCTGGTCGTAGTCGAGGCGGGCACGGGAGCGAATGCGGCTGCGGTAGAAGCTGGCGGCCCGCGGGCGCCCGTCAAGCCCGATCTCGATCTCGGCCGTGACCGCCAGCCGCTCGACCCCGGGCGCCAGGCTGCAGGCGTCCTCGCTCAGCGCCCGCGGCAGCATCGGCTCGACCGCGCCGGGCACGTAGGTGCTGTTGGCCCGGCGGCACGCCTCGAGGTCGAGCGGCGAGCCGGGTCGCACGTGGGCGGCGACATCGGCGATGTGGACCCAGAGCCGCACGCCGTCCCCCTCGCGCCGGGCCGAGACCGCATCGTCGAAGTCGCGCGCCGTCGCCGGGTCGACGGTGAAGGTGGGCAGCTCAGTGAGGTCGCGGCGGGGAGCGTCGCTGCGCTCGGCGGCATCGGCGGCGCGACCGGCTTCGACCTCCAGCGCAGCGGGAAATCCACGCCGACCCAGGCGCTCGGAGAGCAGCGCCTCAACCGCCTCCCGCGCATTCTTCGGCTCGGCCTTCCCCCGCCCCCGACCGCGAGCCCGCTGCCGCTCCCGGTAGTAGCGCCAGTCGCGCCTGCTCACCGAAGCGCCTTCCGGTGCGCTTTATCACCGTATAGAGGGGAAAAGGCGCACCGGAAGCTCATCGTTCGGATGCGAGGACGGCCAGGGCCCTTTCCAGCGCCTCGTCACGGCCGGGCGTCTGCGGGTTGTCGCGCGCCTTCACGTCGGGGTGGATGCCGCGGCTGTTGGCGAGGTTGACCCCGTCGGGGGTGAAGTACTCGCCGATCGTCAGCTTCAGTGCGCCGCCGTTGGAGAGGTCGATCTCCTGCTGGAAGACGCCCTTGCCGTAGGAGCGGGTGCCTACCGTCTGGGCATCGGCGTCGTCGGCGAGCGCCGCGGTGAGGATCTCCGCGGCGGAAGCGGTGTTGCGGTCGATCAGGACGACGACCGGCACCGCCGGCAAGTTGTCCCCGGCCGTCTTGTACACCGAGTGGCCCTGGGTGCGCGAGTCGGTGGTGACGACGACTTCGTCCTTGGGCAGGAAGACGCTGGCGCTCAGCACCGCCTCCTCGAGCAGGCCGCCGCCGTTGCCGCGCAGGTCGAGCACGATCCCTTCCGCGCCTTCCTTCTCGACCTTTTGCACCGCGTTGCGCAGCAGGGCGTGGACGCCTTCGCTGAAGGAGATCAGGCGCACGTAGCCGAGCTTGCGGCCGCCGATCTCCTTAACGCTGCTGGAGACGACCGGCAGCGTGATCTGGGCGCGCTCGATCTCGAGCTCGCGGACCTTCCCTTTGGCCTCCTTCTTGACGCCGATCGTGACCTCGGTCCCTTCCGGGCCTTTGATCTTCTCGGTCGAGACTTCGCTGCTCTCGCCGGCGATCGAGTCGCCGTCGACCGAGACGATCAGGTCGCCCGCCTGAAGCCCGGCCTGCTCGGCGGGAGAGCGAGGAAAGATCTTTTCGATCCGCAGGCCCTGCTTGACCTCGGAGACGCTGAGGCCGATCCCCGAGAAGCGGCCGGAGATCTGCTCGTTGAAGCGCGCCAGCGATTCCGGCGAGAAGTAGTCGGAGAAGCGGTCGCGGTGGCGTCTGCGCAGCTCGCGGACCATGCCCTGCAGCGAGGCGTTGGTCAGCTCGCTCGAATCCACCGAGCGGTAGTAGTTGTCCTCGATCAGTTCGGTCGCTTCGAGGTTGAGCCCGGCCGAGTCGTCGACGAAGCGGTCGCGGAGGAATTCGGGCAGCTTGCCGGGGTGGCCGCCGAGCCAGATCCCGGCGCAGAGGACGACGACCAGGGCAGCCACGAGGGCCGCGATCGACCAGCCCCTCACGGCGCGCTCAGACCTTGAGGAAGCGACGCAGGGTGACGCCCGAGCCGATCGCCGAGACCAGCACCGCGGCGCCGAAGAGGATCGCCACCAGCGCTGGGAAGGAGAGGGTGCTGTTGTTCTGCGCCGCGAGGAAGGAGAAGGTGCTGCTCAGTGGATCGACGATCGTGATCTTGCCCAGCCACAGGATCAGTATTGCTACCAGCCCGCCGGCGAAGCCGACGACGACGCCCTCGATCATGAAGGGCCAGCGGATGAACCAGCGGGTGGCGCCGACCAGGCGCATCACCTCGACCTCGCGGCGGCGGGTGTAGATCGAGAGCCGGATCGTGTTGCCGACCAACATCAGCGAGGCGAGGATCAGCAGCGCGGTGATCACCGTGAGGACGATCTTCAGCGCGCTGGTCACCTGCTCGATCTGCTGCGACTCCTGCTGGCGGTCGAAGACGTCCTGGATGATCGGCGAGATCGGCTGCGGCTTGCCGTTCGGGCCCGGCGGCGTGACCGCGGTCCGCACGGAATCGAGGTTGCTCGCGTCGTCGGCCTTGATCTGGAAGTTGGCCGGCAGCGGGTTGTCGTGCAGCTGGGCGAGCAGGTCTTCGCTCTTGCTCTTGCCGAGGTCCTTTTCGAGTTCGCGCAGCGCCTCGGACTTGCTGATGAAGGTGACTGACTCGACGTCCGGGATGCCCTCGAGCTTGCGCTGCAGTGCGCTGATTTCGCCCTGGGTGGCATCGTCGTAGAGCGCCACCCGGAACTCGAGGCCCTCGCGCACCGATTCGCTCTTTGCCTGCGTCGTCTGGAAGACCGGAATCAGGACCCCGAGCAGGATCACGGTGGTCACCGTGGTGACGATCGCCGCCATGCTCGGTGCGCCGTTGCGGCGCAGCGCCCGGAATGCCTCCTGAGTGAAGAAGAAGAATCGCGACATCTAGAAGAGCGAGTCGTGTCCGTTGGTCTGGCCCTCGGGGGCGACGCCCATCTCGGCCCGCATGCGCACGCCGAACTCGGTCGTCGACTCCTCGGTGTAGCCGCCGCTGACCTCGTCGCGGACGACGCGGCCCTCGTAGAGCTCGATCACGCGGCGCTGCATGTTGTCGACCATCTCGCGGTCGTGGGTGACGACGACGACCGTGGTCCCGGTCTTGTTGATCCGGTAGAGCAGCTGCATCACGCCGATCGAGGTGACCGGGTCGAGGTTGCCGCTGGGCTCGTCGGCGAGCAGCAGTGGCGGGTGGTTGACGAAGGCGCGGGCGATCGAGACGCGCTGCTGCTCGCCGCCCGAGAGCTGATCGGGGTAGCTGTGCAGCTTGGTCGAGAGGCCGACCAGGCGCAGCGTCTCCGGCACCTGGGTGCGGATCTGGGCGCGGCTGGCACCGATCACCTGCAGTGCGTAGGCGACGTTGTCGTAGACGGTGCGGTCGGGCAACAGCTTGAAGTCCTGGAAGACGGTGCCGATGTTGCGCCGCAGCTGCGGGATCTTCTTCTCCGGCAGGGCGCCGATGTCGCGGC
>Ga0190274_10001778_pt1 | contig 12640 bp, 7 predicted proteins | sample Popmic531T_FD_133002 | JGI IMG/M metagenome (GOLD analysis project Ga0190274, IMG submission 133002) | Populus adjacent soil microbial communities from riparian zone of Yellowstone River, Montana, USA - 531 T | ecosystem: Environmental > Terrestrial > Soil > Riparian zone | place: USA: Montana...
TAAAGTACATCAGCAGGTTTCTTTTACAGGAGATGAGGTTGCGGCAATTGGTATCGCTTACCAGATGCATGGTCTTGTTTGTGTCGATAAAGATCTAAAACCACTAAGACCTTCTATCATTTGGTGTGATAGTCGTGCAGTGAAGACCGGCGATAAAGCTTTTAAAGAATTAGGTGAGAAATATTGTCTCAAAAATTTCCTCAATTCACCTGGAAATTTTACCGCATCAAAATTAAGGTGGGTTAAAAAGAATGAACCCGATGTTTATAAGAATATTTACAAGATCATGTTACCCGGCGATTATATCGCAATGAAATTAACTAATGGGCCAGCAACAACTATCTCGGGATTAAGCGAAGGGATCATGTGGAATTTCAAAAAGGAAAAAATTGCAACTGATCTTTTGAAATACTATGGTATAGATGAAAAATTACTTTCTCCATTAGTTCCAACATTTGGTGAGCAGGGAAGACTTTCACCCGCTGCTGCAACGGAATTAAAATTGAAAGCAGGCATTTCTGTTTCTTATCGTGCAGGCGATCAGCCAAACAATGCTTTTTCGTTAAATGTGTCGCAACCCGGAGAAGTTGCTGCAACAGCCGGTACATCGGGAGTTGTATATGGCATTATTGATAAACCTAATTATGATCCGAAATCAAGAGTGAATACGTTTGTGCATGTCAATCATTCAAAGAAAGACCCTCGTTATGGAGTTTTACTTTGTGTAAACGGAACTGGTATTTTAAATAGCTGGTTGCGCAAAAACTTTTTTAGTGATTCATCTTACGATCAGATAAATAAGGAAGCCTCACTGGCACCAGCAGGTTCTGATGAGCTTTTGATCTATCCATTTGGCAATGGTGCAGAAAGAGTGTTGGAAAATAAAGACCTCGGGGCTGTAATGAAAGTACTTCAATTCAACCGTCATAATCGTGGGCATATTGCCCGTGCCTCCCAGGAAGGGATCGTATTTGCTTTGCATTACGGTGTTGAAGTAATGAAAGAAATGGGAATGGAAATAAAAACAGTTAGAGCAGGTCATGCTAATATGTTTTTGAGTGATGTGTTCAGCTCTGTATTTGCGAATAGTATTGGCTGCGATCTTGAATTGTATAATACAGATGGAGCAACTGGTGCAGCGAGAGGGGCCGGGATCGGTGTTGGCGTTTATAAAAATGTTGCAGAAGCATATTCGTCTATGGAAAAAATAAAAAGCTACTCGCCGGTAAAAGAAGAACAGGAAATATATTCATCAGTCTACAATAAGTGGAAGCGGCAATTAAAAAAATTATGAAATGATGCATGAATCGATCCCGTTTGGAAATTGGGAGAAGAGATGGCATCCGTTGCGAAGAGAATGGGTGGTGTATGCTGCGCATCGTAACAGCAGGCCATGGAATTTTGAAAAAAAAGAATCTACCGTCGCGGCACCTGAGTATGATCCTAATTGCTATTTGTGTCCCGGCAATAAAAGAGTCAGCGGAAAGAAAAATTCTGATTACGCCGATGTGTTCATTTTTGAAAATGATCACCCGGTTGTTGGATTAAATTCTCCTGCTATTCCAGAAGAATTTCAAAGCCAGCATGATGATCTGTATAAAAGAAGCCAGGCTGGGGGAATTGCAAAAGTGGTTTGTTATGATCCAAGACATAATGTTACACTGAACGACATCAGCGTTGATAAAGTGGCGAATGTTTTCAAGGCATTACGAAAAGAGATGAATTTTTTTAGCAGGCATGAAACGATAAAGTCGGTTTTGATCTTTGAAAATAAAGGAGAGATAGTGGGAGTATCAAATCCCCATCCGCATTGCCAGATCTATGCAGTAGATTTTGTAATTAATGTCGTTCAAAAAGAATTAGCGGCGGTTGCGGAATATCAAAAAGGAAAAGGAACAAATATTTTCAGCGATATAATTGCTGCAGAAAAGAAAGATGATAGTAGGCTCATTGCTGAAAATAAGGGTGCTATCGCTTTTATTCCCTTCTTTGCAAGGTTTGCTTATGAAACCTATGTGTTTCCAAAGAATCGTCATGCTACTTTGATAACGATGACGGATGAAGAGTTGTATGATCTTGCAGAGGTGTTTCAAACTGTTACCAAAAAATTTGATGCAAATTTTCAAAGCAGTTTTCCTTACATAATGGCATTTGCACAGGCCCCAGTTGATGGAAATGATCACCCGGACTATCATATGCATTTGATCATTTGTCCGCCGTTGCGTCAACCGGGCTTAATGAAATATCTTGCCGGTCCTGAAACCGGTGCGGATACTTTTATGGCAGATACGATGCCAGAAGAAAAAGCAGCCGAACTCCGAAGAATTAATCTATGAACGATCTATTTTCAAAAGAAGAACAAATAATCTCTGCTACAGCTCCTGGTCGCATGGATGTTATGGGAGGAATTGCTGATTACAGCGGTTCACTTCTTTTGCAAATGCCCATCAAACAAACTACTACTGTCAGCATTCAAAAAAGAAATGATGGAGTATTTCATTTTCGTACACAGGTCACTAAAAAGAAAACGACAGATTTTACAATCCATCTTTCAGCAATAAAAGACCTATCACTTATTGAAGCAGGAAAGATCATTAGATCGGTGGTTGGTGGTGACTGGGCAGTTTATGTGCTAGGATGTTTTCTTGTTTTACAGAAAGAGAAGAAAATTGATCTAACTGGTACCAATGTTTTTATAGAATCAAATGTTCCCTGGGGAAAAGGAGTCTCTTCATCGGCTGCATTGGAAGTGGCTACAATGAATGCGTTGAACCAACTTTATAAATTATCATTAGGAAAAGAAGAATTGGCCGTGCTTGCTCAAATGGCGGAGAATCTTGTTGCTGGTGCCCCATGTGGTTTGATGGATCAGTTATCATCACATCTTGGGCAAAAAAATAAATTATTGCCATTGATCTGTCAACCTCACCAGGTTGATAAAGCGATCAATATTCCACGAGGAATAAATTTTAGTGGCATAGACAGTGGCATTCGACATGCAGTAAGCGGCGCATCCTACTCTGAAGTTCGTGCTGCAGCATTTATGAGTTATACTATAGTTGCGTTAAATGAAGGCGCAACTACTGAAGAGCTGGATCATGCAAGAATAAGTGGTGATTGGAGTAAACTTCCCTTCAAAGGGTTTTTAGCTAATATTCCCGTTTCAGCTTTTGAAGAAAAATATATTTCATTACTGCCTGTACGAATTTCGGGTGCTGATTTTTTAGCCAAGTATAAGCTTTCAATTGATACAGTGACGAAAATTGATGAAGGCATGATCTATAGCCCTGCTGTTTGTGGCTCACATCCTGTTTATGAAAATGCAAGAGTCAATGAATTTAAAACCCTGCTAAAAAATTTTAAAAAACAAGATGAAAAGCAGGCATCTTTAGTTCAAATGGGAAACCTGATGATGCAGAGCCATGAAAGCTATTCTGCAGTTGGATTAGGAAATGAATACACAAATAAGATCGTTGAAATGGTTCGTGATGCAGGTCCTGCTCGTGGAGTGTTCGGCGCAAGGGTTTCTGGTGGAGGTAATGGAGGAACAGTGTGTATTTTGAGTTATGACAAAGAGGGAAAAAATACAGTGAAAGAGATCCATCACAAATACAAACAAATAAAAAAGCAAAAGCTGTTCTTCTTTTCAGGAAGCAGTCACGGCGCCTATTCGTTAAATCAATACATTTGAAACCAACTTTTATTTATGAGAAAAAAAACAATCATCAATTATCTGCCAGCAGTTATTATTTTTTTTCTAAGCTGTAATTCAGCCTCAGAGAACTCATCGACAGAAACTGCAGAACTTGTTATTAACAATGCGAAAGTATATACTGTAAATAAAAACCAACCTCATGCCGAAGCATTAGCGGTGAAAGATGGAAAAATAATTTTTGTCGGCAATAATACTGATGCAAAAAAATATATAGGAGATAAGACCGAAGTAATAGATGCAAAAGGACAGTTTGTAATACCGGGTTTTATCGAAGGTCATGGTCACATTCATGGACTTGGTGCTTCATTGATAAACCTGAACTTAATGAATGTAAAGAACTGGGACGAGATCGTAGCAATGGTTGATAATGCAGTAAAAAAGGCAAAGCCGGGTGATTGGATCGTTGGCCGCGGCTGGCACCAGGAAAAATGGAATCCTGCACCGTCAAAAAATTATCTGGGTTATCCTTATCATGAAGAGTTGGATAAAGTTTCTCCAAATAACCCCGTTATATTATCACATGCAAGCGGACATAGTATTTATGTAAATGCAAAAGCAATGGAGCAGGCAGGCATTACATCATCTACTAAAAGCCCTGCGGGCGGCGAAATTTTAAAAGATAATACTGGAAAAATTGTGGGAGTCTTTTCCGAAAATGCAATGGGACTTGTTGGTCGTGCATATTATGCATGGGAAAATCAACAAACCAAAGAAGTGCAAAAAGCAAAATGGGCGCATAGTATTCAACTTGCAGAAGAAGATTGTTTGAAAAAAGGTGTTACAAGTTTTGAAGACGCTGGTTCTTCTTTTGAAGAAGTACAATGGATGAAAGAATTGGCACAACAAAATAAATTAAACATCCGTCATTGGCTGATGGTAAGAGCAGCGAATGCAACACTTCGTTCTTATGCAAATGTTTTCCCGGTAATAAATGAAGGCAATGGTTTCTTAACCGTAAAAGCGGTGAAAGTTTCATTAGATGGTGCGCTGGGTTCGTACGGTGCCTGGTTGCTGGAGCCTTATACTGATCGTCCGAGTTCAACGGGTGAGAATACTTTTAATATTGATTCATTAAAAGCCATCGCTGATTTTTGCTGGCAAAATAATTTGCAACTATGTGTTCATGCTATTGGAGACAGAGCCAATCGTGAAGTGATAAACATTTATGCAGAGCAAATTGCAAAAGATAAAAACAAAGATCATCGCTGGCGGGTAGAACATGCCCAGCATGTGAATCCTTTAGAAATTCCCCGGTTCAAAGAATGGAATGTGATCGCTTCTATGCAGGGTATTCATTGTACAAGTGATGCTCCGTTTGTTCCAAAAAGACTGGGAGCAAAACGCAGCGAAGAAGGAGCTTATGTATGGCAATCATTTTTAAATGCAGACGTATTGATAAATAATGGAACTGATGTGCCGGTGGAGGATGAAGATCCCATTCCAAATTTTTATGCTTCAGTTACAAGAAAATTAAAAGACGGTACTGAGTTTTATCCTGCGCAAAAAATGACAAGAGAGCAGGCACTCTATTCTTATACATTGGCCAATGCTATTGCCGCTTTCCAGGAAAAAGATAAAGGTTCGTTGGAAGTTGGTAAGTATGCAGACATTGTTATTCTTTCAAATAACCTGATGACCTGCAAGGACGAAGAAATTAAAAATACAAAAGTGGTAACGACAATAGTAGGAGGGAAGGTGAAGTATAAACAATAAACACATATAGGTTTAGGATTTATGGAGTTTTATTGTCCCTGCATCTTAGCTGAATAAACCGGGATCATGCTTAAGAACCATTTGAAAATCGCCTGGCGAAATATTCTCCGCAATAAAATCTCTTCTATTGTTAACATTCTCGGTCTTTCATTGGGCATATGCGCCTGCATTGTGATATACATTATCACAAGTTTTGAATTCAGCTTTGACAGTTTTCACCCGGACAAGAAGCGAATTTACCGGGTGATAGCTGATGTAACTGAAACGACAGGGGATAAGTTGCATTTTGCAAAGATCCCGCCGGCGTTAATGATAAATGCCCGGAACAATTTGTCGGGAATGGAAACGTTGGCTGGTGTAATTCCATATAATGCAAAGATCAGTGTTGCTGATGGAGATAATCCTACAAAACAATTTGAGGGGCGCATAAACGGAACAAATTTTTTGACGACTGTTATTACTGAGCCACAGTACTTCTCTATTTTTAAATACAAGTGGCTGGCGGGCAATGCTGGTTCTGCCTTGGATGAACCGCTCACGGTTGTACTTACTCAATCAAGAGCACACCAATATTTTGGTCGGGTTTCTCCGGATAAAATGATTGGAAGAAGAATAGTCTACGATGATTCAATTATTGTTTCTGTAACAGGTATTGTAAAAGACTGGGATAAAAACACTGATCTTGCTTTCACGGATTTTATTTCTTTTAGCACTATTCAAAGCAGCTTTCTTAAAAATAAAATTAACACTGAATCATGGAGACAAAATGCAATGTCTGCATGGATATTTACAAAAATTATAACTGGCAAAAAGCCATCTCAGCTCGCTACACAATTAAACGATCTTGTTGGGGCAAATGCTGGTAATGATATAAAACTTACACTAAAGCTAGAGCCAATCTCTGAAATGCATTTTAATGCTGGTATTATCGAAAACCCGATCAGAACTGCACATAAGCCAACATTGTACACCCTTACAGCAATTGCATTATTCATTTTACTTCTTGCCATCGTTAATTTTATAAACCTATCAACCGCACAGTCAATGCAACGGGCAAAAGAGATTGGGGTAAGAAAAGTGTTAGGTAGTAACCGGGGAAAACTCATCTTTCAATTTTTAGCAGAGACATTTTTATTATCACTATTTGCTGTATTGATCGCTTTGCTATTGGTAAATCCTGTTCTTGCTCTATTCAGATCATTTATTCCGGCTGGTATCTCATTCCATCTGTTTGAACTGTCAACAGGGTTAGTATTACTGACTATGATATTAACTACTACATTGTTGGCTGGTCTTTACCCAGCAAAAGTTTTGTCATCCTATTTGCCAGTCTTCACGCTAAAAGGGACGGGTACACAACGAGGTGGTGAGAAATGGATGATTCGAAAGGGGCTAATAGTCTTTCAATTTACCGTTTCCCTTGTTTTTATCATAGGAAGTATTGCGATAGCAAAACAATTGAGTTACCTGCGAAATAAAGAACTTGGATTTAATGCGGCTGCGATTGTTGTAATAGAAACACCAGGAGGAGATAACATGAATAAAATTTCTGTACTCAATCAAAAGCTTAAACAAATAAATGGTGTAGATAAAACTGCTATGCAATGGCTGGCGCCAATGACGGATAACCCGCGGGAAATGAAACTAAAATTCAAAGCAACCGATCAAAAAGACTTTTGGGTAAAGCAGGTTGCAGGCGATGAAAATTATATTTCTCTATATGAAATAAAATTACTTGCAGGTAGAAATGTTTCAAAGTCTGATACAGTAAATGAATTTGTGATCAATGAAAGTTTAGCAAAGCTACTCGATGATAAAGACCCCACTGCTTCAATAGGAAAAACTTTATATTGGAATGATAAGCCATATCCTGTTGTCGGGTTAGTGGCAGATTTTCATACAAATTCATTGCATGACGAAATTACTCCTTCATGTATAATTAACAGGCGGGATAGGGAGGGTGTAATTGCAGTCAAACTTGCTTCTTTGAGGAAACATCAAGGGACGATCAAAACGACTCTTTCGTCAATTGAAAAGACATGGAGGGAGATATATCCTGCAGGCAGCTATAAGTACAGATTTTATGATGAATCACTGGCGTTATTGTACGAGAAGGATCAGCAAACCGCAAAGCTTATAAATGTTGCGACGGCAATTACCATTTTTATTTCTTGCATTGGACTTTTTGGTTTGGCGCTTTTCACTGCAGAAAGAAGAACAAGGGAAATAAGCATTCGAAAAATTTTGGGAGCGACTACTATAAATATTACAGCAATGCTTAGCAAAGATTTTGTACTGCTTGCAGTTATTGGTTTGTTCATTGCTTCACCGATCGCCTGGTATTTTTCAGTTCAATGGCTGGAAAGCTTTGCATATCGAATTAATTTCAGTTGGTGGATGATTTTACTAGCAGGCGTTGGGGTGATTCTGATTACGTTAATAACAGTAAGCTTTCAAGCAATTCGAGCGGCAATTGGAAACACAGTAGTGAATTTGCGAACAGAATGATCGTTTAATTGCATTCTCCCTTTATCTGTTCATCAATCATCTGCTTGATCTGCAAATGTGCACTAGCTCTTTCATCACCCAAATAATTTTTTACGAAAAGTATATACGCATAACCGCGGCAGAAATCGATCATCGGCCAGGTACCAAATAAACCCGGGCTTGCAAGGGCTGTTGCACTACCATCATTTTCTTCAACTACCCAACTACCAAGGGCATAATTAAAACCTTCAGCTGATTTTGGTACATAGCGTTTCGGCACATTAGCGGTTTGTATTTTCATCATTTCATAAACAGATCCTTCACTGAGTATTTGTTTACCATTATATTTTCCTTTGTTCATCAGCATCACCATAAATTTCATATAGTCTTCAGCAGTTGATCTGGCGCCGCCTGAAGGATTGTAAAGACCTCCATCCAATTCAGTAAATGTTGTTTGCCGCATGCCAAGAGGTGTAAATAGTTTTTGCTTGATCAATACATCAAACTTTCTTTTGCTTACAACTTCTAACACTTTTGCGGCGATATTTAACCCAATATTTCCATACCAGAAATCAGTGCCGGCATTGGCTCTTATTTCTCTTGCTGCAATAGCTTCCATTTCCTGGTCAAGCGATTCAAACTTTTTTCTTTGTAAGATCTTCTTTAAAAACTTTTCGTCATCGTCAATACCGGTCATATGTGAAAGACAATGGCGAATGGTGATATATTTCTTCATGTACTTTTCAAAAACGGGTATGTATCTCACCACAGGGTCATCAAGAGATATCTTTCCTTCATCCACAAACTGCATCAATAAGGCAGCGGTTAGCCACTTACTGCAACTGGCGATCGGTGCTATCGTTTTACTTTTATATTCACCCACTTCTTTTTTGTACTGCAGTGTATCACCTTTTTTCCAGATCAAAACCACATAATCCTTCCCGATAAGGCCTTGTTTTTCCTCCAAGATTCTATCCAGGCTACTGAAATTATATTTCGTTAATAAAGGCTTTTCTTTTTTCTGCGCATTTGTGGTCTGAAAGATTAGCAGTGAAACAATAAAAAGACTGAACTTGAGACAGTAAAACCTGATTTTTAATGACATAGTTTCTGAATTTTGGCTCTTGGATTGCTGTTTGAGTCTATGGTTAGTCAATTTTAAACCTTTCAAATTATTATATGAACTTAGGAAATTTTACCATAAAAGCCGCAGAAGCTATCCAGGCAGCTCAGCAATTAGCTTTTAATTCACAGAATCCGAATATCGAAACGGAGCATATCCTAAAGGCCTTGATCGAGCAACAGGATTCACCGGTTGATTATTTGCTTAAGAAAAATAATGTTACGATCAACCTTGTTGACAGCAAGCTTGGTGAACTCATTTCCAAATTGCCAACTACTACAGGTGATCCTGCACAATCAGTAAGTCGTGATGCTAATAATGTTATTCTTCGTGCAGGTGCAGTAGTCAAAGAATTTAAAGACGAGTTTGTAACACCTGAACATTTATTGTTAGCAATTGTGCAAGGCAATGATGCTACAGGAAAATTGTTGAAAAATTCAGGTCTTACCGAAAAGGGATTGATTGCAGCAATTAAAGAATTGAGAAAAGGTGAAACAGTCACTTCCCAAACGCAGAGCCAGGAATTTAATGCACTCAATAAATACGCAAAGAATTTAAATGAGTTGGCAAGGGAAGGTAAACTGGATCCTGTTATTGGTCGTGATGAAGAAATAAGAAGAACACTTCATATTCTTTCAAGAAGAACAAAGAATAATCCCATTCTTGTGGGTGAGCCGGGTGTTGGTAAAACAGCAATTGCAGAAGGCATTGCTCATCGTATTGTGAATGGCGATGTTCCTGAAAATTTAAAATCAAAAATTATTTATGCACTGGATATGGGATTGCTGATCGCTGGTGCAAAATATAAAGGTGAGTTTGAAGAAAGATTAAAAGCTGTTGTAAAAGAAGTCGGCGACAGCAATGGAGAAATTATTTTATTCATCGATGAAATTCATACACTCGTTGGTGCAGGCGGAGGTGAAGGCGCAATGGATGCAGCTAATATTTTAAAACCGGCATTAGCAAAAGGTGATCTGAGAGCAGTGGGTGCCACTACATTAAATGAATATCAGAAATTTTTTGAAAAAGATAAAGCACTTGAAAGACGTTTCCAGAAAGTATTAATTGACGAACCTTCTGTGGAAGACGCAATTTCAATTTTACGTGGTTTAAAAGATCGTTATGAAACACATCACCATGTTCGTATTAAAGATGAAGCGATCATTGCCGCGGTTGAATTATCACATCGCTATATCACGGATCGTTTTCTTCCTGATAAAGCAATTGACTTAATTGATGAAAGTGCAGCCAAACTTCGTTTAGAAATGAATTCAATGCCGGAAGAACTAGATACGCTGGAAAGACAGATACGACAATTAGAGATAGAAAGAGAAGCTATAAAAAGAGAGAATGATGATCATAAACTTAAGGAGCTAAACACAGAGATAGGAAATCTTTCTGTTGAAAGAGATACATTGAAAGCAAAGTGGAGAGAAGAAAAGGAATTGGTTGAAAAAGTTCAGAATGCAAAAGCTGAGATTGAAAACTTGAAAACATTAGCTGAAAGGTTAGAGAGGGAAGGTGATTATGGAAAAGTGGCAGAGATCAGGTATGGTAAAATAAAAGAACAGGAAAAGGCCATTGAGGATTTGAGCAAGCAACTTGAATCAACCGGAGAGAAACGTCTTTTAAAAGAAGAAGTAGATTCGGAAGATATTGCAGAGAGTGTTGCTAAATCAACAGGCATACCTGTAACCAAGATGTTGCAAAGTGATAAAGAAAAATTATTGCATCTCGAAGAACATTTACATGAAAGAGTAGTCGGACAAGAGGAAGCTATAACCGCAGTTGCAGATGCAATTAGAAGAAGCCGTGCAGGCTTGCAGGATCCTAAAAAGCCAATTGGTTCATTTATTTTCCTTGGAACAACTGGTGTTGGAAAAACTGAGTTGGCAAAAGCATTGGCAGAATATCTATTTGATGATGAAAGTATGATGACTAGGATCGATATGAGTGAATACCAGGAAAAACATACAGTGAGCCGTTTGGTTGGTGCTCCTCCCGGATATGTTGGTTATGATGAAGGCGGGCAATTAACTGAAGCGGTTCGAAGAAAACCTTATAGTGTTGTGCTTCTTGATGAAATTGAAAAAGCACATCCTGATGTTTGGAATGTCTTATTGCAAGTGTTAGATGATGGAAGATTGACAGATAATAAAGGTCGTGTTGTGAATTTCAAAAACACGATCATCATCATGACAAGTAATATTGGTAGTAGTATTATCCAGGATGCTTTTGAAAATGTAACGGAAAAGAATGTTGAAGAAACAACTGAGAAAGCAAAAATTGAAGTGATGGCCTTGCTGCGTCAAACTATTCGTCCGGAATTTTTGAACAGGGTTGATGAGATCATCATGTTCCAGCCATTGCTCAAAAAAGAGATCAAAGGGATCGTAAAAATCCAGTTGGAAAACCTAAAAAAATTGGTGGCAGAAAGCGGGATCCAGCTCAATTTCAGCGACTACGCCTTAGAATTTTTAGCAGAGCAAGGCTTTGATCCTCAATATGGTGCACGACCTTTAAAACGTTTAATACAAAAGGAAATTGTCAATACGCTGAGTAGACGTATATTGGCCGGAGATATTGATAAATCAATACCGGTTTTGGTGGATGTTTTTGACAATACAGTTGTATTCAGAAATGAAGAAAATGGCAAGGCGTCGTCAAAACCAAAAGAAAAAAAATCAACATTAAAATAAATAATCCCGCAAAAAAACGGACAAGGAGTAAAGAGATATGCCAGCACCAAAAGAAGTAGTAATTATTATTAAGCCTACGGAAATGTGGGTAGGAAATGAGAAAGCATCTGTGACACTAATGGAATGGGGCGAATACGAAAGTGAAGAATGTGCAAAAGCAAATGAAGTCGTTAAGCAGATATTAGAAAAGTACGAGGGAAAGATCAGGTTTCAATTCAGACATTTTCCTCTTACAAAAATTCATCAACGTAGTTTGAAAGCAAGTGAATCTGCAGTAGCTGCCGGGCAAACTGGTAAGTTCTGGGAGATGCATAATATTTTATTTCAGAACAGGAGAAATCTTGGGACAACAAGTTTGAAACTTTATAGCCGCGAAGCAGGGATCAGTGATAAAAACTTTCTTGATAACCTTGTTAACGGTACATATGGTTGGCAAGTGCAAGATGATATCAAGGAAGCAATTGGAAGAGGAGTAAAAGAGTTACCCGCATTTTTTGTCAATGACGAACCTCTTGGAGTCAAACCTACATTTGATAACCTGAGTAAGGCTATTGATAATGCCTTAAAAAGCAAAGGCAAGAAAAAGCCTGTCGCAAAGAAAAGAGCATAAAAAAAGTCCTGCTGAAAAGCGGGACTTTTCTTTTAATCAGGTTGTCAGATTACCAACGGCTGTTGCTATTGGAAAATGAGCGACGATTGCTATTGCTGTTGCCACCAGTTCTTTCTTCACGTGGTTTTGCAACACTTACTTTAATAGCACGACCATCAACGGTAGCGCCGTCTAATTCAGCAATTGCTTTTTGAGCAGCTGCATCATCAGACATTTCAACAAAGCCAAAACCGCGGCTGCGGCCTGTTTCTTTGTCGTTAATAACTTTAGCTGATGTTACTTCTCCGTAATCA
>Ga0190274_10001779_pt1 | contig 12637 bp, 10 predicted proteins | sample Popmic531T_FD_133002 | JGI IMG/M metagenome (GOLD analysis project Ga0190274, IMG submission 133002) | Populus adjacent soil microbial communities from riparian zone of Yellowstone River, Montana, USA - 531 T | ecosystem: Environmental > Terrestrial > Soil > Riparian zone | place: USA: Montana...
AACGGCGTCGCCGATGCCGCCACGCTCTCGGTGGTGGCGATCTTAGGACGGCGTATGGGATCGGTCACGCGCACTCACTTCCCGGGCGAGAGTCTCGAGACGATCGTGCGCGAATCGGAGGCCGCATGCGAAGGACGTCCCGACGCGCCGGACTATTTGCCTCTGCTCGCGGCGTCGGATGCGGCCGGGGACTGGGGCGCGGATCCGGCTACGACCGACGTTCGGATCTTCGAAGCGTTCGCGCCTGCGTTGGCGAAAGTGTTCACGCACGCTCGCACGGCGGATATCCAGACGTTCGGGTACGCCGAGCATCGCGCGTCGACGCTATGGCTGGCGACCTCATCCGGGCGGCGCCGCCGCTACAGCGAGCGGCTCGGCAAGGTCGAGATCACGGCAAAGACGCCCGATTTCTCCAAGTCTTCATGGGCCGGCACCGCCACTGCAGACTTCACTGACGTTCGGCCGGATGCGCTCTTCGAGCGCCTCGCGCAGCGACTCTCGTGGGCCGCGAAGTCCATCAGCCTTCCGGCCGGCGGGTACGAAGTGGTGCTGGAGCCGTCACCAACCGCCGACCTTGCGATCGCAGCCTACGAGTTGATGACGCGACGCGATGCCGATGAGGGACGGAGCCCGTTTTCCGCGGCTGGCGGCGGGGCACGGCTGGGCGAACGGATGTTCGGTGACTTGACGCTGTATTCCGATCCGGCCGAGCCCGGAATTCCGGCGTTGCCGTTTCATGCCACCGTGGACTCGGGCAGCGCCAGTTCCGTCTTCGACAACGGACTCGATATGGGTCGGACCGAGTGGGTGCGGGACGGCGTGCTCGCGAAGCTGGTCACGCCGCGCTACTGGGCCGCGAAGGCGGCGGTGCCAGAGCCCGTGCCGTACGTCGATAACCTCGTTGTGACCGGTGGGGACGCATCGCTCGACGACATGATCGCTCGGACGTCGCGCGGGTTGCTCGTGACCTGCTTCTGGTACATCCGCAATGTCGATCCGCAGACAGCGCTCATGACAGGCCTCACGCGCGATGGCGTCTTCCTGGTCGAGCACGGTCGGGTCGTCGGCGCCGTCAACAACTTCCGCTGGAACATGAGTCCAATTGCCGCCTTTGCCGACGCCACCGAGATGGGACAAAGCGGTCTTGCGCTGCCGCGCGAGCACGATGAGTTTCTTCGCGCCAAGGCTCCCGCGATGCGTGTCGCTCACTTCAACATGAGTTCTGTCAGCGAGGCCACATGAGCCCTTTCTCCAGACGTGAGTTCATGGCGCTTGCCGGTGCGGTGCCGCTGGCGGCAACTGCGGTCGGTCAGCAAAGGACCGTGCCCGTCGGACTCGAGATGTACTCGGTTCGCACCGACCTGACGGCCGACTTGCTCGGCACGACGCTGGCGGTCTGCAAGATGGGTTATCAGGCCGTCGAATACTACGCGCCGTACCTGGAGTGGACGCCGGCAATGGCTCGCGCGGTTCGAAACGTGCTCGACGACAACGGCGTGAGGTGCAACTCCACGCACAACAACGCACCGTCATTTACGCCCGATGGATTGAAGAAGGCCATCGAGCTCAATCAAATCCTCGGCAGCCGCGCGATCATCATGGCGAGTGCTCCGCGCGCCACCGGGATCGCGGACTGGAAGATGCTCGGCGATCAATTGACCGTCGTCGCCGAGGCGCTCCGGCCGCTGGGCATGTGGACCGGGTACCACAACCATCAGGTCGAGTGGCGGCTGGTTGAAGGGCAACGTCCGATGGACGTGTTGGCGACTTCGACGCCTCACGATGTGATCTTGCAGTTTGATGTCGGCACGTGCGTGGAGGTCGGCGCGGACCCCGTTGCGTGGATCAAGGCGAATCCTGGTCGCATCCGGAGCGTGCACTGTAAGGATTGGGGAGCCGGTGCAGGACGCGGCTACGCGGTCGCTTTTGGCGAAGGCGACGCGCCATGGAAGGCGATCTTCGACGCTGCGGAATCCGTAGGCGGCGTCGAGTACTACCTCATCGAGCAGGAAAACCCGACGGATCAACTGTCGATGGTGCGGCGGTGCCTCGAGAACTATAAGAAACTGCGATGACAGAAGAGATCGGGTCTCGCGTGCGAAACGGAAGAGATCGGGTCTGGCGTGCGACTGTTAGAGCTCTTACTGCGCACGCAAGACCCGATCTCTTAGACACGCAAGACCCGATCTCTTAGACCAGTATCCGCCTCGCCTCTTCGATTTCCTCGGCACTCACGACGTGCCCCATTCCCGGATAGAGCCGCATTGTCACGTCCGCGTCCATGCGCCGCAACACGTCGGCACTCTCTTCGACGCGCGCTTTGGGAATATGCGCATCCACGTCGCTGCAGCCGAGAAAGACGGGCGTCCCGCCGAAGGTGCCTGGGTTCTCCCACTTCGTCCCTGGCGGACCGATCAGTCCGCCGCTGAACGCCAGAACGGCCGCCCAGCGTGAGGCGTGCCGCACCGCGAACTCCAGCGACAAGCAGGCGCCTTGTGAGAACCCACCGAGGACGATGTGATCGCGAGGCGTGCCGAGGCGTTCGACGTCGGCGACTAGATCGCCAACCGTCTGGAGGGCTGATGACAGCCACGGCTCGTTCTTCGAGGTCTCGGACAGAAACGTGAAGGGATACCACGTGTGACCGGCTGCCGCCGGGGCCAGATACGTCAAATCCTGACACGCGAGTCTGGGTACGAGTCCGAGCACATCTTCGGGTGAGGCGCCTCGGCCGTGCAGCAGAATGACGACGAGCCGACCCTTGCCGAGCGGAGCACCGGCTTGAACGACAGGCTGGCCGCTATGGGCGTGCATGGGAAAGTGGCACGGGTACGGCGATCGGTGCGAGACCGGATTCGATCTCGGGTCTCGCCGCCTCTTCCCAGGGGGGCAGCTTCAGCGCACAGCCGAGCGAGTCGAGAGGCTCATCGGCGGTGAACCCAGGCCCCGTCGTCGCGATCTCGAAGAGCACGCCCCCTGGCTCACGGAAGTAAATCGACGTGAAATATTGTCGGTCCAGTACTTCGGTGACCGGCAGACCGAGGCGCACCAGTTCATGGCGCATCTGCAGCTGCTCTTGACCGCTCGCGACCGCCATCGCGACGTGATGCACCGTGCCCAGTCCATTCACAGCGCGCGGGCCGTCGGGCACTTCGAGGACGTCGATACAACGTCCGGCCAGGCCCCCAGAGACTCCCATCCGCGTACAGCTGCGGCTCTGGTTCACGGTCTCGAAGCCAAGCACATCTCGAAGAAAAGCGATCGACGGGCCCCGATTCGCCACCGTCATGGTGACGCTGTGCAGGCCGCGAATCGCGACAAGCTCCGAAACGGCATCTGAGATCCACGGCGTACGCGCATCGTCGCTTTCGACGAGCGCGAAGACCAGGCCGGAAGGATCAGCGCACCGAAGCGCTGACTCGCCGAACGCCGAGGTTTGCTCGTCGACGGGCACTCCGGACGCGGCCAATCGCGCTTGCCAGAACGACGACGATCCGCGGGGCACTGAGAAGGACGTGACGGTCAGTTGGCCGGTGCCTTTCGTGCCCACGCGCACGCCGCGGCCTTTGTAAGGGAAGGTCGTCCAAATCGTTCCGGGCGTTCCGCGCTCGTCGCCGTAATAGAAATGGTAGACGTGATGATTGTCGAAGTTGACGGTGCGCTTGACGAACCGCAGCCCTAGCACCCCGGCACAGAAATCCAGATCCGCCTGCGCGTCGTCGACCGTCGCGGTCACGTGATGGAGGCCCAGAATGGGTGAAATCATGGCGACCGATTCATTCTACGGCTAGACTGACGCGGCAGGATTCACGACATGGCTGAGAAGACACGCGCGACAAACCCCGTCTGGGGCCTTATGGGGATGCTCTTTCGCAGCCATCCCTGGCATGGGGTAGCAATTGGCGCCGAGGCGCCGGAGGTCGTGACCTGCTTTATCGAGATTGTTCCGAGCGACCGTGTGAAATACGAGATTGACAAGGCGACCGGCCATCTCAAGATCGATCGGGCTCAGCGGTACTCGAACGTGTGCCCCGCGCCCTACGGGCTGATTCCGCAGACCTACTGTGGATCCCGGGTGGCTGAGTTATCGGGAGAGAAGACCGGCCGGAAGCCCGTTCGGGGCGACGGCGACCCGCTCGATGTCTGCGTGCTCACGCACAGTCCGATTACTCATGGCGACATCTTGCTGCGCGCGCGGCCGATCGGCGGTCTGCGAATGCTCGATGGCGAGGAAGCCGACGACAAGGTCATCGCCGTCCTGGACGGCGACGCGGCCTACGGCGCCTGGCGCGACATCGGCGACTGCCCCTCGTCGTTTGTCGACCGGCTGGTTCATTACTTCGAGACCTACAAGATGGCCCCAGGCGCGACGACCAAACCCTGTGAAGTCGTGCACGTCTTCGGCACGGGTGACGCGCACGAGCTAATCGAGCAGTCGCGGCTCGACTACCAGGAGCGGTTTGGGGCGCTCGACTCGCTGCTGGCAACCGTGCTCCGGGGCGTCGAATAGACGGACCTTGACGGCGCCAGTGTAACTGTCATAGAGTCCTATGACAGTACCCAATGCGCCTCCAAGTCACGTTCAAGAGCGGCAAGCCCGTCTACCTGCAGCTGGTGGACCAGGTGAAGGCTGCCGCAGCCTCGGGCCAGGTGCGGCCGGGCGACCCGTTGCCTGGCATCCGGCCGCTGGCCGAGGAACTCCGCGTCAATCGCAATACAGTGGCGAAGGCCTACGCTGAGCTCGAATCGCAGGGTGTGGTCACCACGGAGGCCGGACGCGGCTGCTTTATCGCCAACGGCACCGCACCCTATCGCAAGGACGTTCGTCTCAAGCTTCTGACTGAGGAAATCGACCAGGCCGTCGTTCAGGCGCATCACCTGCGCGTTGGACGCACGGAATTGCTGCGGCTCGTCTCGGAACGTCACGATCTGTTCGAGGCTCGACGCGATCGTTCTTCCAATGGATAGTTCATGCCAACAGACACCGCTGCGATTGAGATCGTCGACCTGGCGCGCCGCTTCGGACGTACCGACGCGGTAGACGGCTTGAGTTTGCGCGTCGAACCGGGCCGCTGCTACGGCTTCTTTGGCCGTAACGGCGCCGGCAAGACGACCACGATCAAGTGTCTGCTCAATCTGCTGCGGCCGACCCGCGGTACCGTGCGCATCTTCGGGCTCGATCCGGCGCGCGACGAGGTTGCCGCCAAGTCCAAACTTGCCTACGTGCCCGACATGGTGGCGTTCTATCCGTGGATGACCGTGCGCCAGACACTTGCGTACTGCGCATCGTTTCGCGAGAAGTGGAACCACGACACCGAGCGGTCGCTGCTGGACCGGTTCCGCCTCGATCCCACGCAGAAGACCTCGCACCTGTCGAAAGGGCAGCGGACACAGGTCGCGCTCATTACCGCGATTTGCCCTGAGCCCGAATTGCTGGTGCTCGACGAGCCCACATCCGGTCTTGATCCGATCGTCCGCCGCGAGTTCATCGAAACTGTCATTGGCGCCTACCAAGATGCCGATCCCGGTCGGCGCACTGTATTCGTGTCCACGCATCTCATCTCCGAGTTCGAGGGACTCATCGACACGTTCACGATTATCGACGCCGGCAGGGAAGTGCTGACGCTCGATGCCGACGTGGCGCGCGAGCGCTACCAGAAGGTCTACGCGCGGTTCGCGGGCGATGCACCGGCCATTGATCTGCCGGGCGAGCGCGTGCGGCGCTCGGGACGCGACCTCGAAGTCGTCGTCCGGGACAACGCCGCCCGCGTTGTCGATCGGCTGCGTGCGCTATCGCCCGATACGCTGTCCACCGAGGCGCTGAGTCTGGAGGAGATCTACGTGACGGCGCTCAGTCCTGCGCCTGCAGGTGCCGCAGCATGACGACATCGGCATGGGTGTTGTCGGTCAGGAAGGAACTCCGCGCGCTGCTGCCGCCGCTGGCAGCCAGTGTCGCCGTCGTGTTCGCCGCACCCTTCGTGGTGGCTCCACGGCAGGACCTTTCGTTCGTTGTATCAGCTTACGTTCTTGGCGCGCTCGCGATCGGCGCGATGTCGGTTGGTCACGAGTACACCTTTCGCACGTTATCGGTGGCGCTGACTCGCCCCGTCTCCCGCCGTGCCATCCTTGGAGCGAAAGGCGCGGCCGTTGCGACTGCACTTGGGTTGTTGGTCGCTGCATCACTTACGCGGTTGCCGCGGGGCTGGACGTGGGGCGCGGATGACGCTGGCGTGCAGGCTTTCATTGTCCTTCCGCTGTTAGGCGCCGTATGCGTCGCACCGTGGCTGACGATGGTGTGCCGCAGCACGCTCGCAGGAATAGTGTTCACAGGTGTGCTGCCTCCCATGGCCGCATTGATGGCGTCGTGGGTGCACTGGCCGGCGATGCCCGTTCTATGGCTGACCTCCATTGTCCTTGCACTGGTCGGTGCAGTAGCCGGGTGGCGGCAGTTCATGACCCTCGAAGCGATTGAAGGTCCGGGTGCAGCCGTGGGACTGCCGCAGTGGTTGGCGTTTGGCCGGTCTGCGCGGGACACCCCAACGGAACGCGCTTCAGTCTGGTGGCTGCTCGTTACCAAGGAACTGCGGCTTCAGCTAATGGCCTTTGCCGTGGCCGGGCTCTTCGTCGTAGGATACGCGGCCTTCCGGTTGGTGCCGCTGGATCCCGACGCGTCCCGCAATCTCAGCGAGGCAGTTGCGGCGCTGTACGCTGCGGTCCTCGTGGTCCTTGTGGGTGCGCTCGCTTGCGCCGAAGAGCATCGTCTTGGGACCGTGTCGTGGCAGGTGTTGCTACCGGTCTCGGCGCGACGGCAGTGGTTTGTCAAGGTGGCTGTCGTGTTGGCTCTGAGCGTTGTCCTTGGGTGCGTGCTGCCCGCCGTCCTGGTCGCCTTGGCCGAGGGAGAGACGCGGCTGGGCTGGAACGGCGAGATGATCGCGGTCGTCGCCATAGCGTCGTGCGCCGCGCTGTATTTGTCGTCGATCTCAAAGGACGGACTGCGCGCGGCGCTGCTTGCGCCGGTCGTCATTGGCGCTGCCATTCCGCTTGGCGTTCTCGGCGTCTCGCTCGGCAACTTGGTGTCCAAGGTGACCCTGCCTTACGTCGATGCGATGGTCGGACGTTGGGCACCAGACGGATTCCAATCAACGACTGCTAGGTGGCTCTTTGACGCGGAGCGGTACTTCAGCTGGGTGTGCCTCGCAGGCGTGGCGCTCTTGCTCCTGCGTGCGGCATTTCACAACTACCGGACGGGGCATTGGAACGCTCGCCGCATCTTGCAGCAGGCGGCTGGAGTCGTCGCGTGCCTGACGGTCGCCGTTGTGCTAGCAGGGTTGCTGGCGACCGTGCGGACCGACTCGACCCTGCGAAGGGAGTGGTCGCGCTGTCGCCAACCTGGCGGCGTCCGATGCTCAGCGTACCTGGGCGAAGGTCCGCCGTTTCGAGACTTCTTCCAGCCGCCGGCGGCGAGACGCCCGGCGAATCCTCAGTAGCCGCCTACTGTCGTCCCTTCGACGGTCGCAGGCCAGGCCTTCAGACCTGGCGATCCGGCAGGCCTAAACGCCTGCCCTTGCTACGACGGACCGCGGGATCGCTCTTCGCAGCCATTGACGCTACGATGTCTCTGCCAGCGTGACAGGGGAGCCCACATGAGCCGCAGGACCCGTCTTTGGACCGGGGCATCGCTGATTGTGTTCGTATTGGGCACGTTCGTCGCCGCGCAGTCTCCCTCGCCTCAGTCTCCTGCCGATTCGCCGCCCCAGTCGCCGCCTGCGGCCGACGCGCCCGAGCAGCGGCCGCCGATGTTCCGCGGTACATCCAACTTCGTCGTCGTCGACGTCTATCCTCGGCGAAATGGGACGGTTGTCGCGGGTTTGACGAAGGCGGACTTCCAGGTCACAGAGGACGGCAAGGCCCAGACCATCGAGACGTTCGAGTTCATCGCGTCGGAGCCGAACACGCCTGACGCCGAACGCCGCGATCCTATCAGCCAGCAGGACGGTGATCGACAGGCCGCCGATCCGCGCAACCGCGTGTTCGTCGTGTACCTCGACCCCTACCACACGGACGTGGTCGGATCGCGGGACGCACGCAGGCCGATTCTCGACTTCCTCACCCGCACGATCAACGACCACGACGTGTTCGGCGTATTGACGCCGGAGGTGGCCGTCGGCAATCTGGTGTTTGCACGGCGCACGGAAACGCTCGAGGCAGAGCTCACGAAATACTGGACGTGGGGTGAAGCCGACCGCATCAACCAGATGCCACGGACGCCCACCGAACAGCAGCTGGACATGTGCACGCGTCTCGACGCGCAGGCGCTCGGCCCCGCGCTCGTTCGCCTTCATCGCGAGAACCTGCTCATCGAGAGTCTCGAGAACCTCATGATTCGTCTTCGCGATCTGAAGGACGAGCGCAAGAACGTCCTGTTCGTCTCCCAGGGCTGGATTCCGAGAGGACCCGCCGAGGAGCTGAAGAGATTCGTCCGAGGCGGGCCACCGCTGCCAATGACCGGGCAGGGCACGAGCGGCCGCATCGGCATCGGACCGCAACCAGGGTTGTACGACGCGTCCTTTTGCGACCGGCAGATTGCGCGCCTCGCGTCGATCGATTTCGAAGGGCGATTTCACGACCTGCTCGAGAGGGCAGTTCGAGCGAACGTCACGTTCTACCCTGTAGACGTCGCGGGGCTGACAACCTCAACGGCCTCGATCAACGTGAAGAACACGCTTCGACGGCTGTCAGATGCGACCGACGGCGTTGCTGTGATCGGCACCAACGATGTCACGACGGCCTTGCGACGCATCGCGGAAGGGATGGCCGGGTTCTATCTGGTGGGCTATTACTCGACCAATCCCAACAACGACGGAAGGTACCGCGAGATCAGGGTCAAGACCGGGCAGCCTCGAATAGACATTTCAGCGCGCCGGGGCTACCTCGCGCCAACGGCGGCCATGGCGGCCGCCGCGACGGCTCCGCGCGCGGCGGCGCTCGTGGTCCCGGCGGCCATCGAGGCCGAGCTGAACCGGCTGTCACGCCTGCGCCCGGACGCGGAACTCTTCAGTTACGGCATCGCAGCCTCTCGTGGCCTCGACGTCATTGTCGAGCTCAGCAGCCGGCAGACTGAAGGTGGACGTTGGACGGCCGGCGCCGAAGTTCGTGTGGCCCTTGCACAGGCCGCGGGCAGCGGGGAAGTCGTGGCGACCGGCAAGATAGAGCCGGGCAGCCGAAGCGCCCTCGTTCGTGTGCCCCTCGACAACAATTCATCCGGACCCTGGCGTGTTGCGTTACGAGTGTCGGGCAGTGGCGGGCTTCTCGAAGACCGCATCGAGATCGTGGCGGCGCGAAGCTCGTTGCTCGGCCCGCCGGTCGGATATCGTGCGAATGTGTCGCCCCGGGCGGCGCTGAAGCCGATCGCAGACTTCCAGTTGCGTCGCACCGAGCGACTGCACGTCGAGTGGGGGGTGCTGAAGGCGATCGACCGGAAGGACGCGCGTGTACTGGACCGCCGGGGCCAGCCCTTGCCTCAGCCGGCGGTGGTATCGACTGTCGAGACCGGCGGCGACGCGCGGATCGCCGCGGATCTCGCGATGGCCGCATTTTCGGAGGGCGACTACATCCTGGAGTTGACGGCCTCCGCCGGGGCGGAGACAGAGCGAAAGGTCCTGGCCTTTCGCGTGGTAAGGTAAATTCAGCGAGACCCCATGAAGCTGCGAATTCTCTGCTCATCCAAGATTCATCATGCGGTGGTCACTGCGGCTGATCTGCACTACATCGGCAGCATCGGAATCGATCGGACCCTGATGGATCTGACGGGCATCGTCGAAGGTGAACAGGTCGCGGTTTGGAACATCAACAACGGCGAGCGTATCGAGACCTACGCGATCCCGATGCCGGCGGACTCGGGCCAAATCGTCGTCAATGGCGCCGCGGCTCGACACTTCACCGCTGGAGACCGAATCATCATCGCTGCGTTCGTCCTCGCGGACGAACCCATCACGCCCAAAATGATTGCCGTCGACGAGCGCAACCGCTTCGTGCGGCGGCTCGATCCGGCGAACTCGCCTGACGAACTCGTCGGGCTTCGCACATAGTCCTCTATAAGGCAGAAGTCGGCTGCGCGATACCAATCGCGCGCCAGACGATTCCGGACCCGGCGGCGTCGTGCCCAATAGTTGCACGGCGGGTGTCACCGGCCGGCACTGGCGTACGCGACGCAATCAATCAATCAATCAATTTGACCGTGGGCCAAATCTTGCAGTGAAGCGCGGTGCTCCCCACGCGGCCCGCCACTGGCGGGTACGGAGTGCTATGCGAATCCTCGGAACCCGTCGCCACCTCGTGCTGCTGATCGCACCTGTGCTGATCTTCGGAACCGCTGTCGAAGAGGTGGCCTCAGGGCGCATCTCGAACTGGGCCACCGAGACCTTCGCCCCCGGACGCCGCGCGAGTGGCCCGAGAGCAACCAAGCGTGCGGCTGCCAAACCGGCGCAGTTCGACGTCCAGAGTCCATCAAACACCGACCCAGTCATTCCCGCAAACGATAGCCTCGCCCCCCCGGACGCGGCGCCGAGTTCGGCGGTACCGAATGCCGATGTGAATGCCAGCGTGCTTGCCGATGCGACATCGCAGACGACGACACGCCAGAAGGACGCGCTGTCAACAGATGCATCCGGGCCGCAGGTTTCTGCTCAGGGATTCAGTACGACAGGTGTCAATCCTTTCGTCCTGATGCTGCTTGGAGCGCTTGGCGACGCGAATAGTGGACTCGCGACGGACGGTTCGGCGGCGGCGTTGGCATCGGTTACAGGATTCGCGGACGGTTCCAACGTGGGACTGCCGGGAAGTTCGACTGAGGACTCAGATGCGGTCGAGGCCTACGGGGTTTCCGACAATTCGCTGAGCCTCGTGAAGTCTTCGGAAGCGGGCTTAGGCGCAGGTGTCATCTCTGGCGCAAGACTGGCCGGAGGTACTGCTGATCCCGAGGCGCTGCCTGCGACCGTCGTAGCTGCCCTGGCCACGCCAGATGCGCGCGAAGAACTCCGCACTTTTGTAGAGGGCTACTACGGCTCGGTACCGGATACCTCGCTTGCAGCAACCGCGGCTGAACTTGAACAGACCGGTGACGCGTCGGCACTCGTCAATCCAGAACCAGGCACGCTGGTTCTGTTGGGTTCCGGGCTAATCGGGCTGACCCATTGGGCCCGCCGCAGAAATCGACGAATCGCCGGGGGGCGGTAACGGAGCAGGCTCGAGAGGGCGGTTGACAACCATAGGCCCGAGGCGTAGGGTGGCCTCAGACTCATCAAGCGCCGCTCGGCGTTGGGAGCAGATGAGTCGCACGGATGTTGAGTGCTCCCACTGACAGTACAACACGGACTGAGAAGGGAAAGGAGGTCAGCAGCATGAACGTTTCTGCTGATGGTGCTCCACCGAACAAGTGCACCCGCGGTTTGTGGGACCAAGTCCCATAGACGTCGCGGGTAGGTTCCGCTTGGACTGGCTCCGCCCAACTTCGCGCCCGACGGCGCGCGTCCGAGGCCGCCTCGGCGGCCCGGCAATAACAGTTGCTCGCTGAGGCTTTCCACCGGCGTCAATCCAATGAAGAACGATGAAGGGACGCCCTTCCCGGGAAGGACGTCCCTTCGCCTTAGGATGGGGTGCGAGTGCGTCACGCGCCGGGTTGGGGTTGACAACCCGTTCGTCACGTTGGGTTATGATCTCCCGTCGCGAGACGCGGGCTTAGCATAGTGGTAATGTCCTGGCTTCCCAAGCCAGTCAGACGGGTTCGATTCCCGTAGCCCGCTCCAGCCCCGAACCCCAACACCCAGGGCCTCATCCCCGAATCACCGCAAGCACTTCGTCACGCTTCCTCGCCATCTCCGCTTCGGTCGTCGCCTCGAGATTCAGGCGCAACAGCGGTTCGGTGTTCGATCCACGCACATTGAAGTGCCAGTCGGGAAACTCCGCCGAGAAGCCGTCAAGCGAGTACGTGTGCCCAGTGCGGTACTTGTCAGCCAGCGTCTTGAGGCGCGCGTCGACGACGGTGGCGTCGGCGACTTTCGTGTTGATCTCCCCCGAGATGAAATACTTCTGGCGCAGCGGCGCGAGCAGTTCGCGCAGGGTCATGTTCTTCCGGGACATCAGTTCGAGGATCAGCAGGGCGGGAATGAAACCGTTGTCGGCGTAGTAGAAGTCGCGGAAGTAGTAGTGGCCGGTGACTTCGCCGCCGAAAATCGCGTTCTCTTCGCGCATCCTGCGCTTGATAAAGGCGTGGCCGACGCGGTTCATGAGCGCCGTTCCGCCGTGCTCTGCGACGACGTCCTTCACGGCGTAACTGGCGCGGACGTCGTAGATGACTTTTTCGCCGGGCGACTTGCTGAGCGCCGCCTCGGCCAGAAGCGCCGTGATGAAGTCGCCGGCAATGAACTCGCCGCTGCCATCGATGAAGAAGCAGCGGTCGGCATCGCCGTCCCATGCAATCCCGATGTCGGCCTTCTCGGCGATGACGCGCTCCACGATGTCGCGGCGGTTTTCCTCGATGAGCGGGTTGGCTTCGTGATTCGGAAAGCGGCCATCGATCTCAAAACAGAGTCGCGTCGTGCGGCACGGAAGCTTCTCGAACAGCCGAGGCGCGACGAGA
>Ga0190274_10001780_pt1 | contig 12636 bp, 11 predicted proteins | sample Popmic531T_FD_133002 | JGI IMG/M metagenome (GOLD analysis project Ga0190274, IMG submission 133002) | Populus adjacent soil microbial communities from riparian zone of Yellowstone River, Montana, USA - 531 T | ecosystem: Environmental > Terrestrial > Soil > Riparian zone | place: USA: Montana...
CTGATGAATTATTCATTATCTGCTGCAGAACTGACACAACTGTCCAATGAGAAACAACCCGAAGAATCACCGAAAAGATTAATCAGAACGCTGTTATATAAAAAATAAAGTTTATTTTACAGTACCGCCCCAACTATCCCGTACAACCACGTCTGTTAAAGATTAAACAACTGTTATGAAAGCTATTTACTCACTTATTTTGTCCATACTGCTATCGGCAACAACGGCAAAAAGCCAGGACCTTCCTGCAACGCATAATCCTAAGTATGTTGTTTATCTCAGTCCGGCCTCTAATAAAAAGATCTCACCCGAAAGTAACGCTATCATCAATCCAAAATTGAATTGGAAAATAAACCCGTTGAAAAATAAGGATATCAATCCCGCAGAAAACACTGAAATCAATCCTCAATTCAAACCTGAATTGAATCCTAACGTTAATGAGACTATAAACCCGATGATTAAGATGAATCTTCATCCATCAAGTGCAGTGGGCAAAATACTTTACATCTTTAATAAGAGTGATGAACTTACCGGCTATCTCACACAACCTTCCCAAAATATTTTATTATGTTTTGATATGAGTGGCGAATGGACCTGTTATTATGTTCGCACTCCTGAGGGCACCTATAATCTTTTTGACAAATCAGGCAGCTGGACAGGAAACTATATGTGTTATGATAATAAAGTTGGATACAATCAGTTTGATAAAGAGGGAAAATGGACCGGAGGGCATATAAAATGAAGAATGTAAAATGTAAAATATAAAATGTAAAAGGGATCTCAGTGTGAGATCCCTTTTACATTTTAGTATTCAATTATTTAAATTATGGTTTGCTTCTACTTATTTAGCGACTTGCGCATAAGACCCCTTTACATTTTACATTCACATTTTAGATTTTACATTCTCAATTACTTCAGTAATGGAAATCTTTTCCATGCATTTAAAATGTCCTCTCGGGCATTTGTTATAACCAATCTTTGAACAGGGTCTGCAACGAAGATCGCGAATTTCGAATCGGGTATCTTTTACTTGTTGATTTGAATAATAGGCAGTCATTCCAAATTCGGGTACTGTATTACCCCAGACAGATATCATGGGTTTATTAAACGCAGCAGCGATATGCATGAGGCCCGTATCGTGTGTTATAAGAAATTTAGATCTCCGCACAAGATCAGCTGATTCGTTGATCGAAAATTTTCCGCAAGCATTATAAATCTTATGTGGATCAACCGCGGATATCTGTTCCGCGTTTGCAACGTCTTCCTTTCCTCCTAATAAAATTATTGGGTGATTAATTCCCGCGCACAATTCTCTTAACTTATGCAAGGGTAGTTTTTTGGTATTGAGTGCTGCGCCAATGGCAACTCCGATATATCCCGCATGATGCGATGCGGGAATGTCACTCTCTTTCACCCTGTCTTGTTCTGGAATAAAATAGTCCAACCCCGCTCCATCGTTCTTAATACCAAATTCTTTCACGGTATCCATATAACGATCTACAATATGAACCGCTGGTAGATTATTAATCTTTAACGCGGTTAGTAACCATTTCTCAAAATTCAGCTTTTTGAAAGAAAAGGATTTTTTACCGAGCGCTTTTTTTACTTTCAGCGTACGCAAATTGTGATGCAGATCGATTATATAGTCAAAGTCTTCCCGATTTAATTGTTCTATAACCGAATCAAGATCATTTTCGAAATAATGCACTTTATCAATATAAGGATTGGAATCTGTAAGTGAGCGAAAGGATGATTTGGTGAGATAATGAACTTCGGCAGTGATCAATTGCTTTTTCAAACATCGGACAACCGGAGTGGTAAGCACGATATCGCCTATGGAAGAAAAGCGGATGATGAGGAATTTCATTGTGTAAAAGTAAGAACTGTTTGAAGTTTGTGGTTTATCGTTTTTGGTTTATCGTTCTTTAAAGCGGCGAGTCTCAGATAGTTTTGCTGTTTCCGAAACGAAAAACGATAAACTATAAACTTATTTTTCTACATAATTCAAATCCTTATAAAAAGTTTCTTTTGTAAACAAAGCGGCGATAATGGTAATCACCATAATTATAACCGCAGTATATATCCCTCCCGTCACGTAACCCACTCCATCCATTTCACGGAGCCATCTGAAAAGTGGAAGAATTAAAATTGCAAGCATCCCTCTTACCATATTCGGAATGGTGGTGGCAGCGGTAGCCCTGAGGTTGGTTCCAAATTGTTCAGCTCCCATCGTAACAAAGATGGCCCAGAACCCAGTACCAAATCCAAGTCCCGCGCAGATCCAATACATTTTTGAAGCCGATCCATTCCACTGAATCGTGAAAAATAAAATCATGAATAGTACCGTAATTCCATAAAAAAGGAACAAGGCTTTTTTCCTGCTTTTAAGCCACTGGCTCACAAAACCAATAAGTATATCGCCGATCGAAATTGCGGCATAGGCATACATGATTGCTTTTCCGGGATCGATTTTTTCTTTAATGCCAAACCATTTTCCGAATTCGCTGGAGAACGTAACCAATACTCCGATTACAAACCAGGTTGGAAGGCCTATAAGGATTCCGCAGATATATCTTTTGAAGCGATCCGCATTTGTAAAAAGCATTAAAAAATTTCCACGCTGTACATCCATTTTTTTTACCTGGTGAAACATCCCGGATTCAAATACAGAAATCCGAAGAATCAACAATAATAAACCCAAACCTCCACCTATGAAATAACAGGTACGCCAGTGAAAATTCTCTTTCATCACAAATGCAACAACAGCACCCGTTAATCCGATACCCGCTACCATAGAAGTGGCAATCCCTCTTTTCTCCTTGGGAGTTAATTCGGAAACCAATGTTATTCCAGCGCCTAATTCACCAGCTAATCCAAGACCAGCAATAAACCGTATCCATTTGTATTGGTCCACTGTCTCTACAAAACCATTAGCAATATTTGCTATGGAATACAAAATGATAGATCCGAACAATACACTCAATCTACCTTTTTTATCTCCAATGATACCCGCCACAATTCCTCCAAGCAATAAACCCCACATCTGCCATTGCAAAATTGTTTCTCCATCGGTTTGTACCTGCTCCGGGGAAAGTCCGAAGGACTGCAAACTAGGAATACGAATAATACCGAAGAGAAGCAGGTCGTATATATCAACAAAATAACCAAGTGCGGCTACAATTACGGCAATATTGAATATGGAAGCAGTCTTAGGCTGATTCATCCTGGCAAGTTATTTTTTAGGAAGGATCTCTTGTTTTTCTACATCTACCACTTTCTTTTTTGAAAAGAATAATTTCCAGATTACTGGCAAAGTCGTGATGACAATTATTATAATAGCGATGGTCTCAATATGATCTTTCAAACTGAAATCAAATTTTCGCAATACCCATGATTGCAGGAAATAACCACCCATCATCATGGAAGACACCCAGGCGATGCTTCCCACAATATTATAAAACATAAAATGTGCGCGATTCATTTTAACGATACCTGCTACAATCGGCGCGAATGTGCGGATTATTGGTAAAAACTTGGCAACAAAGATGGTCCCTTTACCATAATGATCATAAAAGTCCTTTGCTCGTATGAGATGCTTTTTCTTGAATATCCAGGTATCGCGGCGTTCGAAAAGAAGCGGACCTGTTTTCTTTCCAAACCAATAGCCTACCATATTACCAACTATGGAAGCAATGATCACCATTACGATGATGATTACCCATTGATAACTGATTACAGGATCGGTTTTATCAAGCCGGAACAATTCCCGCGCGAGATCATCCATATACATCCCGGCCGCGAACAGCAGTGAATCTCCGGGAAATAAAAATCCAACAAAGAGGCCGGTTTCAGCAAAAACTACAAGCAGCAAAATGTACAATCCGCCATACTCGATGATCCATTCTATAAAACGCTGCACAAAACCTTTATCCATCAGATAATTTTTTTTTATTAAGATATTTGTCCTTCTAATTCGGGGTTCGTTAATTCTCCTTCCCACTTGCTTACTGCGGCGGTTGCGAAGGCATTACCTAATACATTGGTAGCGCTTCGGAACATATCGCAAAAATGGTCAATCGGTAATATTAATGCAACTCCTTCCGGTGGAATATTAAACATGGAACAGGTAGCCAATACAACTACCAGTGAAGCTCTTGGTACGCCCGCTATTCCTTTACTGGTAAGCATTAGCACCAAAAGCATCGTAAGCTGTGTACCTAAATCGAGATTTATTCCATAAGCTTGTGCAATAGCGATACTGGCAAAGGTCATATACATCATACTGCCATCGAGGTTGAACGAATAACCTAATGGCAATACAAACGATACAATCTTGTCCTTACAACCAAAACGTTCGAGTTCTTCGGTAAGTTTGGGGAAAACAGCTTCGCTGCTGGTGGTACTGAACGCAATGATAAGAGGCTCTGTCAGCATTTTCAGTAAACTCTTAACCCGTTTGCCGATGATCAGGTATGCCACCGTTACGAGTATTACCCAAAGACTGGCGATACCAATCAGGAAGTAAGCAAAATACTTTCCGTAAAAGAAAAATATTTCCGGCCCATTGATCGCGATGGTCGCAGCAATGGCGCCGAAGACACCCACCGGTGCGAACTTCATTACATAACCAACCATCTTAAGAATTATGTGAGATGCGATATCGAGCGCTTTCACCAACGGTTTGGCGAAATCACCCATCGCTGCCGTTGCAATACCAAAAAAGATAGAAAACACCACGATCTGTAGAATTTCGTTGGTGGCCATAGCATCTATCAGGCTTTTGGGAAATACATGCTCAATAAAATGCTGCAGCGTGAAGGAGGACGTCTTTCCCGCAATTTCCTTTACACTTTCAGCGCTGGCTCCACTGAGATCAAAACCAACTCCTGGCTTAAAAAGATTTACCAATAACATTCCCAATAATAAGCTAACGAGCGAGGCAGTTACGAACCATAATAAGGCTTTGCCTCCTACCCTACCAACTGTTTTCAAATCACCCAATTTCGCAATACCCACTACAAGTGTACAAAACACCAAAGGGGCAATGATCATTTGCACCAGCCGCAGGAAAATAGTAGTTAATAATTTGATATTGGTAGCAAATGACGATTTAAATTCATTGTCGGCATTGAGATAAACGACATATCCGACAGCAGCACCCAATAACATAGCAAGCAATATGTAAAGTGTGAGACTGTTCTTTTTCATGCTCTATAAATTAAAAAATAGAATGTGCAATATAAGGTTAAACAAGCTAATGAAATGTATAAAATGATTCCCGGAAAGTGGACAAGCGGGGTGCATTTTCAGTCCCATTTTTAGTTTTTTGGTATTAAGAAATCCTTATCTTTCCGCATTGTAAAATCAAAGATCTTCATAACTATCAACCAACTATTATGAGTTTGTTCCGAAAAAAGTCATTGACTGCTTTACTGGCTCAGGCTGCTGATTCAGAGAAAGGTTTAAAAAGAACCCTCGGAGCCGGAGCCCTCGTGGCACTGGGTATCGGCGCCATTATCGGAGCCGGTTTGTTTGTTCGTACAGCCGCTGCAGCAGGACAACATGCTGGCCCGGCGGTTACGATCTCCTTTATTATCGCTGCTGTAGGTTGTGCATTTGCAGGCTTGTGTTATGCCGAATTTGCCTCGATGATACCTATTGCAGGTAGTGCTTACACTTATGCTTATACTACCATGGGTGAACTGGTTGCCTGGATCATCGGATGGGCATTGATTCTCGAATACGCGTTGGGTGCTGCAACAGTTTCTATTGCCTGGAGTGAATTTTTAAATAAGCTGTTGGGGGGGCGAATACCTTATGAATGGTCGCACTCTCCTTTTCAATCTGCCCTCGATGCGCAAGGAGTTTTGCACCATGGCATCTTAAATGCGCCAGCCCTGATCGTTCTATTATTATTATCCCTTCTGTTAATAAAAGGTACGCAGGAATCTGCTTTCGTAAACGGGATTATAGTAATCATTAAAGTAGCAATTGTAATTGCATTTATTGTTATCGGATGGAACTTTATCAATCCAGCTAACCATACTCCTTATATGATTCCGGCCGACGCGCCTCCGGCTACTCAGCCTGATGGCACGCCATATACCTATACGGATTTCTTCCGGCATGGATGGGGGGGTGTGCTGCGAGGGGCGGCTATCGTATTCTTTGCATTCATCGGCTTCGATGCGGTTTCTACTGCTGCGCAGGAAGCCAAGAATCCGAAAAGAGATATGCCCATTGGAATCCTCGGCTCATTGGTAGTATGTACTATATTATACGTGTTGTTTTCCTGGGTTCTTACAGGAGTTGCTCCATTTACCGATTTTGTAAAAGAAGGTCGCGAGGCTTCAGTAGCATATGCCATCGATACCTATATGAAAGGTTATGGTTGGCTTTCTACTCTCATAACCGTGGGTATTCTTGCAGGATTCTCTTCTGTAATACTAGTCATGCTGATGGGACAAAGCCGCGTATTCTATTCAATGGCGAATGACGGATTGCTGCCTAAAGTTTTCTCTGATCTACATCCTAAATTCAGGACACCTTACAAATCAAATATTTTATTGTTTCTTTTTGTTGGAACATTCGCGACTCTTATCCCCGGCGATATCACGGGCGATTTAACCAGCATTGGAACCCTGCTCGCGTTTGTATTGGTTTGTGTGGGTATCATTATTATGCGGAGAACAGACCCTACTACGCCGCGACCTTTCAAAACTCCCCTGGTACCCCTGGTGCCGATATTAGGAGTGTTGGTTTGTTCGGCTATGATAATTTCCCTGGATAATGCCACCTTGCTCAGTGCATTGGCCTGGATGGTGCTGGGATTAGTTATCTATTTTAGTTACAGTAAGAACCATAGTAAACTTAAGGCACAATAATTTTCAACGAATACCAAAACCGTCCCGATTCAGCTGAGCCGGGACGGTTTTTTATTTTACCGCAGCTTTACAGTACCTTCAACAAAACAGTTTCAATTGCTCAAAGAAATTTTTTCGACGATTGCCTCCGAAACGGAAAGTTATCTACTGGTAAAAGGCATTGCCACCAGGGTCCGCATCGGAAACCCACCAGCTAAAGCTGTTGGTAGTAATACCGTATACCTTTCCATGCAAGATTATGGGGTAGATCCTTATTTCAAAAATCATATCCCAAACATGGACGACGAGGTTTCACAGACTCCCAACTACTCGCACCTGATCTCTTTTTATCTTCTTCCGGTAAGTGAAGATTATGAAATGCGACTTCAGTTACTAGAAGCCATCGTTGAACTTTTTGAAGTAAAACCTTTTTTTCAACTGGTCATCAATAAAGCGGAATTCGAGTTGTCTATTTCAATGAAACCTGTAACTACAGCAGGGTATGAGCAATTCTGGATTGCGTGCCAGCAACCGTCTCAACCGGTGGTGTTTTACCAAGCCAGAGTATCGTCATTATAATAACAACAACTTGTTTGACTCAACGTCAAGCCTTAATTTTGCCTCCCCTGAGAGAGTCAGGAGACGGGAGTTCGGAGTCGGGAGTCTTGCTTCTGGTTTAAAATTTTGTCTTCTTTTTTTGTTTTCTTAGGCTTTGTTTTGGTTTTTTTCTTTGGTTCTTGTTTCTTGGTTCTTGGTTCTTTTGATCCTAAACCACAAACTATAAACTACAAACTAATCATGGGTCGCATATTTGAAGTTCGTAAGTCCACCATGTTTGCCCGCTGGGACCGGATGGCCAAACAATTCAGCCGGATCGGAAAAGAGATTGCCATTGCTGTAAAAACCGGTGGACCCGATCCCAATACCAATCCAGCCTTGCGTCGTTGCATGCAGAATGCTAAAAGCGTGAACATGCCCAAGGACCGGGTGGAAGCAGCTATCAAAAGAGCGCAGGGTAAGGACATGACCAGTTACGATGAAATCCTCTATGAAGGATATGCTCCCCATGGTGTTGCGATTCTTGTAGAAACAGCAACCGACAATCATGTACGCACCGTTGCCAATGTAAAAAGTCATTTCAATAAAGGACATGGTGCATTGGGAAATAGCGGAAGTGTAAGTTTTCAGTTTAAGAAGATGGGGGTATTTAAATTAAAAACTGATGGGGTCAATGCCGATGATCTCGAACTGGAATTGATTGATCACGGACTGGAAGAATTAGGAGAAGGGACTGGAGAGAATGGTGAAACCGTATTAGTATTGCGTTGTGCTTTTACCGACTTCGGACATTTACAAAAAGCACTTGAAGATAAAAACATAGTTCCCCTAACTGCCGAACTGGAATGGATACCTACTACCACCGTTCCTGTTAACGATACACAAGCTGAAGATGTAAGTAAACTGATTGAACGCTTAGAACAGGATGAAGATGTTCAGAAAGTGTTTCATAATATGGGATAGTGGGTTGAGATAATACTCAGTAATCTGCGCGTATCAAGAAATAAGTCTATACTAAATACTTACCATCTACTCTTTGATAAGATAACCGACCAAGTAACCTTCTGCCCCATAAGAAGTCATCGCTGGAGTTCCCAATGCGCCGAGCCAATGTGCAACTTTGACCGTTGCCGGGGCAGTAATATACATATCGATCGAACCTGAACCATCAAATACCCATCTTGTATTGCTGGAACCGGTGGCACTCATTACACGGTTATTAACTATAGAATAGCCGTTAATGGGCCCGCAATGAAAAGTTAATCCAAACAAAGGATAGAATACATTAGATCCCGAGCCATAATCAACAATTCCGTGTAATTCGATATCGAAATGATAAAGGCCCGTTTTGTTGATAGTGATGGAGGTTGCCCCGATCGAAATATCTGCAGGACTTAAATTATAGTCAGTTAACGAGATGCGGCAATCATTACCTGCACTCACGCTGCTTTGTGCAAGACGAACTGCAAATCGTACATTATTTGAAAATGCCTGATTTTGCCAGGTGGGTGCGGATGCACCATTGGAAGTTAACACTTGGCCATCAACTCCCGGGTTACCGTTAAGTTGCAATTGTCCGTTGGTGTTCAAGTTTTGAATTACGCCAACAGAACCACTGAATGTGGTACCTCCTTCGGCGAAAAAATACACTCTCCGATTGCTTATACTACTACCAGCCCCAATAATTTCGAGCGCAGTAGTGCCAAACGTATTGTATCCTATTTTACCTGCATTTAATTCCTTACCGGCAATTCCAGCGCCGAATTCAAAAAAATTCGCTCCTTCCATTTTTATGGATCCGTTCACATGAAGTCTTGCTGATTGAGGAACGATACCCAATCCAATATTTCCGTTGGAAAGCAAATTGAAATGAATATTTGCATTATCCCCGATACTGAAGCCATTGGCCGGAGTATTCGTACCCGTTGCACCGGCACGTAAATACCAGGCATTCGTAGAAGCGGTATTTATTATTTTTAGACTGGCTGCTTGTCCATTTGCTGTTGTTTCATTGCCCGATATCGTAAGCTTTGCGGAAGGTAGAGGATCCCCTATTCCAATATTCTGCGCAAACAGACAAGTATTCGCAAAAAGTATGCTCATCAAAAGACTAAAATATTTTTTCATGCTGAAAGAATTTCGAAAGTGATTTACTAACAACCATTGCGTATTAAGAAATAAGACAATTATGTTTTCATACAACTTATTCTTTGATAAGATAACCGGTTAAATAACCGTTAAAATCATTCGCTGTTCTTGGAGGAGGAGCTGATATCGTAATTAAACGAAGAATACAGATGGTTGCTGGTGCATTTATATACACATCGATTGAACTACTGCCATCAAGCGACCATCCTGTCTTAGCAGCATCGTAGGTGTCCATCACTCGATATCTTATCAAATCAAAAGGCTGTGGATATCCACAAAAAAAACGTAAAGTTAATCGTGGATAGGAAGTGGGAGCTGTTGAATATACAACGTATGCATCTGAAGCTATATCGAAATGATAAAGTCCAGATCTGTTAATTGTAATTGATCTGGTTCCGATGACAGTAGAAATATCAGATGGACTTAAATTGTAAGATATGTACGCAATTCGTAAACTATCATTGGTTGATGATCCACTATGTTCCAACTGAACTCCAAATCGAACATTATTAGAGTATGCCTGGTCTTGCCAGGCAGGTGCGGATGCACCATTAGAAGTTAACACTTGACCATCAATTCCGGGGTTACCGTTCAGTTGCAATTGTCCGACTGTATTTAGATTTGAAGCGACATTAACAGGTCCACTAAAATGAGTTCCGCCTTCGGCGAAAAAAAATACTCTTCGGTTGGTTGAATTCGTACCAGCGCCAACAATTTCGAGTGCATTTGAACCGAATGCGTTATAACCTATCTTGCCTGCATTTAATTCCTTACCGGCAATGCCGGCGCCGAATTCAAAAAAATTCGCTCCTTCCATTTTTATTGATCCATTCACATGAAGTCTTGCTGATAGGGGAACGATACCCAATCCAATATTTCCGTTGGAAAGTAAATTGAAATGAATATTTGCATTATCCCCAATACTGAAACCATTGGCCGGAGTATTCGTACCTGTTGCACCAGCTCGCAAATACCAGGCATTTGTAGAAGCGGTATTTATTATTTTTAAACTGGCAGCTTGTCCATTTGCTGTTGTTTCATTGCCCGAAATCGTCAGCTTCGCGGAAGGAAGCGGATCCCCTATTCCAACATTCTGAGCAAACAGACAAGTATTCACAACAAGTATCGTCGCCAAAACACTAAAATATTTTTTCATGCTGTAAGAATTTAGATCAAAATCAAAAAAGCAATGGTGATGTTTAGTAATGAATAACTACCAATCCCGCTGCACCCATTCCAGCTGCCGCTGGAGTACCTTGCGCTGCTCCACCACCTCCTGGTACCTGAGCCTTCGCGCCCTTTACACCATCAAATAAGCCTCCCCCCGGTAACAAGTAAATGAGCTGTCCTCCACGGCCACCCGTATGTGAACTATTCCCCGCATTTCCACCATCACCGACTTTTTTCATTAACCTGAATTCAGTGGGGGAATATTGATTAGTCGATTCAAGGGTGGCATGTCCATTTTCACCCGGAACACCCGTATAATTCCTGAATGGATCACCCGTTACAGTATAGAAACCACCTTCACCAATCGGATTTCCTTCCTCATATGATACAATTGATTTTTTACCTCCGAACGCGATGATTGTAATGCCTTCAACGGTAACCGAAGTTTGTTGTCCATCCACCAGGGAGCCACCAAGTCCAATGATCATTGAAATTGATTTACCGGGAGCCACTGTGAAATTTCCTTTTGCATAACCACCACCTCCTCCTCCGGCATAAGATGTGCCCGATCCACCTGCTCCCCAGAGTTCAATGGTAACCCGAGTAACACCAGCTGGCACTGGCCAGTTCTGAGAAGCACCGGATGTAGTGGCGAAATAGATCGCTACATTGCCATTATCAGCAGAAGAACCAGACCCGTCAATATCACCCCAGGCCAAACTACCACTGATATTCTTCATCAATACCTGGTTGGGCGCTCCATCAACACCGTTAGCTTTGATGGTTCCGGTAAGATTGATATTACCATCCACATCGAGCTTTTCTGCGGGTTCTGCCTTATTGATCCCAACCATTCCATTTCCCCTCAAAGTAATATTGGAAATACTGTCGGAGCCTAGATACATAAATGTTTCGGCTGCTGGTTCCTGCGCTTTATAACCGCTGATTTGCATAAATCGATTTGGATAATCTACATGCTGAAAGCGAAGTATACCCAATCCTTTGTTTGCAGAATCGGTAATCAATAATGATGGATTGCTAAGGCTCGCACTGCTGTTAATTGATAACTTTCCGGCGGGGGTAATGGTACCAATACCGACGTTTTGTGATTGGGCACAAATGTAAAAAAGCAAACAAGATGTGATAAGAGATACTGTTTTCATATTTGTTCCTATTAATTTGAATTTAAAATAGTTGATAAACTCATCAGTGAATTATTCATATAGTTTCAATACGCCAGGCATTTCCTTATTCACTTATAAGATGCCCACTGAAATTTCCTTGAAGTTGACTAAAACTTGTAACGTCCACGAAGCCTGCCTGAAGCCGGAGAATCCGCGCAGCTGGTATATATAAATCAAATGAATAATGCCAGTTGTCCTTATAGATATCACCAGTAGTCTTTTTAACGACTACTTCCTGCCAGAGGAATGTAACGGTAGTATTTTGAAGGCTAAAGGTAACCACCGGGTTTGTTGTAGAGAGCGCAGCATAATGCAGAAACAGGTCAAAATGATAAAGTCCAGCTTTATTGATTGTAATAGAATTGGCGCCAATAACGATATCAGCTCCACCAAAGTTATAATCGGTCGTCAGTGAAAGGGTGCCACTTGTTGAGCTTATTATTTCACTAAATGTAACGTTGAACCGTTCGCTATTACTTAAAGGTGCTTCGGACCATGAAGGCGCACCAACGCCGTTGGAAGTGAGTACCTGTCCTGCTGTTCCTGTAGTGCCATTCAAACGCAATGCGCCCGTCACATTTATATCGCCTGCAACATCTAATTTATACAGCGGTGTAAAATTGTTTATTCCTACATTACCACTGGCATCAATTAATAAACGGGTGCTGTTAGACGTTCCAAATCGGAGTTCGCCTGTTTCCAGGTTACCAAGA
>Ga0190274_10001781_pt1 | contig 12626 bp, 10 predicted proteins | sample Popmic531T_FD_133002 | JGI IMG/M metagenome (GOLD analysis project Ga0190274, IMG submission 133002) | Populus adjacent soil microbial communities from riparian zone of Yellowstone River, Montana, USA - 531 T | ecosystem: Environmental > Terrestrial > Soil > Riparian zone | place: USA: Montana...
GACCGACGACGCCGACCTGGCGACCGCGATCGCGCCGCTGGCCGAGCGCCTCGCGGCCGACGAGGAGCAGATCGTCGAGGAGCTGAACGCGGTGCAGGGATCGCCCGTCGAGATCGGCGGTTATTTCCACCCGGATACCGAGGCGGTCGTCGACGCGATGCGCCCCAGCCAGACGCTGAACGCCGCGCTCGATAGCGACGCGTAGGATCGCGGCCATGACTTCTCCCGTTCGCGTAGCGGTCACCGGTGCCGCCGGTCAGATCGGCTACGCCCTCCTCTTCCGTATTGCCTCCGGCCAGCTGCTGGGCCCCGACACGCCCGTGCACCTGTCGCTGCTGGAGATCCCCGACGCCGTCAAGGCAGCCGAGGGCACCGCGATGGAGCTCGAGGACTGCGCCTTCCCGCTGTTGCGCCGCATCGACATCTTCGACGACCCCAAGCCGGCATTCGACGGCTGCAACGTGGGGCTTCTGGTCGGTGCACGACCGCGCGGACCGGGCATGGAGCGCTCCGACCTGCTCGAGGCCAACGGTGGCATCTTCAAGCCACAGGGTGAAGCGATCGCCGCCGGCGCCGCCGATGACGTGCGGGTGCTGGTGGTCGGCAACCCGGCCAACACAAACTGCCTGATCGCGATGTCCAATGCCGATGGCGTTCCGGCCGAGCGCTTCACCGCGATGATGCGCCTCGACCACAACCGCGCGATCGCGCAGGTGGCCAACAAGCTCGACAGGGAGCTCTCCGACGTCACCAGGATGACGGTTTGGGGCAACCACTCGACCACTCAGTACCCAGACCTGGTGAACGCGCGGGTCGGCGGGCAGAGCGCCTGGGACGCGGTCGACGATCAAGCTTGGATTGCCGAGGAGTTCATTCCGCGGGTGGCAAAACGCGGTGCCGCGATCATCGAGGCGCGCGGCGCCTCCAGCGCGGCCTCGGCGGCAAACGCCGCGATCGACCACGTGCACGATTGGGTGCTCGGAACGCCGGAGGGCGACTGGGTCTCGATGGGTGTTCCCGCGGACGGCTCCTACGGGGTCGGGGAGGGCATCGTCGCCGGCTTCCCCTGCCAGTGCAGCGGCGGAGAGTGGTCGATCGTCGAGGGAGCCGAGGTGCCCGAGTTCTCGCGCGCCCGCATCGACGCCAGCGCGGCTGAGCTGCGCGAGGAGCGCGACGCGGTCGCAAAGCTCGGCCTCGTCTAATCCAGGCCCAGCGGGTCCATCAGCAATGAAAAAGCCGGCCCCACTCGGGGCCGGCTTTGTTCAAAGCGCAGAAAGCGACGCTATTTACCGGGGTGGTACTCGCGCCCCTTCTTCGATACCCGACCCTCTTTCTCCAGTTCGCCGAGGACCCGGTAGAGGTAGTTGGGTTTGATTTTCAACTGCTTGGCGATCTCCGAAGCCGAGATACCCGGGTTCTGCTCGACCAGGGCTACGGCCTGATCGGCGCGGGTACCGCCACGGCGACGCCGACGGCGACGCGGAGCGGCAGTCGATGGTGCCGCAGATGCTGTTGCAGTTTTACGAGGGCGGCCGGGGCCACGTTTTCCAGGGCCCGGAGGGCGACCTGGACCACGGGAAACGGTTCCACCAAGCTCTGTGAGTGCGCGCTCGAGACGCTTACGCTCCTCGTCAAGCTCGGCAAGCCGCTTCTTGACCAGGTCGAGTGCCTCGTCGAGGACGTTGCTGGTGCTGGGCATTTCCTTCCTTTCATCCCCCGAGGCGTTTTGCCCCACGGGTCGTCAGTGCCCGGAGTGTGGCACAGTCACAGTGACAGTGACTATTCCTATAGTCAAATTCGTGGCTGTCACTCTGGCCATTTGGACGAAGGCGGATACCCGGCACGTCTATTGCGAAACACGCTGAGCCTGGCGCTCAGGTGAGATGCGAACCACGTTGCGTGCAAGTCCGGTCGTCTGTGTCAAACCGACGTGTACCGAAATAGTGGCAAACCCGAGTTAAAGCTCCAGATGATGTGGTGGTTACCGGGTGGCCCGCTTGCGCGAGCTGCTCGGGGACCAGATCGACGACCTGACGCCGCTTCGGGCTCAAAGATCGCGCTGCGCGCCGTTGCCTAGCGGTTGCGCTTGCGCGGCAGGGTGCGGAAGACGACGTCCCAGAGCGGTGAAGAGACGCCGTAACCGAAGCGGTGGTCCTGGAAGTGATGGCGCATGTGCTGCTCACGCAGGCGCTTGCCCAGATCCGACTTGGGCACGAAGTGGTGCACGTAGTAGTGCGTGTAGTCGTAGGCGAGGTAGCCGGCGATGAAGCCACCGAACAGCGGGTAGGCCGCCGGGGCGCCGAAGAGCAGCGTGAAGGCGGCGAAGAAGAGCGCCGCGAGCGGGATCGCCACTGCCGGTGGCATCACCAGGCGCAACTTGTCGTTGGGGTGATCGTGGTGGATGCCGTGGATGATGAAATGCATCCGCCGCCCGAAGGCGTTGTCGGGCTGCCAGTGGAATACGAGCCGGTGCAGCCAGTACTCGGTCAGGGTCCAGATGCCGATCCCGGCGAGGCTGAGCAGGATGAGCTGCCAGGCGCCGTAGCCGCGGTCGGCGCCGAGCCACTCCATCGCGATCACCACGGGCACGAAGACGATCGCCGGGATCGAGGGATGCACCCGCGAGAAGAAGTTGAGGAAGTCGCTCTCGAACAGCTGGGGGGAGGAGGAGAGCTTGTCGGTCCGGCTGGGGGAGTCCATCGGGCGAAGCCAATGGTAGCGGTGGCAACGCCTGGCTTCCGCAAGACGCGGGGAACCTGTGACGAGACTGTGTCAAAGAGGTAGCGATTTGCGGAATTGAGGCTCGCGAAAGTGTCGCGGCCTTGCCAGTATGCGCCGCCGTGCCCCGCAAGCCAAAGCCGCCGACCTGCGACGACTGTTACTTCCGCAAGAACCTCCTCTGCGCCCTTGAGCTCGATGAGCCCTGCACGACGTTTCGGCCCAGCCGGCCCGAGGGCCTCGTGCCTCCCCGGCAGCCCGTTCTGCTGATGCGTCCGCCTCGCTGGGCCTCTCAGACCGCTTGACCCAACCGTCCCGCCTCGGGTGGTTATGGTTTTCGCCTATGCCGGAGCGCGACCTATTTGCGAACTTCGCCAGGATGCGGCGGGAGATGGACCAGATGATGGGGAGCGGTTGGAGCAGAACGACGTACGTGAGTCGCCGCAGCAGCGGGTTCTCGCCAAATGTCGATGTCTATTACTGCGGGGACCCGCAGCGGGCCGTCGTCAAGGTCGATTTGGCGGGAGTGGAGCTGTCCGCGGTTGGGATCGAGGTTTCAGGGCGGCAGTTGGCGATCGTCGGGGAACGGCCGGTCCAAGAGACCGAGGGCCGGGTCTACCAGCAGGTCGAGATTCCCTCGGGGCCGTTCCGGCGGATCGTCGAGCTGCAGGTCGACGTCGACGCCGAGCGGGCCAAGGCGACCTACGAGGACGGGGTGCTGCGGATCGAGCTGCCGCTGCGTGATCCGGCCGAGACCACCCGGCGGGTCCCGATCGGGAGGGAATAGTGCCGACTCACGAGGGGCGGCACTGATGGAGGGCAGCCCGGTCCTGGAGGTGGTCGATTCGCTCGACGCCGAGGACGCGATCCGTTCCAGCGAGCCGCTGCCCGATGCGCTTCCCGTCCTGCCGCTGCGCGAGACAGTCACCTTCCCCGAAACCCTGACCCCGCTGGCGGTGGGGCAGGAGCGCTCGATCAAGCTGGTCGACGATGTTCTCGGCGCCAACAGGATGCTGGCGATGGTCGCCGCCCTTGATCCCGAGAACGAGGAGCCCGGGCCCAAGGACCTCTACGAGGTCGGCGTCGTCGGCATCGTCGCCCGCATGCTCAAGGTCCCCGACGGCACGCTGCGCATCCTCGTCCAGGGGGCCCAGCGGGTCCGCCTAGGTCCCTACGTCGCCGAGCAGCCCTATCTCGTCGCCCGCGTCGGCGAGCTGCCTGACGTGATCGAGGACGGGCCGGAGTTGGAGGCGCTGACCCGCAACGTGCAGCGCACCTTCTCGGAGATCATCGAGCAGATCCCCTACCTGCCCGAGGAGCTGCAGATGGCGGTCGCCAACCTCGACGACCCGGCGGCCCTGGCCCATCTGATCGCCGGTGCCCTGCGCATCTCCACCGAGGAGAAGCAGAAATTGCTGGAGGAGGTCGAGGTCGTGGCCCGCCTGCGCCACCTCTCCCAGATCCTCGCCCGCGAGCTCGAGGTCGTCCAGCTCGGCACCCAGATCCAGACCCAGGTGCAATCGGAGATCGACAAGGGACAGCGCGAGTTCTTTCTGCGCCAGCAGCTGAAAGCGATCCAGGACGAGCTCGGCGAGACCGATGAGCAGCAGGCCGAGGCCAACGAGCTGCGCGAGCGGATCGGGGCGGCGGGACTGCCCGAGCACGCCCAGAAGGCAGCCGACCGCGAGCTCTCGCGGCTGGAGAAACTGCCCCCGGCGGCGGCCGAGCACGGCGTCATCCGCACCTATCTGGAGTGGCTGGTGGAGCTGCCTTGGTCGGCCGAGACCGAGGACAACCTCGACATCGCCCACGCCCGCAAGGTTCTCGACGCCGACCACTACGACCTCGAGGAGGTCAAGGACCGGATCCTCGAGTACCTGGCGGTGCGCAAGCTGAAGCCGGACTCGCCCGGCCCGATCCTCTGCTTCGTCGGCCCGCCCGGCGTCGGCAAGACCAGCCTCGGTCGCTCGATCGCCAAAGCGCTGGGGCGCGAGTTCGAGCGGATCTCGGTCGGCGGCGTCCGCGACGAGGCGGAGATCCGCGGCCACCGCCGTACCTACATCGGCGCCCTGCCGGGGACGATCGTGCGCGCCCTGCGCGACGCCGGCTCCCGCAATCCGGTGTTCATGATCGACGAGATCGACAAGATGGGCGCCGACTTCCGCGGCGACCCCGCCTCGGCGATGCTCGAGGTGCTCGACCCGGCCCAGAACGATTCCTTCCGCGACCACTACCTCGACCTCGAGTTCGACCTCTCCGAGGTGATGTTCATCGCCACCGCAAACGTCCTCGACACGATCCCCGGTCCTTTGCAGGACCGGATGGAGACGATCGAGCTGGCCGGCTACACGCTGGAGGAGAAGAAGCACATCGCCCGTCGCTACCTGGTGCCGCGGCAGATCAGGGCCAACGGCCTGAAGGCCTCGCAGATCGAGTTCGCCGACCCGGCGCTGGCGGCGATCGTCGAGGAGTACACGCGCGAGGCGGGAGTGCGCAACCTCGAGCGTCAGATCGGCACGATCTGCCGCAAAGTCGCGCGCGACGTGGCCGAGGGCAAGAACAAGGGCAAGGTGAAGGTCTCGGCCAAACGGGCGCGCCAGTTGCTCGGCCGCCGCCGCGTCTTCGCCGAGCAGCGCCGCCGCACCAAAGACCCCGGTGTCGCCACCGGCCTCGCCTGGACCCCCGCCGGCGGCGACGTGCTCTTCATCGAGGCGACCTCGATGCCCGGCTCGGGCTCGCTGACGATCACCGGTCAGCTCGGCGACGTGATGAAGGAGTCGGCGCAGGCGGCGCTCTCCTACGTGCGCGGCCACTGGCAGGAGATCGCGCCCAAGCTCGGCGAGGAGTGGTTCGCCAAGCACGACATCCACATCCACGTGCCGGCCGGCGCCGTGCCCAAGGACGGCCCCTCGGCCGGCGTCGCGATGACCGTCGCCCTGGCCTCGCTGATCGGCGGCCGACCGGTTCGCAACGATGTGGCGATGACCGGCGAGGTGACGCTGACCGGCCAGGTGCTGCCGATCGGTGGCCTGAAGGAGAAGTCGCTGGCCGCGCAGCGAGCCGGGATCAAGCGCGTTCTGGTGCCGGCGCGAAACGAGGGCGACGTGAGCGAGATCCCCGAGCACGAGCGCAGCGAGCTGGAGTTCGTCTACGTGGACAAGGTTTTCAAGGCGATCGAAGCGGCACTGGCCTAGCGGCATGGAGGCCGCTGGGGCGCTGGGCAGGGGCAGCCTGTCGACATATCTGGAGGCGGCGAGGGCGCTGGTGCGAGCGCGCTCGCGGACCTTCTGGATCGTCGCCGGCCTGACGGTCCTCGCAGCGGTGCTGCGCTTCGCGACCATCGGCGTCCAGAGCTATCACCACGACGAGATCGTCACCGCCAGTCGCATCCTTCGCGACGGCTTCTGGCACGCGATGGACGCGGTCGGCTTCAGCGAGTCGGCGCCGCCGCTCTACTACGCGCTCGCCTGGCCCTGGACCCAGGTGACCGGCACCGGCGAGGTGGGACTGCGCTCGGTCTCGGCCCTGGCCGGGGTGGCAACGGTCCCGGTCGCCTTCGCGCTCGGCGCCCAGTTGAGCGGGCGCCGCGCCGGCATCGTCGCCGCGGCGCTGGTCGCGGTCAACCCGATGCTCGTCTGGTACTCGCAGGAGGCGCGCGGCTACGCGCTCTTCGTGCTGCTCACTGCGCTCTCGCTGCTCTACTTCCTGCGGGCGCTGGATCAGGGCCGCCGCCGCGACTTCATCGCCTGGGGGATCGCTTCGGCGCTCGCCCTCGCCACGCACTACTTCGCCGCCTTCCCGATCGCGGCCGAGGCGATCTGGCTCTTGCGCCGACGGGGGAGGGCGGCTGTTCCCGGCCTCGGGATCGTTGCCGGCGCCGGCCTGCTGCTGGCGCCGCTCGCGATCCACCAGATGTCGTTCGCCCACGCCGAATGGATCAGCAACTTCAGCCTCGGCCACCGGCTCTGGGAGACCGGCCTCACCTTCATGCTGGGGGAGACGGGCGACATCATCGCCCGGCCCGAGCACCCGCTGCTGGCGGTCGTGCCCTGCCTGATCGCCGCTACGGCGCTAGTGCTCATCGGCGTTCGGGGCGAGCGCCGGGAGCGCCGCGCCGCGCGAATCCTGCTCGCCCTCGCCGCCGTGACCGTTGTCGTGCCGGTGGTCATCGGCCTGCTCGACTCGAGCAAGGACTACGTCCTCGCTCGCAACCTGCTGCCGGCGCTGGTGCCGTTTCTGGTCGCCCTGGCGGTTGGCTTCACCCTGCGCAACGCCCGCCGCAGTGGTGCAATCCTCGCCACGGCGCTGGTCGCATACTCGCTCGGCGTCTCGGTCTGGGCAAGCCTCTCGCCGGCGCTGCAGCGGCCCGATTGGGATGCGGTCGCCTCGGCTCTCGGCGAACCGGAAACGCCAAGGGCGATGGTGACCTGGACCCTGGGCGAGGCCTCGCTGCGCTACTACCTCTCGACCGGCTCCTTCCAGGTCCAGCCCTCCGACGGCTTCGACTGGTGGATCGGCGAGGTCGACTTCATCTCCGACGGACCCGCCCCGCCGCCGCCCCGCCGCCTCTTCGGACCGGGTTTCCGCCAGGTCGGCTATCAGCGGGTCGGTCGGCTCTACGCGCGCCGCTATGCCACCCCCGGGCCAGGCCTGAAGCCACTCCGGTTGCGAACCGTGCGCAACGCCGAGCTTGGCTTCCGCACCAACGGGGTATTGCTCGATGGCATCGGGCCACCGTGACGCAAAATGATTTCGGAGTTATCCTGACCGTCCCCGGAGAATCCAGCGAGGAGAAGGTATGAGCAAGACCAAGGCGACCCAGGCCGCCGATCTTTATTCGACCGCACGCGAGAATCCCTACGTCCAGCGACTGATGGAGGACGAAGATCTGCGCGACAGCCTCAAGAACGCCTTCGAGGCGGCGCGCGGCGCGTACGGCCGTGCCACCAGCAACGGCAGCGCGGTCAAGGCGGTGACGAGCGACAAGAAGGTCCAGCGCGACCTGCGCTCGGCAGCCGAGAACCTTCGCGACGCCTCCGAGGCCCTACGGGCGCCGAAGAAGCGCAAGAAGAGCAAGCTCGGTCGCCTCGTGTTGCTCGCCCTGGTCGGCGCCGCGGTTGCCCTGATCCTGAGCGAGGATGCCCGCAAGAGCGTGCTCGACGCCCTCTTCGGCGCCGAGGAGGAGTTCGAGTACACGAGCACCACGTCGATAAACGGCTCCTGACGGGGTCCAGCCGCCGCCATGCGGCGTCCTCGGTCGCTCGCGTGCAGAGCACGCCACGCTCCCTGCGTCCTTGCCTGGCGACGCCTGGACCCCGTCAGCCGGAATAGACTGATTTCATGGAGGCGGCGACAAAGGAACGCGAGCTCAGCGGCGAGAAGGCGCAGCGCATCATCGATGCGATGCGCGACAGCGTCGCCAAGCGCGGTGCTGCGGGCTCCACTTTCGAGCACGTAGCGCGTGAGGCGGGCGTCAGCCGCGGTCTCCTGCACTACTACTTCGGGACGAAGGAGAGGCTGTTGGTCGAGGTGGTTCGGCGCGACGCCGAGATCCGCGTAGCCCGCCTCGATGAACCGCTCGCCAAGGCACAGACGGTCGACGACGTGATCGACGTCCTGCTCGCCAGCCTCACCGACATGATCGAGAACGAGCCGGCCTTCTTCCTGCTCCTCTACGAGCTCTTCAGCGCCGGGCGCCGCAATCCGGACATCCAGCGCGAGGTCGGCCAGCTCTTCGTGCGGACCCGCGGTCACGTCGCCGAGGTGCTGAAGGCGAAGGAGCGCGAGGGAGTGCTCAACCTCCGCTTCGACGCCGAGGCGGTGGTCTCGTATCTGTTTGCGGTCGGCGACGGCTTCGCTCTGCAGGCTCTCTCCGATCCCGGTCGCGACAACCGCGCCGCCTTCGCCGCCGGCGCCGCCTCGGCCCGGTACCTGCTCGTCAACGAGTAGCGGCCGGCACTCCGGCGAGTCGGAGTGACCGTGCTCACAGACGCCTGGCCGGTCGTACGAAAAACTGGCCAACCAGCCAATGCGTGACTTCATGATTCAGCTCGCAGGGTTCCTCGGCCGTCGTCGCCGCTGGGTCGTCGCGGCTTGGGTGGCCATCGTCGTCCTCGCCCTGCCGCTGGCCTCGAAGCAGACCGATCACCTCACGGGTGGAGGCTTCGACGTTCCCGGCAGCGAGTCGAAGGCGGTCAGCGACTCGCTCGAGAACGACTTCAGCACCAGGGCCGGCGGAATCGCCGTTGCCCTGCAGGCTCAGCCCGACGCCGGGGCGGCCGCTCGTGCCGCGGCCGTCGATCGAGTCCGCCGGGCCGTCGCCGGTCTCGATGAAGTGACCCTTCCGCCAGCCACCGCCCGTCGCGCCGAGATTGCCCTGCAGCGGACCGGGACGGCGATGCTGCCGCTGCACAGCGAACAGTCTTCCGACCGCCAGATCGATTCTGCGACGACCCTGCGCGAAGACCTCGATCCGGGCGCCACGACGGCGGGCGTGACCACCTACCTTGCCGGGCAGCCGACGATCTGGGCCGGCATGCAGGAGCTCTCGAAGGAAGACCTCTCCAAAGCGGAGGCCGGGGGTTTCCCGATCGTCGCGATCATCCTGCTCGTCGTCTTCGGCTCGCTGGCCGCCGCCGCGCTGCCGCTGGCGCTCGGCTTCGTCAGCGTGATCGTCACCGGCGCGTTGATCTACTTCATCTCCCTGCAGATGGAGACCTCGGTCTTCGTCACCAACATGGCCTCGATGATCGGCATCGGCGTGGCGATCGACTACTCGCTCTTCATCCTCGCCCGCTACCGCGAGGAGCGGGCGGCCGGGCGCGATCAGCAGTCCGCGCGCGCCGAGGCGCTCTCCACTTCCGGGCTGGCGGTGGCCTTCTCCGGCCTTGCCGTGATCGTCTCCCTCGCCGGCCTCTGGATGGTCGACAACCAGGCACTGCGCTCGATGGCTCTGGGGGCGATGGTCGTGGTCGCCGTTTCGATCCTGACCGCGACCACCCTGCTTCCCGCCCTGATCGCGATGCTGGGCGATCGTGTCCTCCCCGGAGGGATCGTGGGGAAGGTGCTCGGTGTCTTCCGTCGCCGGGGTCGCGATGAGAGGCCGGACCGCGAGGCCTTCTGGGTCCGCTGGACGGAGCGGGTGATGGCCCATCCGTGGCGCGCCGTGATCGGCGTCTCGGCGGTGCTGCTCACCCTGGCGATCCCGCTGCTCTCGATCGAAACCGGGACCCAGGCCCTCAAGCAGTTCCCCAAGGACAGCGATGTGCGGGTCGGCAACGAACTTGCCTCGAAGCAACTCGGCGGTGGCACCGATCCGGTGTCGATCGTCGCCTCCTTTGAGGGCTCCGGCATCGATCGCGGCGAGCGAGCTGAGGTTGCGGGCTTCGTGCGCACGATCGAAGCGACGCCGGGCGTCAGCTCCGTCGCACCGCCCGCTTTCTCCAGCGGCAGCGCCCTGGTCCAGGTGACACCCAGCACACCCAGCGAGTCCGACGCGACGATCGCCCTGATCGACCGGTTGCACGACAGCGTCGTGCCGAGCACCGAGCTGAGCCGGGTCGCGACCGTCGACGTCGGTGGCGAAACCGCCCGCAGCCAGGATGCGCGGGCCCAGGTCAGCGGCTCGATGTGGAAGATCATCCTCTTCGTGCTGGCGCTCAGCTACCTGGTCCTGATGGTGATGCTGCGCTCCCTGCTGCTGCCGCTGAAGGCGGTGCTGATGAACCTGCTCTCGATCGGCGCGGCCTTCGGCGTCCTCGTCGCGATCTTCCAGTGGGGCTGGTTCGACAGCCTGCTCGGCTTCGAAGCTCAGGGCGCCCTTGACACGATCAACGTGCCGCTGATCTTCGCCATCGTCTTCGGCCTCTCGATGGACTACGAGGTCTTCCTGATGTCGCGCATCCGCGAGCACTACCTGGAGCACGGCGACAACGAGCGCGCCGTCGCCGAAGGGCTCTCGACCAGCGCCCGCACGATCTCCTCGGCGGCGCTGATCATGACCGCGGTCTTCAGCGTCTTCGTCCTCACCGGGGTCCCCTCGATCAAGGAGCTGGGCCTGGGCTGCGCGGTGGCGATCGCGCTCGACGCGACGCTGGTCCGCCTGATTCTCGTCCCGGCGGCGATGAAGCTGCTCGGCAACTGGAACTGGTGGATGCCCTCTTGGCTAGACCGGGCCCTGCCCGACCTCAGCTTCGAGGCCGGCGGCGCACCCGAGCCAGAGCCGGCCGAGGCCTGAGCTTCCGGTGCGCCTTATCCCGGCTATAGGGGGATAAAGCGCACCGGAACGGGTGACGGGTAGGCTTGCCGCCGTGAGTGACGATCTCGCTTTCGCGGGCGCGGCTAAGCAGGCGGAGATGGTGCGGGCGGGGGAGGTTTCCCCGACCGAGCTGGTGCAGCTTTGCCTTGACCGGATTGCCCGCATCGATCCACAGCTGAACGCTTTTCGCAAGGTGCTGGGCGAGAAGGCGCTGCTCGAGGCCGAGCAGGCCGAGGCGCGGCTGAAGGCGGGCGACGAGCGTCCCCTGCTCGGCGTGCCGATCGCGATCAAGGACGAAAGCGACGTGGTCGGTGAGATCAACCTGCACGGCACCGACGCCTTCACCGAGCCGGCCAGCGCCGATTGCGAGATGGTGCGGCGCCTGCGTGAGGCCGGCGCGATCATCGTCGGCCTGACCCTGCTGCCCGAGCTTGCGATCTGTGGCTTCACCGAGTCGGCTACCTACGGCGTCACGCGCAACCCGTGGAACCCGCAGCGCAGCCCGGCGGGATCGAGCGGGGGATCGGCGGCGGCGGTGGCCGCCGGCCTGGTTCCAATCGCCTCGGCCGGCGACGGCGGCGGCTCGATCCGCCTTCCCGCTGCGTCCTGCGGCCTCTTCGGCCTGAAGCCCTCGCGGGGGCGGATCTCGTTCGCGCCCGCAGTCGAATACTGGAACGGCCTCGCGGTCAACGGCTGTCTGAGCCGGACCGTGATCGACACGGCGCTCTACCTCGACATAACCTCGGGCGGCTCGCTGGAGCCCGGCGCGCCGCCGCCCCCGGACCGGCCCTTCGTCGAGTCGGCCAAGACCGCTCCCGGCAAGCTGCGGGTCGCCTACTCGACGCTGGCTCCCCGGGCGGCCGCTCCGCCGACCGTGTCCGATGACGTCAAGCAGGCGGTCGCCGACGCCGCCGAGCTGATGCGCTCGCTCGGCCACGAGGTCTCCCAGCGCGATCCCAATTGGGGCGGAATCGGCAACAACATCGCGCCTCGCTTTCTCCGTGGGGTTGCCGAGACGGTCGAGGAAGTTCCGCATCCCGAGCGGCTCGAAGCGCGCACGCGCGGCTTCGGCCGGCTCGGGAAGGTGATCCCCGACTCGATCTTCGAGCGAGCCCTCCGGGGTCGCGATGCCGACGCCGCGGGGATCAACGCCCTCTTCGACTCCTTCGACGTCCTGATCACCCCGGTGATGGGCGGCACCGCGGTGCCGATCCGTCGCTGGGAGGGCATGGGCGCCCTGCGCACCGTGCTCGGAATGAGCCGCTTCTATCCCTACTGCGTCCCCTGGAACCACCTCGGCAACCCGTCGATGTCGGTTCCGACCGGCTTCGCCGCCGACGGCATGCCGCTCGCGGTCCAGATCATCGGCCGCCCCGGCGACGAGTCAACCCTCCTCTCACTCGCCGGCCAACTAGAGGCCGAGCGCCCCTGGGCCGACAAGCGCCCACCCATCTCTTAAAACAGAGAAGCTAGAACCGAGGCGGGTGGGCTTGGAGAGTCGGGGGAGGGTCCTCCAGACACTCCCCGCTTTTGGTACGCCCGGCATGGGCAGCAGCTCGGGGGTGAAAGTCCCCTGTGGATCAGATGACCGAAACCACAAGCCGAAGCCAACTGCGTCGCCGCGAGGCGGGGTGGGAAGGAAGGTGGAGGC
>Ga0190274_10001782_pt1 | contig 12622 bp, 12 predicted proteins | sample Popmic531T_FD_133002 | JGI IMG/M metagenome (GOLD analysis project Ga0190274, IMG submission 133002) | Populus adjacent soil microbial communities from riparian zone of Yellowstone River, Montana, USA - 531 T | ecosystem: Environmental > Terrestrial > Soil > Riparian zone | place: USA: Montana...
GAGAACAGGATATCTCATTCATCGTGATGCCGCTCTATCACGTCGGCGCCAAATGCAATCAGCTTGCGGCGCTGTTTCGCGGCTGCACGCTCGTTATGCTGCGCGAATACAATGCGCGGCTGGTGGCAGAGGCCTTGCAGACGGAAAAGGTCACGACCGCGCACCTCGCGCCCCTGATGGTCAATGACCTGATCAATCTCGCGACCGCGGAGGCATTCGATCACAGCCGGCTGCGACTCGTTCAATACGCATCCGGACCGATGCCGGTGGCACAGCTTCGCAAGGCTGTGGCGCTCTATGGCCAGATCTTCATGCAGATCTACGGCATGACCGAAGCCGGCAGCATCACCTGCCTTTATCCGCACCATCATATCCTTGAAGGGCCGGAAGAATGGGTCCGCCGGCTGGCGTCTGCCGGTATTGCCCCGCCTTCCGCGGCGATCAAGATCGTGGATGACAACGGCGATCCGTGCGCGACCGGCGTTCAGGGCGAGGTCATAGCCTATACGCCGAGCCTGCTCCGCGGTTACTGGAACAACTCGGTCGCGACCTCCGATTCGTTAGACCGCGGTTGGCTGAAGACCGGCGATATCGGTTGGTGCGACGAGGATGGCTATCTCTTCATCGTCGACCGCAAGAAGGAAGTCATCATCTCCGGGGGCGAGAACATATATCCGCGCGAGGTGGAGGAGGCGCTGCACTTTCATCCCGAAGTCGAGGAAGTCGCGGTCATCGGCGTGCCGGACGAAAAATGGGGCGAAGCGGTCAAGGCCTTCGCGGTGACGGTTGCGAACCGGACCGTGTCGGAGGAAGACCTGATCGCCTTCTGCAAAACCAGGATCGCAAGCTACAAGAAGCCGAAAAGCATCGAATTCGTCGCGCGGCTGCCGCGACTTGCCAATCAAAAGATCGACAAAAAGGTGCTGCGAGAGCCCTATTGGCGCAGCCGCTCGCGCAACGTGTGACCGATTTTGAATCGAAATATGGAGTGAAGTCATGAAATACGAAACGCTGCTCGTCGATATCGCGGATCAGGTCGCAACGATCACGCTGAACCGCCCGAAGAAGAAGAACGCAATGAGCCCGCGTTTGCATGAGGAAATGACGCACGCACTCGAGGCTTTGCGTTACGATGATGCGGCGCGGGTGCTCGTGATCACCGGCACCGGTGAATCGTTTTGCGCCGGCATGGATCTGAAGGAATTTTTCACGGATCTGAAAAACAAGCCCGGAGAATACGACCGTATCACCCGCCTTGCAGTCGAATGGCGTGGCCGGACGCTGCGCTATTATCCGAAGCCCACCATCGCGATGGTCAACGGTTTCTGTTTCGGCGGTGCGTTTTCCATCGTGGAGGGTTGCGATCTTGCGATTGCGGCCGAGGAAGCCAAATTCGGATTGTCCGAAATCAACTTCAAATTGTTTCCCGGCGGTTGCGTGAGCAAGTCGCTCGCCAATTTGATGCGGCCGCGTGACGCGCTCTGGTACGGAATGACCGGGCGGCCCTTCGATGGCCGCGTCGCCGCCGAGATTGGCTTCGTCAATATCGCCGTTCCGCTCACCCGGCTGCGGGAAGAGACTATGAGTGTGGCGAAAGAAATAGCATCGAAAGATCCGCTGGCTCTGAAGGCGACGAAGGAGGGTTATCGCTTCTCGCTCGAGATGAGTTGGGACGCCTCGATGAGTTTCACGTCCGCCAAGGAATTCGAACTGGTCGCACGCCAGAACGATGCCTGGCGCACGGAGGGCATCGCGGATTTCCTCAAAGGTGAGTACAAGCCGGGCCTGGAATCGCACGGCCAAAAGCGCGCGTAATGCTCACCGTTCGTGATCATCGCAGCGCTTCGCTTCCGACGCAGGCCGAGCTTGATGAATTCCGGAGCAATCTTCGGCGTTTTATCGAGCGGGAAATCGTTCCGTTCGAGCGGCGGGCGATGGACGAAACCGAGAAGCGGGAGATTCAGCAAAAGGCAAGGGCTGCCGGCTTTTGGTTGTTGGAAGTGCCCGAAGAGCTCGGCGGACAAGGGCTCGGTTTTCTCGGCATGGCGGTGTTTTGGCATGAGGTTTCGCGCACGATTGCAATCCCCGCGCGCGACCACACGCTGTTTGGTCCGGTGGTCGGGCCGATCCTGATGTCGCTTACAGGCAAGCAGCGCCGCGATTATCTTGAGCCAGTGCTTGCGGGAGAGAAGCGTGCCTGTTTCGCACAGACCGAGCCCGACGCCGGTTCCGATCCGGGATCGATGCGCACGCGCGCGGTGCGGCAAGGCAATCGCTATGTCATCAACGGCACCAAGCGCTTTATCACCCATGCGGAAAAGGCCGATTTTGCGCAGGTCATCGCCTATACCGATCCGAAGAAAGGTGCTCGCGGCGGAATATCGTGCTTGCTGGTCGACATGAAGACGCCCGGTGTGACGATTTCCGCCCGGCATCCGACCATGATGGGTGACGCGCCGTGCGAGATTGTTTTCGATAATGTCGAAGTGCCCGAAGAAAATCTTGTCGGTGCGGAAGGCGAGGGCTTCGCGGTCGCCCAAAGCTGGTTGAACGAAGGCCGCATCCGGCATGGCGCTCGCGCCTGCGGCGTTGCCGAGCGTTGCCTCGAATTGACGATGGAATATGCCAAGCAGCGCCGCACCTTCGGTGAGAAATTGGCCGACCGCCAGGGGGTGCAATGGATTCTCGCGGATTGTGCGACCGAGCTTCACGCAACGAAGCTGATGGTTCGCGATGCCGCCGCCAAGCTCGACGCCGGAGAAGACGCGCGCGTCGAGACTTTCATGGTCAAGGTTTATGGTGACGAAATGGGATTCCGCGTCGCCGACCGATGCCTGCAATTGCATGGCGGCATCGGATTGACGACGGAACTGCCGATCGAGAAATTCTGGCGGGATCAGCGCAGCTTCATGATCACCGAGGGCCCGACGGAAGTCCTGCGAACGGCGCTGGCGCGTCAGCTTCTGCGTGAGGTGGGGTGATGAAAGATCGCAAGCCGTTGAAATCTGCGATGGGTTGGTCGACGCGCGACAGCATCACCGTGCGCGGTCGCGACCTGACGACTGAATTGCTTGGCAAGGTCGATCTCGGCGGCATGGCATTCCTGGAAATAAGGGGCCGGCTTCCGACCGAAAAGGAGGCCGAAGTCTTCAACGCCGTTCTCATCACGCTGGTTGAACACGGCATGACCCCGCAGGCTATCGCAACGCGGCTCGTCAATCTTGCCGCACCGGAAGCATTGCAAGCGGCGGTGGCGGCCGGTCTGTGCGGCGTCGGCAGCGTGTTCGCCGGGGGCTCCGAGCAGACCGCGAAGATGCTGCAAAATGCCTTCAAGGATGGAGCCGATGGCACTGCCTTGCCTGAGGTCGCAGCCGGGATCGTGGAGACCTTCGTTGCGCAGCGGCAACCGATTCCCGGCATCGGACATCCTTTGCACAAGCCGATCGATCCGCGAACGCCGGTCTTGTTCGGGATCGCGGAACGCAACGGATTTCGAGGGCGCTATATCGCACTGCTCGAGCAGATATCGAAAAATGCCGAAGCCCGCTTGCAGCGTGAATTACCGGTCAACGCGACCGGCGCGATCGGCGCGATCTTGAGCGAACTGGATTTTCCCTGGCGGATTTGTCGCGGCATTGCCGTGATCTCGCGCTGCGTCGGGCTGGTCGGACATCTTGCGGAGGAGATGAAAAATCCGCTCGGCCGCGAGATATGGGAACGTATAGAAGAGGAAGTCTTCGAAAACAGAGACCAATAATAGCCGCAAAGGCAACAAAGGGAGGATATGATGCTGTTCCAAGTCTGGATTGCTGTCGCAGCGGTGCTGCTGGCACCCGTTGCCGTATCCGCTCAATCGTGGCCGAGCCAGCCGATGCGCTGGATTGTTCCCTATCCCGCAGGCGGCGGCACCGATTTCATCGCACGTGCGCTCGGTGTTCAGCTCGAAAAATCTCTCGGCCAGCCGATTGTGGTTGAGAACAAGCCGGGAGCATCGACGGTGACCGGAACCGCTGCGCTGACGCAGGCCGCGCCGGACGGTCACACCGTCGGAATGCTATTCGATTCGCTCGCGATCAACGCCGCATTCGGCATGTCGCTTCCATACGATTCCGAGAAGGATTTCGTGCCGATCATTCAGCTCGCGCGCGTGCCGCTGGTGCTGATCGTGAATTCGCAACTGGTGCCGATGAAGACGCTGCCGGAGATCGTCGCTTACAGCAAGGCCAATCCAGGGTGGTTCACCTTCGGCTCTCTCGGGCCCGGAAGCCCACATGAAATCGGCTTCGCCTGGCTCAAATCGATGTCGAAGATGGATGGGCTGATCGTTCCCTATCGCGGGGTCAATCCTGCCTTGCAGGATCTGATCGGCGGACAGATCAAGGGAATGTTCCTTGGAGTCGCCGTTGCCGATGAATTCATCAAGGCGGGCAAGCTGCACGCCATCGCGGTATCGACCAAATCGCGGCTGAAAAGCGCACCCGATCTCCCGACGGTTGCAGAGCAGGGCTATCCGGAATTCGATTATGTGACCTTCTACGGCCTCGGTGCTCCGAAAGGAACGCCGCCCGAAATCGTGGAGCGGCTGAATCGCGAAATCAATCGCGCGCTCCAAACACCGGAAATTCGCGCCAAGGTCGATCCGACGGGTGCTGAAATCGTCGGAGGCACCGCACAGGAGTTTGGCGACGTCCTGAAAGAAAATATGAGCAAGATGAAGAAGATCATTTCGGAAGCCGGCATCAAGCCCTGATTCATGCGGAGCGCTCTTGGAGCAAGTTTGGAAAGGTCAGCCGAAGGCCCTCAAAACGAAGGCATAGGTCAATCCGTTCTCAGGAAGGAAGACTTCCGCTTCATCACCGGGCGGGGCCGCGACACTTCCGACATTGTGCCTCCCGGTGCGCTGCACGCAGCCTTTGTTCGCTCGCCTCACGCCTTTGCGCGGGTGAAGGGGATAGACATCTCCGCGGCGATGGATATTCCCGGTGTCGTCGCCGTGCTGACCGGCGAGGACCTTCAGGGCGATTCCGTCGGAATACTGGCACTCGACTTCGTCGCGCGAAATTTCGACGGACGCCCGATGGTGACGCCTGCTCGTCGCGCGCTGACGCTCGACATCGTGCGCTATGTCGGCGAGCCTGTCGCGATCGTCATCGCGCAGACGCGTCATCTGGCGGAAGACGGAGTCGAGGCTGTCAGCGTGGATTATGAAGCATTGCCGGCGGTCGTTGAAGTGACCCGCGCGATCGCGTCCGATGCGCCATTGCTCCATCCGGATGCGGAGGAAAACGTGTCGTGCGATTTCCGATACGGGAAATCGGACGACGTCGCGAAAGTACTTTCCGATGCCCGCGACCTCGTCAAAACTGTGGGGTTTTATCCACAATCGATAGCTCGCGTTGCGAGGTCAGCGGCACTTAAGAGTTTGGTGCATTCGGATTCAGCTCTCCGAAAAATCCGCGCAATTTCCGGTGCCGATGACGGAAGACGAAGCGCAACAATGGCAGCGACAGGCGGTCGAAGCCTGGCAGACGAGAACGGTAAAAAACCCGATCGACAATCTCGGTACCACCTTCAAGGGGCGCGAGTGTGCGCTCGTGAATCCAGTCGCGGTTCATCCGTGAGGATGAGTATTCGAGAAAGCCGCGTTCCCGCGTTACGCGCATAAACGAGAAGTCATGACGGTCAATCGGCAGGATTCCAAACAGCTTCAAAGTGCTGCCGAAAAGCGCTTCTCCGCGCGTGAGGGAATCGGTATCGAGCCCGCCCCATCCGGCCGGAAAAGTCAGCGATGCGATCGGCATCAACTCGTTATTGATGCCTTCCGCGCTCGCGATGCGCGGCCAGATCTCGGCCGGCGGCGCTACGAGCTTCGAGCGCTCCCTGATTTGCGCGCGCTGCAACAGCGTCATCGCCAGCGCTTCGTCGCGAACCATGCCGAGCGACCGATCCATCAAGATAAACTCGGAATTGCACCATTCCGCCAATGACTTGGCGGCGCCCGCTCGTGCCCTTTTGCGTTCCCCGCCGGGTGATGTTGATATCCCCGAAGGGAGGAAACAATGAAAACCTGCTGTGCTCTGGCGGCGGCCGCTTTCAGCTTCTCGCTCTCGGCCACCCTGGCGCAGGAGGCCTATCCGCGCCGTCCTGTTCAGATCGTCAATCCTTATCCTGCAGGGAGCACGACCGATCTGCTCGCACGCGCGCTCGCGGACGGGTTATCGACGAGGCTCGGCCAGCAATTTGTGGTTCTCAATCGTCCGGGTGCCGGCGGCTCGCTCGGCGCCGCATCGGTCGCGCGCGGCGATGCCGACGGATATACGCTTCTGTTCTCGCCCGCGCTGGTGGTTTCGGTGTTGCCGGCGTTGCGCAACGACACCGGATACGAGCCCAATTCGCTGACGCCGATCTGCCAGACTTTCTCCAATGCGATGGTGATCGCGGTGCGCGAAGATTCGCCACTACGGTCGCTGAAGAACCTGATCGCCGCAGCGCATGAAAAGCCGGGTGGAGTGACCTACGGCCATCAAGGCCGCGGTACTATTCCCCATCTCGCGATGGAGCAGTTTCTGCAGACCGCTGGCCTGAAAATCCGCGACATTCCCTATCGCGGTGATCCGCCGGTCGTGACCGATCTGCTCGGCGGCCAAATCGATGTCGCGGCGTTGGTGATCGGTGTTGCCAACAATCCGAAGCTACGCGTGCTCGGGGTGTTTTCGTCCGAACGAAACCCGGCGATGCCGGACGTCCCGACCGTGAAGGAGCAGGGCTTCGATGTCAGCCCCGGCAGCTTCGGCGGACTGTTCGCGCCGCTCGACACACCGAAGGATGTTTTGGCGAAGCTCGCTTCGGCCTGCGAGGGGGCGGCAAAAGACGATGTCTATGCGGCGGCTGCGAAGCGAGCCGCGCAGCCGGCGACGCATTATTTCAACGCCGCGACCTTCCAGCGCAATCTGCTGGCCGACATCGCCGAGAAAAAGAAGGTGATCGACGGGCTGGAGCAGCGGCCGTAATTTCAGTCCGGCGCGGGTTTTTTCATCGATTTCCGAGCAAAAACCGGGCTTGAATCGGTAGGCGGCCCGGTCATAGTCGAGTTTCTGAATTAGACGCCTTTCGGAGGATCGTAATGTATCTCAATCGTCGATTGTTGGCAGGTTTGGGTCTTGCAGTGTCTGTCGCGCTGGCCGGACCCGCCGTGGCGCAGGACAAGGTCCGCGTCGGAGTCAATCCGGTAAGCGCGTCGCTGCCGCTCTATGTCGGGATCGAAAAAGGCTTCTTCAAAGAGCAAAATATAGAGATCGACCAGACGCGCCTTGTCGGCGGCACCGCCAATGTCGCGGCCCTGATCGGTAACCAGATCGATGCCGCCTCCAACATGGTCACGATCGAGGGCATCAACGCCAACATCAAGAAGCCCGGCAGCGCGATGTATATCGCGATCAACAGCCAGAATGCTGACTACGTGATGGAGCAATTCGTCGTCCGCAACGGCCTCGAAATGAAATCGCTCGCCGATTTCAAGGGCAAGAAACTGTTCGTGGCGCCCGGGCCGGCCAATGTCACGATGGCCAAGGCTGTGCTTGCTGCCAACGGTCTGAAGGAGGGCGATTATTCGCTCGATCAACTAGACATTGGCCAGCATGTCGGCGCGATAACGGCCGGTACCTTCGACGGCGGCTATACGCTTGAGCCGCCCGGTTCGGTGATGCGCAAAAACGGCGTCGGCAAGACCGTCGAAGCCGGCCTGATCGCCAAATATATCCTCGGCAATCCGAAGGCCAATGGCTACGCCGCGGGCACGGTGATTACGCAGGACTTCGCAACCCAGAAGCCGGATGTTGCGCGCCGTTTCATCGCCGGCTGGGCCAAGGCGATCGAATACATCAAGGCCAATCCCGACGAAGCTCGCAAATATCTCGTCGGCAACACGCTGACGCCGCCGGATGTCGCGACCACAATCCCGCTGGTTGGCTTCACCATGGTCAAGGACCTGACGCCGGCCAATGTCGCGGAATTCCAGAAGTTCATCGACTTCTCCTCCGACAACAAGATCCTGTCGGAAAAGGTCGACGTCACGAAATTCATGATCAAGCTGTGATCGGATGATACTCGGCGCGACAAGCGGCACGCAGACCCGTCCGGCGGCGATGGCCGTATTCGAGACGGAAAGCGTCGCCGCTGCGCGCCGTTACATGAGCGAGGTATTCCGCTCGCACGATCTTTCGATGGCGCCCGGCCAGGCCTCGATCCGCATGCGGCACGAGGCAGTGCGGCCAGGCCGTGTTTCGCTGCATTGGCTGAAATACGGCGCACCGGTCACGATGCCCGCGCCGGAAATGGGCGGCTTCTATCTGTTCCAGTTCGTGCTCGGCGGTGCCTGCGAGATCCGCCATCGCGGACGCGCCGAAGCCGTCGGCGACGGACATGGTTATGCGGTCGATCCGGCAAACCCGCTGTCGAAGACCTGGGACGAGGATTGCGAGCAACTGATCGTGCGGGTCGACCGCAGCCTGTTCGAAGGCTTCGCGTCGCGGGAAATGAGCATCGACGTGGACGGAAGGCTCGATTTCGATTTTGATATTCTGTCGGTTGCGGCCGGGCCGCGTTGCATCGTCGAACTCGCCAATGCGGTCCGCATGGACGCGGCCGAAGGGCGATATTGCCTTACCCATCCGCGCGTGACCGACCATCTCGACGTCACCATGATGTCACTGCTGCTCGCGAGCTTCCCGCATCGCTATCGCGAGGAATATGATCGCGCCGGCGAGGCCTGCGCGCCGCATTACGTGCGCCGCGCGGAAGGTTATGTTCGAGTGCATTGGCGCGAGCCGATCTCGATCGGCGATCTCGCGGGTGCCGCGAATGTCAGCGTGCGCTCGCTGTTCAACGGCTTCCGGCGCTTTCGCGGGTTGACGCCGATGGGCTATGTCAAGGCGCTTCGGCTCGATCTGGCGAACGGCGAATTGCTGTGCGCCGATCCGTCGGAAAAATCGGTGACCGAGATCGCGCTATCGTGCGGCTTCACGCATATGGGCAAATTCGCGCGCGATTTTGCAGCGAGATTTGGCGAGAAGCCGAGCGCGGTGCTGGGACGCGAATACGTTTCGCGGCCCTAGCTAAATTCTCTTATCCACAAACCTGGGCGCTTTGATGCTGCGCTCGAATTCCGCCGCCAGCGTGCCGAGCGGAAGCACCTCGACATCGGGCGTGACCTCGAAGGTGCGCTTGATCAGCGCACCGACCAGTTCGCTGACTGTTGCGTTGTCCGAGCCGCGCTTGACCTCGATCAGGAGCCGCAAGCCCTCGCGGCCGGTTTTCTCCTCGGTTATCAATACAGCCTGAAAATCGTTGACCTGCGGCTCCGAGAACATCGTGTCCTCGAAATCGGCGTGGTTCATGTTGACGCCGCGCAGCTTGAAGAAGCCGGTGGTGCGGTTGGCGTGCCGGATCATCGGAAACAGCTCGGCCCAGATGCCGCGGCCCTTGTCGGTCTTGTCGATGTAGCGGACCACGTCGCCGGAATTCCAGCGCAGGAACGGAGTCGCGTGATTGGTCCAGAGCGGCGTGACGCAAAGCGTGCCGACTTCGCCTTCCGGCACGGCGTTGCCGGTATCGGCGTCGATTACCTCGAGTGAGAACATGTCGGTCCAGATATGGATGCCGTCATGGGCCTCGCTCTCCGCGCCCATCAGGCCGGCTTCGCTCATGCCGAATACGTCATAGACCTCGGCCCCCCACATGCGGCCGATCTTCTCGCGCTTGGCCTGCGATAGCGTCTCGGCCGAGCACACCACCTTTTTCACCGTCGAGGCGGCGAGATCGACGCCCTTGGCCTCGGCGAGATTGGCGAGATGCAGGGCAAAGCTCGACATGCCGATGAACACGGTCGGCTTCAGCGACAGCACCAGATCGAGTTGCACGTCGGAGGGGCAGGCATTGCCGGCGCCGACCCAGTTCATGCCGACATCGAACCAATGCGCGCTGCGCGCCCAGACCTGACCGGCGGGATGAATGCCGATCGGAAACGAGATGTGGCAGAGGTCGCCCTTGCCGATACCCATGCAGGGAAAGGAACGACCCCAGGTCAGAAGCCCATAGGTAATGTCTTCGGCAGTGCGGGGATAGAAGACTGGCTTGCCGGTCGAACCGCCGGAGCGCCAGAATTCGGCGATCTGCGTATGCGGAACGCAACAGAACTGCTTCATGAATTCGGCGTGGTCGAGCTTGCGCAGCATGTCCTTGTCGAGGACCGGAATTTTCTCCCACTCGGTCGGTTCGTCGAGCCGCGACGCGTCGATCTTGTCGAGCCTGCCCTGATACCAGGGCAGCTTCTTGGCGCGCTCGAAGGCGATGCGCTTGCGCTCGCTCTGGATCGTCCTGATTTCCGCGCGCGATTTCGGCAGCGGCAAAGGCAGCGGTTCCAGCATCGAATCCCCTTGTCGTAATGTCGGCCCGGCAGTTTCGGGACGCCAGTGTCGGTCTTCCGGACGGCCCGGCGCTATCCCAAGACTGCACAACTTATCCCGAAATTGCAGATAATGCAGCGGCAAGCGCGGCCAGCATGACAGCGGAGCTGCGCCATTTTTATCTTGGGCATGGTGCGGGGCATGGGCCTCGACTTCGACGACGCGATCGAACTCGCGCAATTGCGCGAACCGGTACGCGCTACGCCAAGCGCATTCGCACCGCATTCACCGAGTCGGATTGACCTTCGTTTCCGTTGGATAGCTCGGCCTGTACGGCATTTTGTCACACTCAAGTAACGAAACGGCTTTTTGCTCCGGTCGACCGTGACCGGAGTATTCCATGACGATGGAAGGCTGGTCGGCATTGTCAGCCGTTCGAACCTGATCCAGGCGCTGGCATCGGCGCAGCACACTACAAAGTCTGACACTAGCTCGGACCGCGACATCCGCCTAAATTTGTTGTCGCGGCTCTCCGAGCAGGACTGGACCGGCTTCGGATCGCGCAATGTCATCGTCGCCGAGGGTGTCGTGCATCTGTGGGGAATGGTCGGCTCCGAGCAGGAGCGCAAGGCACTGGTCTCGCTTGCCGAGAACGTGCCGGGTGTGACCCGCGTTTCGGACGAAATGATCCCGTCCTATTGATTTTGTTGTTTTGGAGCGAACCCGTATCCACTTCGCTCGAAAACCTTCTAATGCTGATATTCCGGCAAACGGTTCAGGATGTCGGCGAGCGGATCGACAGCCCATGATTGCGTCACGTAATCGCGATGCGAATCCTCGGAATGCCCGGCGAGGAATACCACGCTGCCGGGCTTGATGTCGCCATCGAGCGATTTCTGAATCGGGATGCCCTGGTCGGCAAGCTGCCGCTGCAATTGAAGATTGCGCGCCCGCGTCGAGCCGAGATAGCCCGATATGAAAAAGCCGCGGCGATATTTGAGCACCCAGTTTTCGAAATGCTCGACCTCGCCATAAAGCGAATCCATCAGCACGATGCCACGCAGCCGGTCCTTGATCTGACCGAGCCGCAGAGCCCATGCCGTAGGCACGAAGCCGCCGCTGTAGCTGACGAAGATCAACGGCATCTTGAAGAAGGTCCGCGCGGTTTTCGGCTGCCCCAGCATCAGCGCAAATTGCTCGCCGGCCTCGCTCAGGAATTCATCGAAGAAGCCCGGGTCCCAGAACGCACCGGGCGATGAATCGGCGGCGTCGACCGCGAATTGCGGCGCGACCACTACGGCATTGGCGTCCGAGCGCGTGATCTGCGCCGCCACCTGCTGGCGATCGCGCACGTCGCGGTCGATCTTGGCGCCGTGGCCATGAAAGAACACCACCATCACCGCGGGCTTGCGGATATCGAAGCCCTTCGGGATGCTCAGCAGCACGCGCGAATCCGTATAGCTCTCATTCTCCCAATAAACGTGGCCGCGTGCCCCGCGCTTGCCAAAACGCCCATCGAAGAACACGTCGAAAAACGGCTTGCCGGTGATCGGATTCTTGCCGTCATAGGGGAAGGGGGCGGACTCGAATTCCATCACCAATGTGCGGCCCGGGAAGCTGCCGGTGCGGGGCCGGGGGATGCGGATCACCGGACGCGGCCGGGGCAGCGGAATCACGAGATTTTCGGCGTCGTTGGCATTCGCGGTCGCGATGATGCCGTTATCGCCCGCCAATATGGCTAGGACGACCAGAAATGCGGCGCCGAATCCTGTTAGTGCGTTCAGGGCTGTGCCTCTCACGCATGGCTCCGAGGCTGAAAAACGGGCATCTGCCCCATCATGAACCCTCGAACAAAGCCGGAATTGGGCCGGCGCTGGACGAATCGAATCAAACCGGGCAACCCCCTAAAATTCAATCACGACCGGAACATGGTCACGAGCGATAGATAATGGACTGCCGGTTTCACGAGGGCCCTGATACTGGTTCAGGCCGGGTTCGGTTTCCGGCTGCCGCTTCATCCTCCCGTCCATAGGCATTCAATCGCAATGTTTCAGCTTCCGCGCTCCCTGACCCCGGTCCTTGCGGCCGCCGTCATTGTGACCATGACTTCCGCGGTCCAGGCCCAATTCTTCTTCGGCTGGGGCCAACCCTCTACGCGCCAGGCCCCGGCTCGCAAAGCGCCGGTGCGCCAAGGCCCGGACCAACTGCCGGCCTTCGAC
>Ga0190274_10001783_pt1 | contig 12621 bp, 11 predicted proteins | sample Popmic531T_FD_133002 | JGI IMG/M metagenome (GOLD analysis project Ga0190274, IMG submission 133002) | Populus adjacent soil microbial communities from riparian zone of Yellowstone River, Montana, USA - 531 T | ecosystem: Environmental > Terrestrial > Soil > Riparian zone | place: USA: Montana...
ACGAACGCGAGGATCGTGAACGTGTGGAACACCTCGTGGAAGCCGAACCAGCGCGGCCACGGGTTGGGCCGCTTGAAGCCGTAGACGGCGCCGCCGAACGTGTAGAGCGCGCCGCCGACCACGATCATCGTGAACGTCGCGACGCCGATCCCGACCCCGAGCTTGGTGGCGCCGTCGAGGAAGGCCGGCAGGAAGAAGACCGCGGCCCAGCCCATCGCGATGTAGAGCGGCACGTAGAGCCAGCGGGGGGCGTCGGTCCAGAAGATCCGGAAGAGCACGCCCAGGATCGCGCCGCCCCAGACGGTGGCGAGCAGCACCCAGCGGGTGGTGCCCTCGAGGAGCAGCAGGCTGAACGCCGTGTAGGAGCCGGCGATCAGCAGGAAGATGTTGGCGTGGTCGAAGCGGCGCAGGAACGCCCAGGTCCGCGGCGACCAGGTGCCGGTGTGGTAGATCGCCGACACGGTGAAGAGGATCAGCGCGGTCCCCGTGAACGCGGCCGAGCCGATCCGGGTCGTGCTGCTCGGCGAGAGCGCGATCAGCACGATGCCGCCCGCGAGCGTCAACGGGGCGGTCGCGAGGTGCAACCAGCCGCGGAGCTTCGGCTTGATCTCGGCCGTGAGGTCGGCGACGGCTTCCTGCAGGTGGTCGAGGCCTGCGCGCATCGTCTGGTTCACGGACTGGTTCATGTCGGAGAATCTACCCGGAGGTAGGTCACGAAAACGCTTCGAGCGATGAACACCATGTCAACATCCGCGGCATTCGACGCCGTACCATCGCAGGGTGGACTGGAAGCGGGGTGCTCGGCGCGTGCTCTACCCCGCGTACGAGGCCCGCATGCTGCGGCGGATGCCCGCCGACGTCCCGAAGCACGTGGGCGTGATGCTCGACGGCAACCGCCGCTGGGCCAAGGCCGTCGGCCGTGACACGGCTCACGGACACCGCGCCGGCGCGGCCAACATCGAGCCGCTGCTGGGCTGGTGCGACGAGGTCGGCATCGAGGTCGTCACGCTGTGGCTGCTCTCGACCGACAACCTCAACCGTCCCGAGGGCGAGCTCGCCCCGCTGCTCGACATCATCGGCGAGGCGGTCGCGTCGCTCGCCGACCAGCAGCGCTGGCGGATCCACCCGGTGGGCGCCCTCGACCTGCTGCCCGCCTCGGTCGCCGAGCAGCTGAAGGCCGCGGAGGAGGCCACCCGCGGCGTCGACGGGATGCTCGTCAACGTCGCCGTCGGGTACGGCGGCCGCCGCGAGATCGCCGACGCCGTGCGCTCCCTGCTCAACGAGTCCGCGGCCAAGGGCATGTCGCTCGAGGACCTCGCGACGGTGATCGACGTCGAGCACATCGCCGAGCACCTCTATACGAAGGGCCAGCCGGACCCCGACCTGGTGATCCGCACCTCGGGGGAGCAGCGCCTCGGCGGCTTCCTGCTGTGGCAGAGCGCGAAGTCGGAGTTCTACTTCTGCGAGGCCTACTGGCCCGACTTCCGTCGGGTCGACTTCCTGCGCGCGATCCGGGCGTACGCCGAGCGCGAGCGACGGTTCGGTTCCTGAGGAGGTCGCGCTAGCGACCGTCTCGAAGGGCGGTTCGTAACACAGGCCGGTCGTAACACAGGCTTCACCGAATGTTGTGGCGTGTCGCTGCGGAATGGCCCGCGCGTCGGCGTACTTTCCGACGTATCGGGGAGTGGGGAAGCTACCCGTATCGGGAGGCCCGTTCGTGAGCATTCACGACTGCACAGTGCACCAGGTGGGGCAGCAGCCCTGCCGGTGCGCGACCGGGAGCCGGCACTCCGGCGCTCGGGCTCGTTCCGGTCCATCTGTGTGAGTTGATGGCCGGACGCGGAGTGCCCGCCGGCCTGCGAAGGGGTGTCATCGTGCCGACCCAGGCTCAGAAGTCACAGCGCTCCGCCTCCACTGCCAAGACCCGCGCGAAAGCCGTAGCTCGGCCCGCGCCCGGCGTACGCACCTACGTCCTGGACACCAGCGTCCTGCTGGCCGATCCGGGGGCGTTGAAGCGGTTCGCCGAGCACGAGGTCGTGCTGCCGGTCGTGGTGATCACCGAGCTGGAGGGCAAGCGGCACCACCCCGAGCTGGGCTTCTTCGCCCGGTCAGCGCTTCGCGCGCTCGACGAGCTCCGTGTCCTGCACGGCCGGCTCGACGAGCCGGTGCCGATCGGCGACGAGGGCGGCACGATCCGGGTCGAGCTCAACCACACCGACCCGACCTCGCTGCCCTCGGGCTTCCGTCTCGGCGACAACGACACCCGGATCCTCGCGGTGGCCCACAACCTCTCCGAGGAGGGGTTCGACGTCACCCTGGTCTCGAAGGACCTGCCGCTGCGGATCAAGGCGTCCGCCGTCGGGCTCGACGCCCAGGAGTACCGCGCCGAGGCGATCAGCGACTCCGACTCCGGCTACTCGGGGATGGCCGAGCTGGAGGTGGCTGCTGCCGACCTGGACGAGCTGTACGACGACGGCGTACTCGACCTGGAGGCCGCCCGCCAGCTGCCCTGCCACCAGGGCCTGGTGCTGCTCTCCGACCGGGGTACGGCGCTCGGCCGGGTCGGCCCGGACAAGCAGGTGCACCTGGTCCGGGGTGACCGCGAGGCGTTCGGCATCCACGGCCGCTCCGCCGAGCAGCGGATCGCGCTGGAGATGCTGCTCGACCCCGAGGTCGGGATCGTCTCGCTCGGCGGCCGGGCCGGCACCGGCAAGTCCGCGATGGCGCTCTGCGCCGGACTCGAGGCGGTCATGGAGCGCGGCCAGCACAAGAAGGTCGTGGTCTTCCGCCCCCTCTTCGCCGTCGGCGGCCAGGAGCTCGGCTACCTGCCAGGCTCGGAGAGCGAGAAGATGTCGCCCTGGGGCCAGGCGGTCTTCGACACCCTGGGGGCGATGACCTCCAAGGAGGTCATCGACGAGATCCTCGACCGGGGCATGCTCGAGGTGCTGCCGCTCACGCACATCCGGGGCCGGTCGCTGCACGACGCCTTCGTGATCGTCGACGAGGCCCAGTCGCTGGAGCGCAACGTACTGCTCACGGTGCTGTCCCGGATCGGCGCCAACTCCAAGGTCGTGCTGACCCACGACGTCGCCCAGCGCGACAACCTCAGGGTCGGTCGGCACGACGGCGTGGTCGCGGTAATCGAGAAGCTCAAGGGGCACCCGCTCTTCGCGCACGTCACGCTGACCCGGTCGGAGCGCTCGCCGATCGCGGCCCTGGTGACCGAGATGCTGGAGAACGTCGCGCCCTGACCCTGGTGCCCGTGTGCCCCCTGTGACTGTTGTGACGGGGGAGGTGGTCAACCGGACATTTCGGGTGCCCGGTTGTGCAGTTCGGTTTGCAACCACCTTCCCCGTCAGGCAGGGTGGCCCGTGATCGTTTCGTGACCTGCCGACAGCGCCGTCGATGGTCTGCCCGAGTCGTCTACCCCGAGCACCGAGGCCTTGTCGAAGCACAAGAAGTACGTCCCGAAGCACCGCCACGTCGCCGAGCCGACGCTGCGCGACGCGCCCAAGAAGGCGCTTCGCACCGGCGTCGTGATGACCTCGGTCGCGGTGGCGGTCACCGGCATCGCCGTGTCCGGCGGCATGGTGGGGGCGCGTTCGGAGCTCACGAGCACCGCCCAGGACCTCGGGTCCACGCTGGGTGACGGCCACGCGGACGCCGCCGCGACCGCCATCGACCGCTCCGTGGTCTCGCGCTCGGCCGACCGGCGTCGCAAGGCCGACCCGGTCAAGGTGAGCCGGCTGTCGGCCACCAGCGGTCCGGCCAGCACCGGCTCGGTCGACATCAGCGACGGTGACCCCCGGGACATCGCCCGCGCGTTGATGGCGGGGTTCGGCTTCGGAGCCGGCCAGTTCGGCTGCCTCGACTCGCTGTGGACGCGGGAGAGCAACTGGAGCCCGAGCGCCCACAACTCCTCGTCCGGCGCCCACGGCATCCCGCAGGCCCTGCCCGGCTCCAAGATGGCCTCGGCCGGCCCCAACTGGGAGAGCGACCCGGCCACCCAGATCAAGTGGGGCCTGGGCTACATCCAGGACCGCTACGGCAGCCCGTGCGGCGCCTGGAGCCACTCCGAGTCGCACGGCTGGTACTGAGGCCTGCCGTCGGCATGAATCCCCGGTCGACCGGGGATTCATGCGCTTGACGGCCGTTGCAACGGCTGTCAACCGGCGGCACTCCCTGTCCAGTTGTCAGGGATGCGTCATCGACTCCACGTCGAGCGCCTCGTCCAACTGGGCCTCGGTGAGCTCGCCGCGCTCGACGTACCCCATCGCGATCACGGTCTCCCGGATCGTCGCGCCCTCCGCGAGCGCGCGCTTGGCGATCTTGGCGGCGGCCTCGTAGCCGATGTACTTGTTCAGCGGGGTGACGACCGACGGCGAGGACTCGGCGTACTGCCGCATCCGCTCCGCGTCGGCTGTGATGCCATCCACGCAGCGCTCGGCGAGCAGGCGGGACGCGGCGGCGAGCAGCCGCACCGACTCGAGCACGTTGCGCGCCATCACCGGCATCGCGACGTTGAGCTCGAAGCTGCCGCTCGCGCCGGCCGCGGTGACCGCGGCGTCGTTGCCGATCACCTGGAAGCAGACCATCAGCGTGGCCTCGGGGAGCACCGGGTTGACCTTGCCCGGCATGATGCTCGACCCGGGCTGGAGGTCGGGCAGGTGGATCTCCGCGAGGCCGGTCGTCGGCCCGGACGACATCCAGCGCAGGTCGTTGCAGATCTTGATCAGCCCGACTGCGATCGTGCGCAGCACGCCGCTCAGCTCGACCAGGGAGTCGCGGGTGCCCTGGGCCTCGAAGTGGTCGCGGGCCTCGGTGAACGGCTGGCCGGCCTGCTCGGACAGTACGGCGATCACGCGCTCGGCGAAGCCGGCCGGGGTGTTGATCCCCGTGCCCACCGCGGTGCCGCCCAACGGCAGCTCGCGGACCCGGGGGAGGACGGACTCGAGCCGCTCGCCGGCGTACCGCACGGTGGCGGCGTACCCGCCGAACTCCTGGCCGAGCATCACCGGGGTGGCGTCCATGAGGTGGGTGCGGCCGGACTTCACCAGCCCACCGAACTCCTCCGCCTTGCGGCCCAGGCTGGCGGCGAGGACGTCGAGCGCCGGCAGCAGGTCGTCGGCGACGGCCAGGGCCGCGGCCACGTGGATCGCCGTCGGGAAGGTGTCGTTGCTCGACTGGCTGGCGTTGACGTGGTCGTTGGGGTGCACCTCGGTGCCGGCACGCCCGGCCAACGTCGCGATGACCTCGTTGGCGTTCATGTTGGAGCTGGTGCCGGACCCGGTCTGGAAGACGTCGATGGGGAACTCGCCGTCGTGCTCGCCGGCGACGACGGCCCCGGCGGCCTCGACGATGGCGGCGGCCTGCGCCTCCTCGAGCACGCCGAGCTCGGCGTTGACGGTCGCCGCTGCCGCCTTGACCCGCCCGATCGCGTGGATCAGGGCGGGCTCGATGGGGGTGCCGCTGATCGGGAAGTTCTCCACGGCGCGCTGGGTCTGGGCCTGCCAGAGGGCCTCGCGGGGCACCCGGACCTCGCCCATGCTGTCGTGCTCGATGCGGACGTCGTCGTCGCTCATGGCTGTGACGGTACCCGCGCGAGGTAGAGCCAGTACTCCTCCTCGCGGTCCTGCAGGAGCACGTCGTGCCCCTGCTCCTCAGCCGAGCCGAACACCGCCGTCATCGCCTCGAGCAGGTCCGCTGACTTCGCCGCCGACCAGATCGCCAGTACGCCGCCGGGCCGGAGCGCGGCCCGAGCGCTCGACAGGAACGGCGCGCGGTAGAGGGTGGCGTTGTCCTCGTGCACGAGGTAGCCCGGGCCGTTGTCGACGTCGAGCAGCACCAGGTCGTACGACGTGGGCGGGGCCTCCGCCAGCGCGACCGCGACATCGGCGACCACCACGGTCACCCGCTCGTCGGCCAGCAGCGCCGGCCCGTGCGGGATGGTGCCGTCACGCATCCAGTCGACGAGCGCCGGCTCGATCTCGACGACCGCGACCTTCTCCACCCGGGTGTCGGCCAGCACCTCGTGCATCGTGAACCCGAGCCCGAGTCCGCCGACGACCACCGCGCTCGGCTCCTCGACCGCCGTGAGTGCCGCGCTCGCCAGCGCGCGCTCGGTCGCGACCTCGAGGGTGTCCATCACGAAGACACCGTTGGCGCGCAGCTCCAGCGAGGCCGGCCCGCCCTCGAGGCGCCGCTCACGCAGCACCAGCTCGCCCCGCTCCGACTCGGCCCGCGCGATCTCGACGTACTCCACGCGGCCAACGCTACGGGGGTGGCTAGTCGAAGAGCTCGCTGAGCCAGCTCTCCTTGCGCTTCTTCTTGCCGTAGCCCTGCTGGGCGTAGCCCTGCGGGCCCTCGCCGTACGACGGGGCCGGCGCCGGTGCGGCCGCCTGCGGGGTGAGGGAGCGCTCGATGATCTTGTCGAGCTCGCCGCGGTCCAGCCACACGCCGCGGCAGGTCGGGCAGTAGTCGATCTCGATCCCGCTGCGCTCGCTCATCGTGAGCACGGTCCCGTCGGTGGGGCACTGCATGAGGTGTCCTCTCGTTGCTTACCCGGTCGAACGGGTGAGCGACGACGAGGGTTCCTACGCGACGTACGGCGGACGTCATACCTTTCGTGGCCCCTGGGCCACGAAAGGTATGACGTCCCGCGAGACGAGCCGCCCAGGAGCCATCCACATCCGTCCTCCTGACCGCACCGTCCACAGGCTCGCGGCGGCCGACGACGCCGCCCGGGCGCGGCGGGTGAACCTGCATGCATGTACCCGATCCAGGCCGCCGTCGCTCTCGCTGCCGAGCAGGACGGCGTGATCTCCCGTCGCCAGCTCTACGGGCTCGATGTCACGCGGTGGCAGGTGGTGGCCAATCTCCGGGCCGGCCGCTGGCAGCGGATCGGAGACCAGTCAGTCTGCGTCCACACCGGGCCGCTCCCGCAGCGAGCGCGTCACTGGGCGGCCGTGTTCCAAGGAGGACCGCGGGCTCAGCTCGACGGGGCATCGGCACTCATCGAGGCCGGGCTGGTGAGGTTCGAGGTCGACCGGGTTCGGGTGTCGGTGCCTCGAGGAGCGAAGGTTCGCAGAACCCGGGCCTTCGACATCCGGCAGACGCGGCGCTGGAGTGATGCGGACCTGATGCCGTCCGGGATCCCGCGAACCCGTCCTGAGGTGGCTGCGGTCCGCGCCGGCCTCTGGGCTGTCACCGATCGGCAGGCCGCGCTCGTCGTCACCATGGCCGTGCAGCAGGGCATCACGACCGCTGCGGCCGTCGGCCACCAGTTGATCAGGGTCCGGCGCGACCGGCGCCGGTTGTTGCTGCACGCCCTCGTCAACGATCTCCTCGACGGTGCCCGCTCACTCGGCGAGCTCGAGATCGGCGACGAGCTGGCTCGGCGACGTCTGCCGCGGCCGGATCGGCAGGTGCTCCGCAAGGACCGCCGAGGTCGCTACTTCCTGGACCTGTACTGGCCGCAGTGGCAGCTCGTCGTCGAGATCGACGGCATCCACCACGCCTGGGCGGAGAACGTCGTCGGCGACGCTCTGCGGCAGAACTCCCTGGTTCTCGACGGGGACACCGTCCTCCGCCTGCCGCTCCTGGGTCTCCGCCTCGAGCCAGACGAGTTCATGCTTCAGATCGAGCAGGCATTGCGCGCGGCCGGATGGACGCCGGACGTCATCAGAATCGTGGCCTAGGGGCCACGGTCGGGATGACGTCCCATGCCGCCCTACTCCGCCGAGCGCACCCGGAGCCCCGTCACCGGGACCGTGACGGCGCCGGACGGGTCGGTGAAGAAGTCGTTGCCCTTGTCGTCGACGACGATGAACGCCGGGAAGTCCTCGACCTCGATCTTCCAGACCGCCTCCATGCCGAGCTCGGGGTACTCGATGACCTCCTGGCTCTTGATGCAGTCCTGGGCCAGCCGCGCCGCCGGGCCGCCGATGGAGCCGAGGTAGAAGCCGCCGTACGCGTCGCACGCCTCGGTGACCTGCTTGGAGCGGTTGCCCTTGGCGAGCATCACCATCGAGCCGCCCGCGGCCTGGAAGGACTTCACGTACGAGTCCATCCGCCCGGCGGTGGTCGGGCCGAACGATCCCGAGGCCATGCCCTCGGGGGTCTTCGCGGGTCCGGCGTAGTAGACGGGGTGGTCCTTCAGGTACTGCGGCATCTCCTCGCCGGCGTCGAGCCGCTCCTGGATCTTCGCGTGCGCGATGTCGCGCGCGACGACGAGCGGGCCGGTCAGCGACAGCCGGGTCTTCACCGGGTGCTTCGACAGCTCGGCGAGGATGTCGGCCATCGGCTGGTTGAGGTCGATGGCGACGACCTCGCCTCCCGAGATGTCCTCCGCAACCCCCGCGGACGGCATGTAGTGGGCCGGGTCCATCTCGAGCTGCTCGAGGAAGACGCCGTCGGGGGTGATCTTGCCGAGCGCCTGGCGGTCGGCCGAGCACGAGACGGCGATCGCGACCGGGCACGAGGCGCCGTGGCGCGGCAGGCGTACGACGCGGACGTCGTGGCAGAAGTACTTGCCGCCGAACTGGGCGCCGATCCCGAAGGACTGGGTCAGCTTGAAGACCTCCTCCTCCAGCTCGACGTCGCGGAAGCCGTGGGCGCTCATCGAGCCCTCGGTCGGGAGGTTGTCGAGGTAGTGCGCGGAGGCGTACTTGGCGGTCTTGAGTGCGAACTCCGCCGACGTGCCGCCGATGACGACCGCCAGGTGGTACGGCGGGCAGGCGGCCGTGCCGAGCGAGCGGATCTTCTCGTCGAGGAAGGTCAGCAGCCGCTGCGGGTTCAGGACGGCCTTGGTCTCCTGGAAGAGGAACGACTTGTTGGCCGAGCCGCCGCCCTTCGCCATGAAGAGGAACTTGTACTCCGGCTTTGCCAGTCCTTGTGCATCCAGTGTCTGCGGGGTCGAGTAGATCTCGATCTGCGCGGGCAGGTTGGTGCCGGTGTTCTTCTCGTCGTACGTCGTCAGCGGTGCGAGCTGCGAGTAGCGCAGGTTGAGCTTCGTGTAGGCGTCGTACACGCCGCGCGAGATCGCCTCGCCGTCGTCGATGCCGGTGAGCACGCCCTCGGACTTCTTGCCCATCACGATCGCGGTGCCGGTGTCCTGGCACATCGGCAGCACGCCGCCCGCGGAGATGTTGACGTTCTTGAGCAGGTCGAGGGCGACGAAGCGGTCGTTGCCCGACGCCTCGGGGTCGTCGATGATCTTGCGCAGCTGCGCGAGGTGCGCCGGCCGCAGGTAGTGGCTGATGTCGTGCATCGCCTCCGAGGTCAGCCGCTGGATCGCCTCGGGGGAGACCTTGAGGAAGGTCTCGCCGTCGACCTCGAAGGTCGAGACGCCGTCGGTCGTGATCAGGCGGTACGGCGTCTCGTCCTTCCCGATCGGGAGGAGGTCGCTGTACCGGAACTCTGCTTCGCTCGCCACGAAAGGCAAGGTTATCGGCTCGACTACGCTCGGCCGCATGGAGGGACCAGTCGAGCCCAGCAGCCTGCGCATCTCGGACGCCGACCGGCACGAGGTCGCCGAGCTGCTCCGCACCGCGGCGGGCGAGGGCCGGATCGACTTCGATGAGCTCGACGAGCGGCTCGAGGCGGCGTACGCCGCGCGCACGTACGCCGATCTGGTGCCGATCACCGCCGACCTGCCCGTCTCCGGTCAGCCGTCGTGGCACCCGCCCGCGCTGCCGTCGCCCGTCGTGGCCGGACCAGCCAGCGAGAGTCATGTCGCGATCCTCAACGGCCTCGACCGCAAGGGGGTCTGGGTGGTGCCGCAGCACCTGTCCGTCTTCGCGATGATGGGTGGCGCCGACCTCGACCTCCGGGAGGCGAAGTTCGCCGCGCGGGAGGTCGTCATCACCGTCAACGCGTTCATGGGCGGGGCCCAGATCACCGTCGGCCCGCACATCAACGTGGTGATGGAGGGGACCGGGATCATGGGCGGCTACTCCGGCCCGGACGACAGGGTCCCGGCCGAGCTGGACGCCAACTCGCCCACGGTCCGGATCCGCGGCGTCGCGATCTGGGGCGGGGTGTCGGTCGACCGCAAGCCGATGCCCGGCCAGAAGCGCAAGCGCATCGGCCGCCGCTGACGGCACTCAGCCGGACACCGCGTCCTGCTTCGCCTCCTGGTCGGCTGCCTGCTGGGTCGCGTGGTCGAGGATCCGTCCGGCGTGCTCGTGGTCGACGGTGAGGTTCTCGCCGGTCTCCGGGTCGAAGAGGTGGATCTTCGAGCCGTCGACCCAGATCTCGGCCTCCTCGCCCTCGGTGATCCGGCTGGCGCCGTCGAGGGACACCACCAGCTGGGTGTGCAGCGACTCACCGTCCAGGTCCCGCTCGAGCTGCTGGAGCTGAGCCTCGACCTCGGGTGGCGCCTCGAACGGGATGTAGGCGTAGGTCTCGTTGCCGAGCCATTCGACGACGTCGACCTTGGCCCGGAAGGTGGACCCGCCGGCCGGGTCGGTCTTGACGCTGGCGTCCTCGAAGTACTCCGGCCGGATGCCGGCCATCAGCAGCCCCTTGCCCGCGGCCTTCTCCGCCTTCTCGGCGGGCAGCTCCACGGACCCGAAGGGCAGCTTCACCGACGTCCCCTCCACCGTCGCGGGCAGGAAGTTCATTGGCGGCGAGCCGATGAAGCCCGCGACGAACAGGTTGCCCGGGTTCTCGTAGAGCTCGCGCGGGGTGGCCAGCTGCTGCAGGATCCCGCGCTTGAGGACCGCGACCCGGTGGCCGAGCGTCATCGCCTCGGTCTGGTCGTGGGTGACGTAGACCGTGGTGATGCCGAGCTTCTTCTGCAGCCGGGCGATCTCGGTGCGCATCTGCCCGCGCAGCTTGGCGTCGAGGTTCGAGAGCGGCTCGTCGAAGAGGAAGGCGTCGGCCTCGCGGACGATCGCACGGCCCATGGCGACGCGCTGGCGCTGGCCGCCGGAGAGGTTGCCGGGCTTGCGATCCAGGTGCTCGTCGAGCTCGAGGGTCTTCGACGCTGCCCTGACCTTCTTGTCGATCTCGTCGTCCGACGCCTTCGCCAGGCGCAGCGGGAAGGCGATGTTCTCGTAGACGGTGAGGTGCGGGTAGAGGGCGTAGTTCTGGAACACCATCGCGAGGTTGCGGTCCCGCGGGGCGAGGTCGTTGACCCGCTTGTCGCCGATCATCATGTCGCCGGAGGTGATGTCCTCGAGGCCCACGATCATCCGCAGCAGGGTGGACTTGCCGCAGCCCGACGGCCCGACGAGGATCATGAACTCGCCGTCGGCCACGTCGATGCTGACGTCGTTCACCGCCGGGAAGCCGTCGCCGTACTTCTTGACGATGTTCTTCATCTCGATGGCAGCCATCGGGTCACCCCTTCACTGCGCCGGAGGTGAGCCCGGCGACGATCTTTCGCTGGAACAGCAGGACGATGATGATGATCGGCACGGTGACGACGACCGAGGCGGTCGCCAGCTGTCCGTACGGCGGGTTGAACGGGTCGGGTCCGACGAAGAAGGACAGCTGCGCGGGGACCGTGCGCGCCTGCGTCGTCGACGTCAGTGAGATCGCGAGCACGAACTCGTTCCAGGCGAAGAAGAAGGTCAGGATCGCGGCGGTGAAGACGCCCGGTGCCGCGAGCGGCACGATCACCTTGCGGAACGCCTGCCAGGACGTCGCGCCGTCCACCTGGGCGGCCTGCTCCATCTCCCAGGGGATCTCGCGGAAGAAGGCGGAGAGCGTCCAGATCGCCAACGGGAGTGTGAAGGACATGTAGGGGATGATCAGCCCCGGCCAGGTGTTGAAGAGGCCGAGCGTCCGCCACAGGTCGAACAGCGGCCCGACGAGGGCGACCACCGGGAACATCGCGATCGCCAGCGCGAGCGAGAGCACCAGCCGCTTGCCCTTGAACTCCAGGCGGGCGATGGCGTACGCCGCCAGCGTCGCCAGCACCACCGACAGGAACGTCGCGATGATGGCGATGCCGAACGAGTTGACCAGCGAGTCCCGGAAGTCGGGGTTGTTGAGGATGTCGTCGTAGTTCTTCAGGGTCGGTTCCTTGGGCAGGAACTGCGGGCTGCCCGCGGAGGTCTCGGTCGGCCCCTTGAAGGACAGCGAGATGATCCAGACGACGGGCAGCAGGCACCAGACCAGGATGAGCACGAAGCCGATCCAGGTGCCGATCTTGTTGCGGGTCCCACTCGATACACCAGCCATCAGCCTTCACCCCTCGCCTGAGCCAGGTCGACCTTGAACAGCTTGACGATCAGGAACGCGAGCAGCAGCACGGACAGGAAGAGCAGCACCGAGAGTGCTGAGCCGAGACCGAGCTGCATCTGCTCGATGACCTGTCGATAGGTGAGGAACGACGAGGACTCGGTGTCCTGCGCTCCACGAGTCATCACGTAGATGTTGTCGAAGATGCGGAAGGCGTCGAGTGCCCGGAAGAGGACCGCGACCATGATCGCTGCCCGCATGTTCGGGAGGATCACCTTGAAGAGCCGCTGCCACCAGGTCGCGCCGTCGACCTTCGCCGCCTCGATCATGTCCTCCGAGATCTGCGCCAGCCCAGCGAGCAGCAGCAGCGACATGAACGGCGTGGTCTTCCAGATCTCCGAGACCATGATCGCGAACATCGCCGGCCAGTGG